>Ga0075342_1000004_pt1 | contig 139880 bp, 128 predicted proteins | sample RushOxbow_ThreeS_3_FD_120085 | JGI IMG/M metagenome (GOLD analysis project Ga0075342, IMG submission 120085) | Natural and restored wetland microbial communities from the San Francisco Bay, California, USA, that impact long-term carbon... | ecosystem: Environmental > Terrestrial > Soil >...
CCGGCCCTGTTGCCCGTCACCAGCGAGCGCGTGATCTCGATCGGCTCGGCCGAGTAGATCCCGCCACCGAGGCCGCCCCGACCGTCAAAGGCCCCGCCACCGCCGCCGATACCGGCCCCGCCGGCGCCGCCCACAGAGCCGTTCCCCGACGTGACCCCGCCCAGGCCACCCTGCCCTTTGCCCGCGGCCCCGCCTTCGCCCGCGCTGTTGCCGCCGATCGTGCTGAGGTCGATTGTCAGCGTCGCGCCGGTCGCGGCCGCGATCCCCCCGCCCCAGCCACCGCCGCCGCCTCTGCCTCCAGTTCCGCCTCCTCCGTTGCCGCCGTTGCCGGAAATGCCGCCGCCGCCCTGGCCGCCGATGCCCATGCCGCCTCGACCGCCGTCTCCCGCTCCGTTGTCGCTCACGACGACGCGCGTGAGCGTGAGCGTGCCGCTGGTGTAGATCCCGCCGCCGTAGCCGCTGTTGAAGGTCACCGCTTCGCCGCCGAGCCCGTTGGCGCCGTTGGTCCCGGTGGCGGCAGTCGTGCCATCGCCGCCGTGTCCCACGCCGCCGTCGCCGCCGTTGCCGGCGAAATTGTCCGAGACGGCGCTGTCGGCGATGGCGAGGGTGCCCGCGTTGCGGATTCCGCCGCCGGGCTCGCCCGGACCGCCGCTTCCGCCTGAGGCAAACGTCCCGAGGGCGCCGGTCACGTTGCCGCCGTTCGTGCCGTTCGGCGCCTGCCCGCCGGTCAGCGTCAGGCCTTCCAGAGTCGCGACCCTTCCCGCCAGCACGTCGAGCACCCGGTCGATGCGGTTCGCGTCGATCACTGTGCTCCCGGCGCCCTGGCCGCGAATCGTCAGGCCGGCGCCGAGCACGTCGAGGTCGCCGTTGACGTTGGTGTTGTCGGACGCTCCCGATCGGCTGAGAACGAAATGCCCGGCCGGCACCGTCACAACGTCGCTGACCGCCCCCGGAGAGCACTCACCCGCGCCCGCGAACGGCGGGACGTCGTCATTCGCGGTCGTGATCGCCTCCCGCAGCGAGCAGTGGCCGTCGGCCGCAACGACATCGCCTTCGATGTCCACCGCGATCGTCGCCGCACGAGCGCCGGAGGCCAGCGTCAGGCAGCCGAGCGCCGAGACCACGACGGCGGCGACGCCGCGGAATCGCATATCCAGCGCCCATGCGATCGATCTCCGAGTTCTCATGAGCCCACAGCCAAAATAGATACGGTCCCGCGCCCCGTCAAGCGGCCCGACCTCCTCGCGATGATCGTCGCCTGACTTTCGGCGTTGCTCCCCTAGGACCGGCCTCCGGCTGGCGCAACCGGTGTGAGGCCGTGCCGGCGCATCACCTCGCCCAGCGCGGCGAGGTCCGGCGGCCCGCCCGCGGAGGCGGCCAGGACCTCGCCAACTTCCTGGAAGTACGCGGGACCGAAGACGCCCGGACTGGCGATGGCAAGGAACGTCGCGTCCTCATCGGCGCGGTTCTCGAAGCCGTGGATCGCGCCGCGTGGCACGCAGACCGCCTCCCCAACCCGGACCTCGACCGACTCGCCGTCGATCGTCCAGGTGGTTGTGCCGGCCAGACCGTAGATGGTCTCCTCGAAGGCGTCGTGGCTGTGCGGCGCCGGCATCATCGAGTTCGCGGGGACGTAGCACTCGAAGACGCTGACGCTGCCGTTGGAGTCCGAGCCCTCGACGAGGAAGCGGACGCCGAGCTGGCCGACGGTGATGGTCTCTCTGGTGGCTTGGTTCATTGCGGTCTCCTCTCAGCTATCCAAACGATTATGTAAAGTGACTTGATGACTATAGGCGCCTTTGCCATACTTGTCAAGTCACTTGATTACTCCCGAGAACAAGCCGCCTCCCGCGCCGCTGATCGGAGCGCTGCTGCGCATGCCCTGGGAAGCCGTCCACGAGAGGATGCTCGTCGGCCTGCACGAACGGGGCTATGCGGACCTGATCGCCCCGCACCTGAGCGTCCTGCAGTACCCCGGGCCCGAGGGCATGCGCCCGTCGGACATTGCCGCGCGAACCCGTATGACCAGGCAGGCGCTCAACTACCTGCTCGGACAGATGGAAGGGCTCGGCTACCTGGAGCGCGTCGGGGACGAGGCAGACCAGCGCTTCAAGCGCATCCGGCTGACGCAGCGTGGCCGCGCCGCGAGCGCGGCGATGCGCGAGATCGTGCTCGAGATAGAGGCTGAGTGGACGAAGAAGCTGGGACCCCGACGGTTTGCCGAGCTACGCGACCTCTTGGCGCAACTGAGCGGAGCGACGCCCGAGGACGGGCCCAGGTGATCGCGGATTAGGTTGGAGGGGCCACCGAGTCTGAGATGTCCCTCGATGCGATCTACAGCACGCGGCCTTGGCCTCTTCGAGCCCTCTGATCGACGGTCGAGGCCACCGATCGCGCCCGATCGCCGGCCGATGCTTCGCCAGTCTCGGCAATGAGGGCGGGGTCAACTTCGTAGGCCGCCAGGTTTGAAATATCCAGTGACCAGGCTCGTGCTGATCGTGAGCGCCAAGTCGCAAAGGCTTCCTGGATATAGCGCTCCGCGACATCCGAGGACCAGCCGTTGACCTGGGCGAGATGTTCACGCGCGAGTTCGGCTCGGCCCCTGATCCCAGCAAGGCCAATGTGCTTGACCTCATGGCAGGCCGGGCACAACGCAATCATCCGAACCAGGCGCTGGGCACCCGCGGCCTCGTCGTATTCCCAAACCTCATGGCACTCGACGGGGTGCCTTGAGCCTCGTCCACCACAAACCTCACAACGACGGCCCGCGTTCTCGTAGACCTGTCGACGAATCCGATCCCAATCCTGAGGAGATACCTGATCTCGCACATTTGAGAACCAACACGTCTGCGGGACGAGCTCGATGGTCAACCTTGGTGGATCGCCAACCTCCATGCCGTCGATCATGCCACCTCCCCGTGCCAGCGCCTAGCGAGGATCGCCTTTATAGGCGACGGAACGGTGACGGATAGCGGCCACACGAACCGCCTTTCCCCCGTCGGTCAGTTGATAGAGGATCCGATAAGCGCCTACACGCAGGGAGTACAGCCCGCGCAACTTTCCTCGTAGCGCATGGCCAGCTCTCGGCTCGCGCTCCAGCAGACCCAGTGCATCCTCGATCGCGTCGATCAGCGGCCAGCCCAGCTCGAGTAGCTCGCTACGCGCGCGACGAGCGAGGACAAGCCGCGCCACCAGTCAACTGGCGGTTGGCCGGCGCTCGGACAGCTCCTTGCGAAGCTCAGCGAGGGTGATCGTCTCCCCCCGCTCGATCTCGGCAAGCCCAGCCTCCAAGACAGAGAGGGCGTCGGCGTCGGAGAGGATCTCGGCGGTCTCCTCAAGCGCCTCGTACTCGTCAATGGGAACCAATGCCGCAGCGGGAGCGCCGTTTCGGGTCACCAGAACGTGATCACGCCGAACACTTACGTCATCGAGCAGGCTGCTGAGGTTGCTGCGTAGCTCACGCACAGGAACGGTCTTTGCCATCGGCATAGTGTACCTCATAGCGTACACGCTGTCTTGAAGTGAATGACGCGGACGGCGAGTAACCCGGCGATCACCGTGTAGTAGCCGCCTTTGGCGGGAGCGACGGTCAGGGCGGTCACCAGGCCGTCTTGGCGGATGCTCGCCTCCAGCTCGGCGAGGCGATCCTCGTCGAAGCGGGTGCGTGGGTTGAGGCCGTTCTGCACGTCGATCTTCTCGACATCCAAGACCGTGAACTCGTCTGGACTACGTGGAGCCCGGTTTCAAGCGGTTTCCGCGTGATCGAGCTACGTGGGGATCGTCTGGAATCCGCGGGGCACCTTGCCCCACTTCTTGCCCCAGCGGAGGCGTTGCCATCGCGCGCATCAGCCCAAAGCGAACCGCGATCTCAGAGCACCGGGTCGAGTTCGGCGAGGTAGCGGGCCAGCAGCGGATCGGTGATCCGCCAATCGCCCCGCCTCTCGCTGCGGGCGATCCCGATCCCCCGCAGCTCTTCGAGCGCGCGCCGCACCGAGTTGCGGGGCAGGTCGCGGTAGGGAGGCTCGCCGCGGGCGATGCGACGGGCCACCTCCAGGGCATAGCGGTGGACCCCGCGCAGCCGCTCGACGCTCTGCTCGTGGTTGACGCGCTCGCCTTCCAGGGCAGCCCGGTAGCCCTGCTCGACCGTGGGCAGATCGATCGCGCGAGTCTCCAGCAGCACCGAGGTCATGTGAGTCTTCTGGGCGATCAGCATCGTCGCCCGGGGATGCCCGGCTCCGAGCTCGACCAGCCGGCGCAGGGCGAGCTCGTCGATATTGCAGTCGTCCAGGGCGAACCCAGCCGCGAGGCCCTCGGCCCAATCCTCCACCGGGATCGGCCGCAGCTCGTGGAAGCTGCCGAACTGACTGAGGGCGCGCTGGCGAGGCGTGAAGAGATCACGCATCAGGTGCTCAATCGAACCGGCGAAGAGCACGCTCAGCTGGGGGCTGCGCTGGAAGATCGCCCGCATCCGCTTGGTCAGCGCGTCGGGGTCTCCATAGGGGGAGCGTGGGCCGGCGATCTCCTGGAACTCATCGAAGAAGAGGACGACTCGCTTGCTGTCGGTCTCGCCGATGCGGCCAGGCAGAGCGAGGGCATAGTCGAGATAGCGCTCGGGGTCGCGACCGGCGAGGTGCGGCGTGAAGGCGATCTCCATCTCCTCGCCGAGCTCGGTCTTCGACTTGACCACTGCCGAGACGCCGGCTGCGTCGGCGACCAGGCGCCCAGCCTCACGGGCCTGATGGACGATCCGTCGCAGCGCCGAGCGGTTGGCAATCGTCTGGGCGACCAGCGCTTCCGCCAGCTCGGCGGCAGAGGCGATGCGGAAGAGATCGATTTCAACGACGTAGAAGCCATCATCTTCCAGCCGGCGCAGGGCGGCGTCGCAGACGCTGGTCTTGCCGGTTCGCCGGGGCCCGGAGATCACCAGGTGCCCGCCGCCGGCGAGCGTTGCGGCGATCTCCCGCACGTCCTCGCTGCGGCCGATCAAGCGCTCCGCGGGAAGCGGCTGGTCGGTCGGGAAGAGGCTGGCGCTTGGCTCGCGGGGCATGCGCCAGACCTTATCAGGATACGTCCTATTTGACGCATTATGCGCCTGATTCAGATCATCACCGAACTGGCCCGCACCACCCGCAAGCGTAGAGTGCTCGATTGAGATGGCCAAGGATCCCTGGAGAGCCCCCGATTCTCAGCCCGGCGACTTCGGCGCCGAGCTTGACCACGCTGAGAAAGATCGGCCTGCTGGACGAGCGCTGGACCTTGGCGAAACCGCAGCGTCGCCCCTGCGACCGTCAGTTCCTCGGACAGCCCGTGTACCTGAATGCCCCGAAACACCGCCCGATAGAGAGCCCGATCGCCAGGCGGCATCAACTCGGGGGACGTCATGCCGTCGACCTCTGCCTCGAAGCTCTCGTCGAGCATCTCCGCGTAGTGGCTTTCGAAGCTAGTCAAGGGGCGAACATAAGTGGAGCGGAAGTTCGGTTCAAGGGCCGAGATCGACCTCTCTCAGACCTCACCTTGCCCCAGCGCTTGCCCCAGGGCCGTTTTTGGACGCTCTCCAGAAACGAGGAAACCCGCTTAGAAAGCGGGTTTCCGGCCTATAGCGGGGGCGGGATTCGAACCCGCGACCTTCGGGTTATAAGGATGAGCCGCGAGATCCGCTGGACTACGTGGAGCCCGGTTTCAAGCGGTTTCCTCGCGATCGAGCTACGTGGGGATCGTCTGGAATCCGTGGGGGCACCCGCCTCGCCATGCCGGCAATCCCTGCTACCGTGGCCGGGTCGGGATGGCAGATTCGCCGCCCGAGAGGTTCCGTTTCCTCCGTGTGCTGTGAGAGCGCTTCAGGGGCCGCAGGATCTCCCCTGAGTCGTTCAACAAGGAGCACGCAACACATGTCCTTTGCCGATCTCGGCACCTCCAAGCCGGTGACGCGCGCGCTCGCGCGCCGCGGCATCACCGAGCCGTTCCCCGTTCAGAAGCTGGTCGTGAGCGATGCCCTCGCCGGGCACGACCTGCTCGTCCAATCGCCCACCGGCTCGGGCAAGACCCTCGCCTTCGGCGTTCCCCTGGTCGAGCGCCTCGAGCCAGGCGCCAAGCGCCCCTCCGCCCTCGTCCTCGCCCCCACGCGCGAGCTCGCGGCACAGATCGTCACCGAGCTTCGCGCCCTCGCCGAGGCTCGCAAGCTGCGGATCGCCGCCGTCTACGGCGGCGTCGGCTTCGGCGCGCAAAGCAAGGCCGCCCGCGCCGCCGACGTCCTGGTCGCGACCCCCGGCCGCCTCGAGGACCTGATCGCCCGCGGCGTCGTCTCGCTGAAGGGAGTCCGCGTCCTCGTCCTCGACGAGGCCGACCGCATGCTCGACATGGGATTCCGCCCGGCGGTCGAGCGAATCGTCGGCCAGACGCCGGATCGACGACAGACCCTGTTCTTCTCGGCGACGCTGGCGGGAGCCACCGGCAAGCTCGCTGCCGCCTATACCCGCGAGGCCAGGCGCCACACCCACTCAGCCACCAGGAGACGCAAAGCCGATATCGAGCACCGCTTCGTCCACGTCGAGTCCCAGAGCGCCAAGCTCGATCGGCTGATCGGCCACCTCGACGAGGGTGAGGGCACCCGCACGCTCGTCTTCGTCCGAACCAAGCGAGGCGCCGATCGCCTCGTCAAGCGGCTGCGCGGGCGCGAGGTGAAGGCCGTCGCGATGCACGGCGACAAGAGCCAGGGCCAGCGCGAGCGGGCGCTTGCCCGCTTCGAGCGCGGCGAGGTCGCCACCTTGATCGCCACCGACGTCGCCGCCCGCGGGATCGACGTCCCCGAGATCGCCCGCGTCGTCAACTTCGACGCCCCCGGCGATCGCGAGGCCTACGTCCACCGGGTTGGGCGCACCGGGCGGGCCGGACGGCGCGGCACCGGGATCAGCTTCGTGCTCGGCGAGCAGGCTGCCGAGATGGAGCGCATGGCGCGCGAGCTCGGCCTTGCCAGCGAGTTCAAGCGCGCCCAAAACCGCCGCGAGGGGAAGGTGACCCCGGGCGGCAAGCGCAAGGTGGGCGCATGAGCCCGGACACCGCGGCGGGCGTGGCCAAGGAGGCATCGAACCCGCCACCGGGGGACCCTCGGCACAAGTTCGGGACGCCGGCAGCCGGCAGCCTCGTCGATCGCGTGGCCAACATGACGGTGACGGTCGTCCCGCCCGCGCTCCTCGGCCTCGCCGCGTGGCTGGCCTGGGGAGGCACGATCGACTGGCAGGCCGTGCTGATCTTCTTCGCGACCCTGGCGCCCTTCGGCTTCGGGATCACGGTCGGCTTCCACCGCCTCTTCACCCATCGCTCCTTCAAGACCTCGACGCCGATGCGGGCGCTCTGGGCGGTATTGGGCTCGATGGCGCTCGAGGGCCCGGTGATCGAGTGGGTCGCCTACCACCGCCGCCACCACGCCTTCTCCGATCGTGAGGGCGATCCCCACAGCCCCCACGTCGGCCACGGCGAGGGCTGGCCGGGCGCCCTGCGCGGCCTCTTCTACGCCCACGTCGGCTGGGTGCTCTTCAGCAGCGAGCCGGCCGAGGAAGAGCGCTACGCGCCCGACCTCCTGGCGGACCCGGTGCTCCGCTTCGTCGACCGCACCTTCGTGCTCTGGGCCGTTCTCGGACTGGCCCTCCCCTTCGCGCTCGGCGTGGCGCTGACCGGGAGCCTCTACGGCGGCCTCCTGGGCCTGCTCTGGGGCGGAGCCGTGCGGATCTTCTTCCTGCACCACATCACCTTCTGCGTCAACTCCCTCTGCCACTTCTTCGGCCGCCGCCCCTTTGCCACCGCCGATGAGTCGCGCAACCTCTCCTGGCTGGCGCCCTTCACCTTCGGCGAGGCCTGGCACAACAACCACCATGCTTTCCCGACCTCGGCCAGGCATGGGATCGGGCGCGGGCAGCTCGATCCCTCGGCCATGCTGATCTCGGCGATGGAGCGCGTCGGCCTGGCCTGGGACGTGGTCAGGGTCAGCCCCGAGCGGATCGCCGCCATGGCCGCGCAGAGCGCTTCGCCCTGATCGACGTCCCCGGAGAGGGCCGAGGGGAAAGCGCCCCGCCGCAAGGCTCAGCCGCGGTCAGTTTCGCCAACGGCGTCGCGGCCGTCTCCTGGCGGCTGCCGACCGGATCGCGTGGGGACGGCGAATCGAAGGCGGGCGCGTTGGCGGGCAGCACTTGGAGGAAGCCGGCGAGGCGTTCTGAGAACGGCTGGCGCTCGCCGGGCCTGCGCGCCGTCTCGCCGGGGTCCCAGTAGATGCGCTCGACCAGCTCGTCGATCGAGATGCCCACCGAGTGCGCGAGCCTGAGCGCCTTGGTCGCGCTCAGTTCGTGTGCGCCGCCCTCGAACTGCGACAGCTCCTCGACCTTGAGCCCGGCCCGCCGAGCCAGCTCTGACCTCTCGATCCCAGCCCCTTGACGAAGCCACCGGAGGTTGGTCGCCATTCGCTCGACGAGAGGGCGCCTGTCCGGCCCGGTGTCCGGAACTTCGTTCCGGCCCCTTACGCGCTCGTTACACCACTTGTAGCGACGTGACCCGTTTTTTTCTGTGCTTCTCGCCGCCGAAAGTAGGTGGACGGGGGCGCCGCGCAAGGCCCGGAACCGACCTCGCTTCGAGCTCACGTTGCCCCAGGCGTTGCCCCAGGGCCGTTTCTGGACGTTTCTGGACGTTCCCGGAAATGCGAGAACCCGCTTGGAAAGCGGGTTCTCGGCCTATAGCGGGGGAAGGATACGGCCTTATGGGTTACGTCGCAACGCTGATCGAGATCGGCGCGAAAACGGCTTCAGTGCTGGGAAAACGCTGGGCGGCACAGGAGACTTGAGGTCCCTCGCGCGGGGCCGGATCGCCGCGATGCCTTGACGGATGGCCCCAAGCGCCGTTCAGTTGGCCCGATCTGCACGACATAAATGGCCCCGGCGGCGGTGGAACGCCCCGGGGCCTGGCACCGAAGCCTGTGACTTCGATGCAAGAGAGACGGTACTCGCCGTCGCCCCAACCGGGCGGCATCCACGCCGGCTTTCGGTGCCCTACCCGAAGGGAGGGCACATGCCCAGCAGCATCAAGATCGCCGCCCATCAACGCGACGCCCTCTACGAGCTGTTGCGTGATCGGCTCTCGGGCGTCAGCGACATCTGCATGGCGCTGGAAAGCGAGGACTACGCCACCGTCGAGCGGCTCGCCACCCGGTTCGGCGAGGACTTCCGACTGATGCGGGACCTCGGCTGGAGCCCGGAGGACGACCGGGAGACGGTCGAGCTCACGATGGCGCCCCTGGACCTTATGCGGATCGCCAAGCGCCTACGGGACGATGCCCGAGGCGGCATCGCCGGCCTGGAAGAGGAGCGGGATTCAGTTGGCCCCCCGGAGTTCATCGAGGGCTTCCGGATCGTTCGGGAGACGTGCGAAGACATCCTCATGGCCGTCCTGGCCGAGCTCGAGTCCGGCGAGGACGAGTCAGCATGAGGGGACGCCGCGCCGGATGGCGCAACGGCTATCGGATGCGTTTGCCCGGCTCCAAACCGCCGGGCCTGAATCACGCGGTGCTGACCGGGACGCTGCTCGATGATCCGCGGAGCGGCCGGAACCCAATCGGCGAGCCGGTCACGCTGCTGCGGATCGAGTTCCCAGTCGCCGACCCCGAGCATCCCCAAATGCTGCTGACGTGGGCAAGTTGCGAGGTCGAAGTGTCGGCGGCGCTCGCCGAGCAGCACGGCATCCGAGAGCTGGAAGGCGGCGCGCCGATCCTCGCGGCGGGCCAGCTCAGCGAGCGATGGGTGAGCGCGCGCGGGCGCAGCAGCAAGCGCAGCGCGATTGTCGCCATGCTGGTCCATCCTGGTCCTCCGCCCGACCACGACGAGTTGCTGATCCCAGGGAACCGGCCATGACCGGCAAGCGCTCAGAACGGGCGGAAGCCGCTCGCATCGGCCGGCGCTTCGGCAAGACCCTCGCATCGCGGCGCCGCCAGTCGGATATCTCCCAGGTCGAGACTGCCGAACGATCGGGCTTGCACCGCACCGAGATCAGCCTGCTGGAGCGTGGTCTTCGGATTCCGCAGTTGGACACGATCATCCAGGTCGCGGGTGGCGTCGAAGCCGAGCCGTGCGACCTCCTGGCTGGGATGGCCTGGCGACTCGATCGCAGTCATCTCTACGGCTCAGAGACACCGCCCGGATACTTCGAGATCAAGGTCGGCAACCGATGGGTGGCGGACTAAATGGACTCCTCCCGTCTCGCGGAACACTTCGGTCGCCAGCTCTGGCGTCGCCGACGGCTGGCCTGCCTAACCCAGGAAGAGCTCGGTCGCCTGCTTGACGTGCACCGCACCGAGATCGGCCTGATTGAGCGGGGGCTGAGGGTTCCGCGCCTCGACACCATTCTCAAGCTGGCAGCGGGGGTGGAAGCCTCGCCCTGTGAGCTGATCGCTGGGCTGCGCTGGCGGCCTGGCTCACATGTCCACGTCGGCGGCAGTTACGCCGACAGTGGATCACGGGTTGGTGCCGCCAACACCCCTGCCGCCAATAGAAAGCGGGTTCGCGCTCGATGAGGCCGAAACAGCCGATGCCGCCCTCTGACGAGATGAGGGAACGATTCGGGCTCAACCTGCGGGAATGCCGAAAACGGCTGGGCATCAGCCAGCACGAGCTTGCCTATCGCGCGGAAATAGCCCTGGCCTCAACGTCGCTCTTGGAGCTGGGGAAGAAGCAGCCGAGGATCGACACGGTCATTCGCCTGGCCGGCGCGCTAAAGGTAAAGCCGAGTGAGCTCGCCGCCGGCATCGGCTGGATGCCGGCCGAGGTGGTTGCGACGCCAGGCAGCTTCGATGTTCCCGACGACCCAGAGCTTGCGGCGGCGGTCGCGGAGCTGCGGGGTGAGGCTCACGGGTTTCGTGGAAGGCGGTCCAAGCGATGAGCGGATCGAAGAGGGAGCTGTCCTACGAGGCCAGGGCACGGATCGCCGACAACCTGTTCTTGCAACGAAGACGTGCTGAGCATTCGCAGGAAGAACTTGCCGAGCTCGCGATGGTGTCGGCGGGTCAAATCGGGTCAATCGAGAACGGGAAAACCAACGCGATGCTCGATACCTACGTGAGGCTCGCCGGAGCGCTCTCGATCACGCTCGACGACCTCCTCTCCGGGGTGACGTGGACCCCCGGCGAAATCGAGTTTGAAATCGACGCCGGCTACGAGGTCGAGTTCGAGGCGGAAGTGGCTCCAGAAGCCACCGAGCCCGGGGTCCGAGGCCGAAAGTAGAGTCTCCGCAGCAATCCCGCCAGGAGCCACGTTGTCTGCCACCAAAGCCGATCGAAAGCCAAAAGGGCTACGCCTCGCCTACGACACCGACCACGGTGCCATGTATCAGGGCTCAATTGAGGCGTTCATAGAGTCCTCGCTCGGGCATGGACTGAAAGGCGAGGCGCAGCTGATCTTTACGTCGCCCCCGTTCCCCCTTAATCGCAAGAAGAAGTACGGGAACAAGACGGGCGACGAGTATCTTGAGTGGCTAGCCAGTCTCGCATCTCCGTTGGGTGACCTCCTAACGGAGGATGGTTCGCTCGTTGTTGAGCTTGGGAACGCCTGGGTGCCGGGCGAGCCGGTGATGTCCACCCTTGCGCTAGAAGCCTTGTTGCAGATACTCAAGAAGGGCGGCTTCCACCTATGCCAGCAATTCGTCGCCTACAACCCGGCACGCCTTCCGTCCCCGGCTCAGTGGGTCAACGTTGACCGCATCCGCGTCAAGGACGCATACACGAACGTTTGGTGGATGAGCCGCACCACCAAACCAAAGGCAAGCAATAAGAAAGTTCTGACGCCCTATAGCCCGTCCATGAAAAAGCTACTGAAACGGCAAGGCTACAACGCAGGGCATCGACCCTCTGAGCATAAGATTGGCGAGACCTCATTCCTCACGGATCACGGCGGCGCGATACCCCCCAATGTCCTAAAAATCAGCAACACGATCTCAACCGACAGCTACCGTGCGTACTGCCGATCCAAGAAACTGAAGGTTCATCCCGCTCGTATGGCCCCAGAACTTGCCGAGTTCTTCATCAAGTTCCTCACCGACAAAGACGATCTTGTGATTGATCCTTTCGGTGGAAGTAACACGACGGGAGCCACAGCGGAGTCTCTTGAGCGACAATGGATCGCCATCGAGCCCCAGCTGGACTACATCGAAGGCTCGAAGGGCCGCTTCATCCTGTCTGGGCGGCAGTCAGTCGCTGCCTAGCGTGGACCTGAAATGGGTCCCCGTTCCGCTGCCCGATCTGGATCATCACAGCTACCCGCGGACGCGCACTGCTAGCCGACTCAAGAAGACTCCAACGAAAACTACGCCAAGGACGGCCTCAAGCGCAACGTATAGGCGCGCAGACTCGGAAACCGGCGTAATATCCCCAAAACCCAAAGTCGTCACCGTCACGGCGCTCAGATAGACCATCCGCCACCACCCTTCAGGCACATAGGCGGGGTCTCCCGCATTCGCAGCGTAGAAGTGACCCAAAAGTTCGTAGGCTTCTCCTGCCAGTATCAACAGGGATGCCTTGCCGATCGACGGAAACAGGGCACGCAGCGGCGGAGCAACCGGCGAGACCGGCGTGTCGAAGGTCGTGACAAAAAGAGTGTCTAGCAAGGTCACAGGGAGCCCGTACTCCACGCCGGCAGCCGATGCCGAAACGGAACTCGTCTCGGGGATTACAGCAATAAGCTCCGAAAAACCCTCCGACAGATTTGGCCTACCGACCGGATGGGAGTAACCAGTTACTTGAAGAACTAGTCGCTTCCGCCTGTCGATACTCAGCTGCCCAACCTTGACGGACTTCGGCGCAATCGCCCATTTCATTTTTTCCACCTGCCAGTGATCGAGCCGGGTAGATATTTCCCTCGTCAAGGCAGTTTTCAACCTTTCAACATCCTGCGTTCTACCGGCCTCATGACGAATATTGGAGTCATGGAAACTTCCCGCATCCTGTCCGGCGTAAATAGCAGCAAAGATGGGGATTAGGGACAGATACGCGAAACCCCAAAAGGCGGGAGTCCCAAATATGTGCCTGGGAAAGCGCATTTTTACCAGGTATATTAAAGCGGTAGCGACCCCAGCTTGCCGCTTTGGTAAGGTGTAGCTAACTACGTCACCTGAGAGTCGGAGGTGCCAATTCCGAAACCGAGCTTCTTCAGGCGCCGAATCGTGAAGACGGAGCCAAGCGCAACGCTCCTTAGTGCAGCGGCTCGGTAGTCGGGATGCAGTGACACTGGGTCGCCGCCTTCGGTCTTCGGTGGCTCCTTCTCGCTCTTGTCGATACTCACTAGGCTCATGACGACCGGCGGTACATAGAGCCGAATGATGGCTTTGCGCTGATCGACTTTGACCTGATCGAGCATCTCCCGGAAAGGCGCGAAGTCGCCGTTTACGAGCGCAACCCCGTCCTTGAACTCTCCCACCGTATCCTCATCCCAGCTCACCTTTGCATCTTCCCAACTATCGCCGTTTGGGTCGTCTTTCCATAGAACACGATGCGGTGGAGCAACCTTCCGTTTCTCTTTCCGAACCTGTCCGCCTCCACCACCGGAGGGGGCGACTATCTCCAACTCAATTGAGTCGGTGAGTGGCCCGCCGGATGATGCGGGCAAACAGGTCGCGGTCAACATGGCGCTTCCCGGCGCTGCATCGGCCACTGCGCGGAAATGAACACGTAGGCGTCCGTCTGAAAGGCGCTCACGAGCAAAGATGCGCACCGTGCTTCCAAGGTCGGGGACCGTCGAGAACTGGACTTGCTCGCTGTCGGGGAAGTAGCCGTCAACAGCGTCGGCCTCAAGCTGGATCGAGGCCGTAGCCCCCGGCTGCACTCGAACCCGCTTCTTCACCACCTTGCGAAATCTCAAAAACGTAGGCTCGGCGTTCAGTGGCGCGATAGGCGGAAGCGGAGGAATCACTGGTGGCTTCTTACCGTTCTTGCGCTTCTTCTTTTTCTTCTTGCGCTTGCCCGGCCCACCGATACGAATCTCGACCTCGCGCTCAAAGAGATGCTGGAAGTCGCTCAGCGCTTTCTCCAGCTCCTTGTCGGCACCCTCCGTTGCCCGCCGAAGTGCCTCTTCCTTGATCTCCTGGTCCCGAATGCGCAAGTCCTGGTTGTTGGCAAGCACGCTGTCTATCGCGTCGCGAAGCGCCCTCTTGGCCCGACGCTCGGCAGTTCCCTGTCGGCTAGTCGTGAAGATGTCCGACTTTGCATCGACCGTGAGCCCATCGCACTCCACATTTACCTTGAGGTGGTTCTTTAGCGCATCGAGTTCAATCGGCTTCTGCCCAAAGTGATCGCGGCCAAAAGCCTCATGCATCTGCCCGGTCAATGACCAAGTTTCTGCCGCTCTCGCGGGTCCGTATAGGTCACTGCCTTTGGGCGTGTTCTCCTGCTCGACTATCCAAGCCGTCAACTCGACGGTGCCGTAATCCTGCCCATCGTCAGCAGAGGCCGTCACGTCGATCGTGGTGCTGAACGGCCCAGTCACGTTTATCGGGTTCTTGCGATCTTTCGGTGCCCAGCCATTCGCCCTTGAAGTCAACCGGGCGGTAACGCCCTTCATGTACCTCCACTGGGCCGATTCCCCGACTCGTTCATCGCGGAGCGCAAAGGGGAGAACCGGACAAGGGAGGAGATTGTTGAGGTGGTCATAGAGACCCCCGCTGGCGCGATCGCCAACCTTCTTCGCCACGGGACCGACCTCATAGTCGATGCAGATTCGCCGGAGTCCGTGCCAGCGTGGATCGCCGAGCGCCGAAACCTCAAACGCCAGCGGCTTCCCGCTCTCCTTCTCGACGGCGTAGAGGTAAGCGGGAAGGCTTGAGTGGACTTCAGAGGCGCGTTTCTTCTCCACTACCGTGAGCCCAACTAGGTCCTCCTGCTCGTCCGTCAGCAAGTCTGGATGGCGACGACCGATGATGATCTGGCCCCCGTTAGAGAAGTTCAGGGTCAGGCCGGCTCCGTGCCCAAACTGCCCAGCGAGATATGGGATTTCTGCCTTCAAGCCGCGCTGGAGCGACAGGACGGTGTCCTCGAAGTCCGCGGGATGCTGACCGGCACCCTGATCGAGGTACACCAGCGTAGCCTCGTCGTTCTGCGTTCCTGGATACACGAGAAGCTTCGAGAGAAGCGCAACTTCCATAAGGCGCTTCCGCTCATCCCCTTTGCGGGTGTCCCATTCAGCCATTCCGTCAGCGGGCAGTCCGAAATACCGGGCGGCCGCCTCCCTGGGGGTAGCTGGCTCCCAGGTGTCGCCGTCAAGCTGAGCAAGCTCGCGCATCATCTCGATAAGGCCGTCGCCCTGGTTGACGACCGGCTCACCAGCCAGATGAAGTGCATCGCCGGTAGCCCCAATCGCGCTGTGAGCAACCCGGCCGGTCCCCCCAAACGGCATCCACGTCAACTCGCCCACAAGGTCTTCCAGGCGAACCTGGAGTTCTTCTCGCGCCTGGGGGGTGACCGCCTGTTCGGCGGCGCGGAGCAGCTCCCGCCCCTTCTTCCCCCGGATTACGCGGAGGCCCGAGCTTGACTTGAGGCTGGTCGATTTCATGGCAGTTGGGCTCTTAGTTTGGTTTGCGGTCTGTTTGCGGTCCAGAGCTTAGCTATGAATGGGGCGATGTCAAGCCTCTTTCGGTCTGACCACAGAAAACCGCTGCAATTCCCGAAACTGGCGTTACGAAATCAATCCCAGCTTGGCCGCACGCGATGAGAGCGAATAGCGAACCTTGGTGCCTTCTCGGGTCCGCGAAAGGAAACCCAGGTCGTGCAGGCGACCGATCGCTCCCGCGCGCATGGTGCTCGCGTATTTCTCAATATCGGGTCTCTGGCGGATCAGCTCCTGCTCCAGGCCAACCCGAGAGTCGGTGTCTTCAATGAGTTTCGCCATCAAAGCCATAAACGCACGCTCCTCTGGCAGCTGCCGAGCAAGAACCTGGAGAAAGAGGTCGGCCTCTGTCTCGGAGATGGTCTCCGAAGGATCGGTGCAATCGAAGACCGGGTTCTCCAGCGCGCTCAATTCAACGCCAGATGCAGTGATCGCCGCGGTCGCGACCTCTCCGTCCCGGCGAATCGCCACTAGACCAATCATCTCGGCCGCCCCCGGGGCACGGCGACTTCCCCTCCCCAAAAACTGGTTGGCGTATCGCCGCGTGCTGGCGCGATCGCCACTTGGGAAGCCGATCGACCACAAATCTCCCCGCCGTCGCTGAGCTTGGTGATCTAGATCGAGAAGTTGCGCATGGAGCGAAGTTGCCGCTGCGGCGGCCCTCTCATGCCAAATCGCAAGTGGGACCTCCTTTGCCGCGCCCTCGAGCTGTAGATGCCCCAACACGCGAACCCCAGCCATCGCCGGCAAGAAACGATTGATCTGGCCCCACAAAAGTGGCAATGACCAAACGTTGGGATCAGGTGGCTCCGGCAACGAGCTGAATTGCGTTGCGTCGAGCGCTTGCACATCTGCCTCCGTAGCGGCGGAGGGCGGCGCCGACTCAGATGGCGACCTGCCCGGCGGCGCATCCGGCCTCGCGAGAGGTCCTGGCCCCCGCTCCTCAAGAAGGAGCTGGTTTTCGAGCGCCACGTTCAGCAACTCATCGAACGACGAATAGCGCTCGGGGATGAGCCTTTGGGCCTGCCGATGAAGCTCCGGCCGTATCTCTGAGACCAAGATCATTTGAGGTCATCCTACTTCGTGAAATCAGAGAGAAAGCAAGCGCCCCGTCAAAAGCATCAGCCAGCATGAGCTACTGCCTTCCTGGAAACAGGCGCGAGTGGGGTCTAGTTTCGCTCCTTCCAGCCGAGCCGGCTCATTGGGTCGCCGGCGAGAATGTCCATAGGCCTGCGACGGGGAAGCAAGGGTGCCGCGCCAGCGAAAGGCGCTCGGTGACCCTGGGGAGTCGCGAGCCCTTCCAGGTCGGACTCATGGTCTGAGCACTTACGCCCAGGGGCGCATCCATCTCCGAGGTGAAGACCCTGCTATGTCACGGCGGAGCCGGCCATTGAGGGCGAACGCGTACACCTCTAGAGGCTGCAATGGCATTGATGAGAAAGCTACGCGAGACCCCAAGAGGCCCTTGAGGGTGGTGGCGTCGCTGGTCCCATAGCTGCTGGTCAGCTCGCGGTCGGTGATGTAGGACTCATCCAAGTACGCATATCGAGTGCCGTGCTCGCGCCCGAAGAGGAACCAGTTCGCCGCCTTGTAGGAAGCCCCATCAAAACCGATCCCAGGGTTGAGGTAGGTAAGCAGAATCCGCGGAGCGGAGTCGCTATCGCGGAGCAAACGCACCGCGTCGGCCAACATCCGAGACAGGGAGTTTCGCGGTGCCCAGGCCGTAGCGTAGACCCGGGAGAGAACAAGAGCTTCGGGCTCTGCAACACCCGCTGGCATCGCCATTGAAAGCGGAGCGAGATCAAGTGGAGAAAACGTGAGAAGCACGGCAACCCTATCGCCCGCAAACCCCGCCAAATGCCGGCCCTGTCGATAGGAACGAAGATAGTGAAACCGCTCGTGGAGCAAACGTGCGCGCGCAGCGTCGATATCACCCAACTTCAGCTCGGTTGGGCTCCTAGGCAAGTCCGCAGATGGGACGAGCCACTGCGGAGCCGCGAACTCCTGCCGAGAAAGACGCTCGGCCTCTCGAAGTGCATCAGCCGCAGCCACACGACCCTCGGCGTCCGCCAGCCGGGGAAGGTGAAGCAGGAAGCGGGCGAGCAGTCGGCGAGCGGCATCCTCATCGGCCACGCAGCGCTCTGCGAGGGCACGCAGGTCTTGCGAACGCGAATCAACAACAACGAGCTGCTCAGCTACCGCCACCCTAAGAAAGATAGCCCCCTGCTCGGAACCTCCCTAGCCGCAGTCGCAACCCGGGCAATGACGCGGCTCCTTGCGCGACTTCCATGTCCATCCGCTTCGCGCCTCCTTCAGCCACCGGTAGGCGAGGAGTATGCCGGTGGACACCGCCAGCACCATGCTGGCATTGAAGCTTCCCGCAGAGACGACGTGCAGCAGGCATGCACAACCCCCGAGAGCGAAGGCGGTGATAACGGGCGCCATCAGATTTCTCGCGCTCGCCGTGTACTTGTTGAGACATGCCATCACCTGGCCCAGCACATCCCATGCCAAGTAGAGAACGAAGATGAAAACCAGCGCCTTCACAGTGTCATGAGTCACCTGTGATGCGTTGACTTCCTTGGTCGGGTTTAGGGGGGTCAGCGTGGCGACGCGGAAGTAAAGGACGAGCATGGCTTGGTCCAGCATGAAGCGAAAGAGAGGGAGGTTAAAGAACTTCAGCTCATATTCGGAGCGATTGAGGCTCCGGCGAAAGCCAATCCAGCTTCCGAGAACCAGGACGGTGCTGCAAATCAGTTGCCAACGCGAGAAGCTAGTGAGTTGTCCCCAGTGCTGGAGGCGCAGGAAGATTTGGCTAATGACAAACCCGAACAGGATGTCGGTAAACCGCAAGCCAGTGTCATGCTGAGTCTGTTCTGCCGGCGGCGAGATGACGCGTAACAGCTTCTCATTTGGCAACTTCATGCCAAGGAGATTTCAAGCAAATCCTCCAATCTCCTCCCCTCGATCACGCGATCGGCCGGGAACTGGTCATGCTGGCGCTCGTACTCCCAGACGTGAGCGTCAATCCAAACTGGAGTTACGCCGGCGGCGAGGGAGGGAAGTACGTCCGAACGCACGCTATTACCGACAGTAATGGCTTCAGACCGCGAGGTCCCAAGGCGATCCAACACCGAAATGATCGACTCCGGCGTCTTTTCCTCAACGATGTCAATCACCTGGAACAGATCACCTAGTCCACTCTGCTCGATCCGCCTGGCCTGTACCAACGGGTCGCCCTTGGTAAGGAGACCAAGGGCGTAGCCGCGCGCGCGAAGCTCTAGGAGCGTAGCCTTGGCTCCCTTGACTAGCGGCGCCCGCTGCTCAAACACCTGGCGTGCCGCCTCCTCAATTGCCCGCTGCACCCCGTCATCCACAGCGCCTCCGGCGGCAGCACAAACCTCATGGTAAGCCTGTACGCACGAGGTCGGAAAGCGGTCCATCGCATGACCCAGCCGTCCCACATTCTCAACATCCAGCAGTCGCTCCCGCGACTCCCAGGCCTCCCCATCCAGGCCAGCGCTTTCCACAATCCTGCGGGCGCGAACCCGGGCTTCGTCATAGAGCCGCTCGGTCTCCCAAAGCGTGTCGTCGCCGTCGAAAAGAATCGCGCGCACCACCACAGGGTGATCCTATGTGGCCGCTCCCATCGCCGCGTCGCTCGAAGTCTCGGCGAGAAAGGGCGGAGAGGCCTCGATGAAAATACGCCTCCGAGAACTGCCGTCCGGCCTACCTCCGATAGTCAAGGCGTGGTGTCGTTCTTTGCCGATCTTGAGCGATCCCGGATCGTGGTCGTCCATGTTGTCCCGATCGGGGCGCTGATCTTGGTCCTGGTGCTGGTCGTGATCGCCTGCGACGAGCACCAGCCGCACGTCGAGTTCGCCACGCCGCAGGTCTCGGTCGCGATCCCCCCGGTGCCGGTCGCGAGCGGCGTGATCGCACCCGAACAGCCGACCTGGCGCCTGTGATCCTGGCGGTCGCCTTCCCGACCTGGCTACAGGTCGGCTCGACGATCGCCGCCGCAGCCGCCGCCGTCGCCTCGTGGATCGCCGTGGTCCAGGCGCGGAAGATCGCCCAAGAGGCAAGGGAAGCCGAGGCCGAGGCCATCCTCCCCTTGCTGCTCGTGTCGCTGAACTTCAACCTGCCAGGCGTCGGGCAGCCGACGATGGGGGTCGCCCTCTACAACGCGGGTGGCAGCGTCGCGAAGAACGTCGCCGTGCTGCTTGTCGCCGAGGACGCCTACGCCCGCCAGATAGTCGGCTTCCTGCGACCCGGCGAGACCGTCACGTTCGGGAGCGAACTGCCCGCCACCGATGCGGCGCGCGCAATCGCTTATGCCCGCACGCAGGATGGGCGCGATCTCGTCTGGAACCACGAAGGCGAGCGCCGGGAGCTCAACCGGCCACCCTCGGGCTGGCCGGCATGGGAGGCGACCTTCGAGGTCTTCTACTCCGGCGAGGACCTGAGCGATCATCGCCCCACTAACCTCCTCCGAGGCGACGACCGACTCTACTGACTCGCTGTCTCCTGTCAGAAGCGGCTCCAATTACTGCGCAGGCCCCTGAACTTGCGACACGCGCCGACGGCAATCTTGTTGGAAGCCGAACAGAGCTGATCGAGGATTCTGCGAGACCGATCTGCTGATTCCGACAAGGCGCCATAAAGCTCGGCTATATACACACGCCAGTTTATGACTGTTAGGTCCATTTTCGAGACCCCAGGCCCGCCAATATCGCTAGTATCCGGAACGCTACCAAGCTCGTTTACAAACCATAGGATGGAGGAACCGAATGGCTGCGGGAGCCCTAGATTCGACCATCGCAGTGAACGATGTTCTCGCCGACTTGTCGTCGGGAGACCTCAGTATCAACCTCTCCCAAGGCGCTGACGACCTGCGGGCCGAGGACATTGACTCCCTCGTACTGGAGGGCGCGACGAGCGACCGCACTTGCGGTTGCACCCACACGCTCGGCTGCGGTTGACGCAAGGCTGGGCGCGCCTAAATCTGGCCGAGATTCTCGGCTACCTAGAAGCGGGAGGCCTGCTGCAAGATGCAGCAGGCCTCCGCGTGTCACGGCGTGGCGGCCGGAATAACACCTACGAGATAGGAGACATTGAGCGCGGCCCCCTCTGGTTCTTGAAGCAATTCGGCCGCTCCGATACCGAACTCGCGCTCTTCCAGCGGGAACGACATTTCGCAATGCAAGCCGGATGGCCTGTCGTCTCTCCAGCTTGGTCCGATGACGTGTATCGCGTCATCCTGTACCCGGCTGTCGGGGAATCGCTTTGGCAGGCACTAGGGGAGTCAGAAGCCGGGAACGGACTCGACGCCGATCTCGCCAGTGTCCTTGGCGAGATCGCGTCACTTCCCTCACAAGGGGATCAAAGTGAACTACCCCCCATCGCGCAGCGGATGTTGAACCCCACTGCCGGGACTCTTTCGCCTGGGCAACGCCGTGTCGTTGCGTCACTCGGCTCTGCTGGAGCTCCCGTTGAAAAGGCGCTGAATCTCGTTCTGGAGGCATGGACGTCGATCACAGCAACTACGGTGCATGGCGACCTAAAGCTCGAGCACGTCTTGCGCGGTAAAGACGGAACGATCTGGCTCGTGGACTGGGAGCAGGTTGGGCTAGGCCCCAGTTTGTGGGATCAGGCTGGGCTACTGCAATCAATCATCGCCCATGCGCTCCTTACGAGCCGTGGCTGGACCAAAGCGCATGCAGATATTGCTGGAAGCCTCATTGAGGAGGAGCCCCTCCACCTCGCCCACTTCGTGGCGTTGCGTCTTTGGCAAACGGCCCTGGAGTGGACTGCGGGACGCCTTAAGCCGTCAATTCAGACCGCTGCCATCTGCCAGGTTGGGCTCTCCCTCGTCCGTGATCCTTCGCGCCTTGCCCTGCTTGCACAGGGAGGTCCGGGGGGGCCAGTGTGAACTCACAGGTATCTGCAGCGCTCTCGAAGGCAGCCGCATTTGAGCGAGACATCGAATCGCTCTACCAGGACTGGTGGGCAGGGTGCCCCAACGTACTCACTCAAGGAGATACGGCGAGCGAATTGACGGCGCGCCATGAGCCCGAGGAGTGGCAACTCCTGGAACGCACCGATGACGGGCAGGTGCTGGTATCCAACGGAGATGCGACCGGAGTTGTTCCCGCAGGCGAATGGCTTACTGATCGACCAAACTCCGTCTCGATCCAGAGGCGTGCGTCATGGATTGACGGTCCCTGGGAATGGCGCGCAAGTAAGCGGATTCAGCCTCTAACCGCACGGCGCTGGCGTATTCGCCTGTACATCCCAGGAGGCGAGGGATCGGCTGGCCTCGGGGTAGTAGGCGACTTGCTCGATGGTGCTGGACTGTGGTTCCAAGCCAAGACTTGGCGTGGCGCTGGTCTTCGCCAAGACCAAACGGTGCTCTGGATGGCCGTGCGTGACGCGCCGAGCGCCCTCGATCTGCTCTGCCCGAAGCTCTACAGCTCATCCCTCTCCCCTCCGCCTCTCGCTTTGACAGTGCGGAATACCTGCATTGGCATATCTCACGATCCGGTAGATGGCGGCAGTTTCGGAATGCGTATATGCGGCGCGATCGTGAGCGCTGGAGACTCCGCCGACGACGACCCGATGGGCCGATGGGCTGAGGCGTGCCGTTTCTATGAGATTCAGCCACAGCATCCGTGGCGTCACCCCAGCAAGGTTGATCCATATCATTTCTGGGCGCAAGCAGAGAAAATGTCATGTCGTTGACTGACAAGGCGTCGGAGATTCTGGTTAGGTTCGCCGACGAATGTGGTCGGTCGAATGCTGTACTCCGGTGTGATCGAGACACGTGCGTAGCAGGGACGGCGCTCGCAGACGGTCCGTGGGGCGTGGCTTTGTCATTTGCCGAGTCGGCGCGCGCCCAAACAGACAGGTCGCTACGTGACTTCGCCAAGCGCTTGGCTGACGTTCCAGGAAGAAGTGCGGCACGGGGAATCTTCGCCGGCTCCCAGGGGAGATTAGCCGCGCAGATGGCGGCGAATGGCAAGCAGAGCGAGGAGATCACCGCCAATCCAGCGAACAGCACCAAGCCCGGCGATCTCATGGACGGCGAGATCGGCGAGCATTGGGGGCGGCTTTGCCTTGGTCATCCGCCCTTCACACAATCACTGGATTGGAGAAGGGTTGATGCCCGCAGTGCGACAGGACTCGCACACGGGCGCTTGGGCGTGATCGCATGTATTGCCTCATCACTTGAATCCGACGAGCTCGAACAACTCATCGTTGCCCATGCTCCATTGGATCGCTATGGATGGTGCAACGGGAGTGCGGGCACCGCAGTCGCTGCGCACATCGCCTGGGCAGCAACTGGCACCCGCAGCTTCGCGGAGATGGCCGAGAAAGAAATCTCCAAGAGCCTTCGGGCGGTCCCCCTTGAAACCGATGGGCTCTGCCACGGCTCTGCTGGAGTCTTGGTAGTGGCGAGTGGGATCGCCCGGGCAACCAGCAATTCTGAGCTGCTCAGCGTTACTAAAAACATGGCAGAGATGTGCTGGGCTGAGAGCAATCGCCCGTTGAGGCTGAACAAAGGGTTCCTGTTCGATCAGTCATGGCTCACCGGAAGTACGGGCATTGCATGGGCACTATCTGTCGTTGAAAGACGACCGCTAATCAATCCTCTCTGCCCACTAGATTCCGAGTACCAAATGGCCGCCCCGATCACTCAAAGTTAGACTGAGGCGCTGGCGTCCTCGCCTGACTCCTGCTTTGCATGGAATGCGTATTGATTGGGCAAGGGCACGCACCCCAAGAGTCGCCTGAGGTCAGGCCGTGAGATGCTCCCCGGAGATGAAGCTGGCGACCATCCACTTTGACGGCGGCGGACAGAGTCCCGGCCCGGTAACGGCTGCCTGCACTATCGAGTTGAGCGACGGCTCCCTCGACCAAGCCGTCAAGCACTTCGACCAGGGGACCCACAACACCGCTGAGTGGCAGGCGCTGATACTCGGCCTTCGCCTGGCGCGCAAGCACGGCGAGCGGCGTGTGGTGGTCAAGGGCGACTCGACGCTCGTGGTGAAGCAAGTCAACCGCGAGTGGAAGACGAAGAATCCGGCGCTGCTTCCTCTGCGGACGGAGGCAGAGGAGCTGTTGGCGCAGTTCGAGAGCTGGAGCGTCGAGTGGATTCCGCGCAACGAGAACCGGCGCGCCGACGAACTGGGGCGAGCCTAAGGACATCTGGTCGAGGCAGGACAGCACCGAATGCCCGCGACTTGCAAGACAGCCAGCACTCACCGCCGTTCGCAAGACGCGACGACGACAAAATCGTCGCGTGCGGCGCCGCCCATGTCGGAGCTGGCGGTTACTGACCATTCCCGCTTGATCGGGCCGGAGGCGACCAACTGAAAGTGGCCGACGATCGCCGTAATGCTGCCGTGGTGCCACCGCAGTCCGCCGGAGATCAGCCGCTCCTTGCGCTTGCAGCGGCCCTTGCCACTGGCGTAGTTGAACTGACCGTCGTTCGCGGTGGTGTCGGTGTCGACGATCTTGCCGAAGCGGTAGGTGATCTTGCCGTGGTGGGCCGAGCTGGTCGCGGTCGGACCCGACCGCGCAAGCGCACTTCCACCCAGCGCGAGCATCACGATTGCTGCCACGACCATGACGGTCGAGCGGCGGCTGAGCTTGATCTTCATGGCGTGTCCTCCTTGGTCGAAACCGAGCATCTGTGGATTACCGCCTCACTCGGATGTAGCGAGGCACGGAATGGCCTCGCACATAGGGATACCCGTTCTGTTCGGGCACGACGGCGTTGAAAACAAATCTCGTAGTCCTCGGCACCGGGGAGAAGGCGTAGGCGGCGCGGTAGTGGCAGAGCGCGTCGGTCTTCGCGCGACGGACGAGAAAGCGGCGCTTCGCGCCGGGCACGGTTCCCCGCATGACGACGACGCGCAGGGCGCAGCTCGGCCCAGCGATCTCCCCGGAGAAGTAGATCCGTTTGTGAACGCGGGTGCGGTGGCGACTCAGGTGAAGCGTCACCCGCGTTCGCATGTGGAGGGTGAGGTCGGTGGAGGTCTGGAACGCCCCGAAGCGGTAGGCGACCCGGAAGGATCGCGACGGTCCCCGGCGCAGCTTGAACGTCCAGCCGCCGGCTTCGTTCGTCGTCGCGGTGCCGATCAGGTGGAAGGGACGGCCGGGCAGATCGGTGTGGCCCTGGAGGCAGACCTGGGCGTTGGCGACCGGGTTGCCCGCCGGGTCGCGCAGGCGCCCGCGGATCAGGGCGCGGCGGCGGAACGCAATGGTCCGCTCGCCTTTGTGGTTGCCGGCGAACCCGGCAGTGATCGTGTTGCCGCCGCCGACCGGCGAGCCGGGGCAGAGGTTGTTGACCAGCACTTCCTTCGATTCGCAAGCGCTATTGGGCGTCCCCGTCTGGGCATAGTCGTAGGCGCAGACCGTGATCGAGTTGGCGCCCTCCCGAAACGGCGCCTTCGCCGTATCGAGCGTGTAGGTGTTGTCGAAGCTCGGCGGGCAGGGCGAGAGCCGCGAGGTCATGTTGCCCGGCAGGGGGTTGCAGGACCCCGAGAGATCGTCGCCGGTCGCGCCCTGACCATTGACGACGACCTGGATCGACTGCAAACCGGCACCCTGGTCGGCGGCCGAGACCGAGATCGCCTGTGGCCCCCGCAGTTCCGCCCCTGAGAACATCGAGCCGCCGATCGAGATGGCCGGCGAAACTGCATCGGTGAGCTGGATGCGGACCTGCTTGACGTAGGTGTGCGCTCCTTTGGCGGCGCCGACGCAGCGGTTTCCTTCGTTGGGCTGCGTGCACTCCAGGCGGGCGACCAGGAAGCGCCAGTTGCCGGCCGGGATGCCCGACTCGTGCCCCTGGTCGTCGTTCTGGTTCTCGTAGGAGAGACCCCCGCCGCTGTCGGGAGAGACCGCAAGGTAGCCGTGTTGGCCATCTTCGGTCGCCAGGCGGCTGTAGGTGGAGCCCCCGGTGATGTAGGTGCCGGCGGGCGCCGTCCACACCCAGGCGCCGTAGCCGCCCTGCACGGTGCCGGTTTCGCCGCCTGCGAGGGTGTGGGTGATCTGGAGTCCCGGCGCCGACTGTGAACAGTCCACGCGCGGCGTGTAGTGGGTGGTCGAGGCCGTGTAGCCCGCGTCGTCGGCGCCGGTATAGACCCCTGGCGAGCATTGGGCAACGATGTAGCTGCCGGCCATCGCGGGACTGGCGGCAACGAGAGCGGCGGCCAGCGCCAATAGCGTCAGTCCACCGAGCCGGATCGAGTTCGTCTTGGAAGTGCCGATCATCACGCTTCACCTACCCGGATTTCGTTTGTTGAGGTGGCGTGCTGCGTGGCGTGGCAGCGAACGCTCTACCCCTTTGTCGATCAGCGGCGCCAAATGCGTCACGAATTGGTCGGCGTCGGACTGTCGCGGGCGCATTTCGTCACGGCCCAAATTGTTCGTTGGCGGTCTGCGTCGGTGAAGGCGCGGAGCTCGATTCAGACGCTGGAGCCGGTTCGGGCGCCAGTTCCGAGCTGGCGGGTGCCGGTTCCACCGCCGACTCCGGCGCGAACTGCGAACTGGCCGTCCGGGTCGCGCGGCGCGCTCTGGCTTCCGCCCCGCCACCCGAGCTCGAGTTGCGATGGGTCGGCTGCGCTGCCGGTTCCGGCTTGGCGGTGGCTTCGGGCGTCGAATGGGTCGGCCGAGCCGGGGCCTCTGGTTCGGCCCGTGGCCCGGGTCGCGCGTGAGCGGGGCGTGACTTTGGTGCGGAGCCTTCGTGCAACAGGTCGATCCCACCAACGCCGGGACCGATCACGCCGGTCACGCACATCGCCGCGGCGGCGGCCGCACCGCACACGCCAGCCGCCTTGCCGATCGGCCCGCCGGCCGCATTGACGACTCCTTCGCCGCCACCCGAGGACAGCAGGCGAGCAGCGAGGTCTCGTGCTCGGTCGGCGAGGCTCGTGATACCGCCGCGCACCGAATCGGCAGCGGCGACGAGCTGATCCGTGATCCGGCCGGCATGACCCTGGGCGCCGGCCAGGCTGAGCCAGGCGGCCAGCCCAACCTCGATCGCGGTGCGGTCGCCCTGCTGCGGCACCGTCTCGATCACACCGAAACGCTCGCGCAACGCGCGCAGAGCCGAGTTGCAGCGGCGCCGGAAGGTCGGCTCGCTCCAACCGAGCGCATCCGCGCCTTGGCGGCTCGACTGTTCCTCGAAGTAGTAGAGGCTCAGCGCCTGGCGCTGGGGGACCGAGAGCTTCCTGATCGCACGATGCAGCTGCTCGGCCTCGATATGGCGAATCGCCTCTTCGTCGGGTGGGGCGCTGGTGCCGTCCGTGACTTCGAGCGCCGCCTCAATCGACAGAGGCGCGATCCCCTCCCTCTCCTCTCGCCGCAGTTGGTCGATGGCGCGAAGGAACGCAGTGTTGACGATCCAGCCTCCGGGGTTGTCGATCACCTGGCCCCGCTCGCAGGCCCGGGCGTACTCGGCCAACGCCTGCTGGACCAGTTCCTCCGTGTACCGGTCGATAAACGCCTCGGAGACCTGATGCGCCCTCAGCTTGCCGGGAAGCGCCGCGCTGATCGCCCGTAGCTGGTCGGCGTCGAGCGAATGCTCCTTTTCTCTGAGCCTCGACGCCATTACCCAATTTTAAGCATCGCGCTTGATCTGCCTGATCTGGCGGCGGGACCGAGGAATCGCTCGTCTGGTTGCACCATTCACCCCTTTGTCGAACGAAAGGGCAAACTGCGTCACCAATGTCTGGGGCTGCGACGCTGACGCTGCCTGTCGCACCGCCCCAGCCCCGTTGGGCTGGCCGCTACTCAAGCCTGCTCGGCTATTGATCGGATCAGGTCGCGAAGCGCGGCAATTGCTCGATGAGTCCATCGCGCAAGGCGCCAATGTTCTTGTAGAGAAGGTGGTTGCGCCCACGGAGGTCGAAAGGCAACTCGGCGGCGGCGCCTGCTATGAGCAGGGTCGGCTTTTCCCTGCCATCGGAAAAGCCGAGCTCGTAGAAGACATTTGGATTGTGCTCGGTGGTGTCGGCGATTACGAAATCGCTGCCAAGAATGCGCGCCTTGATGTACTCAACGATGTCGCTGCTACCGACAAGGTTGTCGTCGGCCCGCTCAACCGACACCCCAACAGCCTCTGCTGCTGCGCGGATGCCGAGCAGGTATATATCGTCATACTGGGGCGTGAAAGGCAAGGCAACAAACGCTTTTGCTGGCCTGCCTTCACTTCGAGATTCATGAGCTTGAGATGGAGAGGTTTCCAAGGCATCGCCCTGGTTCACCACTGGTGAGACGCCCCGCTTTTCGACGCGGGCTTGGAGGTCAGACAGCTCAAGGAGCTCAATCTCAAACTCTTCAGCCGCAAGACGGGCCTGCGCCGTAAACCCGTTGGTCGAAACCAGCGTAAATGCATCGGCCAGGCGCCTCTCGCGAAGGAGAACGCTCGTCATCGCAAAGCTTCGGACGGGATGCAAACCGACGCGAGATGAATACGCCTTGCACTCAACAAGCCGAGTGAGAGGCGAGCCACTTGAGGTGGTCTCCTTGACGAGGAGGTCGATCTGAATCCCTGCCTTCATCACGTCATGCTGGACCTCCGCTCCCAAGGTGCGGTACAGGTCGCCCACATGACGCTCAAACCGATATGGGTCCATGACCATCAGGCGGTGATCTCCCGCATCCAGAAGCCCCCCAGCGAACCACAGAAAGCGAACCCGACACCCGTCTCCGTGTTGGTAGCGAAGGCCCAGACGCTGACCGCTAGCAGCGCGGCACTCACCAGACCCTGCATAACCCAAGTGGCTGCGGTCTTCTTCTTGATTCCAAGAGCTGCCCTGAACTGCGCATCGTTGACGAGTCGGTTCCCGACAACCTCGATCAGCCGATCCTCGTCGCTCTTCTCCGGCTGGGGACTCGGGGTCGCAACGGAGTGAGGATGCGCCCCGGACAAGCCAAAGACTGGCGGCTCATCGGGCGTCAGGGGCACCTCTGCATCCACTCCTTCGGCGATAGAGCTCTGAGCAGCAGATACCGCGTCAACCGCCTCCTGCGCAGCAGCCGTCGCGGCATCGTCGGCAGCCTCATCTGGATTACGCGGCTTCCGTAGGCGTCGCCCCTCCAACCAGCTCATTACCAGGGAGGCCACTCCTCCGGCGGCTAGCGTGGCAATAAGTGAGACCGGCTCCATTTCGTTCCTCCCAAGGCGTCTTGACCATTCCCCAAGCCGCTTTGGATAGCAGTTCTGAACCCACCTATGCATCCCGCTACTCGACGGCCAGTCGAGGGCGCCGCTGAGTTTGGGGGCGTTTCACCGCACCATCCCCTCCTTTGTCGAACGGGAACCCGATATGCGTCACGGATTTGGCAAATCGGGAAATTGGCGACGCATTTCCCGATCTCCATCGACAAGGGGGTGTGAATCGAAAAAACACACATACCGCGTTCGGTCAGTTTCCAACGCACGCAGTCGAGGTGATCGCGGCGAGGCTCGCGGTGATCGCCGAGCCGACCCGCATCCGGCTGTTGGAGCTGCTCAATGACGACGACGAAACGGCGGGTGAGATCGGCGAGCGACTGCGCCTCTCCCCCGAGGTGGTGGCAGAGCACCTCGACGCGCTGCACGCGGCCGGCTTCGTCTCCCGACAGGGCTCGCCTGCCAGGTACCACCTGATCGACTGGACCGACTGGTGGGTGGTCGAGCAGGTTGCCCGCAATCTCGCCGACCAGCATCGACCAGGCCGAGCCGAGGGAGGTGAGGGCCGGTGAGAGCGACGATCAGCCCGAGCGCTCTGCGCGGCGTGGGGCACTCGCTTCGCCTCCGCCGCATCGGTCGCGTCGCCCTGTGGGCGCTGGTCGCGCTCCTTCTCATTCGCGGGACCGAGAGCGTCCTCTCCCCAACCCCGGAGCCTCCCCAGGCGTCGGCAGGTGCGAAGGGCAACCCGCTCGGGCAGGCAAGCGCCGCCTTCGCGGTGGGCTTCGCCCGGGCGTATCTCGCCGAACCGTCGCTCCGCCGCCTGGGCGACCGCTTCGCCGAAGGCGTCACCCCCAGGGCCGGTGCCGGCACCCCCGGCCGGGTTGTCGCCCAGGCGGAGGTCGCGCAGACGCGACGCCTCGGCGGAGGCCGGGCGATCGTCACGGTCGCCTGCGAACTCCTCGGTGGGCGCGTCCTGTACCTGGCCGTCCCGATCGTCCGCAACTCGGCGGGCGAGGTGGCGGCTCTTGGCGCGCCATCCCTGGTCGCGGCGCCGGAGACCGCGGGGCTCGAAGCCGAGCGAACCCAGCCGCTCTCCGGCGCCGACGCCGGGGCGATCGGCGAACTGGTGGACCGGTTCCTGGCGGCGTACGTATCGGCCAGCGAGCCGGCCGACCTCTCCTACTACGTCGCGCCCGGGACGAGCGTGGCCCCAATCGGCGGGCTCCGCCTGGTCGGGACGCCGAACGTCCGCGAGTCACAGGACGAGGGCGGACCCGACAGGACGGTCATCGCATCCGTTCGCGCCCGCGACGAGGCGAGCAATGTCACCTATTCCCTGAGCTACCGGCTGGAGCTGGTCAGGCGCGAGCGGTGGTACGTGAGCGCGGTCGAGGGAGCGCTGCGATGAGCCGGCGGGTAACTGTCACGCTCGTCCTGGTCAGTGTGACGCTGCTGGCGCTCTGGCTCGCTCCCGACGCGCTGGCGGCCGGCAACGACGTGGGCCACAACCTCGGCTCGCTGCTGCGTCACTACGCGGGCGAGGTCTACGGCGGGCTCGTCGCGATCGTCGGGCTGGTCTTCCTCCTCAACCGCCGCTACACCGACCTCGCCCTGTTCTTCCTCGCCGCGGTGCTGGTCGGCTGGCTCGTCTTCTCCCCCGATCAGGTCGCCAACGCCGCTCGCGCGATCGGCCAACGCGTGCTGCCATGACCGAGACGCCGGAAGCGATCCGCTCCTACCAGCGCATCTTCCGCCCGGAGCGGCGCATCTACTCGATAGAGGGCCGGCCGCTGCCGGTTCCCGGGGGCGTGCCGCTCCGCTGGCTCGCCTACGCGAGCGGCACGCTCGTCTCGGCGATCGCCCTCTCCGCCCGCTCGCCGGGCCTCGCCGCCCTGGTGGCGACCGCGGCGGGCGTCGGCGCGCTCGGTGCCGGCGGGCGAAGGGCCGCGATCGGGGCGGCGCTGTGCGGCTTCCTCTTCGTGGAGGTCGGCGGCTGGGTCGTCGCGGCGCTGGACTGGCCACTGCGGCTGATCGTCGTCCCGGTCGCCATCGCGACGCTGGCGACCCAGGCGACCCCGGACGGGCGGACCGCCGAGCGATTCGCGCTCTCATGGCTGCTGCTGCGACTCACCCCGACTCGCCGCTCCCTGGGGCGCGAGGTGCCGACGCCCGATCGTTTCCGGCGCGAGGACGAGCTGTGGGTCGCGGCCGACGAGCGCTCGCCCGACCTTCGCCGCGGCACCGTGCGCGGTCCCGCCCACGTCGCCTTCTCGGTCGCGGTGGAGCAGAGGCGACGGCGGCGAAGGATCGTCGTCCGCCGCCTGGGCTGGCACCGGCGCCGGGGGTCGGTCGCCCGAGCGGTCGAGCTTGACGCGGGCGAGGTGCTGGAGGTGCGCCCGTGACCGCCTTCCCGCTGCGCTACGCCCATAGGAACCTGCTGATCGGCCCCGGTGGCGCGGCCGCCGCCCTCTACCGGCTCCAGACCCTCGCCTATCCCTTCATGCCGGCGACCGAGAAGTGGGCCGCGCTGCGACGGGTCGAGCGCTTCGCCCGGCTCGTCGGCGCCGACTTCTCGCTGTGGAGGGTCCAGCGCGCCTATCCGGCCGAGCGCTACGCCTCCGAGCTTGAGGGACTGGCGGACGAGCGCCACGCCGAGCTGGCGAGCTGGCGTCGCTACCTGGAGGGGCACCAGGCGCGCCTCGCCTCGCTCGCCTCGCACGCCCCCGAGGTCTACATGGCGGTCTCGCTCGCCGACTCGGCGCGGGGCGGAGCCGGCTCGGGCATCCTGCGATCCGCCGATCGCGCCCGGCGACGGCTGGAGGAGCTGGCGGGCGTCGGCGCACCGCGCCCGATCGCCGCCGCCGAGCTCGACTCGCTGAGCGAGACGGAGCGGCGCACCTTCGAGCGGCTGAGGACGGCGCTCGGGCTTGAGCGGGCCTCGACCCGCGAGTTGCAGTGGCTCCTTCGCCGCGCCTCCTGCCGGGGCGTCGCCGAGCCGGCGCTCGACGGTCTCTGGCAACCCGACGCCCTCGTGGTCCGCGCCCCGGACGGCTCGGCCGCCTTCGAGCCGGCCGAACACGACCTGTGGCACTGCGCGAACGCGCCGATGGGAGAGGAGCCCGGCGAGCCGCCCTCCCTCACGGTCGAAGCCGAGGAGGGAGTCGGATACCAGGCGTTCCTCTGCGCCGGGACGCTGGCGTCCGAGGCGGAGTTCCCCGGCCCGCAGGCCGAGCTTCTGTTCGCCCCCGCCGAGGCCGCCGGCTTCCCCGTCGATGCCGTCCTGCACGCGCGCTGGATCGGCAATCGAGAGGCGCTCGCCCAGGTCCGCAAGCGCATCCTCGACGTCGAGCACACCTACCGCGAGCAGGAGCGCGGCGCGGCCAGCGGACCCGGCTTCCTGGCGGAGGAGGACAGGGTGCTGGCGCGCGAGTACGAGGCGATCCTCCAGGGCACCTCGCACCCGCCGATGCTGCGGGCCTCGATCTCCCTGGCGCTCGGCGCGCCCGACCGGGCCGAGCTCGAGCGTCGCGTCGATGCGCTGCGCGAGCAGTTCGGCGAGGTCTCGCTGCACCGCCCGCGCGGCCTCCAGCACCGCCTCTTCCTCGACCACCTGCCGCGGACGGACGGCGGCGAGACCGCCGACTACGAGCAGCAGATGACGGTCGAGCAGTTCGGCGCCCTGGTCCCGATCGCCACCTCCCAGCTCGGCTCGCGGGCCGGCATCTACATCGGCACCTCCCCGGCCGGCGGCGGGCGCCCGGTGCGCTACGACCCGACCGAGGCGAGCCGTACCGCCCGGCCCTCGGCCGTCCTGCTTGCCGGCACGCTCGGCTCGGGCAAGACGCTCGCCGCCGAGACGATCGCCTTCGCCGCCGAGCGGCGCGGCTCGCTGGTCGTGGACTTCGATCCCCGCCCCGATCACGGCTTCGACCGGGTGCCCGAGCTGGACGGCTCGGTGGAGGTGCTGGAGCTCTCCGGCGCCGTCGAGCACCGGGGCAAGCTTGACCCGCTGGCGATCGGGCTGGACGAGCTGCGCGAGGAGCTCGCCTCCTCCTACCTGCTGGAGCTCCTTCCCTCGCCCCCGCCCGCCTGGGAGAACGCGGTCCAGCGCGCCGTGCGCGATGCGGTCCGAGCCGGCGAGCGCAGCCTCACCTCGGTCGTCGCGCGACTCCGCGAGGGCGACGCGAGGGAGGGCCAGGAGGTCGGCGACGCGCTGGAGGTGATCTCCGACTTCGGACTGGCCCGGCTCGGCTTCGGCGAGGGCGATGGGGCGCGCCTCCAGACCGTCCGCCCGGTAACGACGATCCGCACGCCGGGCCTCTCGCTCCCCGATCCCCGCGTCTCGCGCGAGGCCTACACCCGCGCCGAGCGGATTTCGGTCGCCACGCTCTCGCTGGTCGCGGCCCTCGCCCTGCGCCTGGTCTCCGGCGACCGCAGCCGACACAAGGTCGTCCTGCTCGATGAGGCGTGGTTCGTCCTCGCCTCCTCGCAGGGGCGGGCGCTGCTGAACCGGCTCGTCCGGCTCGGGCGCTCGTCCAACACCACCGTCCTGCTGGCGAGCCAACGGCTCGCCGACCTCGGCGACCTCTCCGAGCTGGTCGGCACCTACTTCCTGTTCGGCCAGGAGTCGGACGCCGAGGCCGCGCGGGCGCTGGAGCTGATCGGCCTCGACCCAGAGTCGACCGAGCTGCGTGGCCGCCTGCGCGAGTACCGCAGGGGACGCTGCCTGATGCGCGACCTCGACGGGCGGGTCGGCGAGCTGCAATTCGATCTCGTCTTCCCCGAGCTGCTGGAGGCGCTCGACACCACGCCGCGGAGGGCGGAGGCGTGAGGCGGCCACGTTGGGCTCTGGTCGCCGGGGTGCTCGCCCTGACCGCTGCGCTGGTCGCGCTGGCCCATCCCCATGCCGCTGGCAGCGATGTGTTCGGCAACGTCGGCCCGGCATCCCAGCTCCCCGGCGGCAGCCTGGTCGATCGCTACCCGCTCGGGCACTACTACCTCGACACCCACTTCGACGCGGTGTCCGCCTCGCTGACCGGCGGGGTCGATGTCTCCGGCGTGCCGCCGATGATCGCCGGCTTCCTGGCGAACGCGCTGTGGGAAGGGACCGCCTTCCTGGCGAGGACGCTGATATCGCTGTTCACCTTCGCCTTTTCGCTCGACCTGCTGAACGGGTCGCGGCAGACCGGCGGAGCCGGGGCGCTGGCGCCGGTCTCCCTGGCGATCCACTCGATCTACGCGAGCGTCTTCGGGGCGCCCTGGCTCGTCCTCGCGGTGACGGTCGTCGGCATGTGGGCGATGTGGAGGGCGCTGGTCCAGCGCCGCTACACCGAGACCGCGGGCGCCCTCGGCCTCTCGCTCGTCTACCTGATCGTCGCGCTGGCGTTCGTCGCCCAGCCCGGGCGCACGATCGGCTCGGCCTCGCGCTGGACGAACCAGATGTCGGCCTCGTTCCTCTCGATCGCCGGGCACGGCTCGCCCGAGGGAGCCGAACGGGCGAAGCAGGAAGGCGCCGATCAGTTGTTCTCGCTGCTGGTCTACCGGCCCTGGGCGGTGCTGGAGTTCGGCGGCACCGAGCACTGCGTCAAGGACGGCACCGGATCGAGCGACTCCGACCCGATCTCGGTCCCGGTCCGCCCCCTCTCCCCCGACCCCGCCCAGGACTCCGCCCTCTCGCGCCGGCTCGAACGGGGCACCGCCGTCCACGCGGACGGCAAGACCTGCATCAACAACGTCAACAAGTACGCCTCCCACTTCCTGCCCTACTCGGGCGGCTCGGACGAACGGAACGCCGAGTACGACGCGCTGAATGACGGCGACACCGGCAAGCTGCCGGATGCCGACCCCTCCAAGGAACGCGGCGACTACCGCGTCGGCGTCGCCGACAAGCCGGCCACCGACGCGATGGAGGAGGGCGGCCAGTACCAGCGGCTGCTGATCGCGGTCGTGATCTTCGTCTGCGAGCTGGGCGCCTTCGTCCTGCTCGGGGCGCTCTCGGTCGGCGTGATCCTCGCCCAAGTCCTCCTCTTGCTCTGGCTGGCCTTCGCCCCGGTCGCCCTGGTCTTCGCCGTGATCCCCGGCCGCGGGCACGACTTCTTCCGCGGCTGGCTGACGCGCCTCGCGGGCCTGCTGCTCCGCAAGGCCGCCTACTCGCTGATCCTCGCCGTGCTGCTGGCGGTGAACGCCGCGCTGGCCTCGGCGACCTCGCAGCTCGGCTGGCTGATGTCCTTCGGCCTCCAGGGCATCTTCTTCTGGACGGTCTTCTTCCAGCGCCGCCAGCTCACCGATCGCCTGCTCGGGGCCTCGGTCGGGCGGGAGGCACCCGGCGACTCCAACCCGGGTCGCGTGCTCGCCTACTACTACGGCGCCCGCACGGGCAGCCGCGTCGCCGGGCGAACGGCCCGCCGCGTGCGCCGCTGGCTTCCGGGGGGCAAGGGATGACCGGCCTGCGGTCACTCGCCGGACGGCCGATCGCCGAGGGCGAGCGGCGCGGCGCCTTCTGGATCGCCGCTGCGATCCTCGCCTGCGCCGCCCTCGCGCTGCTCCTCCTGCCGGGCGGTGAAGCGGCGCTCGCGCCCTCGCCCGAGCCCGCCCCCGAAGCAACGGTCGCAGCTCCCCCCCGGCCGGCTCCTCACCGCGCCAAGCCCCTCGCAGGGCCGCTGGCGGCGGCTCGCCGCTTCCTCAAGGGGTACCTGCCGTTCGTCTACGGACACGGATCGGCGCGGGCCATCGCGGCCACGGCGCCCTCGCTCCGCGACCGGTTGGCCGCCTCCCGGCTGCGCGTCCCGCCGGCCGCAAGCGAACGCCATCCTCGCGTCGCCCAGATCGAAGGCCGGCGCCTCACCGTCGACCGGGTGCTCGTCACCGCGACGATCGCGGATGGCGGCCCGGCGACCTACCCGGTCACGCTGACGCTCGCCCGACGAGACGGTCGATGGCTGGTCGTCGCCGAGGGGATCGACTGATGGCCGCCCACGGGTCCAGCCGGGGACGGCCCTCGCTGTTGCTGCTGGGGGCGGCCGGCGGCGCCGTCGCCCTGGTCGCGGTCCTCGCCGGGTCGCTGATGGCGGTGCTCGGCGCCGAACTCGCCTGCGTCGGCGGCGGCGCGAGCGCGGCGGCGGCCCCGGCGACCCGCGCGGCGAAGCGCGAAATCCCGCCGAGGCGGCTTCGGCTCTACCAGCAGGCCGGCCGGCAATTCGATCTCGACTGGACCTTCCTGGCCTCGATCGGGACGCAGGAGTGCGGGACCGGCCTCTGCGGGCACGTCTACCCCTCCGGCTGCGGCGGCCCGATGCAGATCGCGATCGTCCGCGAAAGCGCGTGCAGCCCCGGCTCGGGGCCGACGCTCTGGGAACGCTACGGCGTCGATGCCAACGGCGACGGGCGGGCCGACCCGTTCGATCTCGCCGACTCGATCTTCACCGCGGCGAAGCTGCTTCGCCAGGTGATGGGCGCGCCGCCAGCCGGCGGCTCCTACGCCGCCTATCGCCAGGCCGCCTGCGACTACTACGGCGCCTGCGCGGACGCCGCGGCGAACTACGCCGACGAGGTGATGGCGCGGGCGGTGGAGTACGGGTTCCACGGCGCCGGCAGCCCGGCTCCGTCGGACCCCGGCGGCGCCGAACCGGCGCCGGCCGAAGGGAGCAGTTGCGGCGGCGGCGAATCGGCGCTGCCCTCCGGCACCGGCCCGATGGGGCCGGTGCGCAAGGCCGCGGCGCCGCGGCGCCTGGCGACGCTGCCGGCGAGCGTGAGCGCGGCGCCGGGGATCGAGTGCGACGCGCGGATCGTCCCCGATGTCGTCTACCTCGCCCGCCGCTTCGGCGTCATCGTCACCGCCTGCTTCGCCGCCTCCGGCCACGAGGCGACCGGCGAGCATCCGCTCGGCGCCGCCACCGATCTCGTTCCCCGCGACGGCGACTGGAGCCGAACGATGCGACTGGCAACGGCGCTCGGTTGGCGCCCGTCCTGTGCGGCGTCCGGGGTCGCGCCCGAATGCGCCCGGCCGCCCTTCCGCTTCATCGGCTACAACGGCTACCCGGACCACGGAGACCCGCTGCACTGCGTCCCCTGCGAAGGCGGGCCGCATCTGCACCTCTCCTGGCTGACCTCGGCCTCGCCGGGCGAGCCGGAGGCCCGGGCGCGCTTCGGCTACGAACCAGCGAGCTGGATCGAGGTCTTCGACACCTCCTCGACGCCCACGGAAGCAACGTCGAGACATGGAGGCGCCCGTGGCTGAGCCGCTGATCCTCGACCTCTTCGCGGGCGCGGGCGGCTGGGAGGAGGGCCTGCGCGCTCTCGGGCACCGGGCGCTCGGAGTCGAGCAGGACCAAACCGCGTCGGCCACCGCCGTCGCGGCAGGGCACGAGCGCCTCAACGCCGATGTAGCCGCCCTCGACCCCCGGGACTTCGCGCCGCTGTGGGGGCTGATCGCCTCGCCGCCCTGCCAGGCGTACTCGGTCGCCGGCCACAAACTCGGCAGGCGGGACAAACAGCATGTGATCGCCTGCGCCCGGGACCTCGCCGCCGGCCGCGATACCCGCGCCTCCAGGCTGAGGGACTGCCAGGACGATCGCTCCCTGCTCACCGTCGAGCCGCTGCGCTTCGCCCTGGCGCTGCGGCCGAGCTGGGTGGCCCTGGAGCAGGTGCCTCCCGTCGCGGAGCTGTGGTCGATCTTCGCCGAGCTGCTCGGCGAGCACGGCTACAGCAGCGTCGTCGGCGTGCTCTCCGCCGAGCGCTACGGGGTGCCCCAGGTCCGCAAGCGCGCCTTCCTGATCGCCTCCACCGAGGGGGAGGTGAAGCTGCCCGAGCCGAGCCACCGCTCGTTCAACTCGCGCCGCCACAAGACGCCCGAGGACGAGCTGCACCTTCCCGGGTGGGTGAGCATGGCCGAGGCGCTCGGCTGGGGAGACGAGCCGGCGATCCTGCGCAGCAACCACACCAATTCCGGCCGCCATCCCGGCGGCGCCCCCCGCTCGCTGGATCGCCCGGCCTTCACCCTGATGAGTAGCTCGCGGGCGTGGAAGATCGAACCGGCGCCGCCGAGCCGCGGCCGCCCGGGCCAGCGCGCAAAGCGAGGCTCTGAGCGCCCGTCGGAGGATTGTCGCCGCCACGGAGAGCGCCAGGCGAACCGGAGGAAGCAGGAAGCTCAGTGCGAGGAAGCGCCCGCCTGGGCGCATCGTCGTCCGGCGACCACCGTGGTCGGCGACCCACGGGTTCTCGGCCCCGGAAGCTGGCCGCGCAACGGCGCCCCCTCCGCCCGCGTTCGCGGGAAGCCGGTAAGGGTCACGGTCGAGCAGGCAACCGTCCTACAGGGCTTTCGCCATGACTACCCCTGGCAGGGGTCTCGCGCGGAGCGATTCACCCAGATCGGAAATGCCGTCTGCCCGCCCGTCGCCAGCAGGGTCTTGCGCGAGGCGATGCGCCCGGGCGCCCCCCGCCGATCGAGGGGCGGGTCCTGTTGAGCGAGGCGACTTCACCGCGTTCTGCACCGCGTTCTGCGGCGCGTTCTGCGCCGCGCACCTCGGATTGGCCGGGGCCACCGATTCCCCTCTGTGAAGCCGGTTCCCGGGTTCACTCGCCGCTGACTACATACTCCCCCAACCTCATGCGCCATGTCTGATCGCGAGCGTCGCGATGCCCGCTCGCTCCTAGCGCTCGCCATCGCCATCGCCGGCGCGATCCTCATCGCTCGACTTCCCCGCTGGGCCGATGCTCTCGCTGGCTCATCGGTGCGTCCGATCCTCGCCACCCTCGCTGGCGCCCTGGCGGTGTTTGCCCTCTCTCTCCTCGTCGCCCGCGCCGCCTGCACCCGACGCGGCCTCCGCAATCGCTCGACGGTGCTGCTGCTTCCGGCGCCGTCCTTCGATCCGAGCGAGGAGGCGGTCCTGCGGTTCGCCTCCGGCCTCGCCCGCACTCGCCGGGTCGTGCGGGGGCTGCTGGATGCCCCGGCGAGCGCCGTGCGGGTCCGGCTCGACGCCGACCCGAAGGGACGCCTTCGCTACGCGGTCGAGCTGCCGACCCGGACGCGGGCAGCGCTGGCCGCCGCGGCGGCCGCCTACGGAGAGGTCGAGCTGCGCGACCTGACCGCCGATGAAGCGCCCGGGCCGAAACCGTCCAAGGACAGCGAGGTCGTCCGGGCCGAGCTGGTGCTGGCACGGCCGAGCACCGAGCCGCTTCGCGCCACCGGACTCGATCCCGACCCGCTCGCCGGATTCGCCCGGGCGCTGCGAGGTCTCGCGCCAAGCGACGGAGAGGCCGTCGAGGTCTGCGTCGATCTTCTGCCGGTCACCGCGGCCAAGCGGCGGCGACTGCACCGCCGCCTGCTCCGCGAGGCCCGGCGGCGCCGCCCTGCCGGCGAGGCCGCCAGCCAATCGCTGAGCGATCTGCTCGGCGGCGAGCGCGATGCGCCACCGCCCGCGGATCTGGTCGGGCGCCGGGCGGACCGACGGGCGCTGACCGACAAGCTCGGGTCGCCCGAGCCGCTGTTCACCGTCCAGGTGCTGGCGCGGGTCGCCTCGCCGGTCCCCGGTCGCGCCAAGGCCCGGCTCCTCGCCTTGCTCGCCGCCTTCGACGCCTTCGCCGGAGATAACCACTGGCGGGTCTCCGGCCTGCGGATTCCGGGTGTCGCCTTCCTCGGCTCCGACCTCCCGGGACGCCGGGGACGCTTCGACCGCCGGCTTGCCTCCGGCCTGTTCTCCCCCGCCCGGCGGCGCCTCGTCACCGCCACCGAGGTCGCCGGCCTGCTGAAGCCGCCGACCGCCAGGTGCCCGGTTCCCCAGGTGCTGCGCTCGGCGGGCGCGATCCCGCCGCCGCCGGATGGGCTGCCGACCTTCGCCGGCCAGGATGACCTACTGCCCCTCGGGCGGATCGAGACCGAATCCGGCGAGCGCATGGTCGGCGTCCCGCTCGCCGACACCTTCTTCTCCTACATGGCAGGCCGCTCGCGCTGGGGCAAGACGGAGACGGCGATCGGCCAGTTCCTGCACCTCGCCCGGTCGGGGCATGGCTGCTTCTTCCTCGACCCGCACGAGGACGGGTTGCAGAAGATCAAGGAACACCTCCCCGAGGGGGTGCGCGAGCGGATCATCGAGATCAACCTCGCCCGCCCGGACGAGCGCCAGCTCGGCTGGAACCTCTTTGCGGTCAAGGGCCGCTCGGAAGCCCAGGCGCAGGGACAGGCCGACGCCGTGGTCGATGCGATCGCCAGCACGATGCGCTGGGACGAGCACAACACCCGCGCGCTCAACCTGACGACCCAGGCGGCCCAGGGGCTGATCGGGCTCGCCCGCCATCTGCCGGCAGAGCTGGCGCCGACGATCTTCCAGATACCGACCCTGCTCGCCAACCCAGGCTGGCGCGCGACCGTGCTCCCGTTCCTCCCGGCGCCCACCCGCCGGTTCTTCACCGAGCGGTTCCCGCTGCTCAGCGAGGAGGCGGTCACGCCGGTCACGAACCTGATCGACCGGCTGCGGGCGGCCCCCGCGGTCTCAGCACTGCTCGGAAATCCGCGGTCGAGCTATGACATCCGCCGGGCGATGGACACAGGAAAGATCGTCCTCGCCTGCCCAGGGTCGGGCTCAACGCGAGACCGCCTGATCGCCAACTTCCTCGTCTACGACCTCCTCCACGCCGCCAAGAGCCGCGCCGAGCTGGCGCCCGAGAAGCGGCATCCGTTCTACGCGCTGCTTGACGAGGTGCAGACCTATGACGGCGCCTCGTCGGGCAACCTCGCGGCCCTGCTGGAGCAGACCGCCAAGTACGGGGCGCGGGTGTTCCTCTTCAACCAGAACCCGGAGCGGCTCACCCCGGCGACGCTGAACGCGGTCACGACGAACCGCTCGCACCTGATCTCCACCGCGCTCGGCGCTAAGGCGGCCGCGCTGCTGACCCGCGAGTGGGGCGGGTCGGTTGAGCCGGAGACGATCGTCAACCTCCCCCGCTACACGTCGATCGCCTCGGTCACCCTCGATGGAGAGGTGAGCCCACCGTTCCTGGTGCGCGGCGTCCCGGTTGACGAGCTCTTTCCCGATGCCCTGGACGGCGAGGGGCAAACGGTGACCGAGAGGGCGGTCGGGCGCGGTGCCGACAGGCGGCCGGTCGCCGAGACCATCGCGGACCTCGACGCCCACGACGACAGGATCATCGAGCATCTCGGCGGAGCCTCCGAGAGCACCGGCAGCTTCACCCTGCCGGAGGGATCGTCGTGAACGGGCAACGGGGCGATCGGGCGCGGCGGCTCGGGGACACCGCCGTCGCGATCCTCGAAAGCCTCTACCAGCACCGGCTCCTCTCCACCCATCAGATTCACGACCTCCACACTCCCGCGACCAAGCCGCGAGCCACGCAGGAAGCCCTCGCCGGGCTCCGCGAGGCAGAGCTCCTGAACCGCGTTCGCCGGCCGGGTGGGTTGGCCGTCTGGTTCCTCGGCGAGCGCGGGATCGAGACGGTGGAGGAAATCCCGAACAGGGTGGAGACGAGGCGAAAGCCGATCTCCGCGGCCCACGCATCCGGCCCTCTCCAGGCCCACACGCTCGCGGTGAACGATGTGGGGATCGCCTTCGTGCGGCTGGCCCGGGAGCGGGGCGATGAGTTCGGGCCCTTCGGCTGGCGCCACGAGATCGCCCATCCGCTCGGACCGCGCGGCAAGGGCAGGGAATGGCTGATCGCCGATGCGGTCCTGACCTACCAGCTCATCGAGCCGGGAGCGTCACGTCTTCACTATCGGTTCCTCGAGCTTGATCGCGCCAACCGTCCAGCGGACGATCTGGCCGCGAAGCTCGGTCGCTATGGCCGCCTCTACCGGCGGCCGGTCAGCTCCGGCGGCCGGCCCTCCGATCGCCACTGGAGGGGGCGCTATCCGGTCTTCCCGAACCTGCTCGTCGTGCTCGCGGGCAGACCCCGGCCGGCCCTCGAACGGCGGAGGAAGACCCTGCTCGCCCTGTGCCGCGCCGACGCCGACCTGACGCGCTCTCCCGAGCTCCAGGTCTTCGTCTGCCTGCTGCCCGACCTCAACGAGAAAGGCCCGGGCGCCTCGGTCTTCCGCACACCAGCCGCGCCCGGTCGCCCGGTCGATTGGCTCGGCCGCGACGGAACCGGGCAGGGAGAGCGGCCGTGACTTCGGGGCGGCGGCGAGAAGACCGATCGCATTCGGGTCAAGCCCGACACAATGGGACGCGATGCGCGCGAGGGCATCGACATCCCGATCGCAACCGAGGTCGCTGCCAGGAGCAGGAGCCACGATGCGGCGACCTGAAGGCGAGCATGACCGTCGAGCACGCTGAGCCAGGCTCGGCCCTGGACGATCGGCTCCGTCAGGAGCAGGCGCGGGCGATCTTCGACCTCCTCGCATCGGCGCGCGACCGTAAGGAAGGCGATGGCGATGGTCGCTGAGGAGCGGCCCCGCCCGATGCCCGGCCCGCGGCGCTTCGCCTGGTACGGGCGCCTGTCCACCAAGGACAAGCAGGACGCAACGCTCTCCTTTCCCTCTCAGCGCAGAGCGTGCGAAGAGAAGCTCGCCGAGCTGGGCGGGCGGATCGTCTGCGAGTTCACCGACGAGGAGCGGGGCCGCCGCGACGACCGGGCGGGCTGGGCGGAACTGCTGCACGAGGCCAAGCAGCGCGAGGGGCGGCGCTTCGACGGGGTGATCGTCTACGCGACCTCCCGCCTCAGCCGCGACCTGTTCAGCGCGCTCGGCTACGAGCGCGAACTGGCGCGGGCCGGCGTCGAGGTCTTCTACGCCCTCAGCGCGGGCGATCAGTCCAGTCCCGAGGGGCGGCTGATCCGACACTTCTTCCAGGCGCTCGATCAGTTCGAGGTCGAGAAGCTGGGCCGCGAGGTGCGGCGCGGGCAGACCGAGAACACCCGCCAGGGCTATCGCAACGGCGGCCGGGCGCCCTACGGCTACCGGCTCAAGCGCGAGCCCCATCCGGTGCCGGGCCGGGCGCGGGTGGGCGACAAGAAGTCAAGGCTCGTCCCCGACCCCGAGCAGGCCCCGGTGATAGGCGAAATGTTCGATCGCTTCATCTCTGGCTGGGGCTACAAGGAGATCGCCAACCACCTCAACCGGCCCGGCGGTCCCCCATCGCCCAGCCACGTCGATTCCACGCGCAACACGGCGGGCAAGTGGTCGAAGACGACGATCCGCTCGATGCTCGAAAACCCCACCTACACGGGTCGGCTCTACTGGAACCGGCTCGACTTCCGCGCCGTCAAGCAGGGAGAGGGTCCGCTGGTCCGCCGCGACCCCGAGGAGTGGATCGAGTCCACCGAGCCGGCGCATGAGCCGCTCATCACCGTCGAGCAATTCGAGCTCGTGCAGCAGGAGATGAGGAGGCGAAGCAACGGAACCGGGTCCAGTCCCCGCCGCAAACCGGCCAATCGCTTCTACCAGTTGCGCGGCCTGGTCCATTGCGCCACCGGGCATAACCCGCTGCGGATGCAGGGCAAGACCGCCAAGGGCAACACCTACTACGCCTGCGGCTACCGGCTCGACTACGGCGACACCGCCGCGGAGGCGGTCGGCCACGGCAAGTGGCAGTACGTCCGCGAGGAGCCCTTGGTCGAGCTGCTCGACGCCTTCTTCGCCACGCGAATCTTCGGGCCGAAGCGACTCGACTTCTTCCGTATGCAGAGCGACGCGCTGGCGGCCAAGCGACAGAGCGAGGACGGGCAGCGCCGCGATCGGCTCGTCCGCCTGATCGGCGAAATCGACCGCCGCACCGAGCGCCAGGTGGCCGCGATCGAGGCGGGCGTCGATCCCGCCGTGGTCAGCGAGCGGATCAGCTCCCTCAAGGCCAAGCGGGCGGAGGCCGAGGACCTCCTGAGCCAGCTCGACACCACTCCCCTCGGCATCGCCGGGCCGGAGGACTCGCTGGCGATTCTGGAGGGCCTCCCCGACCTCGGCAGCTCACTGGCGAGCGCCGATCCCAAACTCCGCCGCGCGGTATTCGACGCCTTCCGGGTGCGGATGGAGATCGACCGCAATGCCGGCGAAATAAAACTGAAGGCGCTCGTATCGAGCGCCTTCAGTGAGGTTCAAGACCTGGATGGGCTAGTTACCCATAAGGCCATAGCGGGGGCGGGATTCGAACCCGCGACCTTCGGGTTATGAGCCCGACGAGCTACCTGGCTGCTCCACCCCGCGGCGGTAGGGCCATGCTAGCAGCGTCGGGCTGGTCCTCTCTAGAGTGGCGCGGGCATGGCAGAGGGTTCCCACAGAGTCGCGGTGATTGACATCGGCTCGAACTCGACGCGGCTGCTTGTCGCCGACGTCGGGGCCGAGCGGGTCGACGAGGTGGCGCGCGAGAGCCGGGTCACGCGCCTGGCGCGGGGCGTCGACCTCTCGGGCCAGCTTGCCGCCGAGGCGATCGAGTCCGCCTGCGCGGCGATCGCCGACTACGTCGCGACTTGCCAGAGACTGTCGGTCGAGCGGATCGAGGCGATCGCCACCAGCGCCGTGCGCGACGCAGCCAACGGCGACGCCTTCGTCGCCGAGCTACGCGAGCGCTTCGCGCTGACGACCAGGGTCCTCGACGGCGAGGAGGAGGCGCGGCTCACATATATGGGGGCAACCTTCAGGCGTCCGCCGACCGAGCCGACCCTGGTCGTCGACATCGGCGGCGGCTCGACCGAGCTGATCGTCGGCGCCGGCGGCGAGATCTCCTTCCACGCCTCCCTGCAGGCCGGCGTCGTGCGCCACACCGAGCGCCACCTGACCAGCGACCCACCGGGCACCGGCGAGCTCGAGGCCCTGGCCGCAGACGCGCGCGGTCTGATCGAGGGCGCGCTCGACTCCAGCCCCGGCGCCGGGGCTCGGTTCGGGATCGCCGTCGCCGGGACCCCGACCTCGCTCGCATCTATCGATCTGGGCCTCGAGCCATACGATTCAAAGCAAGTACACGGACGTACTCTCGACCTCGAGACGATTCAGCGCCTGCTCTCGCTGCTCGCCTCCGCACCCCTGGCCAAGCGGGCACAGATACCCGGAATGCACCCAGATCGGGCACCGTCCATTGTCGCTGGTGTCGTAATCCTCGTCGAGGCGATGCGCGCATTCGGGCTCGAAGCCGTCGAAGTCTCCGAGCACGACATCCTCTATGGGGTCGCAATCGGCGCTTTTTCGGCTCTAGAATGCGGATAAGCTCGTATTCTCAGTCCGCGACAACCACCTGGGCCTCAATGGACAGAGTGGGCGCCGCCACCGCTACAAACGGGCAATATGTGCCCTCGAACCCCAAAAAATTGGTAGATGAAGCCTACCTATTTTTAAGTGCTCGCGAAAACGCCGACTAGACGCAGCGGATAGACAGGCGCATAATCATCTCATCGGGACAGAGGTGGGGATCCCCCCATCGACACCGATTAAAAGGGTTTGGACGATTGCCGCATCATGGCGCCTCCCGCCGTCCGGGCCCAACGAATAGGACTGGTCCCTGAAGACGTACCCCTGCCCGTCCTGAGGGACCAACTCGAATCGGCCGCCAGAGATGGCGGCCGATTCTCGTCTGGGGACCCTTCGAACCCCAGCTAGGCCAGGTTCGACTTGCGCGGGTAGACGACCTCGGGGTCGGTGAGAACGTTGACCAGGGTCGGCCGTCCCGACGCGAAGGCGCGCTCCAATGCCGGGCGCAGCTCGCCCGGCTCCCGCACGAGGACCCCGTCGCAGCCAAGCGCTTCGACCATCTGCTCGTAGCGCGTCTCCGGCCGCAGCTCGGCAGCCACCGAGTAGCCGTAGAGGAACTTCATCGGATGGTGCTCGAGCGCCCAGATCCCGTTGTTGCCCATCACGCCGACGATCGGCAGGCCGTGCCGGGCCATCGTGTCGAACTCCATTCCCGCGAAGCCGAAGGCGCCGTCGCCGAGCAACAGGCAAACCTGGCGCTCGGGGTGGGCGAGCTTGGCCGCGATCGCCTGGCCTGGGCCGGCGCCAAGGCAGCCAAACGGCCCCGGGTCCATCCAGCAGCCCGGCTCGTAGGTCTCGATGAAGCGCCCCGCGTAGGAGACGAAGTCGCCGCCGTCGCCGACCACGATCGCGTCGCGCTCGAGCACTTCCCCCAGCTCCCGGTAGACGCGCACCGGGTGCAGGGGCGAGCGCTCGTCGTCGAGCTCGGCCTGCTCGGCGGCCCGCTTCTCCTCCTCGACCTCGCGCAGCCGCTCGAGCCAGGGCCCTGTCCGCCGCTTCCCCTCCCCCACCGCCTCGCGAATCGCCGCCAGGCTGGCGGCGACGTCGCCGACCAGGTCGACCTCCGGCGCCCGGTTCGCGCTCAGCGCGTTCGGCGCCGCGTCAAGGCGGATCAGCTTCGCCTCCTCGCCGACGCTCGCCCCGAAGCCAAGCCTGAAGTCGAGCGGAACGCCGATCACCAGCGCCACGTCGGCGCCGCCCAGACCCGCGCCGCGGGCGCGACTGAAGGCGAGCTCGTGATCGGCGGCAAGGCAGCCGCGACCGAGACCGTTGAGGAAGACGGGAGCGCCAAGCCGCTCAGCCAGCACCCGGAGGGCCTCCTCGCCCCCGCCCCAGTAAAGCCCCGTCCCGGCCATGATCGCCGGACGCTCGGCCGCGGCCAGCAGGGCAGCGGCCTCCTCGACGCCCTCTGCCGGCCGGACGTCGGGCATGACGCGCTCGGGGATCTCGATCTCGGCCTCGCTGAAGACGATGTCGAGCGGGTAGTCGACGAAGGTCGGCCCGTAGGGCGCCGTCAGCGCCAGGTCCAACGCCGTCGCCGTCTCCCCTCCGATCCGCGCCGCCTCCTTCACCGTCCGCGCCGACTTGACCAGCGGCGAGACGAAGGGCAGGTGGTCGATCTCCTGCAGCGATCCGGCGCCCCAGCGCAGCTCCGGCGCGCGGCCGCCGAGCACGCAGACCGGCGAGCAGTTCGCCTGCGCGCCGGCGATCGCGCTGATGCCGTTGGTCACGCCCGGCCCGGCCGTCAGGGCCGCAATGCCGAGCCGCCGCGTCGCCTTGGCAAAGCCCTCGGCCGCGAACGCCGCCGTCTGCTCGTGGCGCACGTCGACGATCTCGATGCCCTCCTCGCGGCAGCCGTCGTAGATCGAGAAGAGATGACCACCGGAGAGCGTGAAGAGATGGCTGACGCCACGCGACTTCAGCGCCCTGGCGACAATCCGCCCCCCATGCGCGTCCATCGTCCGAGCCTATAGGCAGCGCCCGGCTACCATCGCCCTGCCCGGGTGGCGAAATTGGTAAATGCGACGTCCTTAAAAGGCGTTGCCCCACTGGGGGGCTTGCGGGTTCGAATCCCGCCCCGGGCACTTTTAGAGGCGATCCGTGCCGGGTAAATAAAAAGGCACTAAAAAATGCCGAGGTACCGCAACTAGGGCGGTGCTACGGTGTCTTTGAGTTAGACAGACAAACGCCTTCCCTGGCCCTCTCAAAGGAGGAAAGCTTGGAGGCATCAGCTCTAACCCACGCCAGTCGCCGCGGACTCCTCGCCCGGCGTTCCCCGCTTCTCAAACTTCAAGGTGACGAGCGCCTGATCGCCATGGCGCGCGCCGGCAACCCCGGCGCCTTCGAGGCGATCGTCGACCGCTACCAGGGACGGCTGCTCGGCTTCTGCCGCCAGATGCTCGGCTCGACCGAGGATGCCGAAGACGTCCTCCAGGAGGTCTTCGTCAATGCCTACCGGGCGATGCTCGCCGACGAGCGCGAGATCAACCTGCGCCCGTGGCTCTACCGGATCGCCCGCAACCGTTGCCTCAACCACCTGCGCAAACCGACCGCCGACGCCCAGGAATCGATGGACATGGTGCCCGCGATCGAAGCGGCCTCGACGGCCGAGAAGGTGCACAACCGCGAGGAGTTCCGCCAGCTGCTCGCCGACGTCGGCAAGCTGCCTGAGACCCAGCGCTCGGCGCTGCTGCTGCGCGAGATGGACGCGATGTCCTACGAGGAGATCGCCCAGGCGATGGAGACGAGCGTTCCCTCGGTCAAGTCGCTGCTGGTGCGGGCCCGGATCTCCCTCGCCGAGGCCAGCCAGGCGCGGCAGCTAACTTGCGGTGAGGTGCGGATCGACCTGGCTGAGGCCGCCGAGGGGCTGCGCAAGCTCTCCGGACCCGTTCGGCGCCACGTCCGCGACTGCGAAGAGTGCTCCGACTTCCGCCTGCAGCTGCGCTCCAACGACAAGGTTCTGGCCGCATTGGCCCCGGTCGGGCCGCTGCTCGCCTTCAAGGGCTTCATCCTCGCCAAGCTGGGCTTGGGAGGGTCAGGCGCCGGTGGCGCCGCAACCGCGGGAGTTGGCGCGGGTGCGAGCGCCACCGGGGCCGGTGCGGCAGGCGGCGTCGGCGCGGCGCTCGGCTCCGGCGGAGCGGCCGGCGGCCTGAGTGCACTCGGCGGCGCGATCGGCACCAAGGCGGTCGCCGGTGTCGTCACCGCGGCCGTCCTCACCGCCGGCGCGGTCGAGGTCAAGCAGCAGGTTGGCCCAGCCGCCGTCAGCGAAACGCCACCGGTGCTGCAAGAGCGCCACGCTGTTACCCGTGCAGTGGAGCCGGGTCGTCACGCCACCGGATTGGCACAGGCCGAGGCGGCCGCCGCGCCGGCCGAGCCCGCGACACCCGTCCCAGCTACATACGCCGAACCGGATCCGGCCGCGAGCGAAGCCGAGGCGCCGCCTGCCGCGGGTTCCGATCAGGCGGACGACAGCGGCAACCCGGCGGCGACCGGCAGCAAACCCGACGGCGCCGTAACGGGGGCCGAGCCGAGTGGCGCCGGCGCCCCGGCTGGGACCGAAACCGTCGTCGTGACGGTCAGCCCCGAGCCGGAAAGCCCGCCGCCGCCACCACCGGCGGAAGGCTCATCCACCACCCCCGAAGCGGGCAGCCCGTCCATAGCCCCTCCGGGGCCACCTCTGGCCGGGCCGGTCGAAGCGTCCAGCGAGGCCGGCTCACGTCGAGTGAGCCTCGCCGGGGGCGAGCAGGACGACGCTGGCTGAGGTCCGCGCCTCCACATCGGCCTTGAACCCCGCCGAGTCGGTCTCGATCGGCGGAAACGTGTCGTAGTGCATTGGAATGACGGTCGCGGCGCCGACGAGCTCGACGGCGCGGATCGCATCATGGCGATCCATCGTGTAGTGGCCGCCGATCGGCAGCAGGGCGACGTCGATCGGGTCGCATTCCGCGATCAGCTTCATGTCGCCGAAGAGGCAGGTGTCGCCCGCGTGGTACACGGTGACCCCGCCGAGGTTGATCAGCAGCCCCGCGGGGGTGCCGGTGACGGTGCCCGACGTCGGGCTGTAGGGGGCTCCAGAGCCCGGCAGCGTGCTCGTGTGCCAGGCGGGCACCAGCTTCACCCAGCCCCAATCGAAGCGAACCCTGCCGCCGAGGTTGGGGTCGTGGACCTTCTCCACGCCCTGCTCTTCGAGCCAGTTGGCGACCTCGACGATCGCGATGCACTCGGCGTCGTTGGCCGTGGCGACGCCAACCGCATCGGCGATGTGGTCGGCGTGGCCGTGTGAGACGGCGACGTGGGTCGGGGAGACGTCGGCCGCGCTCGCGACCGCCTTCGGGTTGTTCGGCTTGAGGAAGGGGTCGACCAGGATCCGGGTCTCGCCGTCGCTCAGCTCGAAGCACGAGTGGCCGTGGTACTTGATCTCCATCTAGCTCTCTCCTTCGCTCTCGGGTTGCCTGCTCATCTCTTCCTGCAGCGCCCAGCCCACCGCGACGCCGACCATCATCCCCATTCGCGCCTCCTCGACGAGCAGCGAGCGGACCGCGGCGAGGCGCTCCTCGGGGTCCGGAAGCGTCGCCGCCTTCAGCGTCTCGGCCTCGTGCGGCTCGCCGAACCAGCCGCCCTCGGCGAGCGCGCCCGCCAAGACCTTCTGCAGCTGGGGTGCGGCGCGGGCGACGACCCGCTCGGCCTCGGCAAAGCGCTCGCCGTCGCTCATCCGCTCAATCGCAGCTTCGAGCCGCTCGTCGTCGCTGGGCATTGCCTCGATCCTACGCTGGACGTGCCGGTCAGGGGGTGCCTAAAAGGGCCTTCCAGAACCGGCACGTCCGGATGCGGAGGCGGCTATTCGTGGTGGAGAGCCGAGGCGGCGAGACCTGCGAGGCCGCCGACCGCGCCCCCGACGAGGCCGGCGAAGACGTCGGCGCTCGAGTCGAAGATCGGCAGCGCGAGCAGGACCGCGGCGGCGACGAGGACGCCAATCGCGTCGTAGTCCGCGTCGATCGCGCCGTGGGTCTCGGCGCGACGGATCGCGAACCAGGCCGCGAGCGTCCCGAGCGCGACGCCATTGCCCCCGGCGATCACCTCGATCTCGCCGCTGCCACGAGCGATGCCGGTGGCGACGAGCATGCCCAGCGCTCCGCAGGCGACCAGCAGCACCGCGGTCGAGATCGTCCCCAGGCGACGCTCGACGCTGGTGGCGAAGATCGCCAGGCCGATCGAGACGACGAAGAGGTAGCCGAGGTCGACGTAGGCGAACGGAGCGGTGAAGACGCGCCACCACTCGTCGGCGAAGGGAACGACGATCCCGCCGTAGGTGTCGACCGTGCTCCCTGTCGCCTTCTGCAGGAGGATCACGATCGCGGGCCCGAGGATCGCCGCCATCGTCGCGTAGGGCCGGAAGGTCGACGGGGCCGCGGGGCGCGCCGGGCGCCGTCGTAGAAAGCGGTGTGAGCGCAGCCGCGGGCGGGGCTCGAGCGCGTCGCCACGGCGTTCGAGCTGCGGCGCGCGCTTGCGCAGGCGAGCGCCGCAGTATGGGCACTCGGTGACGTAGGGACTGACCTCGGAGCCGCAGTTCTTGCAGATGACGCTGAGCTCAGTCTCGCTCATGTTCATTCGAGGATAGCCGGCCACCGGCAAGCGCCCCAACCCCTGGCCGATGGCATACTGGGGGCCTACCCGTCTTCGAGGAGGAAACAGCGTGGAGTTGAAGAGCCTGACCGAGCAGAAATCGCTGCTGGCCACCCTTGCCCCTGGCAAACGAGCCCGCCTGAGGCGGCTGCTCTTCGAGTTCGGCCCGGGCAACGGCACCCTGATGCTGCTGCCGATCGACCAGGGAATCGAGCACGGTCCCCGCGACTTCTTCCCCAACCCGGCCTCCAAGGACCCCGACTACCAGTTCCGGCTCGCGGCCGAGGCCGGCTACTCGGCGCTCGCCTGCCAGATCGGGATGGCGAGCAAGTACTACCCCGACTACGCGGGGCAGGTGCCGCTGATCCTCAAGGTCAACGGCAAGACCGACGTCCCCTCCTCCGCCCACGCCCTCTCGACCTGCAACGCCAGCGTCGAGGACGCGGTGCGGCTCGGCGCCGACGCGGTCGGCTACACGCTCTACGTCGGCTCGCCGCGCCAGGGCGAGGACCTCGCCCAGCTGCGCGGCGTGCGCGAAGACTGCGACCGCTTCGGGATGCCGCTGATCGTCTGGTCCTACCCGCGCGGCGAAGCGATCGACGCCAAGGGCGGCGCCGGCTCCTTCTACGCGATCGACTACGCGGCGCGGATGGCGATGGAGATGGGCGCCGACGTGGTCAAGCTCAACATGCCGAAGATCAACCCCGACAAGGACAAGGACGCGCCCGCGCCCTACGACGAGATGCAGGTCGACGAGGCGGAGGCGATCCGCCAGTGCGTCGAGTCGGCCGGCCGCGCGCTGGTCGTCCTCTCCGGCGGCTCGAAGGTCGACGACGAGACCGTGCTGACGCACTGCCGCGAGATCATGGAGGCGGGTGGCTCCGGCGTGATCTTCGGCCGCAACGTCTGGCAGCGCGAGTGGAACGAGGCGCTGGAGATCATCGCGTCCATCAAAGAGACGCTGCTCTCGAGCGTGCGCCGCATCCCGTAACCCCCGAAGCCGAGGGGTCGCAACGCTTTTTCGATGCGATCCATTGAAAAAGCGTTGCGACCGGAAGAGGCGGGGAGGATTTCGATCTTCCCGTCCTTGAGTGTGGATGGACCGGCTCCAGCAAGGCAGAGGACGGTTGGGCAGCCTGGCGCTGCTGGCGATCGTCGCGCTGTTGATCCTTCGCCCGTGGGAGAGCGGCGGTGACGAAGGACCCGCGTCGGCGACGGCGCTGGTCACACGCGTCGTCGACGGCGACACGATCGAGGCGCGAATCGGCGACCGGGTGGAGGACGTCCGCTACATCGGCGTCGACACACCGGAGACGGTCAAGCCGGGGACGCCGGTGCAGTGCTTCGGCCCCCGCGCGTCGGACTTCAACCATCGCCTGGTAGAAGGCCGGCGGGTGCGGCTCGTCTTCGGAGTCGAGCGCCGCGACGTGTACGACCGGCTGCTCGCCTACGTCTACCTGGACCGCCGCCTCGTCAACGCGATCCTGGTGCGGCGTGGGCTGGCGCGCTCGCTGACGATCCCCCCGAACGACCGCCTGGCGCCGCTCTTCCGGCGCCTGGAGTTGCGGGCGGCACGGGCCGGACGCGGCCTCTGGGGCGCCTGCCCTCCCCGATCCCGGTCGTGACGGATCGCACATTTCCGCTCTGCAAGCCGTTCCGGGGCTCTGCTACGGTCTCCCGCGGTCCGTCGGGCCACCACTATGAGAATGCGTCAGAGCATCTCCCAGTTCGAGACGGCCTTCGAACAGGAGACAACCCTGGAGCGCCACCGGCGCGAGCAGCTGCGCCGCAGGGCGGCCAATCGCTCGCGGGCGCGGCGGATCAGCCGCAGCGAGCAGGAGAGCAAAGTGCGCTTCAGCGTGCTCGCCGTCTGCCTGACCGTGACCGTCGCGGTCGTCGTCGTCTCGATGTTCGAGGCGCTTGCCTTCCTGATGTCCTGACGGCGGCTCCGCTCCCGACCGCCCCGGTTGAATAGACTCGCGCGCCGATGGCACGACGCTCGCTGAAGCCACAGCTGAATCAGATCCGCGCCTGGGTCCGCCAGGGCCGCACCGACGCCTGGATCGCCCACCAGCTCGAAGTCAGCACCTCGGAGCTACGCGAGTTCCGCAAACAGCACGGCTTCACGCCGGACGAGGAGGACGGCGCATCGAGCGAAGTCGATCTTCGCGACGAGATCGAGGCAGAGATCGAGGCCGCGACGGCCGCCGAGGAGCCGGTCGAGGACGAGGAGGAGACCGAGTCCGAGGAGGGCGACGAAGGCGAGCAGGAGAAACCGCGGCGCAAACGTCGGCGCGGGCGGCGCGGCGGGCGCGGGCGGCGCAAGGAGCTTGAGGCGACCTTCGACCACGGCGAGACCGATGGCTACGGCCTCTGGCTCGACCCCTCGATCGCGGACAACTCGGTCTATGCCGAGCACTGGGCCGGCAAGCGCGAGGTCACGGTGCGGATCGACGCCGATCAGATCGTGATTCGGCGGGCGGGCGAGCCTGCCGCTCAGGACGACTCGGACGAGTAAGACCAAGAGCCTGCCCCGGCAGGCCTCCGCTTAACTTTTTCGAGAGTCGGGGATTTGCTGGCGCCGCTGGGGTGCGCCCGCGAAAAAGGGCTCTCCTGACGTTTCCGTGGGTGAAGTAAGCAGGTGAAGAAGAGGCGCACGCCGCTCCGCGCCTAGGTTTCCGGCTGTCAGAAGGCTGGAAATCGAAAGGAGCGGCAACGACGTGCGCAAGGAGAGGGTATGGGCAGGCCTGCTCGGCTTGGAGCGGGCGGTCGTCGAAAGCGTGGAGATCGACGAGGAAGAGCAGGTAGTGGTGGCGGTCAGGCCGTATCACCGAGAGCGCGACCGCTGCGGCGTCTGCGGACGCCGCGCGCCGGGCTTTGACCTCGGCGAGGGACGGCGCCGCTGGCGGGCGCTGGACCTCGACACGACGATCGCCTACCTGGAGGCCGACGCGCCGCGGGTCAACTGCGACGAGCACGGTGTCGTCGTGGCCGCCCTCCCCTGGGCGCGCCACGGCTCGCGCTTCACCCGCGCCTTCGAGCAGCAGGTCGCCTGGCTGGCGGTGAACACGTCGGGCAGCGCGGTGGCGGAGCTGATGCGGATTGCCTGGCGCAGCGTCGGAGCGATCTGCGAGCGGGTGGCCGCCGAGGCGGGGCGCGATCTCGACCTGCTCGCCGGCTTGCGCCGGATCGGGATCGACGAGATCTCTCACCGCAAGGGCCAGCGCTACCTGACCGTGGTCGTCGACCACGACACCGGCAGGCTCATCTGGGCGGCACCGGGACGAGACAAGGCGACCGTCGAGGCGTTCTTCGACGCTCTGGGGGAGAAGCGCGCCAAGCGCCTGAAGCTCGTCTCCTGCGACATGGCGGGCTGGATCGAGGCGGTGCTGGCGAAGCGCTGCCCGAAGGCCAAGCGCTGCGTCGATCCCTTCCACGTGATTCAGCTCGCCACCGAAGCCCTCGACAAGGTCCGCCGCGAGGTCTGGAACGAGGCGCGCCGCTCAGGGCAAGCCGATGCGGCCCGCGAGCTGAAGGGCGCCCGCTTCTGCCTTTGGAAGAACCCCGAGAACCTGACAGAGCGCCAGGAGACCAAGCTCGCCGACATCGAGCGGCTCAACCCCCCCCCTCTACCGCGCCTACCTGCTGAAGGAGCAGCTGCGCCAGATCTACCGGCTGGGGCAGAGGGCGGCGGTCCGACTGCTGGATGAGTGGATCTCCTGGGCGCGGCGCTGTCGCCTGAAGCCCTTCGTCAAGCTCGCCCCCACCATCACCCAGCAACGGGAGGGGATTATCGCCGCGATCCGCCACGGCCTCTCCAACGCCCGGGTGGAGGCGATCAACACCCAGATCCGGTTGATCGCCCGCCGTGCCTTCGGGTTTCACTCACCCGAGGCGCTGATCTCACTGGCGATGCTGAAGCTCAGTGGGTTGTGTCCGCCCCTGCCGGGTCGGGTCACCGTCACATGACCCACGGAAACGTCAATAGAGCCCGAAAAAGGACAAGACGCTTTGGCCTACCGGGGCACGCTCTTGGGCGTATCGGGGACTCGACGAAGGGGCTTGTTCGCCGGGCCGCAAGCGGAGGGATCCAGCTTGCCTTCGATGCGCCAGAGGGTGACCGGGCCGCTGCGGATGATTGGAGCTATCGCCGGATCGTCGCGCAGCCAGCCAGCCTCGGGGGAGGGGATCGGGTTGCCGGGGCTGAGGAAGTTGAGGAACGGCGCCGTAACGAGATATTCGAGGTCGGCGGCGTTGACGGCGGCACGGAACCCTTGGCAGGTGGGGATCGCGTTGAAGGCGCCGTGGGGACCCTTCTCGCCGAGGTAGACGACCCGGTTCGAGAGGTCGGTGCCGTAGAGGCCGTACTGGAGGAAGCCGGCGGTGGTGCCGACGATGCCGATCCGGGCGTTGCTCTTGTCGCGAGCCCAGGTGTAGGCGCTTTCGAGGTTCATGCCGGGGATGCCGGAGCCGGGGGCAAAGCGCTCGCGGAGGTAGTGGCGCTGGAGCGGGTAGCCGAGGGCGACAATCAGCAAGACGATGGCTGCGAAGAGGCCGACGATGAAGGACCAAGGGGGTCGGCCCGCGGGTCCTGTCGCGGGCGAGGGGGGGCGCTGCGGGCGGCCCACGGTCCGTCCTCGACCCCCCTTCCCCCACGCCACCCGCGGGCGCCAACTGGACCCGGCCGGGCGACGACCCCAAAGCAGGATGAGGGCCGGCAGCACCACGAATAGGAATGCGAGGGGCAGGGCGAAGGTTCTGGCGGGGTCACGGAGGACTGCGTCGGCGCGGTCGGTGATGACGAGCACGAGGAGCAGGCCCACGAGCATCCCCCACTCCCAAACCACCCGCCGACGGGCCGATACGTCAAGGTGGCCTTGACGTATCGGCCCGTCGGCGGGGAGGGCGAGGGGGAGGAGGGCGATGCCGAGGAGGAGGGCGGGGATCGCGTAGCGGATGTTGATCGCGAAGCCGGTGGGGGCGCCATCGGCGCCGGCGGCGCTGAGCGGGGTGAAGAGGTAGGCGAGCAGGCCGAAGAGGGCGACCGCGCCCATCCAGCGCAGAACCGGCTCGCGTCCGCGTAGGAGCACGAGCAGGCCGCCTGCGAGGGCGGCGGCGACTACCAGCGGCCAGAGAGCGCCGAAGGCCTGGTGTAGGCCGGGCCCGAAGTACTCGCGCCAGATACCGGTGTCGGTCGCGTAGTGGACGATGCTGAAGTCCGGCCGGCCTTCCTGCAGGCGCTCGGGGTGCGGCAGCGAGATCGGCCCGATGCTCGTCGCCTGCGGCAGCGGATTTCCGGCAACGATCAGGTTGCGCAGGTACCAGTAGCCGCCGCCCAGCAGAGCGGGGACGAACCACCAGGCCGCTGCGGCCCAGCGGCGGCCGGCCGGCGCGAGGGCGATCACGGCGACGGTCAGCGCGAAGGCCATCGCGACGGCGGTCGACTTGGTGCCGACGGCGAGGCCGACTGCCAGACCTGCTGCGGCGATTGCCCAGTTGATGCCCGCTGGGTTGTTGGCCCGCGGGTCCTGTCGCGGGGGAGGGGGGGCACTGCGGGCGGGCCACGGTCCGTCCTCGACCCCCCCTCCCCCACGCCACCCGCGGGAGAGACGAAGATGGGAGTTGACCAAGATCGCCACGGCAGCTAGCAGCAGCGCAGCGGCAACGAGGTCGTTCTTGGCAGCTCCCGGCTCTCGGACTACGAGCGTGTGGCACTCGAGGAGGACAGCAGCTGCGATGACGCTGAGGTGACCTCGTCCATAGGGGCGCCCGATACACCAGGCAGCCAGAAAAGCAAGTCCAAGGAACGCGAAGTTGATGAAGAGCGAGAGCGTGTCGCGTTGCGTGAGCAGGATCCCTACGGCATGGAGGAGCTCTGAGTTCTGCGGGTAGAGCCAGTTGGTGAAGACGGTCTCCGTGTAATGGAGCCCCGTGGTCGAGTGGCTTTTCGCCATGTCCACGGCGAACGGCATGTGGTACCAGAGCGAATCGAAGTTGAAGATCCCCCGGTCCAACGCATCCTTCGTCGTCAACCCCCAGTGGGCAAAAACAAGAGCGATTACGCCGACGGTGATCGCCCAGGCCAGCGTTGTTGGGCCCGCGGGTCCTGTCGTGGGGGGAGGGGGGCGCTGCGGGCGGGCCACGGTCCGTCCTCGACCCCCCTCCCCCCACGCCACCCGCGGGAGGAGCGTCGCTGTCAGGGCGGCCAAGGACACCGACGCGCCAATCAGACTCCAGCTATAGAGCAGCCCGAACGTCCCCAGCAGCTCCCCGAGCCAGATCAGAAGGGCGAGAGCTGTCACTGACTCGACGAGGCGAGCCGGCGCACCGTCCCATGCCGGCAGCAACGCCTTCCGCAACCAATATGCGCTGAAGCCGACCGAGGCGCCGACGGCGACTAGGCTCAGCGCGCCGACGATGTAGGTCCCGGCGCTAACCACGCCTCTCCCCTGTTCCGGTGCGCCTTTTCCCCCCTATGAGGGGATAAAGCGCACCGGAAGGGTGGGGGCGGGGGGCGATTGGCGTCAGAGGCCGCGGACGACGATCGGCTGCTCGCCGGGCGCGACCATGCCCTGGGCGCGCGCCTTGGCGTCGAGGAAGGCCGGGTCGTCGGAATGTTGGATGCGCCAGTGCAGGCGCGTGTTTTCGGCTTGCGCCTCGTGCAGCTTCGCCTTCGCCGCGGTCGTCGCCGTGTAGGTCTTGACAAAGTCGATCAGCGGGTTGAAGTAGGAGTAGAGGACGAAAGCGAGGACGAGCGTCAGGGCCACCCGCCCGACCCTGTCCCAGTGGATACGGCTGGCGCCCCGCCGCGCCGCGGGTTTCCTGCGGGGTGCCGGGCGTCGTGCCACGGCTTGTCCTTTGCGACCCAGGCTCGCATTCCTGCAATCTGAACGTAAGCGTGCGTCTGGGGGCGTGCGTGGCCAAGCAGCTCAAGGACGCAGGGCGGGCGATGAAGGGAGCGCACAGTTGGTGCGTGACCGAAACGCCCGCCCGAGGACGCCGAGATGCGCCGTGCCACGCACGTCAACCAGACGCGTGCGTGAACGCTCGCAAACCTGGGAATTCAGCATTTCCACCAAGTTCCTCCTCGATCCGCAGCAATCGGTTGTACTTCGCCACCCGATCCGAGCGCGAGGGGGCGCCCGTCTTGATCTGGCCGGCGCCCGTGGCCACCGCCAGATCGGCGATCGTCGTGTCCTCGGTCTCCCCCGAGCGATGCGAGATCACGGCCGTGTAGCCGGCCTCCGAGGCGACGCGGATCGCCTCCAATGTCTCGCTCAGCGTGCCGATCTGGTTGACCTTGACGAGGATCGAGTTGCCGACGCCGAGCTCGATCCCACGCCGCAGGCGCTCGGGGTTGGTGACGAAGAGGTCGTCGCCGACCAGCTGCACCCTCTCCCCCAGCTTTTCCGTCAGCAGCTTCCAGCCGTCCCAGTCCTCCTCGTCCATGCCGTCCTCGATCGAGAGGATCGGGTAGCGCTCGCAGGCGCTCTCCCAGTAGGCGGCCATCTCGGCGGGGGACAGCGAGCGGCCCTCGTGCTCGAGCACGTAGGAGCCGCCCTCGAAGACCTCGCTCGTCGCCGGATCGAGGGCGATGAAGATATCGCGGCCGGGCTCGTAGCCGGCCGCCTCGACCCCGGCGAGCACGGCCTGCAGCGCCGCCTCGTTGGACTCGAGGTTGGGCGCGAAGCCGCCCTCGTCGCCGACCGCGGTCGAGTGCCCAGCCCCCGCGAGGCTCTTCTTCAGCGCGTGGAAGACCTCGGCTCCCATGCGCAGGCACTCGGAGAAGCTCTCCGCTCCGGCTGGCACCACCATGAACTCCTGGAAGTCGACCGAGTTGTCGGCGTGGGCGCCCCCGTTGAGCACGTTCATCATCGGCACCGGCAGCAGGCGTGGCTCGTCGAGCCCATAGAGCCGACCCAGGTAGCGGTAGAGCGGCAACCCAGCGTCCTTCGCCGCCGCCTTCGCCGCCGCCAGGGAAACGCCGAGGATCGCATTTGCGCCGAGTCGTCCCTTGTTGGGCGTCCCGTCGAGCTCGACCATCCGCGCGTCGAGAGCCGCCTGATCGGCGGCGTCGATGCCCTGAAGCCCCTCGGCGAGCTCGCCGTTGACGTGGCCGACCGCCCGCGAGACGCCCTTGCCGGCCCAGGCCTCGCCTCCGTCGCGCAGCTCGACCGCCTCAAACTCGCCGGTAGAGGCCCCGGAGGGAACCGCGGCCAGGCCGCGCGCGCCCGACTCGAGCGTGACTTCGACCTCTACGGTCGGGTTGCCGCGCGAGTCGAGTATCTGGCGGGCGTGGGTTGAGGCGATCGCGCTCAAGGGAGGCCGGCAGTCTAGCCACGCCGTCGGAGGCGTGGCTCAGCCGCCGGGGGCGACTCCGGGCGGCAGTTCGATGCCTTCGGGAGCAGCCGATTCTTCGCCTGCTGGGCGCGGTCGCTGGACCAATTTCTGGCCTTCGGGTTCGAGCAGCGTGACCGAACCGGGTTTCGCCGGCTTGACCTGAAGCACCGGCGCCGGGCATGCTTCGGGCGCTTTCTTCGGGTTGGCTTCGAAGCAGGCCGGATCAGCTTCGGCGGAGTGGGCTTCAGCCTCGAAGTTCGCGCAGCGTTTGATCGTGAAGTCGTCGGCGCAGAAGGTCCGCGACGTCCAGGTCGTGTTGAAATTGCGTAGGAAGGCCGCGAATTCGGCCTGCTGGGCCTGTTCTGCGAGCTGGGTGCTGATCTGGGATTTGACTTCTTCCAGCGTCGAGACTTTCGCCTTGTTGATCGTCTTGACTTCGAACACCGCCCAACCGCGCGATTCCTTCAGCGGTCCCTGCAGTTCGTTTGTCTCGGCGTCGAACACCGCAGCGGCGAGCGGTTCCGAGAGCTGTTCTTCCGAGACGCCCGCCTGCAGCCCCCCATTGTCCTTCGTCGCCGGGTCGATGGAGAACTTCTTCGCGACCTTTTCCCAACTTTCGACCGAGTGGTCCTTCTCGAGCAGGGCTTTTGCCTTTTCGACCTTGCCCTTGTCTTTGTTGACGACGATGCGGATGTCGCGGGTTGACGGCGTCGTGTATTGGGTGGCCTTTGCCGCTTCGTAGTAGTCCTCGATTTCGCTGCCGCTCGGCGTCGACGCTTCTTCTTTCAGCCGGTCCTGGATCTGGGTGCTGAGGACCTGAACCTTGATCCGCTGATCCACGTCTTTCTGGGTGTAGTGGCTTTCTTTGAGGAATTCCTTGAACTGCTTTTCAGTTTTGAAAGCCTGTTTCTTGATTTTTCCCAGTTCGTCTTCGAGTTCTTTCGGGGTCACCGTGATCCCCATTTCTTCCGCCTGGCCCTGGATCCAGACGGTGTCGAAGAGTTCGCCAAGCGCCGATTCCTTCAGCTGGTCGTACTGTTCGTCGCCGGGTTTGGGGACCGGATTGATCTGCGACTGAGCGGCGGCGATCTCGATCGCATGATCGAGTTCCTCCTTGCTGATCGAGCCAAGCTCTGACGGGACGTCTTCGACGACCGCCACGTCGCCAGACGGCACGCTCGGATGGCCGATTCCCTGCGCCACGGCGAAGACGATGAAGAGAAGGACCAGCAGCGCGCCGAATCCAAGCAGGGCGAGGCGCCTCAGCCCCATCGACTTCTTCCTCTGCCCTGGAGTCGTAGCCACCGACCGCGCAGCATAGTCAAACGGGAAGCGGACCCGCCGAACGCGCCTCTGCGATCGCCTCGGCGACCGCCAATACGGCGGCGAGACGCGCCTCCGGCTCGGCCGGCACTCGCACCGCGACGGTCCGCTCGCGCCATTCGTAGAGAGCGCCCTCGACCCGCTCGGCAAGCGCTCCGGCGCCCTCGGAATCGAGCTCGACCCCGCTGACGCTGAGGCGCCCGCCGCGGAACTCGACGCTCTCCGCGCCGACCTGGCCGAGCTCGATCCGCGCCAGCTGCAGCTTCAGCAGGTTCTCGACCTCGACCGGCGGCGGGCCGAAGCGATCGGTGAGCTCGTCGCGAATCGCGCGCAGCTCGCCCGGCGCCCGCGCCGCCACAACCCGCCTGTGCACGTCGATCTTCGCCGCCTCAAAGGGGATGTAAGCGGCCGGAAGGTAGGCGTCGACCGAGACGTCGAGGCGCACCGGCTCGGGTGCCTCCTCCCCATCCTCGCCCGCCGCCTCGCGGGCGGCGCCGACCGCCTCGTCGATCATCTGGCAGTAGAGCTCGAAGCCGACCGCGGCGACGTGGCCTGACTGCTCGGCGCCGAGCAGGTCGCCGGCGCCGCGGATGTCGAGGTCGCGCATCGCGATCTTGAAGCCGGCGCCGAGCTCGGTGTGGTCGGCGAGGGTCGAGAGGCGCGCCGCCGCCTCCTCGCTCAGCGCCTCCGCCGAGGGATAGAGCAGGTAGGCGAAGGCGCGCTCGCGAGAGCGCCCGACCCTGCCGCGGATCTGGTAGGCCTGGGCGAGGCCGAGCTGGTCGGCGCGCTCGGCGATCAGGGTGTTGGCGCTGGGGATGTCGAGTCCGGACTCGATGATCGTCGTCGTCACCAGGCAGTCGGCCTCGCCGCGCAGGAAGCCGAGCATCGTCTTCTCGAGCTGTTTCTCCTCCATCTGCCCGTGCGCTTCGGCGAAGCGCGCCTCGGGCACGAGGCCGCGCAGGCGCTCGACCGTCTCCGGCAGCGAGTCGATCCGGTTGTGCAGGAAGAAGGCCTGGCCCCCGCGCTCGAGCTCGCGGTGGATCGCCTTGGCGACCAGGTCCTCGTCGTAGGGGCCGACGTAGGTGCGGACCGGGCGGCGGCCCTCCGGCGGCGTCTCGATCGTCGAGATGTCGCGCAACCCGGCGAGGCTCATCTGCAGGGTGCGCGGGATCGGCGTCGCCGAGAGCGCCAGCACGTCGACCTTGAGCTTGAGCTGGCGCAGCAGCTCCTTCTGTTTGACGCCGAAGCGCTGCTCCTCGTCGACGATGACGAGGCCGAGGTCCTTGGCGCGCACGTCGCGCGAGAGCAGGCGGTGGGTGCCGATCAGAATGTCGACCTTGCCGGCTTCGAAGTCGGCGAGGACCGCCTTCACCTCGGCCGGCTTGCGCAGGCGCGAGACCCCCTCGACGACGAAGGGCAAGTCGGCCAGCCGCTCGCGGAAGGTGCCGAGGTGCTGCTGGGCGAGGATCGTCGTCGGCACCAGCATCATCGTCTGCCTGCCGTCGGCGGCGGCCTTGACCGCGGCGCGCAGCGCCACCTCGGTCTTGCCGAAGCCGACGTCGCCGCAGACGAGGCGGTCCATCGGCTGCTCGGCCTCCATGTCGCCCTTGACCGCCTCGATCGCCTCGACCTGGTCGGCGGTCTCGCGGTAGGGGAAGGCCGCCTCCATCTCCATCTGCCACTCGCCGTCGGCGGCGAAGGCGTGGCCCTTGCGGGTGCGGCGCTCGGCGTAGAGGTTGAGCAGCTCGCCGGCGAGCGCCCCGGCGGCCTTGCGCGCCCGCGCCTTCATGTTCTGCCAGCGCTTGCCACCGAGCGCGGAGAGCGCCGGTTCGCCGCCCGCGCCGACGTAACGGCTCAGCTTGGCGAGCTGGTCGACGGGGACGAAGACCCGGTCCTCGCCCTTGTATTCGAGATAGAGGTAGTCGCGGGTGACGCCGCCGACCTCGCGCGTCTCGAAGCCGGCGAAGCGGGCGACGCCGTGGTCCTCGTGGACGATGTGGTCGCCGACCCGCAGATCGCTGAAGGCGAGCCGGCCGCGGGCAGCCCCGGGCGCGCGCGCTTCGGCGCGGCGGCGGCGATGGACGAGGCGGCGGAATGGATAGACGGCGAGGCGCAGCTCGGGGCTGACGAAGCCCTCGCGCAGGCGCGCCTCGGCGAAGGTGAGGCCGGGGTCGGACGAAAGCCGGCCGCCTTCGAGCAGCCTCGCGTCGAGGCGGTCGAGGCCGTAGCGGGCCCGCTCGGCCTCGCCGCGCTCGTCGAAGGCGACGACCGTGCGGTAGCCGGAACGCACCTGCTTCTCGAGCTCGGCCTCGGCCTCTTTGACGCTGCGCGCGGGGGACTCGGCGCGGGCGGCGCGGAAGGCGGCTTCGTCGTCCCCGCTCGCGGCGCTGAAAGCGAGTGCAGCACGCTCGGCCAGCGGCGCCGCGACGTCGACGTAGACGTGGCTCGCTTCGGAGTCGTGCATCGCGGTCGTCGCGTCCTCCCAGTGGTCGCGCAGGGCGGGTGCGATCTCCTCGCTGGCGGCGAGGACGACGGCGGTCGCGTCGGGGATGAGGTCCAGCGGCGGACCGAAGCGGTCGAGCGGCGGATCCTCGCGGTGCGCGGCGTCGAGCTCGGCGGCGGGCGCCAGCTCGACCCGCTCGGCATCGCCCAGCGAGCGCTGGGTGAAGGTCGAGAACCAGCGCAGCGACTCGACCTCGTCGCCGAAGAGCTCGATCCGGGCCGCCCGCTCCTCGGTGGCGCCGAAGACGTCGAGGATGCCGCCGCGGACGGCGAACTGGGCGCGCTCGGCGACCTGCTCGACGCGCTCGTAGCCGGCGGCGGCGAGATCGTCGACGACGAGGTCGAGGAGAATTTCCTCTCCAGCGGCGATCGCGAGGCCGGCGGGTCGCAGGGAGGCGTCGGGGACGGCCTCAGCCAGCGCCGTCGCGCTGGCGACGACGATCGCGTCCTCCTCCTCGCTGAGGGCATCGAGTGCGTCGATCCGCAGGCCCGTCAGGTGCGGCGGTGGCGAGATGTGCGAGGCGAAGCCGGTCCCGCGCGAGGGATAGAGGCGGACGCGGCGCGGCGCCAGGTAGGCGCGCAGGTCGGCGGCGAGGTCGCGGGCCGAGCGGTCGTCGGCGGCGACCAGCAGCGCCGGGCGGCCGGCGAGGCCCCGATCGTCCTCGAGCATCGCCGCCAGCAGCAGCGGGCGCAGCATCGAGGAGGCGGCGACCTCGACCTTGCTGCCGCCCTCGACGGCCGCGCGCACGTCGCCGACGAGCGCGTGCACGCGCTCGCTCTCGGCGGCTATCTCTATTAGGGGTCGAAGGGACATCTCTTAGGCGAACTGCATCAAATTCCCTATCTGGCAGAGTGGAAATTTGATGCAGTTCGGATTTTGATGGTCCTAGACTGCGGCGGGGGATGAAGCTGAGGCGGACAGACGCGGGAGTCATCGTCGAGGACCCGGAGCGCGGGCGCTGGGTGGCGCTGCCGGGCGAGGCCAGCGTGCTCGCCCTACTCGCCGACCCCGAGGCGGCCGGGCGGGTCGCCGCGCGAATCGAGGAGGCGGCGGACGACGATGGCGCAGCCGTCGACCCGGCGACGGCGGGCCTGCCCTTCGAGCCGCGCTCGATGCGCGCCTTCAGCCTCTGGCCCTCGCACTACGAGGGTTCGGCGCGGATGCTCGTCAAGCGCTTCTTCCCCGCCGCGGTCCGGCGCGCCGCCGCCGGCTTCGAGCGCATCACCCGCCGCACCTTCCCGCCCTTCAGGCCGAACAAGCGCTTCTACGAGGCGCCGGCCTTCTACGTCGGCAACCACGCCGCGATGCTCGCCGACGGCGAGCAGATGCCCTGGCCCTCGCACACCGACTACCTCGACTTCGAGCTGGAGCTGGCCTTCGTCCTCGCCAGGCCGCTCGCCGACCCGACCCCGGAGGAGGCGCGGGCGGCGATCGGCGGCTGGCTCGTGCTCAACGACTGGAGCGCCCGCGACGTGCAGGCCGAGGAGGCGCGTCACGGCGTCTTCGGCCCAGCGGTCAAGTGCAAGACCTTCGCCAACTCGCTCGGCTGCGACGTGCTCAGCGCCGACGAGCTGCCCGACTGGACAGCGGCGACCGGCCGGGTGCGAGTCGACGGCGAGGTCTGGTGCGAGGGCGGGACCGCGAGCCCCGCCCACGACGTCGGCGCGATGCTCGCCTGGGCCGCGGAGGGCGAGCGGCTCGAGCCGGGCGACCTGATCTCAACCGGGACGATGCCCGGCTGCTGCGGGCTGGAGCTGGACCGCTGGATCAAACCCGGGCAGACGGTCGAGCTGGAGATCGACCGGATCGGCACGGTCGGGAATCGAATCGGGGCACGACCGTGAGGAAGCTGCTCGCCGCCGGCTCCGCGCTCGGTCTCCTCGCCCACAACGCCTTCGAGACGCGAGCCGGAGTGGGACTCGTCTTCGAGCCCTACCTGGGGAGGCGCGGCGCGGTCGCGATGTGGAGCGGCTACTTCCCGCTCGTCCTCGGCGCCGCCCTGGGCAGAGGTCGATGGGCGCAGCGGATCACCGCCTTCAGCGCCGGGATCGGGGTGGCGGGAGTCGCGGTCCATTTCAAGGCCTGGCCCTGGTCGCTGCACGGCGGGCTGCCGATGCTCGACGAAGCCGAGGGCCTGAGCGAGGACCAGCTGCCCGCTTACAACGCGGTGCTCTGGCTCTGGATGGTCTGCAGCGCGCTCAGCCTGCCCGCCGCCAACCGGCCCGGCCTGCGCCGCTACGCCGCCTTCGGCCTGCTCAACTTCCCGATCCTGCTCGCCTCGGCGAAGCACCACTTCGAGTGGGCCCGCGAGCAGGCCGCGCTGGAGCCCGAGCGCTGGAGCCCGGCCCTGCGCCAATGACCGCCGATGGGCCTAAAAGTCAAGGCATACTTGACGTATCGGCCCGTCGGCCCATGCTTTCGTTGACACTCGACAACCTCGGCGAGGCGGCGGAGCTGGAGATGGGGGCGCTGCCGGCCGACGCGACATTGGGCGAGCACCGCACCGCGACCGAGGTGCTGCCTGGGCTGCTCGACCGGCTGGACGAGCGGGAACTCACGGCGACCTTCTTCGTCGAGGGGCTCAATGCCGAGATCTACCCGAAGCTGCTGCGCGAGATCGCCGCGCGCGGGCACGAGGTCGCCTACCACGCCTGGCGCCACGAGCAGTGGCACGAGCTGAGCGCCGCGGAGCAGGCGGAGAACCTGGAGCGGGGCGTAGCTGCCTTCGAGCGAATCGGGATCGAGATCGCCGGCCTGCGCCCTCCCGGAGGGCGGCTCGGAGAGAGCGGCGCGGCAGTCCTGCGCGAGGCCGGCCTGCGCTACTGCTCGCCGGCCGGAGCCGGCGCCGGGATCGACGACGGCGTCGCCCTGCTGCCCTTCCAGTGGCGCCACCTCGATGCCAGCTGCGTCCTGCCGCCCATGGCCGCGGCGCGCGAGCAGATGACGGGCTCGCCGGATCCGGTCGAGCCGGCGACCTTCGTCGCCTCGCTGACGACGGAGATCGGCCGTCTGGCCGAGGACGGCGGCTACGTCGCGATCGTCCTCCACCCCTTCATGCTCGACTGGCTCGGCACCGAACAGCTCGAGGCCCTGCTCGACCGGATCGCCGCGGCTTCGACCGGGGGGCTCCGGGTTGCTCGCTGCCGCGACGTCGCCGTCGAGGTGCTCGCCGACCCCGCGCGCTTCGCCAGCGGCACGGTGCTCGACGAGACGAGCTGGGCTGGCTAGCCCCGTTCCTGGTATCCCTCCGGAATGTCTGCGCTGGGAGACGTGGCGGCGGCGATCCTGCCGCCGGAGGCGGGAGGGCCGGACCCGGAGCGCGTCGCGGGCGTAGCCCGGCGCATGGTCTCGCGCATGCCCGCGTCCTCACAGGCGGGCTTGGCGGCGATGCTGCTCGGCCTCGAGGCCTTCGCGCTGGCCCGCGGCGGCCGGCGCTTCCGCGGTCTGCCGGCCGAGCGCCGCGAAGAGCTGCTGCGCGAGGTCGTGCGGCTGGGCGGCTCGCCGGCGATCGACACGGTGAAGGCGATCGTGATGCTGGCCCACGGGGCCGACGCCTACGCGGAGGAGATCGCCACGGTGGGCTCGCGCCACGAGCCTTCGCGGCCCGACCAGGCGCTCGACGTGGTCCCCGGCGGCGAGTGGCCGGAGGTGGCGCGCTGCGACGCGGTCGTCATCGGCTCAGGAGCCGGCGGCGCCTTCGCGGCGCGGGCGCTGGCCCGTGCGGGGCTGGAGACGGTGATCGTCGAGGAGGGCGAGCGCTGGACGGTGGAGCGCCTGCGCTCGGCCCACCCGCTCGACCGCTTCGCTGGGATCTACCGCGACGGCGGCACGACGATGGCGCTCGGCAACCCACCGATCGCCCTGCCGCTCGGCCGCGCGGTCGGCGGCACGACCGTGATCAACTCGGGCACCTGCTACCGCCCGCCGGCGGCGGTCGCGGCCGCATGGCACGGGGAGCATGGGCTCGCCCTCGCCAACCCGGAGCTGCTCGGTGCCCGCGTCGCCGACGTCGAAGCGACGCTCAGCGTCGCGCCGGCGCCGATGGAGGTGCTGGGGCGCAACGGCGAGCTCTCGCTTGCCGGCGCCGAGGCGCTCGGCTGGCAGGCGGCGCCCCTGCGCCGCAACGCGCCCGGCTGCCGCGGCGCCTGCCAGTGCGCGATCGGCTGCCCGAACAACGCCAAGGGCGGCGTCCACCTCAACGCGCTGCCGCAGGCCTGCGAGGCGGGCGCCCGGATCGTCTCCGGCCTGCGCGCACGCCGGGTCCTGGTCGAGGGGGGACGGGCCGTCGGGATCGAAGCGCGGCGGGCGGGTGGCGGCACGGTGCGGATCACGGCGCCGCTGGTGGTCGTCGCCGCGGGCGCGATCGCGACGCCGCCGCTGCTGCGACGCAGCGGCCTGGACGGCCATCCGCGCCTCGGGCGCAACCTCTCGATCCACCCGGCCACGGGGGTGACGGCGAACTTCGAGGAGGAGGTGATCCCCTGGCGCGGGGTGATGCAGAGCGTCGGCATCGAGGAGCTGCGCGAGCGCGAAGGCATCCTGCTCGAGGCGACCTCCAACCCGCCCGGGATGGGCGCGATCTCGGCCCCGGGCTACGGCACCCACCTGCAGGCGCGGCTCGACCGCGCGCCAAACACTGCCCTGCTCGGAGCGATGATCGCCGATGCTCCCTCGGGCCGGGTCTTCGGCGCCCGCGCGCCGCTCGTCTCCTACCGCCTCGCGGGCGAAGACGAACGCCGCCTCGCCACCGCGGTCGGGGCGATGGCGCGGGTGATGCTGGCGGCCGGCGCCAAGGAGGTCGAACTCGGCGGCGGCACCCCGGCGGTGCGCTCGGCGGAGGAGATCGACGGCGCGGTCGACCGCCTCGACGTGCGGCGGCTGCGCCTCGCCGCCTTCCACCCGAGCGGCACTGCGGCCGCCGGCTCAGACCCGGGTCGCCACCCGGTCGACCCCGAGGGCCGCCTGCGCGGGGTCGAGGGCGTCTGGGTCGCGGACGGCTCAATCCTGCCCAGCTGCCCTGGCGTCAACCCTCAGATCTCGATCATGGCGCTGGCCGCCGGCGTCGGCGAGGCCGCTAGCGCAGCACCTTGAACTTGCGCTTCGCCGGGGTCGGGTCTTTGTTGCCGGCCTTGTCGATCGCCCAGACCTTGAATACGTGCTTGCCGGGCTTCAGCTTCTTGTAGACCTTTGGCGACCTGCACGTCTTGACCTTCTTGCGGTCGAGCTTGCACTTGAAGGTCGAGCCCGCCTCGCTCGAGGTGAACTTGAACTTGACCTTGCGGGCGTGTGTCTTGCGCTTCGGGCCCTTGACGATCTTTGTCTGCGGCGGCGTCGTGTCTTTTTCTTCCCCTTCTTCTTTCGGCGCCGGTTCGGTCGTCGCGAAGGTCAGCTCAGAGGTCCCCGTCGCCCCGGTCTGCGTCGCCGCGATCCGGGTTTCGCCCGGAACCGCGGCGGCATAGGTCACGCTCCAGTTGCCGCTGCCGTCCGCTTCGGCTGCGCCGAGGAAGGACTGGATCTCACCAGGTTCGGCACTCGCCTTGCGGAAGACGCGGACCGTCGCGCCGGGTTCGGCGCCGCTGCCGCTGGCGCCACCGAGTTTGGCGCTGGAGATGACTGGCGGTTGGATCCCGCCGTTGGGGCCAAATTCGCTGTTGCCTTCGCCGTCGGCGCCAAGGTCGATGAAGAGCCCGGAGTTGCCGACGCCGTTGTTGCGCAGGATCTGGTTTTCGGTGTCTTCGTCTTCGACGATCTCGATCGCGTCGCCGCCGCTGCCGAGGATTTCGTTTTCCCCACTCGCTTTGTTGCCGCCGATCGTGTTGCCGCTGCCGCTCAGGCCGTCGATGCGAATCGCGGCTTCGCCGGTTTCGGCGATCAGGTTTCCGGCGACGAGGTTGTTTTCGTTTTCGATCAGCAGGCCGGGCCCAGACGTGCCTTCGATCGAGTTGCCGGCGATGACGCTGCCTTCTTCCGAGGAGGCGAACGTCTTGATGCCGATCGACCCGCCTTCGATCGCGTTTTCCAGGAAGACCGCGCCGGAGAAGCGGTGTTCGATCCCGATCCCGCCCGTCATCCGAATCGTGTTGGCGGCGACGAAGGCCGTTTCGACGACGCCGAGCTCGAAGACGAAGAGGCCCGCCGAGGAGGGCGGCGTCGATGCGGCCCCGCTGGCGTCGTAGCCGATCACGTTGTGGAGGGCGGCGAATTCCTCTCCCTTTTCGGTGTAGATGCCGTAGCCGCCGCCGTCGATGTAGTTGCCGGAGCCTTCGGTGTTGCTGCCGACTTCGACCTTGTCGGCTTCGCCGGCGAGGATGTCGAAGGTCCCGTTTTCGACGACGCCGGTGCCGGCCGCGTCGAGGCCGACGAAGTTGCCGAGGACGAGGGTCGGGCCGCTGGCCGGCGCCTCGTTCTGACCGGCGCCGTTGCCCTGCAGGTCGAGGCCGGTGCCGGTGGCGCCCGAGATCACGTTGCAGCCTTCGTCGCAGGCGGCGGTTTCCTGGCCGGCTTCGCCGATGAAGGCGCCGATCTGGTTTTCGACCGCTGCGTATCCGCCGCCCGCGGTCGAGTCGGTGACCTCGATGTCCTTGCCGTTCGCCGCCTGGGCGGAGCCGGCCGGGGCGACGCCGAAGTAGTTGCCCGCAACGAGGGCGAAGCTGGCGCCCTCGAGGTCGAGCCCCGCGCCGTTGTTCGAGATCACGTTGCGATCGGCGGCTTTGGTGCCGCCGACGAGGGCGAAGTCAGATCCAGGGTCGATGAAGATGCCGGTGCTGTTTTCGCCGGCCGTGCCGTCGAGCTTGACCCCGATCCAGTTGTCGCGGGCGCTGAATTCGGTCGATTCGTTGCGCACGTTGATCCCGATCAACGCCCCCGTGACCGCCAGGCCCTCGATCGTCACTTCGTCCTCTTCGACGACGAGGCCGAAGCCGCCGCCCGGACCGCTGACGCCCACGCAGGGGCCTTTGGGCCCGGCTTCGGTCGTGCACTGACCGCCGCTATCGCCGTCGATTTTGACCGGATCGTCGATTTCGGGCAGGGCTTTGCCGAGTTCGATCGTGTCGGCCAGTTTGCCGTCGAAGGCTGCCGAGAAGTGGATCGAGTCGAAGGTGCCGGTCGATTCGTTCGACTCTTCGATCGCGGCGCGCAGCGTGCACGTGTTGACCGACGTTTCGCATTCTTCGTCGCCGGGCGTTTCGTCTTCCTGATCGCCAGTGCTGTCGACGGTGTAGGTAGTGGCCGATGCGACGCAGGGAACCGCAAGCAGGCAACCAACTGCGATCAGAACCAACACGAGCTTCTTCAAGACAACCTCCGGAGGACGGAACGGGCGGGTAGCCGCGACCCTACCGCCCGCCACAGCGATTGCGCAAGGCAGGTTGGCCAAACCGCCTACGGGCCGGGAGGCGTCATGTGCGGTGCGGCAAGCCTGGGCCGGAGCGCTGCCACTCGACCTGGCCCTCGCCCTCGTGGGCCGAGCGAGCCTCGACCGCGTCCCACTCGTGCAGCATGCGCTTCATGGTCGCGACGGCATCGGGCGGGTGCGCGGCGACCTCGGCGGCCAGCTCGATCGTCGCCTCCTCGGTCGCCGCGGCCGGCGCGACGCGGTTGACCAGCCCGAGCCGCAGCGCCTCGTCGGCGCCGACCGTGCGCGAGGAGAGCAGCAGGTACTTGGCGGTCGCCAGGCCGCAGAGGGTGACCAGGCGCGCGGGGCCGACCGGGACGCCGAGCGCGGCGCCGGGGAAGCGCATGCGCAGGTTGGCGCCGGCGACGCGCATGTCGCAGGCGACCGCGACCTCGGCGCCGCCGCCGACGACGTCGCCGTGGCAGCAGGCGACCGTCGGCTTGGGGAAGCCGACGATGCCGTCGTAGAGGTCGGCGAAGAGCTGCATGCGGCGGACCTTGCCCTCGTCGTCGAGCTCCTCCTTGACGTCGGCGCCGGCCGAGAGGCCCATCTGGTCGGAGGAGGAGATCGCCAGCACCCGCACCGCCTCGTCGGCGCGGGCGACCGCGAGGTGCTCGAGCATCTCGACCAGCATCTGGGTGTCGATCGCGTTGCGCGCCTCGGGGCGGGCGAGGCGCAGCAGGGCGACCCCGCGCTGGTCGACGTCGTATGTCGTGCGCTCGGCGCTCACTCTTGCGGGGACGCTATTCGGTCGACCAGCCTCTGCGCCTCCTCGGCGGCGTCGGCGATCAGCGCCTCGACCTCGGCCGCGGGCTCGCGGAAGCGAGAGAGCACGTAGGAGGCGACGACCTCGGGGTCGGTCGAGTCGGGACGGCCCACACCCACCCGCACGCGCCAGAACTCGGCGTCGCCGAAGCCGCGCTTGAGGCTCTTCAGGCCGTTGTGGCCGGCGAGGCCGCCGCCGAGACGGCTGCGCACCTCGCCGAAGGGCAGGTCGATCTCGTCGTGGACGACGACCACGCGCTCGAGCGGCACGCGCAGCGAGCCGCGCGCCGGGCCGGCCGAGTCGCCGGAGGCGTTCATCTGCGTCTGCGGCAGGAGGATCGCGACGCGCGGTCCGCCGGGACCTGCGCGTCCCTCCGTCAGGCGACCGGCGAACTTGGCCTTGGCGCGGGGCAGGTCCCAGCGGCGAGAGAGCTCGGCCGCGACCTCGAAGCCGACGTTGTGGCGAGTGCGGGCGTAGCGCTCGCCCGGGTTGCCGAGGCCGACGATCAGGATGCGGTCGCCGTCGGCCCCGCGCTCGTCGCGACCGGCCCGGCGGCGGAAGAGGGACAGCGGTTACTCCCCGCCGGAGTCGCCCGAGTCGCCCTCGGCCTCGCCCTCGCCGGCCTCCTCGGCGGGCGCCTCGCCCTCCTCGCCGACCAGCTCGGCCTCCTCCTCGACGGAGGGCTCGGGCTCTTCTTCGACACGCGGCGGCGAGAGGGTGGCGATCGTCACCTCGTCGGGGTCGTCGGCGACGAGCTTGACGCCCTCGGGCACGACCAGGGCCGAGAGCTGCAGGGTGTCGTTGACCTCCATCGCCGAGACATCGGCGATGAGACGATCGGGGATCTCGGTCGGCAGCGCTTCGACGGTGACCTCACGGGTGACGTGCTCGAGCACGCCGCCGCCCTTGACGCCGGGCGCCGAGTCGGCGCCTTCGAGCTCGATCGTGACCTCCGCCTGGATCGCCTCGTCGAGGCGCACCTCCTGCAGGTCGATGTGCTGCAGGTTGCCGCGCACCGGGTGATGCTGCTGCTCCTTGACCACGACGGGAACCGCTTTCGCGCCCTCGATCTCGAGGTCGAAGAGCGCCGCGCCCTCGGCGAGCACGCCGCGAATGTCGCGTTCGGAGGCCTGGAAGGGGCGCGCATCGGCGCCGCCGCTGTAGACGACGCCGGGCACGAGGCCCTCGTTGCGTAGACGGCGCGACGTGCGCGAGCCGAACTCGCTGCGCGGCGCTGCCTTGAGCTTTTCGCGTGATGCGGCCATCCGGACGGGAGAGGATAGAGAAACGGACGCAAACGGAACCTGTGGCAACCTTGGGCGCGGTGACTGAAGACTCGAAGATTCCCAAGGGACGCCTGCGGCGCTCGGCCAAGCTCGGCTCGATCGTCGGCATGCAGGGCGCCCGCTACGCGGGCACGAAGGCGACCAACGTCGCCCGTTCCGAGGAGGAGGGCAAGGAGCGGCTGGAGCAGCGCCACCTGGAGACGGCGATGAAGATGGTCGGCGCGCTCGGCCAGATGAAGGGGGCGGCGATGAAGCTCGGCCAGTTCGCCTCCTTCATCGACACCGAGTTCATCCCCGAGGAGTACCGCGACATCTACCAGGAGCAGCTGGCGAAGCTGCGCACCGACGCGCCGGCGATGCCCTGGGAGAAGGTCGAGCGGGTCCTGGAAGAGGAGTACGACGGCGAGCCGCTGGCGGAGCTGTTCGCCGAGTTCGAGCAGGAGGCCTTCGCCGCCGCCTCGATCGGCCAGGTGCACCGGGCCGAGCTGCTCGACGGGCGCGCGGTCGCGGTCAAGATCCAGTACCCGGGGATCGCCGAGGCGCTCGACGCCGACCTGCGCAACGCCGGCACGATCGTCCGCCTCGCGCGGGCGCTGGCGCCCGGCCTCGACGCCAAGGAGATCGCCAAAGAGCTGCGCGAGCGGGTGATGGAGGAGCTCGACTACGAGTACGAGGCGCAGAACCAGCGCAGCTTCGCCCGCGCCTACCGCGACCATCCCTTCATCTACGTGCCGGAAGTGCTGACCCGGCTCTCGCGGCGGCGGGTGCTGGTCACCGAGCTGGTCGAGGGGATGGGATTCGAGCAGGTCAAGCAGCTGCCGCACGAGGAGCGCAGCCGCTTCGGCGAGATCGTCTTCCGCGGCAGCTTCGGCTCGATCTATCACCTGCAGCACTTCAACGCCGACCCCCATCCCGGCAACTACATCCTGCTCGGCGACGGCCGCGTCGCCTTCCTCGACTTCGGGATGACGAAGAAGCTCGACCACGAGCAGATCGTGCTCGAGCAGCGCGCCGTCGACGCCGCCTTCCACGAAGACCCCGAGCTGCTGCGCAAGGCGCTGCACGACCTCGGCTTCGTCAAGAACCCGTCGAAGCTCGACGCCGAACGGCTGATGGAGCACACGCAGGCGGTCAGCGGCTGGTTCCTCGAGGACCGCGAGATCGAGATCAGCGCCAAACGGGTGATGAAGATCATCGAGTCGACCAACGACCCGCGCTCGGAGTACTACGACCTGATGCGGCGCGAGTCGGTGCCGGCGGAGGAGCTGATGGGGCGGCGGATGGAAATCGGCGTCGTCGCCGTGCTCGGCCAGCTGCGGGCGAAGCGCAACTGGCACCGGATCATGCGTGAGTGGATCTACGCCGACCCGCCGGCGACCGAGCTCGGCGAGCAGGAGTGGGAGTACTTCGAGGGAAGAGGGGTGCTGCAGACACCGATCGTCGAGAGGTCATTGGAAGGAGAGCATCGATGAGGAAGATCAGGCGCGGCTGGGCGCTCACCAAGAAGAGTTGGAACCTGCTCAACGGCCACCGGGAGCTGCTGCGCTTTCCGCTCTATGGCGCCGTGGCGACGATCCCGCTCGCAATCGTCTTCCTCGGGCCGGGTCTCTACCTGCTCGACAGCGACGCGATCGCGGGCGCGATTCCGCTGCTGGTGCTCAGCGTCTACGCGCTGAGCGTCGTCAGCGCCTATTTCGGGGTCGGGCTCGCGGCCGCCGCCGACATGATCTTCCGCGGCGAGGAGGCGACCGTCAGCGACGGTCTCGCCGTCGCGCGCAGTCGCTTCAGCCAGATCTGCGGCTGGGCCGCGCTCTCGACGGCGATCAGCGTCTTCATGGGCGCGCTCGAAAACCAGGGTGGCGTCGCGGGGACGATCGCGGCGCGGTTGGTCGGCATGGCCTGGTCGCTGGTCACCTTCGTGGCGCTGCCGGTGATCGCGATCGAGGGCACCGGGGCGTTCGGGACGCTGAAGCGCTCGGCCAGCCTCTTCCGCGAGCGCTGGGGCCAGCAGATCACCGGCAACATCGCGATTGGCGGCGCGGTCGCCCTCCTCGGCTTCCTGCCCGCCGGAATCCTGGTCGCCGTCGGCATCGCCGTCTGGCCCTCGGCGAGCTTCATCGGAGCGCTGCTTGTCGTCATCGGCGCGATCGGGCTCGCCATCTCCCTACTCGTCTCACAGGCTCTGAGCGGCATCTTCGGCGTCGCCCTCTACCGCTACGCCCTTGACGGCGAGGCAGTCGGCGGCTTCACCGCCGAGGAGCTCGAGTCGGCCGTGAAGCCTCGTGGCGGCCGCAACGCGCCCCCGACCGCCACCCCGGGCACCGTCTGACCGAACCCACCGCTCCGGTGCGCTTTATGTGCCCATAGGTGGCATAAAGCGCACCGGAGGGCGAGACGGGGGGAGAGTTTTGCTCCGGTGCGCCTTATGTGCCTATGGATGGCACAAAGCGCACCGCAGGTTTGAATCGCAGGATCGGGGATCTGGCCGAGCGACAGCACGGCGTCGTCTCACGCCGGCAACTTCGGGGGCTTGGGATTGGAGACAGCACGATCACCCTGCGAATCGCGTCCGGGTATCTGCGGCCGCTCTTCCGCGAAGCCTTCGCGGTAGGTCACGGGGCAATCACGCGACAAGGACGAATGCTTGCCGCGGTGCTCGCCTGCGAGCAGGGAACCGTCCTTTCGCACGGAAGCGCTGCCGAGCTGCTTGGCTTGTGGGACAAGCAGCTCCCGGCGATGCACGTCATCCCGCCGGACTGGTCGGGACGAAAGATCGACGGCATCCGTTGGCATCGAGTTCGCCTGCCTGCTGGGGACGAGTTCGAGATCCGAGACGGAATTCCATGCACGACTGTCTCCAGGACGCTGGTGGACATGGCCGGATGGACCGGATGGAGCTCGATGCGGCGCCTGGTCGAGCAGGCGGCAATCCTCCGGCAGCTCAATGTCGAAGAGATCGACCGAATCTTGTCCTTGGGGCGTCGCCGAGGGGCGCCACGACTGCGGGCGATCCTCATCCCTTGGCGTGGCGGAGGCGAACCGACGCCAAAGCTGAGAAGCAAGCTCGAGGCACGTCTCTTCCCCCTCCTGGTGGAAAGGGGTCTGCCGCGCCCTCGCTGCAACGTGCGCCTCGAGATCGAAGGCAACTGGCTCGAGATCGATCTTCTCTGGGAGGAGCAACGACTGGCGATAGAGACTGACGGCGAGGAGACCCACGGCACGCACGCGGCCTTCCAGCGCGACCGCTGGCGGGACCAGATCCTGGTTGCTGCCGGATACCGAACGGCTCGAATCACCTGGGCGCAAGTCCGGGACGAACCAGACGCGGTCGTCAATCGCATCGCCCGCATGCTGAAAGCGACCCGATAACCCGTTCCAGTGCGCCTTATCCCCCTATATCGGGGAAAAGGCGCACTGGAACGGGTGGGGTTGGGTGGAGCGTGGCGCTACCGGGAGCTCGGGGGCTTCTCATCCAGCTCGGCGAAGAGGCGGGGGTCGTTGGAGACGAGGCCGTGGACGCCGGCGACGACGAGTTTGCGCATGCGGGCGAGGTCGTCGACCGTCCAGGCGATCAGCTCGACGCCGGCGAGGTCGGCGATGCGGGCGAGGCGGCGGCTGACCAGCGGGTGGTAGACCCACATCGACTCGACGCCGAGCTGCGGCAGCTTCTCGGCGGCGAGGCCGGGCAGGCGCTGACGCATCGCGACGAGCGCGGCCAGCATCGGCGCCTTGGCCCAGCGCTTCGACGTCCAGTCCTTGGTCACCTTGGGGTAGGTCCAGCCGCGGCGCAGGCTCGGCTCCAGCTCGCGGATGCGGGCGAGCGTGGAGAGCTCCATCGTCGAGACCATCGCCCGCCCGACCAGGTCGCGCTCGCGCAGCGCGGCGACGATCTCCTCCTCGCGGCCGGCGAGCTTGACGTCGATGTCGACCTCGACCCGGTCGAGGGGCGGCGCGAGGAAGGCGTCGAGCGCCTCGGTCAGGGCGAGCGGCTCACGCCGTTCGGCGTCGTGCCAGTCGTGAGCGACGAGGAGCGGCGCCCGCTCGGCCGCCGGCAGGCGGGGATGCCCCTCCCGCGTCCAGAGCACGTCGATCTCGACCACGTCGACGTCGTGCTCGACGGCCGCATGAAAGCTCTCGAGCGTGTTGCCCGGAGCGATCAGATCGGCGCCCTTGTGGCCGACCAGCCGCAGGCCCGAGGCCCGACCCTGCTCAGGCGCCGACACCCGTCAGGTGGGCCGGATCACCATCAGCACCAGAACGGTGCTGACGAGCAGGAAGTTGAGGCGGGCGACGATCGGTACCCAGTTGCGGCCCGGAGGCGGCGGGTCGCCCCTTTCCATCGCTTCGATCCCGGCGGCGGCCTTCGGCTTCAGGTAGAGGACGCCGATCGCCGTCGCGACGATCACCCCGGCCATCCCGATCTGGACCCAGAGCAGGTCCCAATCGAAATACTCCCCGACCAGCCAGGCGCCGCTGGCGAAGACGACGAGGGCGATCCAGGGGAAGAACCAGGTACCGAGCGCCTTGGCAAAGCGCAGGCCGGCCAGCATGTTGGCCGGCTCGCCGCTGCGGGCGGCAAGCGCCATCGCGACGTTGACCGCGAGGCCGACGCCGACCCAAAGCGCCGCCGCCAGGACGTGGATGCTGAGCAGGATCGTGAACTTGTCGACCATCAGAAGAGCTGGTTCTCGCCGGCGAAGATTTCCGAGACCGAGTCGTCGGTGAAGATGCGGCGAATCGAGTCGGCGAACGTGCCCGCCGTCGACAGCACCTTGATGTTGTCCGGCGCGCCGGAGCGAAGCGGGATCGTGTCGGTGACGACGATCCGCTCGATGTTCGAACTCTCGTAGGCGAGCCGTTCGTAGGCGGGGCCGGAGAAGACGCCGTGGGTGGCGCAGGAGATCACCCGCGCGGCGCCCTCGTCGAGCACCGTCTGGGCCGCCGCGCAGAGCGTGCCCGCGGTGTCGATCATGTCGTCGACGAGGACCGCCGTCTTGCCCTTCACGTCGCCGACGACGTAGCCGATCTCGGCAACCTGCTGGGCCGGGCGCTCCTTCTCCATCACGGCCCAGTGGGTGCCGATGCGGCGGGCGAAGTTGCGCGCGGTCTTCACCCGGCCGGCGTCGGGCGAGACGATCACCAGGTCCTCGGCCGGGTACTGGTCGGCGAACCACTGGGTCAGCATCGGCATCGCCGTCATGTGGTCGACGGGGACGTGGAAGAAGCCCTGCACCTGGCCGGCGTGCAGGTCCATGGTGAGGACGCGGTCGACGCCGACGCCCTCCAGGCACTTGGCGACGATCCGCGCCGAGATCGGCTCGCGCGGCGCCGACTTCTTGTCCTGGCGCGCGTACCCGTACCAGGGCAGGACGGCGATGATGCGGTGCGCCGAGGCGCCCTGGGCGGCGTCGATCATCGTCAGCAGCTCGATCAGCGCGTCGTTCGGCGTCATCTCCTCGTGCTCGTTGCCGCAGGTGGACTGGACGAGGAAGACGTCGGCCCCGCGGATCGACTCCTCGTAGCGGCAGTAGACCTCGCCGTTGGCGAAGGTCTTCAGCGTCACCTGGCCGAGGTCGAGTTCGAGCTTGCCGGCGACCTTCGCCGCCAGCTCCATCGAGCAGCGGCCGCCGAAGACCATCAGGCGCTTCGAGTAGTCGTGCGGGATCGCGGTCGCCGCCACGGCTGCCTCCGGCTGCTGCTCAATCGTGCTCACTGGTCGGACTCCTCTTCCATCTCCGCCGCCTTGTGGTCGGCGTATCCCTCGACGTTGCGCTGCTCGTTCTCGCTGACCGCGAGCGCGCCCTCGGGCACGTCGCTCTTGATCACCGCTCCGGCGCCAGTGTAGGCCCCGTCGCCGACTTCTACAGGGGCGATCAGCATCGTGTCAACGCCAATGCGGACGTTCTTGCCGATGGTCGTCCGGTTCTTGCGGAAACCGTCGTAGTTGGCGGTGATCGAGCCGGCGCCGAGGTTGCTGCCGGCGCCGATCTCGGCGTCGCCGACGTAGGCGAGGTGAGGCACCTTGGCACCCTCGCCGATGCGCGAGTTCTTGACCTCGACGAAGGCGCCGGCCTTGGCGCCGGGCTCCAGAAGCGCGTCCGGCCGCAGGTAGGCGAAGGGACCGACCATCGCGCCTGCGGCGACCTCGCACTCGACCAGGTAGGAGTGGACGACCGAGGCGCCCTCGCCCAGGGTCGAGTCGATCACGGTGCTGAGCGGGCCGACGGTGGCGCCGGCGGCGACGGAAGTGCGGCCGTGCAGACTGGTGGCGGGCTCGATCCGCGCGTCGGCGGCGATCTCGACCTCGACGTCGACCCAGGTCGAGGAGGGGTCGACGACGGTGACGCCGGCGAGCATGTGGCGCTCGAGGATGCGGCGACGCGCCTCGGCCTCGACGGCGGCGAGGTCGGCGCGGTTGTTGACGCCCATCGTCACGGCGAGGTCGTCGGTGAGATGGGCGGCGACGGAGTGTCCGGCCGCGCGCATCGCCGGCAGCGCGTCGGGGAGGTAGTACTCGCCCTGAGCGTTGTCGCTGGCGATCTCGCCCAGCGCCTCGGCGAGGCGATCGGCGTCGAAGGCGTAGGCGCCGGCGTTGATCTCGCGGATCGCCAGCTGCTCGGCGGTGGCGTCGCCCGCCGTCTTTGCCTCGACGACCCGCTCGACCCCGCCGGACTCGCCGCGGACGACGCGGCCGTAGGAGCCGGGGTCCTCGAGCTCGATCGTCAGCATCGTCGCCGCCGCGTCTGAGGCGGCGTGCGCCTCGAGCAGTCCGGAGATCGTCTCGGCCGAGATCAGCGGCACGTCGCCGGAGAGGACGAGAACGGTGTCGGCCCCCTCGATCAGCTGCAGAGCGGCGCGCACGGCGCCGCCGGTGCCGTCGGGCTGGGGCTGCACGACGGTCTCGACCTCGCCCGGGAAGCCGGATGAGATGTCACGGCCGGGCGAGACGATCGCGGCCACACGGCCGACCCCGGCCTCGCGGGCGGCGAGGATCGGCCAGGCGACCATCGGGCGGCCGCAGACGGGGTGCAGCATCTTCGGCAGGCTGGAACGCATGCGCGTTCCCTCGCCGGCCGCCATGACCAGCACAAGGGGAGAACTCACCGGCAGATCGTAGTGGGGATGGCCAGCGGTGGGGTGGTCCTTTCGCTTGCTGGGTTTTCGCCGTCGGAGAAGCTGGTTGCTTTGGACGGAGATGACGGCGAAAACAGGACGCCGCGCGCTTCAGGGTGCCCCACCCCTCTCCCGCCCAGACCCGATCGGCGGGAGTTCCATGAGAGCTCTTACACCGGCGCACGGCCCGGGACCCATGCGTCCGCCTTGGCTCAATAGCTCCTTGAAAGCTTCGTTGACGCTTCTCGCGCGGGTGGCGTCGGTGTGGGGCGCCTGGCGCAGCGCGGCGTCCTGTTTTTCGCCCGAACGACGTGCAAGCGAACCGGAGACTCTCCTGGCGAAAAACCCAGCGCGGAGCCGGGCGCCCCACGCCGACGACAGGGCCCGCGCGCCGAAGCGGCTAGTCCGCTTTTGCCAGCTCCTTGCCGACCATTGCCACGGACGTCAGAGTCCAGCCGGCGAATATCAGGTCGATGCCGACTAGTAGGCCGATCGCCCAGTCGGCGCTGCTCGGGAACTTGGCGAGGATGAGGACGCCGATGATCAGGCCAGCGACACCGCTGAGACCGACGAGGCCCGCGCCTTGGCGCCCGCGGGCGAAGACGGCGATCGCGAGCCGGGTGATGCCCATCAGGAGGAAGTAGATGCCGAGGAGGAGTGTGAGGCTGACCGCGCCGTGGTGCGGTTCTGCCAGCAGCCAGACGCCGACGACGACGGTCAGCAGCGCCCAGAGCAGCCGCACGATCAGGCTGCCCAGCGAGTGAGCGGTGAAGGCGGCGGCGACCAGGAACGTGCCGAAGACGATGAGGACGATGCCGATGAAGATCGCCGTCCCGACCGCCGCGACGGCGGGCACGAGGATCGCCACGCAGCCGAGCACGATCGCCAGCACCCCGACCGTCATCAACTCCTTCCAGCTGCGCCGCAGCCCCTCGCGGATCTCCGGGTCCATCTCCACTCCGCTCGTCTCCATGCCGGCGACCCTATGCAGCTCCGCGGACGCGATCGGCAGCGCCCTCGGCCGCCCGTTCGGCCGCCTCCCGCTCACGTTGGCGCTCGTAGAAGCGAACCCACTTGCGCACCGCGTTGTCGGAGACGCCGTACTTGCGGCCGACAGCCAGGTAGCTGGTCGCCTCGATCTCCTCGAGCAGCTGCTCGTAGGGAGGTCGGTCGACCTTGCGGGACTCGGGACGCGGCACTCCGCGATCGCATCGGTCCGGTCCACGCTCCCGCCTCATCCCGCAATACCTCGAGCAGAATCGCTGCGTCCGGTGCTTCGCGCGGAACATCTCGCCACACCGCGCGCAGTTCCGAAGCGGCGGCGGGGTTTCCTTCGCCCGGCCACAATGGGTATCCAGCGTGGCGGCGCAATTGGGACAGACCATCCGCAGGTTCTCCAGTCGGTTGTCGTCCCTCACCCCATTGATGTGGTCCAGGATCATCGCCATGTGGCGCCCACGCCACATCTCGTCCTGCCCGCATAGCTCACAACAGGGCACCTTCAACCCGGCCTCGTAGAGGCGCTGCTTGAGGTTGCCGCGGGAGTAGGTGGAGTTTTCGACGAGGATCTGGTCGAGGGGCAGCCGCGGCTTCCGAATCCTCTCCATCACACCCGCATACGGCTCGAAATGGTCCGTGCCGATGTTCCAGAGCGCCGCGTATTTCTTCAGCGTCGTGGGATTTCCACCGCTGGGGCAATACCCAAGCCTACGCAGCGCCTCAGTCCACGATTTCGACCGCCCGATAGCGTCTCGCGCTTCATCTTCGCTGTACCGTGGTCCCCTGCCAGCCATCACACGTAGAGTGACAGATGCTGCAGACAGAACACTTCATACGAAGAACTGGGGAGCCCGGACTCGAACCGGGATAGCTGGCTCCAAAGGCCAGAGGCTTGCCATTAGCCGACTCCCCAAAGGAGCAGCCCAAGCTTAGCCCTACTCCTCCCCACCGCGCGGGACCTGGCCCGCTTCGGCGCCGGGCTCCAGGGCCGGGCCGCGGGGTGAGGCGATGCCGAGGACGCGCATCGTTTTGAGGCCGAGGCCGAGCTTCTCGCGGCCCTCGGTGGCGGAGACGTCGTGGCCACAGAGCTCGCGCACGCGCTCGAGGCGGTAGCGAATCGTGTGCCGGTGGGTGAAGAGCTGTTTGGCGGTGGCGGCGACGTTGCCGTCGTTGTCGAGGTAGGCCTCGACGGTGGCGACCAGCTCGGTCTCGTACTGGTCGTCGTAGGCGGAGAGCGGCGCGATCGTCTCCGCGTAGAAGCGCTCCAGCTCGCGCGGGTCCTCGCTCATCGCCGGCAGCAGCAGCCGGTAGGAGCCGGTGTCCTCGAAGGCGAGCGGCGAGCGGCCCTCGGCCTCGCCGACGTTGACGGCCAGGCGTGCCTCGTTGCCGGCCCGGTAGAGGTCGACCGGATCCCCGGCGTGGCGGCTGCGGCCGATCGTCAGGTTGAACCCGGACAGGCCGTCCTCGAGCTCGCGGGCGAGGCCGGCGGCGGCGCGCTCGATGCGGGCGTCGTCCTCGGCCGGGACGATCGCGGCGACCTCGGCCGCCTCCTCCCCGCCCAGGCTCGCGAGCGACCCCGGAGCGAGCGAGCGCAGCGCCCGCTGTACGAGCGTGAACACGCGCGCCCGCCACTCGCCGGTCTGGGCGGCGCGCGGAGCCGCATGCAGGATCAGCACCCCCGCCCCGATCTCGAGGTCGGCGCCGAGCTCCTCGGCGCGGGCGACGATGTCGCCCCGGTCGGTCACCTCGCGGGCGAGGACCGCCGCGACGAAGGCGCCGGCGACCTCCTCGCTCTCCCACTCCGGCGACCGCGATCGCTCGAGCTCGAGCGCGAGCAGCGTCGTCACCATGCGCGCGATCGCCGCATCGGGCTGGCCGGCGCCGCGATAGCGCAGCTCGCCGACCGGGGTGTCGGCGACGCGCAGCTCGACCCGCGTTATTCCCTCGCCGCCGGCCAGCAGCTTGCGCTCCTGGTCGGGGGAGGCGCCGGCCACCGCGAGGACCGCGCTCGAGCGGTCGATCAGGGCGACGCTGGCGCCCAGCACCTTGGCCGCGGCACGCGCAACGGAGGGCAGCCCGGCGCCTGACTCGACCGCCTCCGAGAGCGCCTCCAGCGCCCCCGGATCGCCCGTCTTTGCAGGCATTTTCCTCCCTTTGGCGGCCGCGGTCATCGGCCCATTATCGCCGCTGAGGCTTCTAATGGCCGGGCAGGAGCCTGACGATCTCGTTGTACTGCCAGACGACCACGAGCCCAAGGACGACGCCGACGACCACCAGAGCCGCGAGGATGAAGAGCGAGAGGAGGCCGGCGACGGTCTTCTCCCAGGCGCGGCCGTAGGAGCTGACGGCCGGCACCAGGATCAGGCCGACGAAGGCCGAGAGGCTGACCGCGGCGGCCGCCCCGAACAGCAGGTACTCATGGTCGATTTTCTGGAGCGCTAGCGGCAGCACCGCGTCCATCTTGACGAATGGTCGTGATGGTGAGCGCCACGGCGGCCACGAGCGAGAAGGCGGCAACGCCCAGCGCCCAGCCCCCGGTCACGTCGCTGAGGTAGTGGACGTCGAGGTAGACGCGCGAGAGGCCGACCAGGGCGGTCAGGGCGACGCCCGCCGCGACCACCCCCGCGCCCCGCGCCATGCCGGGCCGCAGCCGCATCACGATCGTCACCGCGAGCCAGAGGTAAAAGGTCGAGTAGGCGGCGTGAGCGCTGGGGAAGGAGGAGCCGGAGACGCCGACCAGCCCGCCCTCGGGCCGCGGGCGGTCGATGGCCGCCTTCAGCTCGTGCACCCCTATGTAGATCAGGACCACACCGGCGAGCAGGACGCCGAACTCGGCCCAGCGCCGGCGGGCAACGAGCATCGCGGCGGAAACGAAGGCGAGGGGGCCGATGACCGCAAACGAGCCCAGCTGGGTGAAGACCTTTGCGAAGTCGGTCAGCCAGCCGACCTGTATCCGTTCGACGACTTCGATCGCAGTCTGGTCGCCCGGAGTCGGTCCCGGTTCGGCAGCGATGATCACCGCGTAGGAGACGAGGACGAAGGCGGCGACGGCGAATGCCGCCATCAGCGAGGTGAACTCGAGGCCAAAGGTGCCGCCCGGGGTCACCCGGCTCCAGAGGAAGCGAAGCTGGGGCTGGAAGCGGCGGGTCAGCTCGACCAGCCAGCGGGTCGCGACGTGGCGCTCCATCCAGGCGCCGATCGCGCGCCGGTTCTCCTCGACCCGCAGGTGGCGGATCGCGACCACAATCGCGACGACGACGACGATCGTCGTTGCCAGCAGGAAGAAGCCGCGGCCGGCGTACTTGGCGGCGCTCTCGATGCTGCGCGAGAAGAAGTACCCGATCAGGATGTGGCCGCTGGCCCAGAGGCCCGTGCCGAGGACGCTGTAGGGGAGGAAGGCGCGGTAGCGCATCCCCGAGCTGCCGGCGATGAACGGCGCCAGCGCCCGCACCAGACTGATCCAGCGGCCGATGAAGATCGTCTTGCCGCCGTGGCGGGAGAAGTAGGCCTCGACTTTTTCGAAGCGCTCGTGGCTGATGCCTACCCGCGGCCCATGGCGGAGCACGAACTCGCGGCCGAGCCGCCGGCCGACGAAGAAGCTCGTCGTGTCGCCGAGCCAGGCCGAGAACCAGGCGATCCCGATCAGCAGGTAAACGTTGATCGCGCCCTGGCCGGCGACGGCGCCGCCGAGCAGCATCACCGTCTCGCCGGGGACGAGGAGGCCGACGAAAGCGCCGGTCTCGGCGAAGGCGAAGACGCCGACCAGCAGGTAGGTCCAAGCCCCGAGCGTGTTGGAGACGTCTTCGAGCAGGTTCTGCAGGTCGATGCTGCCGACCTCGCGGCCGATCAGGTAGTAGCCGACGGCCACCGTCGCGACGATCGCCGCGATCAGCAGCCGTTTGCGGCTGCCGCCCTCCTCACCCGGCAGCCTCACGAGACCCCCCCTCTCCCGTTCCGGTGCGCTTTATCCCGGAATAGAGGGGGAAAGGCGCACCGGAAGCTCATTGGAGCGCCTTTCCCGCCTCGCAGACGATCGCGTCGTCGCGGTCGAGGCGGGCAGCGGCCCCGGCGGCGGCCTCGAGGCTGGCGAAGAGCCCGAAGGCGGTCGGCCCGGAGCCGGTCAGCAGCGCCGGGGATGCGCCCGCGGCGCGCAGCGCTTCCAGCGCCTCGCCGATCGCCGGGCGCAGCGAGCGGGCCGCCGGCTCGAGGTCGTTGACGAGCAGCTCGGGGTAGGAGAGGGGCGAGTCGCCGGCGCCGGCCACCGCGCGCAGGCGCGTGGCAAGCTCGTCCAGCTCCGCGGCCGAACGGCCAAGGCCGAGCCGGTCGGCCTCGGCGAAGACCTCGGCCGTGCTCAGGCCGCCGCCGTCGGGCAGGAGGACGACGGCATGGGACGCCGGCTCGGGGAGACGCTCGACTCGCTCGCCCGCGCCGCGCACCAGGGCCGGCGAAGGCGTCAGCTGCGAGGGCACGTCGGCGCCGAGACCGGCGGCGATCTCCTCCAGGTCCGCCACCTCGCCCGCGGCGAGGCGCAGGACCGCCGCCGCGTCGGCGCTGCCACCGCCGAGCCCGGCGGCGACCGGGATGCGCTTCTCGATCTCGACCCGCAGCGACGGGTGCCCCCAGCCGCGCTCGCGCAGGGCGGCGAGTGCCCGCCCGGCCAGGTTCTCGCCCTCGACCCCGGGGCAGACGACCTCGTCCGCATCGGCCTCCCCGATCTCGATCAGGTCGGCGAGCGCCAACGGCTCGAAGAGCGAGCAGAGTTGGTGCAGACCGTCCTCGCGGCGCGGACCGAGGTAGAGGCAGAGGTTGAGCTTTGCGGGGGCGTGGACGCGCATCTCGGACAAGCCGCCCGACCCTACCCGGACAGGCTCTGCGCCAACGCCCGGAACTCCTTGGGGGAGAGCTGCTCGGCGCGGGCGTTTTCCGGCAGGTCGAGCTTGGCGAGCGCCGCTCGGACCGTCTCCATAGAGCCGGGCCGGACGTGCTCGACCGAGCGGGCAAGGGACTTGCGGCGGTGGGCGAAGGCGGAGCGCACGAGCTCGCGCGTCTCGCGGTCGGCGCCCGGGCCGGTGCGTCGCATGGCGAGGATCGCCGACTCGACCCGCGGCCGGGGACGGAAGACGGCCGGGTCGACCGTGCGCAGCAGCTTCACCTCGCAGGCGAGCTGGACGAGCACGCTCGGCGAGCCATAGATGCGACCGCCCGGCGCGGCGCGTAGGCGGTCGGCGATCTCGCGCTGCACCATCACGGTCCAGCGGGCGACCGAGGGCAGCTCCTCGACCGTGCGCAGGATCACCGGCGTCGCCACCGCGTAGGGGAGGTTGGAGACGACGGCGGTGGGCACCGGATCGAGCGCGCCCAGGTCGATCTTCATCGCGTCATCCCAATGCAGGTCCAGCTCGGAACGGGCGGCGAGCGCCGCCAGCGTCGGCTCCAAGCCCCGGTCGATCTCGACCGCGTGCACGTGGCGCGCCGCGGCGAGCAGCCGCTCGGTCAGCACCCCTTCGCCGACGCCGACCTCGAGCACGACGTCGTCGGGCGCGAGCTCGGCGTCGCGCACGATCGCGTCGAGCAGGTTGGGGTCGGAGAGGAAGTTCTGGCCGAGCCGCACCACGGCGGCTACCAGCCGAACAGCGCCCGCGCGTTGGCCTCGACGGTGCGCTCCAGCTCGGCGTAGGAGACGCCGCGGACCCCGGCGACCGTCTCGGCGGTGGAGACGACGTGCGCCGGCTCGTTGGTCTTGCCGCGGATCGGCTGCGGGGCCAGGTAGGGCGCGTCTGTCTCGACCAGGACGAGCTCGTCGGGAAGCTGCTCGGCCGCCTCGCGCAGATCGTCGGCGCTCGGGAAGGTGACGACGCCGGAGAAGGAGCAGTACCAGCCACGGTCGATCGCGTCCTGCGTGCGCCAGGGGGCGGCGAAGCAGTGGAGGATGACGCGGACGCCGTCGCCGCGCGAGTCGAGGATCTCGAAGATGTCGTCGACCGCCCCCGTCTCGCCCTCGGGGTCGCGGGCGTGGATCACGATCGGCAGGCCGCGGTCGGCGGCGATCTCGATCTGCGCCTCGAAGGCGCGCCGCTGGTCGGCCCGGCTCGCGGTTTCGCGGTAGTAGTCGATCCCGGTCTCGCCGATCGCCCGCACCTTCTCGTTCTCGGTGGCCAATCGCGCGATCGCCTCGGCGCGGGCGTCGTCGAAGCCGGTCGCCTCGGTCGGGTGGCAGCCGGCGGTGGCGAAGACGCTCTCGTGGCGCGCCGCCGCCGCGATCGCCAGCCCGTTCGACTCGGCGTCGAGGCCGACGTTGAGCATCCGCCCGACACCCGCCTCGAGCGCGGCCTCGACCACGTCGGCCTCCGCCCGCTCGCAGAGGAAGAGATGGGTGTGAGAGTCGATCATCCGTTGGCCCCCAGCCTATCCTCAGGTGGATGGCAGTCAGGCCGTGGCAGGCAGCGATCCTCCTGCTCCTCGCGACCCTCGGGGGCGTCGCGGGCGGGACCGCCGGCGCGACCCCCGGGAACCAGTCCGCCCCCCGCGTGGTCCTGATCGTGCTCGAGAATCACGAGTACGACGAGGTCGCCGGCAACCCCGAAGCCCCCTACCTGAACCGACTTGCCCGGCGCGAGACCCTCGCAACTCGCTACCACGCCGTCTCCCACCCCTCGCTGCCGAACTACCTGGCGCTGCTCGGCGGCTCGACCTTCGGCATCGCGGACAACTGCACCGACTGCGCGGCGCGCGGCTCAAACCTCGCCCAGCAGCTCTCCCGCGCTGGCATCTCCTGGCGCGCCTACATGGAAGGGATGCCGCGTCCGTGCTTCGACGGCGTGCAGGCCGGCGGCTACGTGAAACGGCACGACCCCTTCATGTACTTCCCGTCGATCGCGGCCAGCCGTCGCCGCTGCGCCAACGTCGTCCCGACGCGCAGGCTCCGCGCCGACCTGAAGCGCAGCTCGCTGCCCGCCTTCGCCTGGATCGGCCCCGACCTCTGCTACTCGGCACACAACTGCAATCTCGCCACGGCCGACCGCCACCTCTCGATGCTCGTCCCCCGGATCATGCGCAAGCTCGGCCCAGACGGCACCCTGATCGTCACCTTCGACGAGGGCCACAGCAACGCCGGGGGCGGCGGCCACGTCTTCACCGTCACCGCCCATCCCGGCCACCAGCCCCACCGCCGCCTGACCCGTGCCTACAACCACTACTCCCTCCTGGCAGCTATAGAGCGCCACTTCGGCCTGCCGCTGCTGCGAGCAGCGCGCCACGCCCGACCTCTGCCTCTTTGAGCTCTAAGCAAAGGAGGCCCCTTCCGATCTGCCGGAACTTGTGAGCGACCGAAGGGAGCGGGTTCCGGCGGACCGGAAGGGGCCTCTACGCCGCGGGTTCCTCGATCTTCGGGAACAGCGGCGGCACACGTTCGACCGGCTGGCCGCCAGGCCGGGACCCCAGCTCAGCGAGCGCCCGCGACTCCTCGCCGAGGGTCGCGAGCAGGCGCTCCGCCGTCTGCGGCAGGTACGGCACGAGCAGCAGGGTCGCCACCCGCAGGCCCTCGCAGAGGTTGTAGAGGACTTCGTCGAGGCGCTCGGGGTCGGCCTCGTCCTTGGCCAGGTCCCAGGGCCGCGTCTCCTCGACGTAGCGGTTGAGGCGACGGACCAGCTTCCAGGCCTCCTCCAGCGCCTGGGTCAGCTCGGCCCGGTCGAGCAGCTCGCTGAAGCGCGGGACGACACCTTCGAAGTCCTCGGCGAGCACGGCGTCGACCTGGGCGATCGGCACGACGCCGTCGCGGTAGCGCTCGACCATCGCCAGGATGCGGCTGGCGAGGTTGCCGAAGTCGTTGGCCAGCTCGGTCTCGTAGCGAGCCTCGAAGCCGGCGGTCGAGATCGAGCCGTCCTGGCCGAAGCTGACCTCGCGGAAGCAGTAGAAGCGCAATGCGTCGGCGCCGAAGCGCTCGATCGCCTCGAAGGGGTCGAGCACGTTGCCGAGGCTCTTCGACATCTTCTTCTCGCCCATCAGCAGGTAGCCGTGGATCGTCATCCGCTGCGGCGGCTGCAGGTCGGCGGCCCAGAGCAGCGCCGGCCAGATCACGGCGTGGAACTTGAGGATGTCCTTGCCGAGCACGTGCAGCGAGGCCGGCCAGTAGCGGCCGGTCAGGTCCTCCCCCTCGCGGGCGAAGCCGAGCGCGGTGACGTAGTTGAGCAGGGCGTCGAACCAGACGTACATGCGCTGCTCGGGGTCCCAGGGCAGCTGCATCCCCCACTTCAGCTTCGGCCGCGAGAGCGAGACGTCCTCCAGCCCCTGCTTGATGAAGGCGACCGCCTCGTTGCGGCGGAACTCGGGGACGACGAAGTCGGGGCGCTCCTCGTAGAGCCCTTCGAGCTGGGCCTGGAAGGCGGAGAGGCGGAAGAACCAGTTCTCCTCGCGCTCGCGCTCGAGCTCGATCTCGTGGATCGGGCAGGTCTGGCCCGGACCCAGCTCGCGCTCGGTCTTGAAGTCGGCGCAGCGCGGGCAGTACCAGCCCTCGTAGGTCCCCTTCGTCACCCAGCCGTTGTCGTAGACGCGCTGCATGATCTCGGCGACCCGTTCCTTGTGGCGCGGGTCGGAGGTGCGGATGAAGAAGTCGTTGGTCGCGTCGATCACCGGCATCATCTGCCGGAACTTCTCCGCGTTGCGGTCGGCCAGCTCCTGCGGCGAGATCCCCTCGCGCTCGGCCGCGGTCTCGATCGGCTCGCCGTGCTCGTCGGTGCCGGTGAGGAAGAAGACGTCCTCGCCGCGCTGACGCATATGCCGGGCAAGCACGTCGGCGGCCAACGTCGAATACGCGTGCCCGAGGTGCGGCTCGGCGTTGACGTAGTAGATCGGGGTGGTGACGTAGTAAGTGTCTTGACCCATGGGCTCCGCCCGACGATAGCTTGACCGCTGCTGTCGGGGCAGCCTCCTGGCTCGGTCAGCCGAGCGGCTCGGCAGCGGGGCTAGAGACTATGAGCGGCGAGCGTCTTGAACGACCCGAAAATATGCAACCGCTTTAACGGCTGGCGTCTCTTCTGGCCGACCCCACCGTTCGAGTTCGAACCACACTCGATATAGGCCAGTCGACCAATTGTCCGAGACGGGAACTTCTAGGCACCCAGAAGTCGACCGCGATCTAAGTTCCGACAGCGACAGATTAAACCCGACAGCACGACCTTCGCGTCGGAACTTTCGAGGATGCCAAGTACTGCCGACAAGCTGATCGACCTTCGGCGCAACGCCATAGCCGAGTGCACTCCTGCCAAGATTTTCAATCCGCACCATCAGTGTGGTGTCGCTCTTGGTCATGGACTTCTCCAGAACCAAGCTCGCTGCTGTCGCATGCTGCTCTTGAGGGCCACGCGAGGGCATTTGACAAAACTTCTGTCGGGTGAGCCAGGTCTGGTGGCTCTTAGCCTCACGAATACTTTCGGTGACCCCACGAACACTGCCGTGTTCAGGTCCCGGCTGCCTAACCTGACCACATGAAGTTGCGCTCAGTGCAACTGCACATAGACATACCACGAGAGTCAGGCTTCTCAAGCAAGTCGCACATGTCGAATGGCCTCGGATTAGCCTCATTTTTGCCAGCGCCAATGGTGATTGGCTAGCCGGTGCGACATGCTCTCAGAAAGAAAGGCATCTGCGAATGCATCGACCCTGGCTGCACCCTGATCTTTCATTCGCGCCGCGCCCGTCACCAATGCCTGACGTCGACGAAGTGGCCCTCGATCGCCGCCGCGGCGGCCATCCGCGGGCTGACCAGGTGGGAGCGGGCGCCGCGGCCCTGGCGGCCCTCGAAGTTGCGGTTGGAGGTGGAGGCGACGCGCTCGCCGGGCGCCGCGACGTCGGCGTTGAGGCCGACGCACATCGAGCAGCCGGCCGAGCGCCAGTCGAAGCCGGCGGCGCGGAAGACCTCGTCGAGCCCCTCGGCCTCGGCTTCCGCCTTGACCCGTTGCGAGCCGGGGACGACCAGCGCCTCGATCGAGGCGGCGACGCGACGGCCCGCGACCACCTCGGCGGCCTCGCGCAGGTCGCCGAGCCGCGAGTTCGTGCAGGAGCCGATGAAGACGCGGTCGAGCCGGATCTCCTCGATCGGCGTGCCCGGCTCGAGCGCCATGTACTCGAGCGCCCGCGCCTCGCTCTCGCCGCGCGGCTCGGGGACCGTCGCGGTGACCTCCGCGACCATGCCCGGCGTCGTGCCCCAGGTGACCTGGGGCGCCAGCTCAGAGGCGTCGACCGTAGCCTCCCTGTCGAAGCGCGCGTCCGCGTCGCCGCGCAGCGCTTCCCACTCCTCGCGCGGCAGCGGATCGGGCGCCCCGGCACGGCCCTCGATCCACTCGAAGGCGATCTCGTCGGGCGCGACCATGCCGGCTCGGGCGCCCGCCTCGATCGTCATGTTGCAGACCGTCATCCGCCCCTCCATCGAGAGGCCCTCGACCGCCGGACCGGCGTACTCGACGACGTGCCCCGCGCCGCCGTCGACGCCGATCTGGCCGATCGTGCCGAGGATCAGGTCCTTGGCCGTGACCCCGTAGCCCAGCTCGCCCTCGTAGCGGATGCGCATCGAGCGCGGCCGGGGCTGGCGCAGCGACTGGGTGGCGAGGACGTGCGCGACCTCGCTCGTCCCGATCCCGAAGGCGAGCGCGCCGAAGGCCCCATGCGTCGCGGTGTGCGAGTCGCCGCAGACGATCGTCATCCCCGGCTGGGTGATTCCCAGCTCCGGCCCGATCACGTGCACGATCCCCTGCCGCGGCGAGCCGAGCGAGTAGAGCGGCACGCCGAAGTCATGGCAGTTGCGCTCGAGCGTCTCGACCTGGGTGCGCGCGAGCGGGTCGCGCAGCTCGGCGATCGCGGCCGGGGCGTCGGTCGGCACGTTGTGGTCGACGGTCGCCAACGTCCGATCCGGTTTCCGCACGCGCCGCTGCGCCAGCCGCAGCGACTCGAAGGCCTGCGGCGAGGTGACCTCGTGCAGCATGTGCAAGTCGACGTAGAGCAGCCCCTCCTCGACCTGGTGGGCGTCCCAGATCTTTTCGAACAGGTTGCGCGCCACGCCTACCCCGCGGCGTCGTCGAGGACCGGCCAGGGGTGCGTGGCGAGCATTCCCTCGCCCCCCGTCTGAGCCCAGAGCTCCTCGGCGACGTGGGGCGCGAGCGGCGCCAGCAGCTGCAGGAAGAGCCGAATGCCGTAGGCCAGCGCCTCCCGGTCCTGCTCGTCGGGCTCGCCGCGGGCGCCGGTGACGCCGCGCTCGAAGCGCACCAGCCGGTCGAAGAGGAACATCACGTCGCGCGCGGCCCGGTGCATCTCGGCGGTCTCGACGCACTTCGTCACTTTCTCGGTGGCGGCGCTGCACCAGCGCTCGAGCCGCTCGCGGTGCCGGTCGCTGGTGTCGATCTTCGCGTCCGGCGCGGTCTCCAGGCAGAAGGGGCGCCACCTGTGGCATTCGCGCCAGGCCCGGTGGAGGAACTCGTGGCACTGGCGCAGCGGCTGCGTGGTCCAGGTCACCGGGCGCCCCGGCGCCGCCGCGAAGAGCGCCGCCATCCGCAGCGTGTCGGCGCCGTATTCGCTCATCAGCTGCTCGGGGTCGACGACGTTGCCGAGATGCTTGCTCATCTTGCGGCCTTCCATGCGCACCATCTCGTGCATCAGCACCCCGTCGAAGGGCTCGCCGTCGGGCAGCTCCGGCAGCATGCCGGCGTCGCGCAGCGCCTTCGTGCCGACCCGGAGGTCATAGAGGACGTCGCCGAGGTCGGCCCCGTAGACGACTAAATCGGCGGGCAGCCAGCGCTCGAGCTCGGGGTTGCCGAAAACCCCCCTGTCGCGCTCCTCGGCCGGCACGCAGGGCGCCATCCAGACCCAGAGGGCGTCGGAGTGGCAGTCCATCGTGTCGGTGTCGCGGCGCGCCGGAGCGCCGCATTTCGGGCACTCGCACTGCGGGAAGGTCGGGTGCTCGACCAGCGGCCGGCCGGGTCCGGCGGCGGCGAGGTCGTCGGGGAGGCGAACCGGCAGCTCCTCGAAGGGGACCGGGACGATGCCGCAGGACTCGCAGTGCACGACCGGGATCGGCGAGCCCCAGGCCCGCTGCCGCGAGAGCACGAAGTCGCTGACGCGTCGCCTCAGTGCGGGGCGCGCGTCGATCGGGCTTAGCCCGTTGAGCTGCGGCGCCGAGTAGCCCATGCGTTTCGCGAACGCCGCGTCGGTGCGGTCGACCGCCGGGATGCCGAGCACCGCGGTCGTGCCGAAGCGGGCGTCGACGGCGGGCGTGACGAGCACCGGCAGCTCGCGGTCGAGGCCCTTGATCCGGACCCGCCGCCCGCTGGCGGCGACTGGCATCGCCTCGGGCTTGCGATCGGCGCGACCGCGGCGAGTGGCCCGCAGCTCGGCGAGCACCGCCTCGACGGCCGGACCGTCCATCCATTCGGCCAGCGCCGGGTCGTGTGGCGAGAGCGCCACGAACGACGCCGCGCCGATCGCAGCCGAGTGCGGCGTGAAGACGGTCAGTGGGCTTCCGTCCTCGACGTCTTCGGCGTCCAGCTCGACGCCCTCCACGGTCCCGATCGCGTCGAGCTGGGAGCCGAGGGCAAGCTTGCTCCAGCGCTTGAGGCTGTCGAGCCGGTCTTCGGCCTCCTCGGCGTAGGCGGCGACGCGCAGGTGCCACTGCGGCAGCTCGGCGAGGCCGACCGGCGCCCCGCAGCGCGCGCAGTGCCCTTCCTCGATCTGCAGCCCGGGCAGCACGGTCTGACAGCTGTCGCACCAGTCGGCCTGGGTCGGCGCTCGGTAGACCATGCCCGCCTCGAGCAGGGTGAGGAAGAGCCACTGCGTCCAGCGGTAGTTGTCCTCGTGGCAGGTGACGAAGCTCCGCGACCAGTCGAAGGAGTAGCCGAGGCGCTGGAACTGGTCCGTCATCCGCTGGCGGCACTTCTCGACCCAGTCGTGGGGAGATTCTCCGCGGGCGATCGCGCTCAGCTCGGCCGGCAGGCCGAAGGCGTCGAACCCGATCGCTAGGAGGACCGAGTTGCCGCGGGCGCGGTGGAAGCGGGCGTAGGCGTCGGCGATCGCGTAGCTGCGCACGTGGCCCATGTGGGCGCTGCCCGAGGTGAACGGCTGCGCCGGATAGATGTAGACGTTGCGGCCGGTCGCGCGCCGCGGCGGCGTCGCGAAGACGCCGGCCTCGCGCCAGGCTGCCTGCCAGCGCGACTCGACCTCCGCCGGTACGTATGCGACCGCCTCCCCGGTCCGCTCCGCCTGAGTCGGCACCCGGCTAGTCCTCCTTGCCGGAGTCGGAGACCATCGCGACGAGGTCGTCCTCGGTGATCGCCTTCTTGTCGTCCGCCGCCTGCTTGAAGCGGTTGAAGGCCAGCTCGAGCGTCTCCCCTTCGGCCTCGATGCCGATGTCCTCGAGCGCTTTGCGGAAGGCGTGGCGCCCGGAGTGCTTGCCGAGCACGATCGAGTTGCTTTCGAAGCCGACGGTGGTCGCGTCCATGATCTCGTAGGTGGTGCGCTCCTTGAGCACGCCGTCTTGGTGGATGCCGGACTCGTGGGCGAAGGCGTTGGCGCCGACGATCGCCTTGTTCGGCGGCACCGGGAAGCCGGTCTTGCTCGCCACCAGGCGGCTGGTCGGCACCAGCTCCCTCGTCGTCACGTGGGTGTCGAGGTCGACCTCGGCGCGGCGGGTGTGCAGCGCCATGACGATCTCCTCGAGCGAGGCGTTGCCGGCGCGCTCGCCGATCCCGTTGAGGGTGCACTGGACGCGCCTCGCCCCGGCGACCAGCGCCGCGATCGAGTTGGCGACCGCGAGGCCGAGGTCGTCGTGGCAGTGCGCGCCGACGATCACGCCGTGTAGGTCGGGGACCATCTCGTGCAGCTTCTCGATCAGGCCGCCGTACTCCCACGGTAGGGCGTATCCGACCGTGTCGGCGAGGGTGATCCCGACCGCGCCCTCGTCGAGGGCGATCTGGATCAGCTCGGCGAGGAACTCGAGGTCTCCCCGGGTCGAGTCCATCAACCCGTATTCGACCTCGTCGCAATGCTCGCCGGCGAAGGCGATCGAGTCGCGCACGGCCTCCTTGACCGCGTCGCGGGTCGTTCGCAGCTGATGCTCTATCTGGATGTCGGAGACCGAGCCGAAGACGAGGATGCGCGAGCGCGCCGCGTCGGCGAGCGCTTTCCCGGCGACCTCGATGTCTTCCCTGTGGGTGCGAGCGATGACCGAGATCGTCGTCTCCTGCAGGCGGCGGGAGATCGCCTCGACCGCCTCGAAGTCGCCCGGCGAGGCGACCGGGTAGCCGGCCTCGATCACATCGACGCCGAGTCGCGCTAGCTGGTCAGCGATTTCGATCTTCTCGCCGGTGTTGAGCGAGATCCCCGGCGCCTGCTCGCCGTCGCGCAGGGTCGTGTCGTAGATCTCGACGAATTCTGGCCCGGAAACGGTCATGCCGGCCCCCACTGCGATCGAGTGCGCCCGACGGGACTCGAACCCGTATCGGCGGCTCCTAAAGCCACTGCTCTTAGGAACGCCACCACCGAGGAAAGCCCCGCAAGCCCGGTTGATCGCCGCACGCATGAAACGCCGGGTATCCCCGCCGCTTCTCGCATCCGACGCGAAGACTGTTGGTGCGTTGCCTCTGGTGGCATCCCATTAACCATTTGAGCTACAGGCGCAGGTAACTCCTCGAACGTCACTCCCCGCGACAACCGGTCGCGCCGGGAAAAATCCCTGTCTTTATTAAATTAGTCGGGAAAACCCGAGTTAATGGCTAACCCTAGGGGAGCCCCTGGCGATTGTCAACCGCCTCAGCGCCGGGGCTCGCGGCCCGTCAGCGCCCGGTAGAGATCGTTGGCGCGCGTGCCCGTGAGGGCTGCGACGACGCTTGCGGCGGCCCGCGGGCGGGCGCCCGACTGGACCAGGTGGCGCAGGGCGTCGACGGCGAAGCCGACGTCGCGGTCATGCTCCTCGTCGGCGGCCGGGGCGATGACGAGGACGATCTCGCCCTTGACGTCGCCGCGGAAGCGCCGCGCCAGTTCGGCGAGCGAGCCGCGCGAGACCTCCTCGTGCATCTTGGTCATCTCGCGGCAGACGGCGGCCGGGCGGTCCGGCGCGATCGCCGCCAGGGCGGCCAGCGAGTCGCCGATGCGGCGCGGCGACTCGAAGGCGACGACGGTCTCGGCCGAGCGCAGCACGCGCTCCATCTCGCCCGAGCGCTTGGGCAGGAAGCCCTCGAAGCGCCAGCGGTCGGTCGGCAGGCCGGAGGCGACGAGGGCGACCGGGATCACCGACGGGCCAGGCAGGACGACGATGTCGAGGTTGCGTTCGATGCAGCGGCGGATCAGCCGGTAGCCCGGGTCGGAGATCGCGGGCATGCCGGCGTCGGAGACGAGCGCGACCCGGTCGCCGCGTTCGATCCGCTGCGCCAGCTCGATCGCGCGCGCCGCTTCGTTGCCCTCGTGGTTGGAGACGAGCGGCGGCGCGGGACGGATGCCGAGCTTGTCGAGCAGCCCGCCGGTGCGGCGCGTGTCCTCGCAGGCGATCCAGTCGGCTGCGACGAGTGCGTCGCGGACGCGCACGCTGACGTCGTCGAGGTTGCCGATCGGCGTCGGGCAGACGATCAGCTCGCCGGGCATCAGCCGCCGCTCCGCTCGAGCTCAATCCGGGCCAGGGCCGCAGCGCCGATCATCCCGGCGTCGGAGCCGAGCTTCGCCTCGACGACTGGGATGCGCTTCATCGGCGGCAGCGCTCGCGCCGCCAGCTCGCGGCGCGCGGGCTCGAGCAGGAGGTCGCCGGCTGCGATCACGCCGCCGCCGATCACGAAGACCTCGGGCTCGAAGATGTTGGCGAAGCTGGTCAGGGCGACCCCCAGGCGCGAGCCGATCGTCTCGAAGACGGCCTGCGCCGTCTCGTCCCCGGCGAGCGCGGCGTCGGTGACGACCTTGCCGTCGATCTCCTCGCCTTCGGCGAGCAGCTTGCCGAGCGCCGAGGCCGGCGCGCGCTCGGCCGCCGCCTTCCCTTCCCGGCCGAGCGCCGTACCCGAGGCGAGCGTCTCCACGCATCCGCGACCCGGGCAGTTGCCCTGGCAGTCCGGCCCGTCGATCTCGATCACGGTGTGGCCCAGCTCGGCGCCGGCGCCGGTGGCGCCGCGGTAGAGCTCGCCGCCGAGGATCAGGCCGCCGCCGATCCCGGTGCCGATCGTCAGCATCACCGCGTAGTCCGCCCCGCGCGCCGCCCCGAAGAGGTGCTCGGCGAGCGCGGCGACGTTTGCGTCGTTGTCGACGAAGGCAGGCAGGCCGGTGCGACCGCCGAGCAGGTCGCGTGCCGGCAGATCCTCGATCGGCAGGTTGACGGCGGAAACCGCGACCCCGTCCGCGTAGCGAATCGTCGCCGGGATGCCCAGCCCGATGGCTTCCACGCCCGGGCGCTTTCCCTTCGCCTCCTCGATCTCGCGCACGAGCATCTCGACCAGCTCGTCCTCGCTCTGGCCGGTCGAGGCCTCGCGACTCTCCCAGAGCACGTTCGAGTCGCCGTCGAGCACCCCGAGCAGCAACTTCGTCCCGCCCAGGTCGACCCCGATGACCTCTCCGGCGCTCATCTTCCCCTCATCCATCGCGCCGTTCGATGCATTGAGCACACTGGAGTGTGCTCAATGCATCGAACGGCGAGTAGAGGGGGCGAATGCGGGCGACCGCGGACATCGGCATGATTTCTAGCCCTTTATGCCCGAGAACGGCGAGCAGCAGCCCTCCGGGCCGCCCGAGTACAAGGTCTACCGGTCCCGGCGGGGCCTCCTCTCGCGCCTGCGGTCCCCGGATCTCTCCGGGTTGCGAGAGCGGACGCCGCGCGCTCCGCGGACGCCGCGCGCCGAGCCTCAGCGGCGTTGGCCCTGGAAGCGAGCGCTCAAGTGGGTGGGCATCGCGGCGCTGGGCTGGATCCTGCTCAGCTTCCTCGCCTTCGCCGTCTCAGCCCAGCTGCAGTCCTTCAAGCTCTCCGGCGAAGCGCGGGACGCCCTGCACGGCAACCCGCTGCTGCTGCCGAGCGCGCAGACGATCCTCGTGCTCGGCACCGACGCGCGGCCGCCCGACACCAAGGAGCCGGGCGCGCCCCACTCGCAGAAGTGCTTCGAACAGCAGGAAGGCGGCGACGCCCCGCACGACGGCTGCGAAGCCGGCGAATACCGGGCCGACACGCTGATGCTGATCCGCGCCGGCGGCGGCACCTTCCGCAAACTCTCGATCCCGCGCGACAGCTACGCCGAAATCCCCGGCCAGAGCCCGACGAAGATCAACGCCGCCTTCTCCTTCGGCGGCGCCAAGGCGCAGATCGAAGCGGTCGAAGACTTCCTCGGCATCGAGATCGACCACGTCGCGATCGTCGACTTCACCGGCTTCGAAGACCTGATCGACGCGGTCGGCGGCGTCAAGGTCAACCTCAAGCACAAGCTCTGCTCCGACATCTCGGGCGGCGCCGGCGGCGGTCAAGGCGGGGTGACGATCCGCCTGCCCAAGGGCGAGAGCACGCTGAGCGGCGAAAAGGCGCTCGCCTATGCCCGCACCCGCGAGCCGAGCGAATGCCCCGGGCCGGGCAAGAGCGCCTACTCGTTCGGCTACAACGACTTCGACCGCGCCCAGGCCCAGCAACAGGTGATCAACGGGATCAAGGACCGGCTCACCGACCCGCTGCGCCTCCCCTACAACTTCGTCAAGGGACCGATCATCGGCTGGGACGCGCCAAAAGCGTTCGTCAGCGACATGGGCTTCCTGACCATGCCGCAGTTGGTCCTCTCGGCCGCCTTCGGCGGCAGCGGCAAGACCGACGTGCTCTGCGCCCACGGCGAATGCGGGGAAGGGCCCGAAGGAAGCGTCGAAGTGCCGGACTCGGTGCGGCGGCGAGCGGTGCATCGGCTGATTGACGGCTAAAGCTCGCGCTTGAGGCGCTGCATCTGGGCGATTGCCCGAGTGCGGCCGAAGCCGTGCAGGTGGCCCTCGCCACCGTCGCGGCGGTACTGCTCGGTGCTGAGGGTGACGGCGAGGCGGGCCGGGTCGTCCCACCCGGCCCAGGGCAGCGAGGCGAACTCCTGGCTGAGGAGGAGCTGGCGGGCGGCCTTGGTGGGTGGGATGCCGCGGTCGAGCAGGGAGCCACCCTCAGTGTCGGCCCACTCGAGATATTGGCGCAGGAGGTCGACGGCAGCCTGGTCGCAGACCGGGCCGTGGCCGGGAACGAAAGTCGTCGCGCCGAGGGCGGAGATGCGCTCGATCGCGGCCAGCCAGCTGGCGATCGGTCCGGCCCAGGTGATCGGCGTGCAGCCGATGAAGAGGATGTCGGCGGCGAAGCAAACCGAGACGTCGGGCGCCCAGACAACTGCGTCGCCGGCCGTGTGGGCGGGGCCGACCTCGATCGCCTCGACCCTTCGCTCGCCGACCTCGATCCCGAGCGTGCCCTCGAAGGTCTCGCTCGGCAGAGTCAGCTCGACGCCGCGCCAGTCGAAAGGGGCGAATTCGCGGCCCAGCGGGCGCACGAGCTTGCCGATCCGCTTCAGGCGGCGCAGGTCGCGCGGCATGTCGAGCGTCATCAGCTCGCGGGCCTTCGCGGTGGAGACGATGCGGGCGTCGGCGAGCAGCTGATTGCCCCAGACGTGGTCCCCGTCGGAATGCGTGTTGAAGACGGTCTCGGGAGCCGCGGCGACGAGATCGCGGGCCGCGGCGAGCATCCGCCCGGTCAGCGCCAGGTCCCAGAGCGTGTCGACGAGCAGCGCGTGCCCGCCGGAGGCGATCAGCCCCGCGTTGGACTCGCCGAGCGCGCCGTTGGGCTGCAGCCAGGCCCAGGTCTCCTCGCCGACCTGCTGGAAGCCAGAGGCGAAGCGGGCCGGCTCCCCGTGCAGCGAGCGCTCCACCGCGATCAGTCGCTGGTGGCCGAAGCCTTCGGCTTTGAGTCGCTCGAGGACTTCGAGTCCGAGGAGGAGTCCGACTTCGACTCCGAGCCCTTCGACTCTCCCGAGCCCTCGCCCGAGGAGCCGTTCGCCGCGGCGCCCTTCTTCTTCTTGCCGTAGTCGGTGTTGTAGAAGCCGGAGCCCTTGAAGTGCACGGCGACGGGGTGCAGGACGCGTTCGGCGGGAGCCCCGCACTCCTGGCAGGCGGTGAGCGGTTCGTCGCTCATCTTCTGGATCACGTCGAAGACGTGGCCCTTCTCGCACTTGTACTCGTAGATCGGCATGAAGCTGGGCGATTATCGCAGCCGATACGGTTCCGGCATGTCAGCCGCCGAGCAGGGAACGCCAACGACCGACACCTCGATGGAGGAGATCGTCGCGCTCTGCAAGCGGCGCGGCTTCGTCTTCCCCTCCTCGGAGATCTACGGCGGCCTCGGCTCGACCTACGACTACGGCCACTACGGCGTGCTGCTGAAGAACAACGTCAAGGCCGAGTGGTGGCGGGCGATGCTTCAGGAGCGCGACGACATCGTCGCCCTCGACTCGGCGATCCTCCAGCACCCGCGGGTCTGGGAGGCCTCCGGCCACCTCGAGGGCTTCACCGACCCACTCGTCCAGTGCCTCGGCAAGTGCAAGAAGCGCTGGCGCGAGGATCACCTGCGCGAGGCGGTCGAAGCCGAGGGCGGCGACCCAGGCGCCGAGCTGCGCTGCCCCGAATGCGGCGGCGAGCTCTCCGAGCCGCGCCAGTTCAACCTGATGTTCGAGACGCACATCGGGCCGGTGGCGGGCGAGGGCTCGGAGGTCTACCTGCGGCCGGAGACGGCGCAGGGCATCTTCATCAACTTCAAGAACGTGATGGCCTTCGCGCGCAAGAGGCCGCCGTTCGGGATCGCCCAGATCGGCAAGTCCTTCCGCAACGAGATCACGCCGGGCAACTTCATCTTCCGCACCCGCGAGTTCGAGCAGATGGAGATGGAGTTCTTCGTGCCGCCCGAAGAAGCCGAACGCTGGCACCAGGTCTGGATGGACGAGCGCGAGCGCTGGTACACCGAGCTGGGCATCCGCCCCGAGTTCCTGCGCGTGCGCGCCCACGGCGCCGACGAGCTCTCCCACTACTCCTCGGCGACGAGCGACATCGAGTACCTCTTCCCGATCGGCTGGTCGGAGCTGGAGGGGATCGCCAACCGCGGCAACTTCGACCTCACGCAGCACGCCAAGTTCAGCGGCGAGAAGCTCGAGTACTTCGACCAGCAGACCAAAGACCGCTACGTGCCGCACGTGATCGAGCCGGCGGCCGGCGCCGACCGCGCGGCGCTCGCCTTCCTCGTCGACGCCTACGACGTCGAGGAGGTCGAGGGCCGCCAGCGCACGGTGCTGCGCCTGCACCCGAAGCTGGCCCCGGTTAAGGTCGCCGTGCTGCCCCTTGTCTCAAAGGAGGGCATGCCGGAGAAGGCGCGCGAGATCTTCAACGCACTCCGCACCCGCCTGCCGGCCGAGTTCGACGAGGGTGGCTCGATCGGCAAGCGCTACCGCCGCCAGGACGAGATCGGCACCCCCTGGGGCATCACCGTCGACGGCCAGACGATGGAGGACGACACCGTCACCCTGCGCGACCGCGACTCGCTCGAGCAGACGCGCGTGCCGGTCGAGGGCTTGGCCGACGAGCTGGCCGGGCGGCTGGCGCAACCGTGGCGCAGCCCGAAGCTGGGCTGACGTTCAGCCCCCGCCCTCGATCAGGCCGATCACGTTTCCCTCGGGATCCTTGAACTGGCCGAGGACCATGCGGCCCATGATCGTCTCGGGACCCATCACGCGGCTGCCACCCAGAGACTCAGCCCTGGCGAGGGCGTCCTCGACGCTGGGGACTTCGACGTAGAAGGTGACGTGGCCCTCGTAGCCCTCTGGGCCCTGGCCGATGCCGCCGCCGAGGCCGATGCCTTCGGCGTTGCTGTTGGCCTCGCGATCGACGAGGCCGTATTTCATCTCGTTCTCAGCGTTGACATCCCAGTCGAAGAGCTCGGCGTAGTAGCTCTGAAGCCTCTCGCCATCCTTCGCCACCACCTCGAAGTGGACCACTGGCTGTCCCATCTCGTCTCCTTTGGAAGAAGTTGCACAGGCGCGCCCCGATCAGGCGCTCGCGATGAACCGTTCCACATCGGCGGCGTCGGCAGCGAGCTCCGCTGTCGCCGGCTTCGCGATCGGCTCGAGCGGCTCTATCTCGACCCTGCCCCGGTTGAGCTTCCACCCCCCCACCGCTCGGCCCTCGACCATCGCGAAGGGACGGAAGATGCCGTTCATGGTCGTCAGATGCGTGTGGGGGCCGAGAATCGGCTCGCGCGAGGTCCAGCCGAGCAGGACCGGGTCGAAGGCCCCGAGCAGACGGGGGCTGGGCGTCTCCGGCCGCGGCCGGCGGGCGGCGAGGTGAACGAGGCCGTCTTCGCGCTCGACCAGCTCGGAGGCGATCGCGGCCAGCCCCGCCCGGGCGTCGCGCAACGGCAGGCCCGCCCAGCGCGCCAGATCGCGGTCGTCGGCCGGCGCGTGACCGGCGAGGTAGCGGCGGGCCAGCTCGGCGAGGGCCGGCTCGCGCTCGACCGGCTTGACCGGCTCGATCCAGTCGTCCAGCCTCACGTAGGCGTGCTCCTTGCCGACCATCGGTCCGCGCACCGCCACCCCGCGCAGCGATGCCAGGAAGAGCAGGTTAAGCAGCGTCTGCCGGGCGGTCGGGACCCCGGCCGACTCGACCCGCTCGCGCAGCTGCAGCCGGGTCAGCGGCCCCTCGTCGGCGAGCGCCCGATCGATGGCCGCGACGGCTCGCTCGCCCTCCGCACCCGCGATGCCCTCGTGGGCAAGCCGCCGCTTCGCCGACGCCTCCAGCGGCGGCGTAGTCATGGCGTGCAGCCAGCGATAGTCCTCGCTGCGCACCAGGTGCAGCGTGCCACGGTTGAGCCAGGAGATGACGAGCGAGCGCTCCTCGGTCAGCGCCCCGTCGACATCGCGTGCACACAGCCCCTCGGTCCGGGCCCGCACCGCCAGCCGCACGCCCCGCGGGTCCTGCCCCTGCACCGCAAGCAGCCGCTCGGCCACCGCCAGCGGACCTCCCAGCGGTTGCCCCGACAGCGCCTGCGAGGCAAGCCGCTCCCCAAAGATCACCCTTCGCGACCCGGCGTGGTCTCTTCGCGTTCGATGAGTTCCACCACGTATCTCCTCGCGCCATCGCCGTAGGCAAGGCTCGATGGGAGGAGCAGTTCCACGCGAGTTCCCAACCTCATCCCCGGCAAGGCTATCTCCCAGCCTTTGCGCACCCTTCCCTGCCCGAGGACGAAGTGATACGGAGCGAATTCACCTTGATTCGGATCCGTCCAGAAGTCCTGAACCTGACCGGTCCTGTAGTTGACGTCCATGAAGCGCACACCGAGACGTTCGCCGCGCCGCACCCGGCTGCCCGAGCCCTCCTTCAGCACATGGACGACGAGCTTCCCCGGCGGCCGACCGAGCCCTGCCTGAATCGCCGGCTTGCCCCCCGTCGGCTGCACCTTCTCCGCGGGTTCGAAGGGCTGCTCGGGCGTGGACGGCTTCCCCGGCGTCACCGAGATCACATCGACCACATAGATTTCCGGGTCGTTTCCCAGGGTTTCCCTGCCAGCGGGAACAACCAACACACGTCGCGTCCCGACCTTGATTCCCGGCAAACCCTCTTCCCAGGCTTCCACCAACTGGCCGGTTCCGAGCTCGAACGGTCCGTATGGGGACCGCCAGTGGTCTTCATAGATCTGATGGCCCCTGTAAGCGAGGTTGAAGTAGCGGACGCGCAGCTTGTCTCCGTCGTTGGCGGGGCGCCCAGTCCCCTTCTCAAGATCGACGACGACCAGCTTCTTCGGCGGCGGCCCAACCGGGATCGGCACTTCCGGTCTGCCGCCTTCCGCCGGCAGGACAACTGAGTCGGACGCGTAGGGCGACGGGTCGCCGCCGCCGCAGGAGGCCAGCAGCACGGCACAGGCAACCGCGGCGAGCGCTGCGAATGTCCTCCCCCCGGGGACCATGCGAACTATTCGACCTTTGCGAGTTCGATCGCGTAGACAACCGGCACGTGGGTATAGGCCTGCGCCGCCGGCACGAATAGCACGCGCCGACCGCCCACCCGCATCCCCTTCAGGCCCGTTTCCCAGGCGGCGAGCGATTCGCCTTTGCCAAACCCGATGTGGAACGGGCTGTTCCACCACTCTTCGTAGCGCTGGCCGGTCCGGTAATCGAAGCTCTTGTATTTGAAGGTGCCGAACGAACCCTTCTTCAGCACCGCGCCGGTGCCCACCCGCGGGTTCTGGACAATTAGCTTCTTGGGGACCGGACCGTGATTGGCAACCACTTCCGGCCCTCCCTTGCCCCAGACGACTTCGTCGAGAGGCGGCGTCGAGTCGGACGAGCCGCCGCAGGCGCCGAGGGAAAGGATTGCTAGACAAAGACTGATTATCAATAGATATTTCACGGCGTGGATCGTACTATCGAATCAGTAGGTCTTCTGCGCGGTTGCCTTCTTGATCTTGAGCAGGTCCACCACGTAGATCACGGCTTCGTTTGGGGGGACGTATGACGTGCCGCGCGCGCCGTATGCCAGCCGCGCGGGGATAACCATCTTTCGCCTGCCACCGACGCGCATTCCCCGCATTCCCCAATCCCAACCCGGGATCACCTGGCCGGAGCCGATCATGAAGCTGAACCTGTCCTGGAATTTCCAATTCCAGCTGGAGAAGAACCACCTGCCGCCCTTGTACAGGAACCCGGCCCAGCTGACGGTCGCGCGGTCCCCGGCTTTGGCCACGGGCCCGCTCCCCTCTTCGATGTCCTTGATCACGAGCTTCTTCGGCGGGGGGCCCTTTGGCGCAGCGATGAAGGGCTGCGTCCTCCCCCCTAGCCTGGTGTTTCCCCCTAGCGTCGAACCGGTCGCTTCTGAGCTGCCGCCGCTGCCACAGCCGGCCGCCGCGAGGGCCGCGCAGAGAACGACGGTCGGAATCAGGGCCTTCATCGGACCAATCCTAGGCTGTTTGAACAAAGATCGCTGAGCAATGGTCGACGCCTGCTCGGATTGCAACGCAGCTATGCTCGCGGTCGGGTGTCCGATCTACAGAAGGAGCGATGCGAGATGGTCATCGGCAAGGGCTGACGAAGGAGGGAGCGCTCGGATGGGACTCAACCTCGCATCGCTGCTGACCGAGAGCGCCGGGCGAACCCCCGGCGCCCCCGCGATTCGCCTCGGCGACGTCGAGCTCACTTACGGCGAGCTCGACGACCGCAGCGCCCGGCTCGCCTCAATCCTGCGTGAGCACGGCTTCCAGCCGGGCGATCGCGTCGGCGTGATGCTGCCCAACGTGCCCGAGTTCCCGATCGCCTACTACGGGGTGCTGCGCGCGGGCGGCGTCGTCGTGCCGATGAACGTGCTGCTCAAGCGGCGCGAGATCGCCTTCTACCTCGAGGACTCCGGCGCCAAGCTGCTGCTCGCCTGGCACGGCTTCGCCGAGGAGGCCCACGCGGGAGCGGGCGACGCGGGCGCCGAGACGATCGAGGTCGAGCCCGCCGCCTTCGCCGACATGCTCGACGCCCTCCCACCTGCTTCCGGTGCGCCTTATGCCACCCACGAGGACATAAAGCGCACCGGAACGGATGTGGTGGACACGGACGGGGACGACACGGCGGTGATCCTCTACACCTCGGGCACCACCGGCAAGCCGAAGGGCGCCGAGCTGACCCACCACAACCTCTTCCGCAACGCCGACGTCTCCAGTCGCACGACCTGCGAGATCGGCGCCGGCGACATCGTCCTCGGCGCCCTGCCGCTCTTCCACTCCTTCGGCCAGACGGTGGGGATGAACACCTCGCTCATGGTCGGCGCCTGCCTCACCCTAGTGCCGAAATTCGATCCCGGCGAGGCGCTGGCGACGATGCAGCGCGACGGCGTCACCCACTTCTACGGCGTGCCGACGATGTACGGGGCGCTGCTGCACCACCCAGAGCGCGAGAGCTTCGACACCTCCTCGCTGCGGACGTGCATCACCGGCGGCGCCTCGATGCCGGTCGAGGTGCTGCGCGGTTTCGAAGAGGCCTTCGGCGCGGTCGTGCTCGAGGGCTACGGTCTCTCGGAGACCTCCCCCGTCGCCTGCTCCAACCACCCCGACAAAGAGCGCAAGGCGGGCTCGATCGGCACCCCGATCGAGGGGGTCGAGATGCAGGTCGTCGACGAGGACGACAACCCGGTCGCCCAGGGCGAGGTCGGCGAGATCGTGATCCGCGGCCACAACATCATGAAGGGCTACTGGCAGCGCCCGGACGCAACCGACGAGGCGATGCGCGGCGGCTGGTTCCACAGCGGCGACATGGCGCGGACCGACGAGGAGGGCTACTTCTACATCGTCGACCGCAAGAAGGACCTGATCATCCGCGGCGGCTACAACGTCTACCCGCGCGAGGTCGAGGAGGTGCTCTTCGAGCACCCGAAGATCCGCGAAGCGGCCGTGGTCGGCGTCCCCCACGACGAGTGGGGCGAGGAGATCGGCGCCGCGGTCGTCCTCCACGAGGGCGAGGAGCTGCCCCCCGAGGAGGTCAGCGCCTACGTCAAGGAGCGCATCGCGGCCTACAAGTACCCGCGCGTCGTCTGGTTCCTCGACGACCTTCCCAAGGGCCCGACCGGCAAGATCCTCAAGCGCGAGATCGAGCCGCCGGCGTCTGTGTGACGAATTCGCCCTGCCGAGACTGGCTGGGCAGCCAGTTTGGCGCTAACCTCCCCGGGGCAGCCGCCCGAGCGGGAGCGTCAACCCAAGGAGAAAGATGAGCGTCGCGTCGCAGAGCCTGATGGACAACGTCACCTACGAGGATCTGTACCACCGCTGGGAGCAGGGCAACTGGAGCGCCTACGACATCGACTTCTCCGGCGACCAGGCCGGCTGGGACGGCCTCAGCGAGATCCAGCAGCGCTCGGCGATGTGGATCTACTCGATGTTCTTCTACGGCGAGGACCGGGTCGCCGACACCCTCGCCCCCTACGTGACGGCGGCGCCCACCGAGGAGCAGTCCTACTTCCTCGCCACCCAGCAGGTAGACGAGGTCCGCCACTCAGTCTTCTTCCACCGCTTCTTCAAGGAGGTGATCGGCGTCGGCGGCGAGACCGTCCAGCAGACGCTCTCCTCCACCCTGCCGCAGCTCAACTGGGGCTACCGCGGCATCTTCGACCGCCTCGACCTGATGGCCGAGGAGCTGCGCAAGGACCGCTCGCTGCCCAAGTACGCGCAGGCGATCACCCTCTACCACCTGATCGTCGAGGGCTCGCTGGCCCAGCCCGGCCAGCATTTCATCGAGGACTTCTTCGCCTCCGAAGAGACGATGCCCGGCTTCAGCGAGGGCATCGCCAACGTCTCACGCGACGAGCAGCGCCACATCGGCTTCGGCGTCAAGGTGCTCTCCGAGCTGCTCGCCGAGGGCGCGCCCGGCTATGAGGAGAACCGCGCCGCGGTGGTCGAGCTGCTGCGCGAAGTGCTGCCCTACGGCCCCGCCGTCTTCTACCCGCCCAACTTCGACCGCGAGTACACCGAGTGCTACGGCTTCTCGCTCGAGGACATCTTCGCCTTCGGCCTCAAACTGATCCGCCAGCGCTGGCGCACGATCGGCTACCCGGTCGAGGAGATGCCGCCGGGCGTCTTCCCCTTCGACCTCGAGGTGGATGAGAAGGAGATCGCCAAACGCCAGGTGAAGCTGATGGAGGCAGGCATCCTCGGACCCCCGGACGCGGTCCCACAGTCCTCGCCCGAGCTGCAGCGCCTCTACTTCGACGTGATCCAGCGCGTCGTCGACCCCAAGGCCGCGAACGGCTCACGCCTCATCTACCAGTGGCGCTTCACCGACGCCGAGCCCTGGCACCTAGTCATCGACAACGGCTCCACCCGGGCCGAGGCCGGCGAAGCTCCCAGCCCCGACGTCGTGCTCGAGACGAGCTGGGCCGACTTCATCGCCGCCGGCAAGCCCGACGCGAACCAGCTGATGATGATGCTCACCCGCCGCATCCGCCCCAAGGGCTCGCTGCGCGAGCTGGCGCGGATGCGGAAGGTGTTTGGTTAGGACCGACGAGTTCTCACTGGGCCTGCACCGTCATCGAGAACGTCCCCAGCGAATCGCCGACGACGAAGTTACTCGCCGGGGGCGGTTCGGGCGGGGGCTGGTTGAAGACGTCGTTCAGGGTCGCGGCGGCAACCGCCTGCAGGCGCGCTTCGGCCCCGCTGACCGTGATCGTCCGTTTGGCCGGGTCGGCGACGACGCTGCCGGCCGGCAGGACGAGGTCGGCGATCGACGAGCGCCCCACCGCGCCGGGGAAGGGCGGGGTCGGGGTGATCTCGATTTCGACCGTCGCCACCTTGGTGTCGAAGTCGGCGTAGATGTTGAGCATCTTCATCGTCGGTGAGATCGGCACGGCTTCCTTGAGGATCTGAACGCCGCCGGTCGTGCGCACGGTGCCCGCCGAGCCGTCCGGCGCGAGCGTGCCGCCTTCGATCGGGAAGGCGAACGAGATCGGAGTCGGCTTGGTCGCCGGCGCAATTGCCGAGATCCCTTCCGGCAGCGCGACTCCCTTGGCGCCGAACTTCCCCAGCGTCGCAAGGTCGCCATCCAGCGTCGCCGCGCCCTGCGGGAGGACCGTCACGGTCGCCGGTTGAGCCGGGCTCCAGAAGTTGGAGATCGTGCGGCCGCCGTCGATGCGATGCCCGCCCCTGAGGCCGAGCCGGTTGCTGATTCGCCGCGCCGCTTTTTCGGTGAGGACCAGCTTCGGCCCCTGCACGTCGGCGCCGAAGCCGTTGCGCGTGGCGGAGAAGCTGGCGATCGTCGCGAACTGCATCCGCGCCCTGGCAACCACCGCGTAGACCGCCCGCTTGGCCGTGTTGAAGGTCGCCTTCGTCACCGGGACGCCTCGGGTGCCGAGCTGGAACTTGAAGCCGCTCCCGCTTTCGATGAAGCCGACGCCGTCGGTTGGGTCCAGCTTGCCGCCGATGGACGGTACGCGGGCTCGGTTGCCGGCGACGCTGCCGTTGCCGACCCCGACCACGTCGATCGCGTTGTTGTCGAGCTTGCGCAGGAAGCCTTTCTTCATGTGTATGTCGGCAACCCCGCGCACGAGCGGGTCGCGCGCGGCCGACGCCGATGAGGCGAAGACCAACACCCCCACGAGCCCTACCATCAGGCTCCACAACGTCGCTCTACCCATCAGCGGTGCTCTTCTCGTGTCGCTCATTGCACCCTCCATCGGTGGCTTGCAACCGCCCTTTTGGACTTCCCGGAACCCAAGCGAACAAACATCGGCTCCATCCGTTTGGGTCCCATCGAGCCGGGAAGTCGGAGAGGGCGATGGAGATTCGAAGACGCCTGACACTCACAGTCAGCCTCGCGGTCGCCGCCGCCACGGCCCTTGCCGTCACCGCCGCCGGCGTCCCGACCGCCCCAGACGGCAACACCCAGACGATCCGGGTCACGGTCTCGCCGAGGAAGCTCCCGAACAAGCGGTTCGCTCCGGCCGTGATCAAGCTCAAGACGAGGACGACGACCACCACCGATCCCAACGGGGTGCCGGTGCCCGCGAAACGGGCGATCGTCGACTTCGACGACGACATCCGGCTCTTCACCAGGGGAGTCCCGCGCTGCGCCGCCGGAAAGCTGGGGAACACCTCGACCAGAGCCGCGCTGGCCGTATGCGGAAAGGCGAAGGTCGGGGCCGGCATCGCCACCGTCCTGCTGCCGGTCGGCAACCAGGTCTTCGTCGAGCAGGCCGCCGTGACCGCCTTCAACGGCAGGCCGAAGGGGCGCAGGCCCGTGATCCTGCTCCACTCCTACGGCCGGACCCCGATCCAGGTCACCCTGGTTCTGATCGCCGTTGTCCGCAACTACGGACGGCAGGGCTTCGGTCCCCGGCTCGACGTCAGCATCCCACCGATCGCGGGCGGGACCGGCGCCCTGACCACCTTCGAAGTCGCCGTCAGAAAGAAGTTCAAGCTCCGCAACAAGCTGCGCTCCTACGTGAGCGCGCGTTGTCGCGGCAAGCGGATCAAGGCCCGCGGCAAGTTCGTCTTCTTCGACGGTGAAGCGCTGACGGACCGCTCGGTGCAGCGTTGCGTCCCGCGGTGAGCCGCGCAACGGCATCTACGAGGCCGGGAGAGCGATGCCGTCTTTGACCTAGTCATCCACCACCTGCTCGGGCGGGGCCATCTCGCGGCTCTTGCCCTCGTGGCCGGGCTGAGCGCCCTGCTTTCGCAGCGACTCCTTCGCCCGCCGTCGCGCCTCGGCGCGGCGCTCTTGGCGGCTCATCGGCGGATCGGAGGAGGGTGGCATCGAGCTGTTGCCCGACTTGCGGTTGTTCTGGCGCTCCAGCTCCTCGATGCGCGTGCGCAATTCCGCGATCTCCTCAAGCAGGCCCACCTCAAGCTCCCGGGCCGGCTCGCCGCCGGCGAACGCGATCGCAGCTGCCTCCTCACGCCGCACAGTGCAGCGGTCCGTTCGTCACGCAGGAATCCTGCTCAGGCCGGCGACACCCCGTGAACGCCTACAATTTGGGAGGCGGGAGGTTCGTTATGGCTGAACAGTAAACTCTGCAAACAGCCGTCGTGCCTTGGCAGGACCGAACGGATTTATACGCCTTGCGAAACGATAAAGACCCGGCGAGGCTCTGCTCGGGACTTGAAATCCCAGGCACGCTCCACCGTAGCCTCCATATATAAAAGTATCAGTGATATTTAGGGGAGGGCCTGGTTCACGAAGCACTTCAATCCACGCGCCGTCATCGTATCTTTCTACTCCGCTTTGCCCGAAGAATCCCTCCACAAGGAAAGTAGTAGTCCCCCAGTTATTAACTCGCGAAAATATCGCTTCCCCGAGGCGAGCTGTGCGGGCATTAGTTACGAGGCGTGCGTTGACCCGCTCTGGCACGACGCGGAAGAACTCCGTATAGCGGCCCAGGCGCTTGCCGTCTAGCTTTTCGAAGCTTAGGTCAAAGCGATATATTCCGGGACCGGCGGAGACAAAGAATTCAAGTTGCTTCTCGTATCGCACTGTCCCGATATCCCGTCGCTTGCTGGTAAGCACACGGCCAGGCTGGCCGCTCCGGCTGGCTCTTCGGAGCGTTGACCGGACCGTCCAGTTCAATCTCAAAGGTCTCTTCAACGCCCCGGACCGATAGGCCGGACGCGCTATCAAAAACCTGTAACCAAAGGGTTGCTTCCACCCAGACACGCGGTTAAATCCGACCCGATTAATTATGGTATCGCGAGGAGCAAAAGGCAATACCCCGCTGGACGGAATTCTATGGCGGGATGTCAGGTGTTTAAGAGGCCATTCATAGTCATAAATGACTTGCGACTCGCAAAAGTCTGGTGCTTTGGTTGCCGCCCAACCCAAATCGGCTCGCACGAATCCCGCAGCCGTACACGAGCCAGCTATCAACAAAGCAATGAGCAGTCGCCGGAGTAAGGTTAACGTTTTCATTGACATGTCCACTTAGGGACCAAGCTGAACATGCAACGGACGGGCAGGAGGTGACATATTTGGGTCGCTGAGAATACCCGCAGTCTGGCCTTCAGGCACGTTGGGCGGACGTTTAAACGGGATTACGAAAAGGCCTTGCGTTGGGTCTCCCCCACGAACAAGGCCAACCGCCCGACCCGTATAGCGAAGCCATACTGGCGCCCCGCTGTCTCCACCTTCTCCCCCTACGGCAGCGGTCACAGTCCACTCCCAGCCGGACAATTTGCCTTCTTCATTTTTGAGTCGCCTTAGCGAAGCTTCCTGTACAACTGAGCCGCACAAAACGGCATTAGAGCTCTGTCCTGATTGGCATACAACTTCGCCGACGTGCGGGAATGCGACCCCCGTGGGTCGCATCGCAACCAGTCCTCCACAACATTCGTAAATCCATCCCGGCACCAGGCTGGCATCGCCAAGACGAATCGCCACAGCATCGACATCGACGCGATTTGGATCTTCAAAAAATCCTCGGCGTGCAGGTTTCCCAATTTTCAATGGTTGTTCATCTTTTGGAAAATGCGATCGATAGAACCATTCTCCAAACGTGCCACAGTGCCCAGCGGTCAGAGCATACCGGTGCTTGATTGGTTTGTGACTTTGTTTGTTTGTGCCAACCCGGCTCCATGCCCCAAGGCTAGCCGTGCACCGATGTTTTTCTGACCGAATCTCCTCGCCAGCAAGGAATGGGTGGCCCGTTTGGAACCGCCCTTTGAACTCACTGCCAGCATTGGCCTGATACACCACGCTCAGCCCAGCTTGAGAACCGAGTTTTTCTGTGAGGAACGCAGTGGTCGATTCAACTTCAGACGTTCCAACCTGAACGCCGTTTTGTTCGACATCGAGTTCGATAGAAAAGACACCGGACGGACTCCCGGGTGAAGATGTCGTTTCGGCGACCGTCCCCTGTAGGGTTCCCAAGGAAGCGAGTGACCTGGCAGGGGACGTGGGGAAGCCCAGAACCCTGGCGGGAGCAATGAGTTCGCCAGAGCTCTTGAGCTGGTCTACAAGTGCCTGTTGGTTGGCGGTGAATCCAACGTGAATCAGTCCGCCAGATTCCTGGTCAACGTAATAACCTGCGTATGTCGAGGGAGAATTCGCTTCCGCCCACGCCGGGATAGCGGTTGCTGCCTGGGCAACATACCTTTCCCGAAATTCCATCTCTTTGATTTCGGCTTCGCGGAGGGGTACGCCCCATTCTTCGGCCGACCAGAGGGCAAGTGGATATTCGAGTTGCCATTCTTCGAGGAGTTCAAGAATTAGTTTGTTTACTTCGGCTTCACTGCGGCCCGATTCGTAATCGAGGCCGAATTCTTCGCGAAATTCCTTGACTTCTTCAAAGGCGGGTTCGACCGGAGCTTCGGGTTCGGTTTCTGGCTGTTGGGGAATGGTTACGAAGAACCTTTCGGCGATGGATTCTTCGTTGAAGTCGGTGGCGATGACTTCGAGGTTGAGCTGACCGGCGGGATGCGCCGCGGTGTTCGTGATCCATTCGAGGGGCACCTGCTGGCACTCGTGTTTTTCCGTTTCGAGGTCGTCTTCACAGGTCGTTTCTTCGACGGCCGCTTCGCCGTTGACGAGCACCTGGACTTCGGCGATCTGGTGCGCCGATTCGGCAGTCACGGTGAGGGTCTGGTCCCCCGGTTCAAGGGACGTCGTGCTGTTCCGGTTCGCCCAGAGCGTCCCGCCGATGCTGGCGAATTTCGGCGGTTCCGCGGCGTAGCTCCACTTGAAGACGGAGCCGTCGTTCCCGATGCTGTAGATGACTTCCGGGTAGCCGCCGCCGGAGACCCGCGTTTCGCGGGGTTCGTCGAAGTATTTGAACGTCGTCGTTTTGGCTTTTTCTTCGCCGGCGGGGTCGACGGTCACGGCGGTGGCCCGGGACAGGCCGTCGTATTCGATGGCCGCCGTGGTCCCGTTGGGAAGTTCGATGCTGGTGAGGCGTCCGCTCGAGTCGTACCCGTAGCCGGTCTCACCTTCGTCGTCCTGCACGGCGGTGAGCAGGTCAGATTCGTAGCTGTAGTCGCTTTCCGGGCCGCCTTCGACATCGACCGACTCGACCAGCCCGTCGACGGTTTCGAACTCGACCGAGATGTCGGTATCCGTCCATGGATCGGCTTCTTCCACCGTCATCCCGGTGATCTCTTCGCCGAGGTCGAATTCGCCGATCCGCCACTTCTGCACCCGGTTGTTGTTCGCGTCGGCGATGCGCAGAGTTCCGTTGCCGTTCGACGCGATGCCCATCGGGAAGGCAAAGTCGAACTCACCCGGCGCGCTGCCCGCCGTTCCGAACTGGGTGATGTAGGCGCCGCTCGATTCCGAGAAGGCCTGGACGCGATTGTTTTCTTCGTCCCCTATCCAGACGCGCCCTTTGCCATCCGCCTCGACGGCGTCCGGATGACGAAACTGACCGTTACCCGAGCCCGGCGAGCCAATTTCCCGCAGAACTTCGCCGCTCGTATTCAGCTCCGTTACACGGTTGTTGCTCCAGTCGGCGATCCAGAGCGTGTCTTCGGCTCCGAAATCGATCCCGGTCGGGTTATAGAACTGTCCTTCTCCGGTTCCGAAACTGCCAAACGATTCGATGAATTCGCCGGCGCCGGTGAACTGCTGTATCCGGCTGTTGTAGGTATCGGCGACCCAAACGTTGCCTTCCGAATCGATCGCGATACCCTCCGGTCGCCCGAACTGTCCATTTGCCGTTCCTTCCGAACCGAACTGCCCCAGGTATTCGCCGCTGGAGTCGAAGTGCTCGACACGGCTGTTCTCGGTATCGGTGATCCAGAGCTCGTCATTCGCATCGATGGCGATGGCGGACGGCATATGAAACTGACCGTTACCGCTGCCGAAGCTCCCGAACTTGGTGAGGAATTCTCCTTTGGGGTTGAACTTCTCAACTCGGTTATTGCCCTTGTCGAGCAGCCAGATGTTGCCCTGCGAATCGAAGGCGAGGTCCCCCGGAGCATCGAGCTGGCCGCTGCCCGACCCGTGAGTCCCGAATGAGCTCAGGAAGTTGGGTGTTACGTATTCGTACGGGCCTTTGTAGTCGATATTCAGGGAGGCGCCACTTGGATAGTTGGTCTCCTGGATTTCCCCATCCGAGTTGAAGACGTTTTCTTCTTCCTGGTCTTCGTAGGAGACGTCGTATCCGCCGCTGGATCTCTTCTGGATCGAGGCGTGGAGCGTGGAGTCGAACGTCGGCGGATCGCTGCTGGAGGTCGGTATCGCCACCGCGCTGGTGATCGCGCCGCTCGTGCGGAGCATCGTGGCCTCCGTCGGCGGGGTTTCCGAGGCCTGGGATTCGAACTCCGGCATCTGGGCGACGCTCCAGCCATGGCCCCAGCGGGTGTCCTTTTCGTCCGGGAGCTGCGAGTTGTAGGAGCGCTCGAGTTCCAGGTTGGCGTCGCGGCCCTCCACCTGGATGTCGCGCTCGTGGTAGACGACGTTGCCGTTGATGACGTTGACTGCGATTTCGGGGCCGTGCGATTCCGTTTCCTCAGAGTGGTCGAGGCCATCGGGGAGCGGGATGTACTGCATGACATACTCATCCTTGATGCCCGTGGCCGGCGTGAATTCGAACTCCACATTCCGTTTCTGAACGTTTTCGGCCTGGTCGGTCGCAACCACGTGGAGGACGTGTTCGCCGACCGAGAGGCCAGCGAGCTGCAGCTGGTAGCTCAGGGTGCAGGTGCCGGCGACGCATTCCGGCGCTTCGGCTGGCTCCGGCGATTCGCTTTCGTCGAGGAAGACTTCGATGGAGTCGGTGCCCGACGTGGCGTCGGACGCTTCGACGTCGAGGTTGTAGGTCGGCAGGCTGAGCTGATCGCCTTCGCCGGCCGGAACCTCTTCTTCCCCCTCCTCTTCGGTCGCTTTGGCGAGCTGGCCCTGGAGGTCGACGGTCGGCGGCAGCCGGTCGACCCAGACTTCATAGCTTTTTGAGTTGGCGGCCTTGCCGGTCGGATCGGAGGGCTGGAACGCGACCGTTCCTTTCCCTTCCCAGAGCCCGTCGCTGTCGATCGTGATCTGACCGGTGCGGGAGCTGGCGCACGGGTCTTTCCGCGTCCCGGCGCAGGACGACTGGTTCCATTTCCATTTCCCGGCCGGGCCGCCCAGCGCTTTGATTTCCTGCACGCCCAGACCGGGATCGGTTGCCGTGACGCTTACCGTGAATTCGGTTTTGCCCTTGACCCAGCCCGAGGGCAATCCCGTCACCGAGGCGATCGTCGGCGACTCGGGATCTTCGAGATAGAGGGTCACGCCACCTAGCCAGTAGTCGCGGCCGCATTTAATGTTCGTTTTGCTAGCCGCCCCCATGGCGAAGAAGGCCGTCCGGTCTCCTTCGCCCAGGCCCGAAGCTTCTTCGTCGACAACCCACGCCGACGGATATGCGGTGGCTAGAACCGACCACCACCCGCCGTCGTTCCAGATGCCGGTGTAGCCGTGTGGCTGGTTTGCCGTGCAGCCATGCGGATCGAAGGCCATCGGCCCTAGAACAACCTGCTTTATGTAGGTGGTGGAGCCCTGGGGCACGTACCACCAGCGCCCGTAGCTCCCTTCCCCGTACGTGAATTCGGATTTCGAGCGGACATACAGCCCGGTCCCCCAGCACGTCACGATGCATGATTTTTTCCCGAGATAGTCTTTTTCGCCGGCTGTATTCCACTGCCAATTCCAGTAGTCGAGAGCGCTGCTGTCGTTCCAGCCGGACCAGTTCTCGACGACTTCCGGGTCGACCAGCACCGGGTAGGCGAGGTCCATCGATCGATGCGGAACATCGACGACAAGCGACCCCCTTTCGACACTCAGGCTCACCGGGACATCCGTGCCCTGAGCATCGACCGCGTGCGGCGGGTTAACGTTCGCGATCAGGCCGCCATCGCCGCCGAGCACTTCGGCACCGCCGTTTTCGCTTGCCCCGAGGATGGCTTCCTCGGGCAGCGTCACCGCGAAGCGAAGCTGCTCGGGACTTTCCCGGGAAAGCAGGAGGGTCGATACGTCGACGCCGCCCGCGACCGGCGAGAGCAGGAGGCTCGCGTCGTCGTGGACTTCGGGAATGAAGAGGTCCCCGTCGCCGAAGGTGCGAGCCGTCGTGCCGGGGTTGGCGCCCTCGGCCGAGATGGCCAGGCCGCTGTCCCCGACGTAAATCCGCCCTTCGCCCGTACCCGGAAGGCTGAGGCTGACGATCGGATTGGCGGGGGCATAGCCTCGATCGGTTTCCTCAAGGCCGAGATCGACCTTGCCGATCTTTCCGCTCGCGTCGGAAACCTGGATCGGGATCGATGATTCGAGCAGCGCCTTCTCCCCTTCCCAGGACACCAGGGCTTCGCTCTGCGAGAAGACCCGGTCGAGTTGAACGCGGGAAAGCAGACGAGCGGGATCCGACTCGAGCTCCTCGAGCTGGGCGGTGAAGTCAGATCTCAAGAGATCTTCTTCTTCGGCGGCCGAGATGTCGGAATAGGCGTATTCCGTGGCTTCGCGTTCGGCGACGGCCTGCGGTTCAAGGGAGCGATCCGGCGCTTCCGGCGCTTCTTCGGGAAGCTCGGCCATGCTCGGAATCGCCGATCCGACCGCGACGAAGAAGGCGAACAAAGCAAGCAGCCGGCCCGGCGCCCTGCGCCGTCGCGACCGTCGCTCCGTGTACCGTGAGCGGCCCGATAAGTCACCCTCCTTCGCTGACACGTCGCGAACCTATACAAAGCGATCATTGATTGCAAGTCGATTACTGAATGATCAGTGATTCTCTTCTTCGGGCCAACTGGCGGCAGGCAAGACGGGCCGCGGGCTCAATTGACGACAAAACATTACATCCTTTGAGCCCGGTCTGCACCCGGACGACTACATCGAGAATCTTTTTTTGCTAAAGATTCTTCCTTCGCAAGAACGGCGCGGTCGCTGCACCGTCGACACAGCTTGTGAACTACAGGGAAGTGCTGGGGGTCCTTTTCCCCCGAAGCGGAATGACGTCGTCGTCGCGACCGCCCGTTGCAAGAGACAACGGAAAGGACCAGTCAAATGCGAAGGCTCTTGATAGCCGTAGCCGTGCTGGCAGCAGTCGTGATTCCCGCGCAGGCGCTTGCCTCGTCGCACCATCCGACGGGCGAATTTGCCGTCTTCGGCGAGTGCCCACTGAACACCGAAACGGTGGAATTCTGCGTCTACTCGGAATCGAACGGCGGCTACTTCCAGATCGGCGCGAAAACGGTGCCGCTCAAAAACCCGGTCATCCTGCAGGGTGGGCTCGAAGAAGGCCCGGAAGGCGAAGGCGTCTTCATCGCGGCCGAGAATGGCCAGACCCTCGTCAAAACTCCACAGCCGGTGCCCGGGGGGCTCCTCGGAGTCGAAGCTCCGTCATGGTGGCCGCAGTACCTCCAGAACCTGTTCAACGAATACATCAACAAAGGACTGACCGGCGTCACCGCGACGGTTGAACTGGCCGGTCCCGCGTCGGACATCGAGATCGAGCCCTCGAACCTCCTTGAAGAAACGGGCACCGCCCTCGGCCTGCCGACGAAGATCAAGCTGGACAACGCGTTCCTAGGCAGCAACTGCTACATCGGCTCGAACAAAAACCCGGTCGTGATCGACTTCACCACCGGCGAAACGTCCCCGCCGCCGCCGAATGAACCGATCCACGGCGATCCCGGGGAACTTATCTTCGGCGAAGAAGGGCTGATCACCCTCAGCGGAGGCGAACTCGTGAACAACTCGTTCGGCGCCCCGGGAGCGAAAGGATGCGGGGGCCTATTCTCGCTATTCGTCGATCCGCTCGTGAACTCGCTCATCGGCCTGCCGTCACCGGCGGGTTCCAACTCGGCGATCCTCGAAGGCAAAATCGACCTCGGCATAGCCCCGCTGGTCAGGGCAAGCGAATAGCAGGTCGCTAGCACCAGTAGCTCAAGCGCCCGTCGCGGTTCGCCGCGGCGGGCGCTTCGTCGTCCGCGCCTCGCTAGGAAATCGGCGGACGCCTATCCGCCCAGGGCCGCTCCGCCTCGAGCTGGCCGGCGAGCGAGAGCAGAGTCGCCTCGTCGCCGGGGCGGCCGATGATCTGGACGGCGAGCGGCAGGCCGTCGCTGTGGATGCCCATCGGCACCGACATCGCCGGGTTGCCGAGGTGGTTCCAGGGGACGCAGTAGGGATAGAAGCGGCTCATGCCGATCACCGTGCGCAGGGCGCCCTTGCCCTCCCAGCGGCGGACCGGGATCGCGGTCCCGCCCATCACGGGAGTGACGAGGACGTCGAAGGAGTCGAAGATCGCGTTGACGCGGGCGGCGTCGGCCTCGCGGCCGCGCAGGGCGCGTTCGAAGAGGCCATCGGGGAGCATCCCGCCGAGCCGGCCGAAGCCGCGGGTCCGACCTTCGAGCCGCTCGGGGTGCGGAACTTCGTCGACCGTGTCGGAGACGCCGCGCAGGAAGCGAGGCGTGATGTTGTTGCCGATCCCGCCCCAGTCCGGATCGCGCTGAGCGACGTCATGGCCCAGCGAGCGCAGCAGCCCGGCCGCGTCGTCGACGGCGGCCTTGACGACGTCGTCGACCGTCGGCGGCGCCGCCGCGCGGGGCGCGAGAGTCGAGTAGGCGACGCGCAGCTTGCCCGGCGCGGTCTTGGCCGACTCGACGAAGGGGCGCTCCGGGGGCGGTGGGGCCCCAGCCTCCTTTGAACCTCCCGCGGTCACGTCGAGCCAGAGTGCCGTGTCCTCGACGGTGCGGCTCACACAGCCGAGCACGGCCATCCCGTTCCAGTATTCGAGCCCGGGGGCGAACGAGACCCTCCCGTGCGAGGGCTTCAGGCCGAAGAGGCCGCAAGAGGCCGCGGGCAGGCGAATCGAACCGCCGCCGTCACCGGCCGAGGCGATCGGGGCGAGCCCCGCGGCGACCGCCGCGGCCGAGCCGCCGCTCGAGCCAGCCGGGCTGCGCTGCGGGTCCCAGGGATTGCGGGTGACGCCGTAGGTCGCCGACTCGGTGAAGCCGCAGATCGCCAGCTCGGGGAGCAGCGTCAGGCCGAGCACGATCGCGCCGGCCTCGCGCAGCCTCCGCACCATCTCGCAGTCCTCGCGCGCGGGCTCCTCGAAGGCATCGGTCCCGAACGTCTTCACCTCGCCCGCAACGTCCACTTCGTCCTTGATCGCGATCGGCACGCCGAGCAGCGGCCGCTCCTCGCCCGCCTTCAGCCGCGCCTCGGCCTGCTGCGCTTCGAGCAGGGCTTTCTCGGCCAGCACCTTGCGAAAGGCGTTCAGCTGCGGATCGATCCGCGCGATCCGGTCGAGGTAGAGCTGGACCAGCTCGGTTGGGGAGACCTCCCCCTCCCGCACCATCTCCGCCTGCCTCGCCGCTCCCGCGAAGGCGAGATCGTCGCTCATGCCAACAGCGTATTTCGTTGCGGTCGTAGTTGTCGCCGCATAGCGGGAGCAAATACGACCGCTAGGAGGTAGAGGGCTCGGGGGTTGGCGCGCCCCCCTCGAAGCTGAGGTGCGGCAGGAGCCGGTCGAGCCAGGACGGCATCCACCAGTTCCAGTCGCCGAACAGCTTCATCGCCGCCGGGACGAGGATCAGGCGCACGAGCGTCGCGTCGAGGGCGATCGCCACCGCGCAGCCCATCCCCAGCTCCTTGATCGAGGGCACGCCGGTGAGGACGAAGACGGCGAAGACGCAGACCATGATCAGCGCCGCCGAGGAGATCGTGCGGGCGCTGCTCGCCAGCCCCTCGGCGACGGCCCGCTCGTTGTCGCCGTGCTCCATGTAGCGCTCGCGGATGCGCGACATGAGGAAGACCTCGTAGTCCATCGAGAGGCCGAAGACGATGGCGAAGATCAGCGGCACGTTGATCGTGTCGAGCGCGCCGAGGCTTTCGAAGCCGAGCACGCTGTCGAGCCAGCCCCACTGGAAGACGGCGACGAGCACCCCGAAGGCGGCGCCGATCGAGAGCAGGTTCATCAGCACCGCCTTCAGCGGCAGCACCAGCGAGCGCAGCATCACCATCAGCACTAGGAAGCTGAGGGCGAGGACGAAGAGGACGATCTTCCACATCGAGCCGCTGACCTGGGCGCGGGCGTCGCTGCTGCGCGCTGTTTCGCCGCCGACGTCGACCCTCGCCACGTGGCTCAGAGACGTCGCCGGAACGACGGAGTCGCGCAGGCGGACGATCAATGCCCGCGTCGCGTCGGACTCGCTGGGAGTGCTCGGGGTGGCCTGGACCAGGACCCGGTCGCCGGCGAAGACCGGCGGCGCGACGGCAGCGACGCCGGGGGTGGCGACCAGCGTGCGGGCGAGGCCGGCGAGCGCGGCGCGGTCGGCGCGCGAGACCTCGCCGCGGCCGAAATCGGCGACGACGTCGATCGGGTCGGTGCCACCGCCGAGCTGCCTGGAGACCAGCTCGTTGCCGACCCGCACGTCGCTGCCCTTCGGGAACTGGTTCAGCGCCTCGGTCCCGGTCTCGATCGAGAGCAGCGGGATCGCCAGGGTGAGGAGCACCGCCGAGGTGCCGAGGACCGCGAGCCAGGGACGCGCCATCACGGTTCGCGTCCAGCGCACCCAGAATGCCTCGCGGCCCGGGCGCTCGCCGCGTCGCCGGAAGACGCCCAGGACCCTTGCCACGACCCCGCCCGGCAGCACCCGGTCGCCGAGCATCGCTATCAGCACCGGCAGCAGCGTCGTCGCGGTCAGGATCGAGACGGCGACAACGGTCATCGCGCCCAGCGCCATCGAGCGCAGCGCCTGGTTCTGGATCATCCAGAGCCCGGCCAGCGAGACGATCACGGCTAGGCCGGAGAAGCTCACCGCCAGCCCGGAGGTCGAGAGCGCCTCGGCTCGGGCGTCGTCGGGCGTACGCCCGCGCGCCCGCTCCTCGCGGTAGCGAGCGAGGATGAAGAGCGAGTAGTCGACCGCGACGCCGATGCCGATCATCGACGCCATGTTGGTGACGAAGACCGAGGTCTCCATCTGCAGCGAGATGAAGTAGATCAGCGCCCCGGTGACGATCACGCTGACGAAGCCGAGCGCCAATGGCAGCGCCGCGGCGGCCAGTGAGCCGAAGACGACGAGGAGGATGATCGCGACGATCGGGAAGCCGCCCACCTCCGCTTTGGCGAGGTCCTGCTTGGAGAGCTCCTGCATCCCGGCCCAGACCGTTGGCTGGCCGGCGAGGTAGGTCGTAACGCCGGCGCGCGCCGAGCCCGGGTCGAGCTCTTCGCGCAGGGTGACGGCGGAGTCGGTCTGGCGGTCGGAGGACTGTTCGCTCTCGAGCGGCAGCAGAGCCGTGCCGGTGCGCTGCAGCGCCAATTCGGCGCGACGGACGGTGGCCGCTGACAGGGTCGTTTCCTCGAGACCGGCTACGGCACGGCGCACCCTGGCGATCGCCGCGGCGCGGGCAGCGGCGCCGGCGCCCGCTTCGGCCCGCAGCGCCACCACGATCCCACCCGTCTCATCCGCGAAGCTCGTCTGCAATGCGTCGCTGACCGCCTTCGACTGGCTGCCGGGGACGTCGAAGCCGCCGCCGGTCAGGTGGTCGGTCTGGTGCGCGGCGACCGGCAGGGCGAGGACGACGACGGCGATCCAGCCGACGAGCACCCAGCGGCGGTGCCGGCCCAGGAACCCGGCGAGCTTGATCATGAAGTCGTGCATTGGCTGCTCAGCCAGCCTTTCGAACGAGCCGCTGCCCGTCTGTGAATGGCGTCACGCGGCGGGCTGTTTACGAAGCCCTACTCGGAGCCCAGCAGGAAGCGGCCGGCCGCGGCGCCCGCGGCGAGCCCGTCGCTGTAATCGCGCTCAGGATCGGAGAGCGCCTGCAGGGCGAAGCCGTCGCCGACGGCGAAGAGGTAGGAGACGATCGCCTCGGCCGGGTAGCGGAGCTTGAGCACGCCCTCCCGGTCCTTCGCCTTCAGCACCTCGGCGACGTGCGAGCGGGTGCGCTCGAAGAGCTGGCCGACCTCGTGGTGGATGTCGGGATTGCGGCGCCCAGCGCTGAACAGCTCGTAGAGGAGGAGGAAGAAGCCGGGGTCGTTCTCGATCATGTCTGTGAGGCTGGCGACGAGGACGTCGATCACGTCTTCGACGGAATCGGCCTTGGCCAGCGGCTCGTCGAGGCGGGCGACGCGGATCTCGGCGTCGCGGCGGACAACCTCGACCAGCAGCCGCTCCTTGGTCCCGAAGTAGTAGTGGAGCAGGCCGCGGCTCACCCCCGCCTCGCGGGCGACGTGCTCGAAGGTCGAGGCGGCGGCGCCGCGCTCGGCGACGCTCTTGCGCATCGCGTCGATGATGCGCTGGGCCTTCTCGCCGCTCAGCTCACGTGGCTTTGTCGCCGCCTCCATGAAGTCAGTCTATTACCGGTAAGCGGACCCAGACGCCGCACAGCGGCGTCTGGTCAGGCGCCGTTGATGCTCGTGGTGGAGGTGTACTCAAACTCCTCCTCGGCTCCGAAGAGGGAATCGAGCACCGTCTTACGCGCGTCCTCGCTGAAGATCAGGGCGAGGCCGGCGCCGACCAGAGCAAGGAGGACTAGGCGTCCGAGCTTGCTCTTGCGCTTCTTGCGCGGAGACCGCAGCGCCTCGGAGGCGTCGCGCAGGCTCTCGGCGGCGGTGCGCAGGTCCTTCTGCACCTTCTTGTCGCTGGTCACAGCCTTGACGGCGCCGCCGTTGCCGCTGGCGCGCGAGTAGGCGTTGCGCGCGGCGTCGAAAGCCTTCTTGAGGCTGTCGCGCAGCTCTTCGTCCTCGATCAGACGCTGGACGTAGGGGTTCTCCCGCGCGGTCGAATAGATGTCGGCGGCCTGGCTGGTTCGTGTCTTGCTCATGCCCTCTCCTCGCTCAGTTCTCGGGTCCGACGCAGGATAACTCTCATTTAGTTCCCGGGGACGGCTGTATCGACACTTGTCACCCGGGGCCTATCCCATCCAGGAGGACGCCATTGCTGCGAAAACCGAGATCGGCGCTGCGCAGGGCGCGCAGGCGCAGCCGGGCCAGGCCGGACCCCGAGTGCTCGTAGCGGCGAACGTAGAAGCGGCCGACCCGCTCGTATCCGACCTGGCGAAAGCCGGGACCCAGCAGCCGAGCCGGCGGCGGCGGAGCGGGTCCATCGGAGACGAAGTCGACTTCGCCGATCGTCCAGGCGAGGGGTTCGGAGGGGAAGACCTGGAAGGCGCCGTCATCGAGGTAGTAGCGCAGCGGCGCCTGGCCGATCGTCCAGGTCACCATCGCGCGGGGGCGCTCCGGTTCGTTGCCAATCGCGGCGGCTACCGCACTCCAGTCGGGCCGTTGCAACGCCGTCGAGACGCTCGCCCAAACCGAGAAGCCAAACCAGTAGGCGACCAGGACGGCGCCGATCGCAAGGCCGGTCCGGCGCGCGGACGGCAGGGTGCAGCCCACGGCCACCGCGGCCAGCAGGGGCACCACGGCGGCGAGCAGGTTGCGGGCGAGGACGAAGTCCTGGCCGGGAGCGAGGAGAGCGACGACCGCAGGCACCGCGACGATCGCGGCGGCGATCGCCAGTGCGATCCCAGCGGCACGGCGGTCGCCGTCGTGCCCGCGGACCCAGACGAGGACGAGGGCGGCCAGCGCCAGGAGGCCGGGAACCACCGCCAGCAGGTGATATCCGGGGCGCGCGATCACATCGCCCGTCTCGCCGAGCATGAAGGTGGGGCCCGTCTCGCCGAGCCGGTGCCCAAGCGTGAAGTTGGAGATCCAGTCGGCGTGCTCGTAGGACATCTGCTGGACGAGCAGGGGCGCCAGCGCCACGCCGAACGCAGCGAGGATCGCGACTCCGGGCAGCGCCTCGCGCCCGCGACGGCGCAGCAGCCACAGCGCCTCGGCCGCGACCGCGAAGAAGGCGAAGTAATGCGTCGCCAGAGCCAGGCCGGAGAACACCCCCCACAGCACCACCTCCCTCCCCCCCCGGGACGTGCCGGTCCTGCGGTGCCTTTTTTGACCGTCAAAATCCGGCACGTCCAGGGCGCGGAGGAAGTAGAGGAATGAGAGCGCGGCGAGCAGCGCGAAGAGCGAGTAGGCGCGGGCCTCCTGCGAGTACCAGACGAGCATCGGGTTGACGGCGACCAGCGCCGCGGCCACGAGCCCGGTTCGCCTCCCGCGCAGCTCGACGCCGATCCAGTAGGCGACCGGGACCGTGAGCACGCCGGCGAGGGCCGAGAGCGAGCGTAGGCCGAACTCGGCCGTGCCGGCCACCTGGGTCCAGAGCCAGGCCAGCGCGTAGTAGAGCGGCGGCGCCGACTCGCTGTAGCCGACCGCGTCCATCGTGTGGGAGAAGCTGCCGATCAGGAGCCGGTCGGCGGTGACGACCTCATCGTGGTGGTAGCTCTGCAGGCCGAGCGTCGCGAAGCGGACCGCGGCGGCGACGACGGTCAGGCCGGCGACGAGCCAGAACGTCCGCGAGCGGGCGCGGACCGCCTCGCCGAGGGCCTCCCGGTAAGTCGACAGGCTGCGCCTGTCGAGGGCTCCGACCGCCTCCATCGTCAGGAGGCGAGCGCCGCGTCGATCGCCGCCGAGACCTCGTCCACGTAGACGAACTCCAGCTCGCTGCGCTCGTGCTCGGGGATCTCCCCCACGTCGCCCTCGTTGCGCTCGGGCACCAGCACGCGTTTGATCCCCGCCCGCTGCGCCGCCAGCGACTTCTCCTTCAACCCGCCGATCGGCAGCACCTGGCCGGTCAGCGTCACCTCGCCCGTCATCGCCACGTCGTTGCGGACGTGGCGGCCGCTGACCAGCGAGGCCAACGCGACGGTCATCGCCACCCCCGCCGACGGCCCGTCCTTCGGCACGGCGCCCGCCGGCACGTGAATGTGGATGTCGTGCCCGGCGAACCAGTCGTCGTCGAGCTTCGGCGCCAACTCGCGCCAGTGGCCGCGCACGTAGGAGAGCGCCGCCTGGGCGGACTCCTTCATCACGTCGCCGAGCTGGCCGGTGATCGTCAGCTTGCCGCTGCCCGGCATCGAGGTCGCCTCGATGAAGAGGACGTCGCCGCCGGTCGGCGTCCAGGCGAGACCCGTCGCGACCCCAGGGTCCTTCGTGCGGCGCCGCTGCTCGGCGAAGAAGCGGCGGCGGCCGAGCAGCTCGCGGGCGCGCTTGGCCGAGACCTTCACCTTGCCGCTCGCCTTGCCCTCGGCGACGTCGCGCGCGACTTTGCGGCAGATCGTGCCGAGCTGCCGCTCGAGGCCGCGCACGCCCGCCTCGCGGGTGTACTCCTCGACAACCGCAGCCAGCGCCGGGTCGGCGAACTCGATCTGCGACGGCTTCAGCCCGTTTGCCTCGATCTGGCGGGGGACGAGGTACTTGCGGGCGATGTGCTTCTTCTCGTCGAGCGTGTAACCGGCCAGCTCGATCGTTTCCATCCTGTCCTGCAGCGGACCGGGAATCGTGTCGAGCACGTTGGCCGTGGCGATGAAGAGCACCTCGGAGAGGTCGAACTCGAGGTCGAGGTAGTGATCGCGGAAGGAGTCGTTCTGCGCCGGGTCGAGCACCTCGAGCATCGCCGAGGCCGGGTCGCCGCGGAAGTCGGCGCCCATCTTGTCGATCTCGTCGATCATGAAGACGGGGTTGCGCGAGCCGGCGTCGCGCAATGCGCGCACGATCGTCCCCGGCATCGCGCCGATGTAGGTGCGGCGGTGGCCCCGGATCTCCGCCTCGTCGCGGACGCCGCCGACCGAGATCCGCTCGAACTCGCGGCCCAACGCCCGCGCAATCGACCGACCGAGGCTGGTCTTGCCGACCCCCGGCGGGCCGACGAAGCAGAGGATCGGGCCAGGCGAGTCCGGCTTCAGCTTGCGCACCGCCAGGTACTCGAGGATGCGGTCCTTGACCTTCTCGAGGTCGTAGTGGTCGGCGTCGAGCACCTCCCGCGCATGGGCGACGTCGAGGTTGTCCTCGGTCTGCGCCGACCAGGGCAGCTCGACCAGCCACTCCAGGTACGTGCGAATCACGCCGTGCTCGGCCGCCGCGGGCGGCAGCTTCTCGAGCCGCGCCAGCTCACGGTCGGCCGCCTTCTGAGCGTGCTCGGGCAGCTTCGCCTCCTCGATTTTCTCGCGCAGTTCGTTGACTTCGGCCTGCTGCTCGTCGCCCTCGCCGAGCTCGTCCTGGATCGCTTTCAGCTGCTGGCGCAGGAAGAACTCGCGCTGGCCCTTGTCGATCTCCGACTCGACCTGCGACTGGATCTGCGTGCCGAGCTGGACGACCTCCAGCTCGCGGGCGAGGATCTGGGAGAGGCGCCGCAGCCTGGCGACGACGTTCGCCTCCTCGAGCAGCTCCTGCTTTTCCTCGGTCGAGATGCGCAGGGCGCCGCCGATCAGGTGGGCGAGCGCCGCCGGGTCGTCGATGTTGGCGACCGCCATCTGCAGCTCCTCGGGCAGGTACGGGATCTGCTCGATGATCTCCGAGAAGGTGCGCTGCACGTTGCGGGTCAGCGCCTCCAGCTCGTTGCCGTCTTCGACCACATCGGGCAGCTCGGCGATCCGCGCGACCAGGTAGGGCTCCTCGGCGACGTACGGCCCGAGCTGCACCCGCTGCATGCCCTGGACGAGGATGCGCAGGCTCCCGTCGGGAACCTTGAGCATGCGGGCGACGACGCCGACGACACCGACGTCGTAGAGATCGTCCGGTCCGGGCTCCTCGTTCTCGGGGTCGCGGGCGGCGACCATCGCCAGCATGCGGTTGGCGCCGAGCACGTCGTTGACGAGGCTGATCGAGCGCTCCTGACCGACGGCGAGCGGCGTCAGCGTCTCGGGGAAGGTGACCGTCTCGCGCAGCGGCAAAACCGGCAGCGCGTCGGGCAAAGGCTCACTGGCGCGAATCGCGTCCTCGGCATCGAGCGGAGATTCGACGACCTCGAGGACCGGGCTCCCCTCCACCGGCCCTATTCCCTCCCGATCGGGACGCGGCGGGTCGACTCGGAAGGATCCCGCAGCGGCAGGTCGATCCGCAGCACGCCGTCTTCGTAGTTGGCCGTCGCCTTCTCGGCGTCGACGTCGACCTGCAGCTCAACAACGCGGCGGAAAGGGCCCGACTCGATCTCGACCTGCTGGTAGACGCGGCCCTCGCTCTCCTGGACCTGGCGCTCACCCATGATCGCGATTTGCCGCCCGCTCACCTCGATCCCGACCTCGTCCAGCTTGACGCCGGCCAGATCCACCTTGACAACCGCTCGCTGCGGATCGCCGCTGTAGTAGACGTCCACGTTGGGAGTGAAACCCCTGCTCCTGCGGCTGACGTACGTGGTCCGCGCCCACGCATAGAGATCGCGCTCCGGCATCAGGTCGAAACATTAACCAGCTCGGCTGCTCGCGGCGATTGGGCCCGCCGCGGCCGCTACGCAGCTTGCCTCTGCGCCGCCCAACGGGGAGGCCGCATCAGCAGCACCGGCTGCTTCGGCGGCACCAGCCCCTCCGGCCGGTTGGGACGGAACGTCGTGCAGGGCTCCTCGAGCTCGAGCGCGCAGAGGGTGTTGCGGCGGAAGTAGCAGTCCTCGCAGGTGGGCGGCTTGGGCTTGCGCGGCACGAGCGCGATGTTGTCAATTCCGTGCGTGTTTCGTGCGTGGCAATTCCGCAAAGCGCAACGTCTTTGACACAGTCGCGTCACGAGTTCCCCGCTTCTTGCGGAAGGCGCGGGGAGCCCGTCGCTACCATTGCCGTGGATGGACTCCCCCAGCCGTACCGACAAGCTCGCGGCGTCCCCGCAGCTGTTCGACAGCGACTTCCTCAACTTCTTCTCCCGGGTGCATCCGTCGATCCCGGCGATCGTCTTCGTGCCGGTGGTGGTGGCTATGGAGTGGCTCGGCGCGGCGCGCGGCTACGGCCCGCTGCAGCTGATCGGGCTCAGCCTGGCCGGCGTCGCGATCTGGACCCTGACCGAGTACTGGCTGCACCGGCTCGTCTTCCATTGGCAGCCAGACAACGCCTTCGGGCGTCAGATGCACTTCATCATCCACGGCGTCCACCACGACCATCCCAACGACAAGCTGCGGCTGGTGATGCCACCGGCCGTCGCGATCCCGCTCGCGGCGCTCTTCTTCTTCGGCTTCACGCTGATCTTCGGCACGCCCGCCGCCTACCCGCTCTTCGCCGGCTTCATCTTCGGCTACCTGATCTACGACTACACGCACTACTACGTGCACCATTTCGTGCCCCGCTCCGAGCTCGGCAAGCGCCTACGCGAGCAGCACATGCGCCACCACTTCCAGGATCACCGCTACGGCTTCGGCGTCTCCTCGCCGATCTGGGACGCGGTGTTCCGGACGATGCCGCGCCGCCGCAAAGCGAGCTCCAGCTCGAAGCGGGCATCAGGATCCTCGAGCTGATCGCCGAGCAGCTCGCGCAACCGCTGCAGGCGGTAGCGCACCGTCTGCGGGTGCAGGTTGAGCTCGCTCGCCATCGCGACGGCGTTGCCGCGTTGCCGGATCCAGGCGAGCGCGGTCTCCTCCATCCGAGCGCGTGAGCCGGCGCTCAACGCGTCGAGCGGCACCAGGCGGGTGGCGGCGATGCGGCCGACCAGCTCCCCTCCGTCGTTGAGCAGCAGTGCCGCGAGGTGCTCGTCGACCCTGAGCAGACCGCACGGCTCCAGCACGCCGGCGTCGACGGCGCGCAGCGCCGCCACGGCCAGCGCCCACGACCGGCGCAGCTCCGACGGCGCGCCGGACGGGCCGAGCGCGGCGGCGAAATCGCCGGCCGCGCGCCCGAGCGCGCGGCGGCGCCCTGGGCCGTCGGGGTCGGGCACCAGCACGCAGCCGGAGTGGTCGAGCTCGGCGACCAGCACGTCGCTCGGCAGCGTGCGGGCCAGCTTCCCGACATCCTCCTCGGCGCAGGCCAGCGCCGCGACGCGGCGCGGCAGCTTCCAACCCGCTGCCTTGGCGGCGGCGCCCACGTCGGCCTCCGCGGCCGTCGGCTCGCGCATCAGCAGGGCGACCAGCTCGCGCTCGCGGCGGCGGCGCAGGTCGGCGATCTCCGCCTGCGCCTCCGCGTATCCCTCGACCGAGTCGGCGGAGAGCTCGTCCAGGTAGGCGAAGATCGCCTCGGCGAGAAGGCTGAGCGCCTCCGGGTCGAGCTGCGCCCGCCTCCCGGCCAGGGCTATGCGCCGCCAGGCGACCCTGGCGCCGACGCGATAGGCGGCCTGCAGCGAGTCGAGCGTCCTCCCCTGCCTCAACTCGCCGCGTCCCAGCTCTACGTAGACCTCGCGTCCGGTCCGGCCCGCCTCCGGGTCGCGGATCAGGGCGACGAACTGGCTCAGCGCCTCGCCGACGCCGCGCCGGATCCCGCGGCCGAAGGCGCCCTCCAGCGGCCGCGCGTACTCGGGGACCTCGGCCGCGATCGTCTCGAGGATCTCGGCCGTGATCGCCTCCAGCTCGGGCTCGACCAGGTCGGCGACCGACGCATCGAGACCCCGCCAGGGCTCATTCGTGGCAAGACTTGTCATTTAAGTTATGAAAAACGGAATCAAGACTTGACTTGAAGCCTAATTCTTGTTGCGGCGCGAGGCATAGGCTCCAACCGATGGCTGAGATGACCCGCGGCGAGAAGGCCGCAAACCTCGGCGCCGTCGTCGTCCCCTTCTTCGCCACGCTCGCCGCGATTGCCCTGCTCTGGAACGACCTCGTCGGGACCGGCGACCTGGCGATAGCCGCGGCGATGTACCTGCTGACCGCGGTCGGGATCACGATCGGCTTCCACCGCCTGCTCACCCACCGCTCGTTCCAGACGCCGAAGTGGCTCGAATACGCGTTCGCGGTACTCGGCTCAATGGCTGTCCAGGGCCCGGTGATCGCCTGGGTCGCCGACCACCGCAAGCACCACGCGCACACCGACGTCGACGGAGACCCGCACAGCCCGCACGTTGGAGACGCGAACGGCGTGCGCGGCGTCGCCGCCGGCCTCTGGCACGCCCACGCCGGTTGGCTGATGTCGAGTCAGGGGCGCGCGGACTGGCGGCGATACGCGCCCGACCTCTACGAGGATCCCGGGATGCGGGCCATAGCCCGGCATTTCGTGCCCCTCGTCGCCCTCAGCCTCACCCTGCCCGCCTTGCTGGGGTACGTCGTCACAGGTACGTTCACGGGAGCCGCCACCGGTCTTCTATGGGGTGGCTTGGTGCGTATTTTCTTTGTGCATCATGTGACGTGGAGCGTCAACTCGGTGTGCCATTTCTTCGGCACCCGGCGCTTCGACCTCGACGACCGGTCCACGAACGTGTTCTGGCTGGCGATCCCCTCGCTCGGCGAGTCCTGGCATCACAACCACCATGCATTTCCGCGTTCCGCCGTCCACGGACTGCGTCGGTGGGAGATCGATATCTCAGCTTTGATTATTGGTGCCCTTGAGCGGGTAGGTCTGGCACGGAAGGTGATACGGATCTCGCCTGAGCGTCAGGCGGAACGTGCGGCGCAGGAAATCTGACGTTCGGGCCGCTCGTCATCTAATTGGCCAGAGCTACAGCATTGGTTTTGACTAAATGAAGTCTCACCGTCACTGTGACTGTGCCACACTTAAGTGCAGCTGACGACCCGGAGCCGTTGGGCTCCTGAAAGGAAAGAAATGCCCAGCACCAGCAACGTACTCGACGAGGCCCTCGACCTGGTCAAGAAACGACTTGCAGAGCTCGACGAGGAGCGCAAGCGCCTCGAGCGGGCACTGAGCGAGCTCGGCGGAAAAGTAACCCGACGCGGCCCCGGTCGCCCACGTGGAAGCGGCCGTGGTCCCGGTCGCCCCCCCAAGGCCGCCTCGGCGCCCCGCAAACGTCGTCGCCGTCGTGGCGGGACGCGCGCTGACCAGGCCGTGGTCCTGGTGGAGAAAAACCCCGGGATCAGCGCCTCGGAGATTGCGAAGCAGATGAAAATCAAACCGAACTACCTCTACCGCGTCCTCGGCGAACTGGAGCAGGAGGGACGGGTCAAGAAGAAGGGCCGGGAATACCACCCCGCCTAGCCAGCACGCATCGCCAACTGAAAAGCCGGCCTCCACGGAGGCCGGCTTTTTTCGTGCCTCTCCTAGATCAGCCCGAGTGCGTTGACCGAGTCGCGCTCCCCGCGCAGCTCGGCGACGGTTGCGTCGATGCGGCCGCGAGAGAAATCGGGCACGTCGAGCCCCTCGACGACCGACCACTCGCCGGCCGAGCAGGCGCAGGGATGGCCGGCGACGATCCCCTCCTCGATGCCGTAGGAGCCGTCCGACGGAACCCCCATCGAGACCCAGTCCCCGGCGGGCGTTCCCAGCACCCAGTCGCGTACGTGGTCGATCGCCGCGTTGGCGGCCGACGCCGCGCTGGAGGCGCCGCGCGCCTCGATGATCGCCGCTCCCCGCTTCGCCACCCGCGGGATGAATTCGTCGGCGATCCAAGTTTCGTCGTCGACGGCGTCCCAGGCGCTCTCGCCGCCCACTCTGGCATTGACCAGGTCGGGATACTGGGTCGTCGAGTGATTGCCCCAAACCGTCATGTTCGTGACGGCGGGAATCTCGACGCTGAGCTTGTTCGCCACCTGGGCGATCGCCCGGTTGTGGTCGAGGCGCATCATCGCCGTGAAGCGCTCGCGCGGCACGCCGTCGGCGTTCGACATCGCGATCAGGCAGTTGGTGTTGGCGGGATTGCCGACGACCAGCACGCGCACGTCGCTGGCCGCGCCAGCGGCGATCGCCTCCCCCTGCGGCTTGAAGATGCCGCCGTTGGCCTCGAGCAGGTCGGAACGCTCCATACCGGGACCCCGCGGGCGGGCGCCGACGAGCAGGCCGACGTTGCAACCGTCGAAGGCGGCCCTGGGGTCGTCGAAGATGTCGATCTTGCGCAGCAGCGGGAAGGCACAGTCGTCGAGCTCCATCGCCGTGCCCTCCGCCGCCTTCACGGCATCGGGGATCTCCAGCAGGCTGAGCTCGACCGGCGTCTCGGGGCCGAGCATCTGGCCGCTGGCGATGCGGAAGAGGAGTGCATAGCCGATCTGCCCGGCGGCGCCGGTGACGGTGACTTTCACGGGGGTGCTCACTGAGTCTCCTTTCTGGGGCCGATGGGCCGATACGTCAAGGCAAACTTGACGTACCGGCCCATCGGCCTAGGTCATTGCCTGCCTCAGCGCCTCGTCGATCGAGGCTAGGAACTCCTGCGTCGTCTGGTGTTCCTGGTCGGGACCGACGAGCAGGGCGAGGTCTTTGGTCATCTTTCCGCTTTCGACCGTCTCAACGCAGACCCGCTCCAGGGTCTCGGCGAAGCGCGAGACCTCGGGCGTGCCGTCGAGACGGCCGCGGGCAGCGAGGCCGCGGGTCCAGGCGAAGATCGAGGCGATCGGGTTGGTCGAGGTCGGTTCGCCCGCCTGATGCTGTCGATAGTGACGGGTGACGGTTCCGTGCGCGGCCTCGGCCTCGACGGTACGACCGTCGGGGCTCATCAACACGCTCGTCATCAATCCCAGCGAGCCGAACCCCTGGGCGACGGTGTCCGACTGCACGTCGCCGTCGTAGTTCTTGCAGGCCCACACGTAGCCTCCGTCCCACTTCAGCGCCGCCGCAACCATGTCGTCGATCAGGCGGTGTTCGTAGGTGAGGCCGGCAGCCTCGAAGTCGGCCCTGAACTCGCTCTCGTAGACCTCGGCGAAGAGGTCCTTGAAGCGGCCGTCGTAGCGCTTGAGGATCGTGTTCTTGGTCGAGAGGTAGACCGGGAAGCCGCGGTCGAGCCCGTAACGCATCGAGGCGCGGGCGAAGTCGCGGATCGAGTCGTCGAGGTTGTACATCGCCATCGCGATCCCCGGGCCGGGGAAGTCGTACACATCCAGCTCAATCGGCTCGCTGCCGTCCTTGGGCGTATAGGTGAGGGTCAGGGTGCCCTCGCCGGGGATCAGGGTGTCGGTGGCGCGGTACTGGTCGCCGAAGGCGTGGCGGCCGATCACGATCGGCTTCGTCCAGCCGGGGACCAAACGCGGGATGTTCGAGATCACGATCGGCTCGCGAAAGATGACCCCACCGAGGATGTTGCGGATCGTCCCGTTCGGCGAGCGATACATCTCGCTCAGTCCGAACTCCTCGACGCGCGCCTCGTCGGGGGTGATCGTCGCGCACTTGACGCCGACGCCGTGCTGCTTGATCGCGTTGGCGGCGTCGACCGTGATCCGGTCGCCGGTCGCCTCGCGACTCTCGATCCCGAGGTCGAAGTAGACGAGGTCGAGGTCGAGGTAGGGCAGGATCAGCTGCTCTTTGATGAACGACCAGATGATCCGGGTCATCTCGTCGCCGTCGAGCTCGACGACCGGGTTCTTGACAGCGATCTTCGCCACGCGGCCGGCGATGCTACCGGCACCGCAGCAGGCACGGAATCGCCGAAGCAGAGGGGCCGCGGCTGACCTGGGGTCCGCGCATGGCGATCCGAAGACGCGCATATTCTGTCCTGCACTCATGACGCAGGCGCTTCCGGAGCTGGCAGACGAACGAAGGGCCAAACCCGCCGCCGACAGAATCCGCAAGAGCCACGGAGTCCACTACACGCCGCCGAGCCTCGCCAGGTTCGTCGCGCGCCGGGCGCTCCCCATGCTGTCCAAGCGACGGTCCTCCGTCGTTCTCGACCCAGCTTGTGGAGACGGCGAGTTGCTGCTGGCGGTCGCGAGCGAGGCGGCGGGGGCAGGGCTCCCCGCGCCGCATCTAGCTGGCATAGACAGGGACAGCGCAGCCGTTATCGCGGCCGAGAATCGCCTCGATGACGCGCTCGCCGCTAGCGTCTCCCTGCAGTGTCGCGACTTCATCGATGGGGAGACGTGGCAACAGTCTCTGCCGGCTCGCGAAGTCGACCTGATCATCTCGAATCCGCCCTATGTCAGGACGCAAGTCCTCGGCGCCACCCGCGCTCAGGCGCTGGCGCGCCGGTTCGACTTGACCGGTCGGGTCGACCTCTACCACGCATTTGTCGCGGAGATGACCGCCAGCCTCGGCGACGGAGGCGTTCTGGCGCTGCTTTGCTCAAATCGCTTCCTCTCCACCAAGGGGGGACAATCGCTGCGAGCGTTGCTCGAGCAGCGCTACGAGATCGCCGAGCTGTGGGACCTCGGCGATTCGAAGCTCTTCGAGGCGGCCGTCCTGCCTGCGGTGCTGGTGGCGCGGCAAGCGAAGAGCCGTAAAGGCGACATCGGGAAATACGTCCGCGTCTACGAGGGCCAGTCCGATGCGAGCACGACAGCAGAGACGGCGTCTCTGCTGCAGGCCCTGGAAGACGAGATGGAGGGTGCGGTCAAAGTCGGCACGCGCTGCTTTGCGATCGAACGCGGGGAGTTGGCAAAGCCCAAAAGCGGGCAGCCCTGGCAGCTGAGGTCGCCCAGTAACTCACGCTGGCTGGATACCGTCGAGGAACACTCGGCGGGACGGTTCGGCGACCTGGGGGCGATCCGCGTCGGCATCAAGACGACCGCCGACAGCGTCTTCATCCGGACCTCTTGGGACGACCTGCCCCATCGGCTGAGGCCGGAGGATTCCCTGCTCCACCCGCTGCTCACCCATCATGTGGCGTCTCGGTGGCGGGTCGGAGAGGCGCCGGCTCGCACGGTTCTCTACACGCATGAGGTCTCGGAGGGGAAGAGGCGCGCGATCTCCCTCGATGCGTATCCGCGCGCGGCCGCCTATCTCGAACAGCACCGGGAGCGGTTGGAGGGCCGCGCCTACGTCCGAAAGGCTGGTCGAGCCTGGTATGAGGTCTGGGTCCCGCAGCAACCGGATGCATGGGCCGCGCCAAAGCTGGTCTGGCCCGACATCTCGGAGGAGCCGCGGTTCTTTCTCGATGACAGCGGCGCGATCGTCAACGGCGACTGCTACTGGCTGTCCTGCGCCGACGTTCCGCCTCGCGACATAGCCCTGGCCATTGCGGTGGCGAACTCGTCGTTCGCGGTTCGCTACTACGACCTCTGCTGCGGCAATCGCCTGTACGCGGGGCGGCGGCGGTTCATAACGCAGTACGTGGAAGGGCTCCCGCTGCCACAGGTGAGCTCGGAGGCGGCCAGAGACATCGCCAACCTGGTCGAGCAGCTCTGGGCACAGGACGGCGACGTCGACGCTCGGTCGGCAACCGAATCCGTCCTCGATGCCGCGATATACGAGCTATTCGGCCTCGAAGAACCCGCTCGGCAGGCGTAGCTGGAGCTTGCGGTTCTGGACCATCCCCCCGAACTGCTTGAACTCGTCGAAGAAGCTCTTTCCGGGCGAGGTGACGACATGCTCGATGCGCAGCACATCCCCGTCGTGGACCGCGTAGGCCACCACGTACCTGACGTCGCAGTGGCGAAGGCGGGGCGACAGGGTCAAGGCCGGCTCTTCGCTGGCCGGCGAGATGAGACCGAGGTCGATCGTCCCCTTGGTCTGGAGCTTGACCTCGAGCGCCTGGCAGGCGATGTCTGGAAACTGGCCGGTGTCCGCGTAGGCCGCAAGGCCGAGTGTTTCGCACGCTAGCCGGTGAAGCAGCTCGCCGCGCAGTCTCTCGCTTGGCGAGTAGGGCAACTCGCATCCCACCATGCCCAGCAACAGCGCATGCAGCTCCGCGATTTTCAGAACACGCCGGTATGTGGGTGAGTCGGTGGGCAGCATCGCTCCCATCTCGGTGCCGTCGCATGCGCGAACCGGGGCGAGCTCGGCGATGAGCTCGGGGGTGTCGCTGTCGCTGACGAGAGTGCTGCCCGACCTTCCCGGCCGACGCCTTGCCTGGTACTTGCTGGTCAGGGTGCCGGTGCTGTCGAACCTCGCCAGCTCGGTTCCCTCGACGACCCGAACCGACGTCACCCGGCTCTCCCCGTCGACCCGCAGGACGGCGTAGCGCCGCGTCGGGCTCACCTCGTCGTTCCAGATCTGCAAGTTGTCGCTCTGCTGGACGTATACGTCGAGGTCCTGGCCGGGGAGCCGTGGCTTGGTCCTTTTCAGGCTCGAGGGAACGGGATAGCCCAAGGCCGCGGCCACATCCTGCTTTGCGAGCTTCGCCCTGGCCTTGATCGGCGGCTCGTACGACCTCCCCACCAACTCATGACTGAGAATCGCCTGCAGCTCGGCCCTCGTGTAAACCGCCTCCGGATACGCCGCCAGAGGCTCGTAGATGTCGAAGCCAAGCGCCTCGACAGCCTTCCGTATCGCGAGTGCGTCCTCGAGGTCGTGGGACACGCGCCAATCTTCGCGCACCGCTGGTCGGGCTCCTCTTCTCGACACTGCGTCTCGCCCACGTCGTCGATGCAACAATGACGGCGATGGCCACAGCAGAGCGTCGCTCCTCCGCCACCCACGAGGTCTTCAACCAGGCCCCGCCGCTGGAGGACTACAACCCCTTCGACGCAGATACGCCGCTGAAGGAGGCGCTGCGGCGCGAGGGCGCCGAGTGGGCCGAGGAGCGGGCGCGCGAGCTGGGCGCGATCTGCGGCTCGCGACAGACGATCCGCTGGGGTTTCGAGGCCAACGAACGCAAGCCCGAGCTGCGCACGCACGACCGCTACGGCAACCGCATCGACGAGGTCGAGTTCGACGTCTCCTGGCACGAGCTGATGCGGATCGGCGTCAGCCACGGCCTGCACGCCTCGCCCTGGCGCGAACCAGGGACCGGCGCCCACGTCGCCCGCGCGGCGATGTTCATGCTCTTGATGCAGGCCGAGAGCGGTGTCGGCTGCCCGATCTCGATGACCTACTCGGCGATCCCGGCGCTGCGCAAGCAGCCCGAGCTGGCCGCCGAGTGGGAGGACCGCTTCCTCTCGCTCGACTACGACGAGCGCTCGATGCCGGCCGAGCGCAAGAGCGGCGCGCTCTGCGGGATGGCGATGACCGAGAAGCAGGGCGGCTCCGACGTGCGCGCCAACACGACGACGGCGACGCCGCTGAACGGCGGCGGCCCCGGCGCCGAGTACGAGCTGATCGGCCACAAGTGGTTCTGCTCGGCGCCGATGTGCGATGCCTTCCTCGTCCTCGCCCAGACCGAGTCGGGCATCTCCTGCTTCCTGATGCCGCGCTGGACGCCCGACGGCGAGCGCAACCCCTTCCACATCCAGCGACTCAAGGACAAGCTCGGCAACCACTCCAACGCCTCCAGCGAGATCGAGTTCCGCGGCGCCTGGGCGCGGATGGTCGGCGAGGAGGGCCGCGGCGTGCCGACGATCATCGAGATGGTCAACCATACGCGGCTGGACTGCGTGATCGGCGCCGCCTGCGGCTACCGAGCCGGCGTCGTCCAGGCGCTCAACCACACCGCCCACCGGGCCGCCTTCGGCAAGGAGCTGATCGACCAGCCGCTGATGCGCAACGTGCTCGCCGACCTCTGCGTCGAGTCCGAGGCGGCGACGGTCTCGGCGATGCGCCTCGCCCGCTCCTACGACGAGGTCGCGGCCGGCGATGCCGAGGCGATCGAGTTCCGCCGCCTCTCCAACGCAGTGCTCAAGTACTGGCTCTGCAAGCGCGCCCCCTCGCACGCGGTCGAGTGCCTCGAGTGCCTCGGCGGCAACGGCTACGTCGAGGAATCGGGATTGCCCCGCCTCTACCGGGAGGCGCCCCTCGCCTCGATCTGGGAGGGCTCGGGCAACGTCCAGTGCCTCGACGTCCTGCGCGCGATGGTGAAGAACCCCGCCTCGGTCGAGGCCTTCTTCGGCGAGGTCCTCGAGGCGGCCGGCGCCGAACCGAAGCTGGACGCCTACGTCAGCTCCCTCCGCGACGAGATCCCCGGCGACATCGAGACGATCCAAGAGCGCGCCCGCCGCATCGTCGAACGGATGGCGATCGCCCTGCAGGCCTCGCTGCTTGTCCGCTACGGCGACCCGGCCGTCGCCGACGCCTTCTGCGCCTCCCGCCTCTCCGGCGATTGGGGCCAGGCCTTCGGCACGCTCCCGGCCGGAACCGACTTCAGCTCAATCATCGAGCGCCATCGCCCGCAGTAGCCGCAGTAGGTAGAGGGAACGGGGCAGGGGTTCCGCTTAACTTATTCCGCCTCTAAGCAGGGCGGCTCTCGCCGAGGGGATAGGTGCGGAAAAGTACAAGACGCTCCACCCCTGCCCCGTTCCCTCAGCGCGAGGCGTCTCTCAGGGCGCGCCCTACTTGCTCCGCTGTGATTACCCCGGCGAGGCGGCCGTGAGCGTCGACGGCCATCACGGCGCCGAAGCGGCGCAGCGAGCGGTTGGATAGGAGCGAGTCGAGCGGGGCGTCCTCGCGCACCTGGAAGGTGCCGTCATCGCGCTCGAGCAGGTCGGAGACGAAGGAGGTGGCGCGTGAGCTCTCGGGCACCTCATCCGCTTTATCCCGGACGACGAGGCCGAGGAAGTTGTGCGCGGCGTCGACGACCGGGAACCAGGGCCAGCGGTAGCGGAGAAAGTACTCGTCGAGGGCCTGTTCGACGGAAAGCTCGCCTGGAATCGAGACGGGTTCGCGGTCCATCACGTCGGCGACGACGAGCTGGGAGATGCGGCCGCCGACCGCCGTCTGCATCGCCGCCGCGCGGGCCGAGCCGTTGATGATGAAGCCGATCATCGCCAGCCAGATGCCGGCGACGAAGGCGCCGCTGAAGATCAGCAGCAGACCGCCGCCGATGAAGAGATAGGCGAAGACGCGCCCGAGATTGGCGGCGAAGCGGGTTGCCGCGTTGCGGTCGCCGGTCCGCCACCAGGCGATAGCGCGGACGATCTTGCCTCCGTCCATTGGGAAGGCGGGCAGCAGATTGAAGACGAGGACGAGCAGGTTGATCGAGGCAAGCCAGGCGATCATCGCCCAGAAGCCCGAGACCTGAGCGCTGCTCTCGACCAGGGCCGAACGGCGGAACTCGTCCCAGCCGATTGCCGCCAGGCCGGTCGCGGTGAGAACGACGATGATCGCGAACGTCACCAGCGGCCCTGCGGCGGCGACCTTGAACTCGGTCGCCGGCGTTTCGGATTCGCGGTCCATCCGCGCCATGCCGCCGAAGATCCAGAGCTGAATGCTGGTGATGCCAATCCCGTTGCGCCGGGCGGCGAAGGCGTGCCCCAGCTCGTGCAGGACGATCGAGCCGAAGAAGCCGGCGGCGCTGAGCACGGCGAGGCCGAATGCCGTCGAGGAGCTGGAGCTTTCGCCGAGGAGGTCGCCGTAGAAGCTGGAGAGCCAGAAGATCACCAGGAAGAGGACGAGGAACCACGACCAGTCGACCGCGACGCGGATTCCGCGCACGTGGAAGAGCGTGATCGAGCTGCCGCCGAACATGAGGCAATGGTAGGGGTCTCCCTCCCTCCCCTGGCCGAAACGCGTAATCAATGCAATGCATCGAAAAAGCGTTGCGACCGGAGCTGGGGGACGGAAATCCGACTTCGCGCTCGGATTTCGCCTCTATAGGATCGCCGCCGTGCCAACCCACGACGTACTGGTGATCGGCGCCGGCCTTGCCGGTCAGCGCGCCGCTCTCGCCGCCGCGGAGCAGGGCGTCTCGGTCGGGATCGTCAGCAAGGTCCATCCGGTCCGCTCCCACTCCAACGCCGCCCAGGGCGGGATCAACGCGGCGCTCAACCCCGGCGACTCCTGGGAGTCGCACGCCTTCGACACGGTCAAGGGCTCCGACTACCTCGGCGACCAGGACGCGATCTCGATCATGTGCGAAGAGGCGCCGGAGGAGATCCTCCACCTCGAGCACCTAGGCGTCACCTTTCACCGCAACGAGGAGGGCAGGCTCGGCACCCGCGCTTTCGGCGGCGCCTCCGCCGCCCGCACCTACTACGTCGCCGACATCACCGGCCAGGCGATCATGCACGTCCTCTACGAGCAGCTGATGAAGCACTCCGAGCAGGTCGCCCGCTACGAGGAGTGGTTCTGCACGGCGCTGGCGCTCGACGAGCAGGGCGAGTGCTGCGGCGTCGTCACCCGCAACGTCGCCGACGGCTCGATGGAGCTGTTCGAGGCGAAGTCCGTGATCCTCGCCTGCGGCGGCAACGGCCAGGTCTGGCAGCCGACCACCAACGCGCTGATCTGCACCGGCGACGGGATCGCGATGGCCTACCGGGCCGGAGCGAAGCTGATGGACATGGAGATGATCCAGTACCACCCGACGACGCTGGCGGGCAAGGGCTTCCTGATCACCGAGGGCGCCCGCGGCGAGGGCGCCCACCTGCTCAACGCCAAGGGCGAGCGCTTCATGGAGCGCTACGCGCCGAACAAGATGGAGCTGGCCTCGCGCGACGTCGTCTC
>Ga0075342_1000009_pt1 | contig 103963 bp, 104 predicted proteins | sample RushOxbow_ThreeS_3_FD_120085 | JGI IMG/M metagenome (GOLD analysis project Ga0075342, IMG submission 120085) | Natural and restored wetland microbial communities from the San Francisco Bay, California, USA, that impact long-term carbon... | ecosystem: Environmental > Terrestrial > Soil >...
CCATCGTGGTGTTCCTTTCGTCGATTGGGTTGGACTTCAACCGACGAGTCTGGGGCCCGCGGTGGCCGGAACTTCGTTCCGGCCCCTACGCGCTCGTTACACCACTTCTACCGACGTGACCTCCGAATGCAGGACGAGATCGTCGCCGGATTTGCGGCATTCAAGAACCACCTCAGCTACCTGCCATTCAGCGGCTCGGTCCTCGGTCAGCTCGCCGACGAGCTCGAGGGCTACACGAGAACCAAGAGCGCTCTGCACTTCCCCGTCGATCGAGCCCTACCGAAAGCACTCGTCGAGAAACTGATTGCCGTGCGCCTCACCGACGCAGGCTTGCCGTCTCGCTAGCGCGTGCGTTCAAGACCACGAGTTAGTGCCAAGCGGGCCTTCTGTGGACCCCCGTTGCTCTTTGCCCGACTTCTGGCGGAAGCTGAATGTCGCGCGAAGCGGAACTTAACGTCGAACCCGGACTAGGACACGTAGGCCTCGCGCACCATGGCCGCCGTCCATCGTTTTGTTCCGTGAAACGCGGGGGTCTCCTTGCGGTTCAGCGTGTCGGCGATGTCTTCCAGTGATTCGCCCGCAAGAAGCAGTGCGCCGATCTGCTTCCGCCGCGTGTAGTCACGCTGATTGCACTCGATATGGGACAGCCGAACGTTGTCGGCACGTAGCTTTCCACCGGCCGATCGGAGGATCGGGTAGTGGTCGCGCGAGGGCGCCCACAATCTGCGCTCCGTGGCGAGCGATTCGAACTTGTCGCGTCCGTTGGGGTGATAGCACTGCGGCATCTCACACCTCAGCTCAAGAATCTGCCCACGTTCGGCCATCTGCACGAGGATGCCCTTTACGCCGAATCCGCGGAGTTGGTCCGCGACCGATCTATCTGCCATTGCGGCGATCCTGACACAAATGCTTTTCGCGTGGGACGGGTTGCCGAGTTGCAGTGGTCGAGGCGTCCTCTACGGACCCAGCGCAACAGCCGCCTGAATCACCGGGACACGTCGTCCGTGGACAACGCCGAACGCCGCTCTGGCGCGCCAGAGCGGCCCTTGTTCTGCGGGGCGCGATCGGCGCGGTAGCCAGGAGGCGTGGCCCGCGAGCGTTGACGGCCTGCGGCGTCGAGATGAGTAACGGGGTTCATGGGTCTCCTCCTCGATTGGCTTGAGCAAACAGCGGGGAGCAGGATCGCTGCCCAGTAGAATGCCGTTATGACCGTCAAGGAACGTCTGCAGCAGGTCGTCTCCGAGATGAGCGAGGAGGAGGCCGTCGATGCTCTGGCGTTGGTAGCCGGCGCCCGCGCGGGGGCGACGCCCTCTGACATCTACGGCACGGCTTGGGGGAAGGTGCTCGCCGACCTCGACCCTCAGGCGCTGTCGGTGACCGGAACCCCCACTATCTCGATCCCGGACGGCATTCCCGACGTTCAGTGAAATCCGACGAGGTCCTGATCAGGGCCCTCACGGCAGACGATCTACCCTCACTCGACGCCTTTCGCTGCAGCGCGGGGCTGCCCTGGGAAGACGCGGCCGAGGCGCAGATCCGCGGTCCCCTGCCACGACGCTACCTGGCCTCGCCGCCGCACTTCGACGGCAGGATGCTGATCGGCACCAGCCGAGGTGGAGACATCCTCGTTATCGGCGCCCATCACATTGAGCCCACTTTTGAGCCTGACGTGGGCTACACAGAGGTCGTGGCAGTTTCCCTTCCAGCTCGCGGCCAGCTCGTGGAGCTGGCCAAAGGACGAGAGGTCTCGCTGGGAGAGTTGATGCTCCTCGCGATCTTCAAGCAGATGCTCGCCCTTGGGCGGCACCCACGAACCTTCGTCCGAGTCGACCGCCGCAACCACCGCAGCCTGGCCCTGTGCGACCGAGTCGGCCTGACTGAGGAGCGCTCTGATCCTCACACTGACTTTCTCGTCCAGCGCTGGGGTGAGCTACCGGAGGGTGGCTGACAATCCGCCGGTAGGCCGCTCCTCGCGCGAAGCAAGAGAATGCTGCCATGAGCGAAGGAGTTGACTCAACCCCGAACCCCTGACGGATTCAGGTGCGTGAACACCCAGCGCGTCGCGATAGCTCCGAATGGAGGGACGCCATAGCCGCCGCGGTGGAGGCCGCCTATCCGCAGGCGCCGTTCACCTCGCTCACGTGAAGGCCGCCAGGTTCACCGTCGAGGTGACCTTCTGGATGACTCCTTTGAACCTGGCGAGGCCGGCCGTCGACCTCGACAACTTCGTCAAGCCTGTCCTCGACACACTCTTCACCTCGCAGAACGTCCGGAACAGACTCACCGGGATCCTTCTCCCCGACGTGAACGACACGCGGGTATTCCGACTCCTCATCGAGAAGGACGAAGTAGATAGTCCCGAGGACCAGGGGGCGGATATCACCATCTCCTGGAACCCCTCGACCACCCCGGGTCTCAGCGCTCCCTGACGCTCCTCGCGCGAAGCGGCACCCAGCGCCGGACCCGGGCTAGGACACGTAGGCCTTGCGCACCATGGCGGCCGTCCATCGGTTCGTGCCGTGTGCGGGGGGAACACCCTTGCGGTTCAGGAACTCGGCGATGTCGGCGAGGGACTTTTCCTTCGCAAGCTGCGTCCGGACTTGTGCCCGCCAGCCCCAGTCCCGCTTGTTGCACCAAGAGTGGGAGAGTCGAACGTTCTCGGCGACGAACCTACCGCCATCCGATTTGAGCCTCGGGTAGTGGTCGCGCGAGGGCGTCCACTTGTCGCCAGGGGTCCCGACCGGATCGAAAGCGCCGCGCCCCTTGTGGTGGTAGCACTGCGGCATCTCGCACCTCAGGGCGAGGAGCTGGCCGCGTTCTGCCATCCGCACGAGGACATTTGCATTTTTCACGCCGAGCTCGCGGAGTTGGTCCGCAACCGATTTATCTGCCATACCGCGATCCTGACACAATTACTCTTGCGTGCAAGCGAAACTTCACCGCTGACTTTGCGCTCGCCCTTCAGCGAAACGGCAGCGTCTCAGCGACCTCGGCCAACGTGGGTGCGTTGCGATCGCGGTCGGAGAGGAGCGGGTCGGGGACGGGCCACTCGACGGCGATGTCGGGGTCGTCCCAGGCGATGCCCGACTCGGTCGCCGGGTCGTAGGTGCTGGAGCAGAGGTAGGCGACGTCGGCGATGTCACTGAGGACGGCGAAGCCGTGGCCGAAGCCGATTGGGACGAAGAGCTGGCGGTGGGCCTCGTCGTCGAGCTCGTAGCCCTCCCACTGGCCGTAGGTCGGCGAGTCGCGGCGCAGGTCGACGGCGACGTCGAAGATCCGCCCGCGCGGGCAGCGGACCAGCTTCGCCTGGCCCGGCTCGGTCTGGAAGTGGATGCCGCGCAGGGTGCCCTGGCGCGAGCGTGAGTGGTTGTGCTGGACGAACTCGAGGTCGACCCCGTGCTCGGCCCAGAGGTCGCGGCGGTAGGTCTCGACCATGAAGCCGCGCTCGTCGCCGTGGACCGCCGGCTCGAGCAGGACGACGCCGTCGAGCCTCGTCTGCAGCCGCTTCAGCATCAGCCCAGCGCCCGGCCGTACTGCTTCTCGTAGTACACGCGGTACTCGCCGGAGCGGATCGGCCCCCACCACTCCTCGTTCTCGCGATACCAGGCAACTGTGCGCTCGAGGCCCTCGGCGAAGCGCACCTGCGCCTCCCAGCCCAACTCGGTCCGGAGCTTCTCGCTGGAGAGCGAGTAGCGGCGGTCGTGGCCGGGGCGGTCGGTGACGTGCTCGATCAGCGACTCGTCGGCGCCGGTCAGCTCCAGCACCCGCCGCACGACCTCGATGTTCTCGCACTCGTCCGGGCCGCCGACGTTATAGGCCTCGCCGGGCCGGCCCTTCTCCAGCACGGTGTGGATGCCGCGGCAGAAGTCCTCGACGTAGAGCCAGTTGCGCACCTGGTGCCCGTCGCCGTAGACCGGCAGGGAATCGCCGTGAATTGCGTTCAACACCATCAGCGGGATCAGCTTCTCGGGGTACTGGCGCGGGCCGTAGTTGTTGGAGCCGCGGCAGATCACGGCCTCGATGCCGTAGGTATGGACGTGGGCGGAGACGAGCAGGTCGCCCGCCGCCTTGGTTGCCGAGTAGGGGGAGGAAGGGTCGAGCGGCGAGGTCTCGGTGAACGAGCCCGACTCGATCGAGCCGTAGACCTCGTCGGTGGAAACCTGCAGGTAGCGCCCGACGCCGAGCTCGCGGGCGGCGTCGAGCAGCACGCCGGTGCCGATAACGTGCGTGCGGGCGAAGGCGTCCTGGTCGTCGATCGAGCGGTCGACGTGCGACTCGGCGGCGAAGTTGACCACCGCGTCGCAGCCCTCCATCGCCTCACGGACGGCTGCCGGGTCCTCGATCGCGCCGACGATCAGGTCGGTCCCCTCGGGAAGGTTCTCGGGACGGCCGGCGTACGTGAGCTTGTCGAGCACGCGCACCTCGTGCTCGCCGCCGACTAGGCGCACGTAGGTCGAGCCAATGAAGCCGGCGCCGCCGGTGACGAGAAGCTTCATGCGGGCCGAAGGGTAGCGGTCCTGAAACGACAAGACCCGCCGGAGCGGGTCGGGTCTGGCGAAGTGGGGGCTACCCCACAGACAGTTGATACCCGCACTCACAATACCAGGAGGCGGACTGGCCAGTCCCGACCGCCCCGGCGGCCTATGCTTGCGGAGGGTGCCGGACTCGAACCGGATCCGGGGCTAACCGGACATGACAGGTATCAACTGCCTGGAGACACCCATCTCCTTCGCCCTCCTGCCCTCGAACCTAGCAGTGAAAATCGGCCCGAATCGCCATGTATCTCTATTGGCACACTTGCGTATGCAATTTTTTTGAAACTGGCGCCGCCAGTGACGGGGGACTTCGCGGGATCGAGAAGACTTAGTCCTGAAACGACAAGACCCGCCGAAGCGGGTCGAGTCTGGCGAAGTGGGGGCTACCCCACAGATGATTGACACTCGTGGCCAGATTACCACGGCTCACCCCAGACTCGAGTCCGCTTCGGCGGTCTGTCTGCGGAGGGCGCCGGACTCGAACCGGATCCGAGGCTAGTCGGACATGATGAGTGTCAATCATCTGAAGACACCCGTCTCCTTCGCCCTCCTGCCCTCGAACCTAGCAGTGAAAACTTGACCTAGAAGGCGTGTGTGTCAATTGACTCACACTATTTTCACTTTCGTGTCACTTCCGGGCGAGTAGGTGTGGCAACGAGCATGATCTTCATGCCGGTGCCTCTTGCTCGCTGGAGCGTTGCGAGAGGTAGGCGGCCAGCCCGTCGCGCCAGGGGGGCAGCAGGATCGCGTGCTCGCGCTGGCTCGTGAGCGCCGAGTAGGGCGGTCGGGGCGCGGGGCGGCCGAGCATCTCGGTCGTCGCCGAGAGGACCATGCAGTCGACCTTCGCCTGCTCGAAGATCTCGCGGGCGAAGTCGTACCAGGAGCAGGCGCCCTCGGCGGCCATGTGGTGGATGCCGAACTCGATCCCCTCGATCAGGCGCACGACCCCGTAGGCGAGGTGCCAGGTGTAGGTGGGCGAGCCGACCTGGTCGCGCACGACGAGCACCTCGCTCTGGGTCGAGGCGAGGCGCAGCATCGTCTCGACGAAGTTGGAGCCGCCGGTGCCGAAGAGCCAGGAGGAGCGGACGACGAAGTGGCGCTTGTTGGCTGCGGCGGTCGCCTCCTCGCCGGCGAGCTTGGTGCGCCCGTAGGCGGAGAGAGGCGCCGGCTGGTCGGTCTCCACGTAGGCGTCGCCCTTGGCGCCGTCGAAGACGTAGTCGCTGGAGACGTAGACGACAGCGGCGCCGACCGCGGCGGCCGCGGCGGCGACGTTGCCCGCCCCCTGGCCGTTGACGGCCATCGCCGCGTCCTCAGCCTCCTCGGCCCCGTCGACGTCGGTCCAGGCGGCGCAGTTGACGACGACGTCGGGGCGCTCCAGCTCGAGCTTCGCGCTCACCGCCTCGGCCGCGGTCACGTCCAGCTCCAGCTTGCCGAGGCCGACGACCTCGTGGCCGGCGTTCTCGGCTGCGAGCACGACGTCGCGGCCGAGCATCCCCCCGGCGCCGGTCACCAGGACCTTCATCGCGCAAACGCCATCAGATGATCTCGATCTCGGAGCGGTCGCCGACCAGCATCCGCAGCGTCTGCGGCCGTCCCTTGCTGCGGGTGAGCTTCACCTCGCGCCCGAGCAGGCTCGCCTCCATCCGCGTGCCGAGGTCTTCGACGAGCGAGTCGGCGAGCACGATCGAGTGCTCGATTTCCGAGCGCACGACGCGCACCCCCTCGCCGATCGAGGTGTACGGGCCGACGTAGGCGTCCTCGATCACGGCCCCGGCGCCGATCGCCGCCGGCCCCCGCACCACCGACCCCTTCACCACCGCCCCGGGCGCGATCGCCACCCGCCCCTCGACCCGCGAGGCCTCGTCGACGTCCCCCTCGACCCGCGTCTCGATCTCCTCGAGGACGAGGCGGTTCGCCTCGAGCATGTCGGCGAGCCGCCCGGTGTCCTTCCACCAACCGGTGACGACCTGCGAGCTGACGGCGCGGCCCTCGTCGATCAGGCCCTGGATCGCCTCGGTGATCTCCAGCTCGCCCCGCCAGGAGGGCTCGAGGCGGCGCGCCGCGTCGAAGATCGAGGGCGCGAATAGGTAGACGCCGACGAGGGCGAGGTCGGAGGGCGGGTCCTTCGGCTTCTCGACCAGGCGCACGACCCGCTCCCCCTCCAGCTCGGCGACCCCATAGGACTGCGGATCGTCGACCGGGGTGAGCAGGATCAGCGCATCGGGCTCCTCGGCGCGGAAGCTGGCAACCAGCTCGCGCAGGCCGTCGGCCAGGAGGTTGTCTCCCAGGTACATGACGAAGGGCGAGCCGCCGAGGTACTCCTCGGCGGTGAGGACCGCGTGGGCGAGCCCAGCCGGCTCGTCCTGGACGATGTAGGTGACCTCGGCGCCGAACCGCGACCCGTCGCCGACCGCGGCGCGGATCTCCTCCCCGGTCTCGGGCGCGATCACGATCCCGATCTCGGTGACGCCGGCGTCGACCAGCGCCTCGATCCCGTAGAAGAGCACGGGCTTGTTGGCCACCGGGACCAGCTGCTTCGCGGAGGTGTGCGTGATCGGCCGCAGCCGCGTGCCCGCGCCCCCCGAGAGAATCAGGCCTTTGAGGTCTCTCACCAGCGCCAAGGCTATCGCCGGGGCGGCGAGCTAACCGCTGCCGCCGAAGCCCGGCAGCTGACCGACCAGCGAGCGCAGGTTGTGGATCGTCTCCCGCTCGGGCTTGAGCAGGGTCAGGGCGGGGATGTCGAGCGCCCGCGCTGCGCGGCGAACCATGAAGGCCGAGCTGGCCGAGTAGGCGATCAGCGAGGTGACGCCGGCGCCCATGATCCCCATCAGCGGCAGCAGCGCGGCGAGCCCCGCCGCGGTGACGGCCAGGGCGACGCCCTCGCCGAGGCTCGACTCGAGCGGCCGGTCGGCCGCCTGCAGCAGCGCCTCCAGCACCCGGTTGAGCCCGAAGACGATCCCAGCGAGCAGCAGCACCCGGCCGACCCCGGTGGCGCCGACGAAGGCATCGCCGAAGAGGAAGCGGATCAGCGCCGGCTCGGCGATGAAGATCGGCACCGAGACGAGCGTCGCGCAGAACAGGGTCGCGCTGACGATCAGCCGGGCGACGCGGCGGCGCTCCTCGGGGTCGTCGAGACGGGCGATCAGCGGCAGGGCGACGACGCCGAAGGAGAAGCCGATCAGCGTCGTCAGCGAGGTCAGGGTCACCGCCACCACATAGAGGCCCAGCGTCGCGGCGCTGAAGAAGGCTGAGATCACCAGCTGGTCGGCGCGCTCGTTGAGTGCCCACATGCTCTGGCTGAGCTGGCTCTTGAGGCCGAAGCCGAGCAGGTCCCGAACCTTCTCGCGGCGCACCCCGATGCCGCCGCGGGCGGCGCGGGCCGCGCGAACCACCAGCGCAACCGAGGCCGTCGCCGTCACCGCGTAGGCGAGCAGGTACACGTTCGAGGCGGATGTCACCGTCATCTCGTCGGCGATCGCCAAACCTGCGATGCCGGCGACCGTGACCCCGATCAGCAGCAGGCGCATGCTCTGGTACCAGAGGAAGCGCTGGGCCCCGTTGAGGATCGAGATCATCGAGACCGTGAGCAGGCAGAGCGGTACGAAGATCAGCAGGTAGCGCTGCCCGACGTCGACGATCGTCGGATCGTGGCCGCTCAGCGCCAGCGGCAGGATCAGCCAGCCGAACGCCATCAGCGCCAGCGAGTCGACGGCGACGATCGCCAATGTGCTGCCGACGACGACGCCGAGCCGTTGCGTGCGGGAGGCGAAGTAGGTCGAGGCCTGGGCGATGCCGAGGCTGCCGACCGTCGTGATCAGCATCGGCCAGAGGATGATCGCCGCCAGCTCCCCTCGGTCGGACGGGCCGAGGATGCGGGCAAGCATCACGCCGATCACGGCCTGAACCAGCTGGATCGTCCCGGTCGCCGCGAAGCTGCCCAGCATCGGTCCCGCCGCGCCCGCGGCAAGCTCGGCGTCGGGAAGGTCGGTTGCCTCCAGGTCGTCGGAGAGCAGCGTCGCCGGAACCGGCTGGGGCATCTCCTCGGCGGGCGGTTTCAAGGCGTGCGAACGATAGTCCGGCCCCTCAGCGGGAAGGCCGGTCGCCGTTCGCCGCGAGGCGGTGGAAGAGCGCCGCGAGCTCGTCGAGGAGGCGGGGCAGGTCGTATCGCTCCAGAACCAGGTCTCGCCCCCGCATCCCCATCTCGGTGCGCAGAGCGGGGTCGAGGACCAGCGCCTCGAGACGCTGCCGCCACTGCTCGGGCGTCTCGGCGAAGTAGGCCTCGCGGCCCTCGCTGATCACCTTGTGGTTGTGGCCGACCGGCGATAGGACCATCGGCAGACCCGCCGCCATGTACTCCTTGATCTTGAACGGCTCCTTGGTGCGGTGCAGCTCGGTGTCGTCCAGGGGCATGATCCCGATGTCGAAGTCGGCGATCCAGGAATGCTCGTCGGCTGGGTCCCAAGCGCGCCAATCGAGGTGAGGGTCGAGCGCGCCGAGCTGCGGGCGGCGCAGTCCGCCGACCACGAGCACCCGGGCGCCGGTCGCCTCGCAGACTTCACGCAACGCCTCGGCGATCGGCTCGAGGTGCATCTCGGGGTAGATGCCGGCGTAGCCGATCGTCACCGAATGGCCGTTGTCGTGGCGCTTGACCGGGTAGGCGGGGACGTCGACCGCGTATTCGATCCGCGTCACCCCGGCCCCCGCCTGCTCGGCGAAGCCGGCGACGACGTCGTTGCCGGTCACCACCGTGTCCGCCAGGCGGCAGCGCATCTGCGACCAGCGCGGTCGCGCTTCCAGCCAGATCCCGTCGTCGAGGTGGTAGGCGATCGGCAACCCGGTCAGCTTCTTCGCCAGCCACTCGGTGTAGGGGGGCGAGAGCCAGCGGAACATCGAGCGCTGCACGAAGATGACGTCGTAGCGCCGCGCTTTGAAGATCTGCCAGACCCGGCGCGGCAGCACGATCAGGTACCAGTAGATCGCCGCGCGCAGCTGCCATCCCCTGGACTTGCGCCGGTAGAAGAGCTCGTAGAGCCTCGGGCTCGACGGCTCGAAGACCCTGCCGACGACGCCGCGATCCGCCGAGCGCTCGGCCGGCAACAGGCAGAAGGTGCTGCTCGCCCGGTCGTCCACCGGGTGCATCGGGAAGAAGGCGACCCTGATCGGGTCGCGGCTGCTCGCGCTCACGCCACGAGTATGCCCTCCCGCTCGACCTCCGGCATCTGGACCTCTTCGCGGTCGCCGCGGCGCCAGCGGGCGATCGGCCTCGAGCCATCCACGCACCTTAGATGGATCGTCAGCAACAGCCACCAGGCCAGGGCCAGGATCTGCGTTTCCAGCGCCGGGTAGATCGCGTTGTAGAGGGAGAGGCCGAGGCCGGCGGCGGCAACGCTCGCGGCCCAGGGGTCGAGCGACCGCGGGACCCCGAGGCCGAAGGAGACCAGCGCCCAGATCAGGAAGGCGCCAACCGCGATCAACCCCAGGGCGCCGGTCTCGACGAGGAGCTTCAGGTAGTAGCTCTCAACCGTGAGCTGATTCCCGGGTTGGTCGACCAACTGCTGGGCGTTGCCGGTCGAGGCGACCCCGCGGCCGGTCGCCTTCTGCACCAGTCCCGCGTCTCCATAGACGCGCAGCCCCTCCTCGAACGATTCCGTTCGCAGCGAGTTGCCGGGGTCGCCGCTCGGGTTGAAGCCGGAGGCGACCCGACCCCCCGCGTCGCCCGGCGCGACCCCGCCGATCGCTCCCGCGGCGATCGCGATCGCGACGGCCGGGGCGACGAGCACGACGAAGCTGAGCCGTCGACCGCGAACGGCGAAGAGCAGCAGGGCGACGATCCCGATTGCGGCGATCACCACGCCGGAGCGACTGAAGGTGAGCACCTCGCCGCTGAGGATCGCTGCCAGCACGGCCGTGCCGGCGAGACGCGTCCTCCAGTCCGGCCAGGTGGCGAACTCGCCCATAGTCAGGACGGCGGTGACGCCGAGGAAGGCCGAGGTGTGCAGGTAGCTGCCGGTGATGCCGGCGTAGCGGTTGGCCGCGAAGCCGTCGACCTGGGCGCTGGCGGCCTGGATGAAGCCTTCCACCCCCGCCGCCTGGACGAGCACCGTCACCGCCACCAGCGATCCCATCGCGATCAGCAGGCGGGTCAGCCGGCGCGTGTCGCCCGGCTCGAGCAGCGGCCAGACGACAAGGGCGAGCGTCGGGTAGACGAGGTACTGGGCGGCGCCGATGCCGAAGAGCTTCAGGCTGACGGCCCGGTCGAGGAAGCTGAGCGCGACGGCGATCGCGATCAGCCCCCAGCCGACGAGGAGGGGACGGGGGAAATCGTCGAGGCGTGGACGGCGCTGGGCGACGACGCCGACGGAAAGGGCGGCCACGAGGCACGGCACGAGCGCGTTGACCGCCAATCTGGAGTTGCCGATCGAGACCTCTTCGGCGAGCTCCAGCAGGCCGCCCCGCAGGGGGATGAGGACGATGGCGAGCACGACAAGCCCACGCAGGCCACGCCGCCCGCCGCGAACCGCTACGGCGAGCGCGGCCAGGAAAAAGAGCATGGCAAATGGCAAGGCGCCGATCATACCCACGCACCATGCCCGATCCGCGGGCTTCGAAAACCCGCGGACGCACGTCTAGTATCCGCTCGCGTGTGCGCGCCAAAGCCGTCCCGCTCCCGCGCGCCGTACAGGCTGAAGTCGGCGGTGGCCCGCCTCGGCCCGCTCTACGTCTGGGCGCGGCGGCTGCGAGCGCTGGGCAGATACGCGGCGCGCCGCCCTCACGACCCCGACTTCGCGGCCTTTGCCGAGCTGCCCGGCGACGGCCTCTTCCTCGACGTCGGCGCCAGCATCGGCCAATCGGCGCTCTCCTTCCGGATCTTCAAGCGGCGCTCGCCGATCGTCTCCCTTGAGCCGCTTCCCTGGCATCGCGGCGATCTGCGCTTCGTCGCGCGGGTGCTGCGACGCCACAGCTACCTGAACGTCGGCGCGGCCGAGGAGTCGGGGCGGGCGATCCTCTACGTGCCCGTGCTCGGCGCCTACCGGCTGCCGGCCCAATCGGCGCTGACCCGCGAGGACGCGGCCGCCGTGCTCGAGCAGCTCGAGACCGAAGGCGCGAGCCCTGAGCGCCTGCGGCTGGAGGAGGTCGAGATCAAGCTGCGCCGGATCGACGAGCTGGAGCTCGACCCGGCCTTCGTCAAGATCGACGTCGAGGGCGCCGAGCTTGGCGTGCTCGCCGGGATGCGCGAGACGATCGAGCGCTGCCGGCCGGCGCTGATGATCGAGCGCTCGGAGCGGATCGACCAGGTCGTGGCGCTGCTCGCCGAGCGCGACTACAGGCCGTTCGCCTTCGAGCCGGCGGCTCGCGAATTCCACCCCTACGAGGGACAGGCCGCCGTCAACGTCTTCTTCCTGCCGGCGGAGCGAGGGCAGCGGGCTGATCCGTGCAAGGATGCGCGCGGATGAGCGACGCGAAGCCGAAGCGGGCTCTGGTCACCGGCCTGACCGGCCAGGACGGCTCCTACCTGGCGGAGCTGCTGCTCGCCAAGGGCTACGAGGTGCACGGGATCATCCGCCGCTCCTCGAGCTTCAACACGGCCCGGATCGAGCACCTCTACCGGGACCCGCACGAGCCGGACACGCGGCTCTTCTCCCACTACGGGGACCTCTCCGACCCGGTCGCGCTGACGCGGATGATCTACGAGCTGCAGCCGGACGAGATCTACAACCTCGGCGCCCAGAGCCACGTCCGCGTCTCCTTCGACATCCCCGAGTACACCTTCGACGTCACCGGCGCCGGCACGCTGCGCCTGCTCGACGCGATCCGCGAGTCCGAGGTCGAGACCCGCTTCTACCAGGCCTCCTCGTCGGAGATCTTCGGCTCCTCGCCACCGCCGCAGAACGAGCGGACGCCCTTCCACCCGCGCAGCCCCTACGCGATCGCAAAGCTCGCCGCCTACTGGGCGACGGTCAACTACCGCGAGGCCTACGGCATGTTCGCCGTCAACGGGATCCTCTTCAACCACGAGTCGCCGCGCCGCGGCGAGACCTTCGTCACCCGCAAGATCACCCGGGCCGTGGCCCGGATCAAGGCCGGCCTGCAGGAGAAGCTCTACATGGGCAACCTGGACGCCGAGCGCGACTGGGGATACGCCCCCGACTTCGTCGAGGCGATGTGGCTGATGCTGCAGGCCGGGGCGCCCGACGACTACGTGGTGGCGACCGGCGAGTCGCACTCGGTGCGCGAGGCGCTCGAGGTCGCCTTCGCCCACGCCGGCCTCGACCCCGGCGAGCACGTCGAGATCGACCCCCGCTACTTCCGCCCGGCCGAGGTCGACTCGCTGCTCGGCGACGCGAGCAAGGCGCGGGAGGCGTTGGGCTGGGAGCCGAAGGTGCGCTTCCGCGAGCTGATCGAGCTGATGGTCGACGCCGACATCGAGGCGCTCGAGGCGCAGCTCTCGGGCAGGGCCGCGCGTTGAGCGAGGAGCGCAACCCGGACCCGGCCTTCTGGCGGGGGCGGCAGGTGGTCGTCACCGGCGGCGCCGGCTTCCTCGGCAAGCCGACCGTCCGCATGCTCGAGGAGCTCGGCGCGCAGGTGCGCGTGCCGCGCTCGGCCGAGCACGACTTGACCGACGCCGCGGCCTGTCTCGAGGCATTGAGCGGCGCCGACGCGGTCGTCCACCTCGCGGCCAACGTCGGCGGCATCGGCTTCAACCGCCGCAACCCGGCGCCCCTGGTGCGCGACAACATGGCGATGGGGCTGAACGTCTTCGAGGCCTGCCGGCAGCTGGGGGTCGAGAAGCTCGTCGCAGCCTGCTCGGTCTGCGCCTACCCAAAGCACACCCCGGTCCCCTTCAGCGAGGACGACCTCTGGAGCGGCTTCCCGGAGGAGTCGAACGCTCCCTACGGGCTGGCGAAGAAGATGCTGATCGTCCTCTCCGACGCCTATCGCCGCCAGTACGGGCTCGACTCCCGCGTCCCCGTGATCGCCAACCTCTACGGGCCCGACGACAACTTCGACCTCGAGGACTCGCACGTGATCGCCGCGATGGTCCACAAGTACGTCCTCGCCGCCGAGCGCGGCGAGCCGCAGGTGACCCTCTGGGGCACGGGCGAGCCCTCGCGCGAGTTCCTCTACGTCGACGACGCGGCGCGGGCGATGCTGCTCGCCGCCGAGCACGCCGACTTCTCCGAGCCGTTCAACGTCGGCACAGGCGTCGAGACCAAGATCCGCGACCTGGCGCAGATGGTCGTCGAGGCGACCGGCTTCGAGGGCGAGACGGTCTGGGACACCTCACGGCCCGACGGCCAGCCCATTCGCTACCTCGACGTGGGCAGGGCGGCGGAGCGGATCGGCTTCCAGGCGCAGGTGCCCCTCGAGGAGGGGCTTAAGCGCACGGTCGAGTCGTTCCGGGCCTCGCTGGCGCGGACCTGAGGTTCCGCCCTACGGACGCGCCCGGCCGCCGGTGATGGCGACGAAGGCGTGCCAGGCCGGCTTCGGCCTGAAGCCGTCGCCGGCCCGGAAGAGGCCGACCGAGTCGCAGAAGGAGCAGTCCGTGTACGCGGGATTGTCCTTCCACGAGTACCAGTAGGCGGCCCTGAGGTTGAGGCGGCGGCGGTTGGCGATCAGGTAGCGATACGCCTTGCGCAGTTCGCGTGCCTGACCGCGGATCCCCTGCTCGAAGGCGACCACCTGCGGGTCGTTCTGGGAGCCCCAGCCCATCTCGGTGATGTAGAGGCCGGCGCCGCGGTCGCGATTGCCGACGACGACGGCCCGCACTTCCTCGGCCAGCGTTTCGAGGTCGTCGACGTGAAAGGCGTGGGCGTGCAGGGCGACGCCGTCGAAGAAGCGCCGGATGCCCGGCACGCGGTAGAGGGCGGCGAGGAACTTCGGGGCGTCCATGCCGCGTCTGCCGCCCTCATCCGGATTGCCGAAGAGGCCGGAGAGGATGACCTTGGCGCGGCGATCGATCGCCTTGATCGCGCGGTAGGTCGGCTTCAGCAGGCGGGCGTAGCGGCCGGCGGAGACGGGATAGGCGAAGTAGAAGAAGTTGGCCTCGTTCCAGATTTGCCAGGCATGGACGCCGCGGCCGCGGAGGTGGCGCACGGCGGCCTTGACGAAGGCCAGCCAGGCGCGGCGGGCGCGGGCGCTGTCGATCGGCAGCGTCGTCTGCGCGGGCGCGATCCAGCTCGGCGTCCCGTAGAGGAAGGGCAGCACCTGGAGACCGCGGCCGCGGGCCACTTCGACGGCCTGGTCGATGCCGCTCCAGTCGTAGGCGCCGCCTTCCTCCGGCTGCACGGTCGCCCAGGCGATCGGCAGGCGCACGGCGCCAATCCTGCCCGCCTTCATATAGAGAGCGTCGGCGTCGGTCAGCGGCGTCTGCGGCGCGATGCCGAAGAACGAGCGCGGCAGCGCCTGGGCGACCGCGGGGGCGAGCAGCGCGACGGCAACCGCGAGGGACAGGGCGATCGCCCTCGCCGATCTCAATACGTCCCGCCCAGCTTGCGGTGGTCCCAGGTGGCGATCCGCACCGGCTTGAAGTGGATCGCTACTCGCTTCGGCGCCTGTGCTTCCAGCGCCGCCCTGGCGTCGCCCTCCACCGAGGAGATCCCCTCCGCGTAGCGCAGAGTCAGCTCTTCGGCGAAGCCAAGGACGGTCACGGGGTCGCGGTGGATCTCGGCCTCGGCCTCGATCATCGCCCCGCGCAGCTCGCCGTACTCGTGACCGGTCTCGATCAGGACCGTCGCCCGCGGGTCGCGTTCGAGGTTGCGCACCTTCTGCGATTTCGCATAGGTCCAGATCCAGACCTCGCCCTCGCGCGGCACGAACCACATCGGCATCGAGTGCGGCCAGCCGCGCGGCCCGAGGCTGGAGACGATCGCGATCCGCTCGCCCTCGAGCAGCTCCAACAGCTCGGCATCGCTGAGCTTGATCTGGTCGCGGCGGCTCACGAACGCCGTAGCGTGACGGATTCGGCGGCGAAAAGTTCCAGAATCGTTCGAATGTGCGCGCCACGCGCGCGCCGGCGCCCCGTAGCCTCGCTTGCACGATGACGCCGCAAGCCCAAGCCCAGCTTTCCGCCGCTCCTCTCCCTAACGTACGTATTCCCTACTATTTTCTCGTACGTACTAGTCCTGAGGAGCCGGCTTTGACGACAACCGCTTCCAAACTCCGCGCCAACATCTACCGCATGCTCGACGAAGTCCTCGAGACCGGTCAGCCGCTGGAGATCGAGCGCAACGGAAAGATCCTCGTCCTCGCACCAAAGGAGGAGCGTTCCTTCTGGGACCGCCTCCCTCGCCGTGAGGGATACATCGTCGGCGATCCCGACGAGTTGATCCACATGGACTGGTCCTCGGAGTGGAATCCTGATCCTTCTTGACACCCATATCGTCGGCTGGCTCTACGAGGGCAACGACCGGAAGATCCCCAAGAGGGCTCACCGCATGCTCGAAACGGAGGAGGCGTTCATCTCTCCGGTCGTCGAGCTGGAGCTCACGTACCTCCACGAAGTCGGCAAGGTCAGCGAGCCCGCCGCGGCACCGCTCTCGGCCTTGCGGCGGAGCGTCGGCCTCCAGGTCGCGGACGCGTCGCTGGAGGCGGTTGTGGCGGCAGCGGTGCGCCTCAACTGGACGCGCGATCCATTCGACCGCCTGATCGCCGCGCAGGCGATCCTCGCCGACGCGCCGCTGCTCACAGCCGACCGCACCATCCTCGAGCACCTGCCGCTGGCGACCTGGGAGTGACAATCCGCCTCGGGGGGAGGCTCGTGCGAACGGACAGTGGCGCGCTCGACCTCAGCGAGCGAGGCTGAGGTGGACCGCCCGAGTCGTGCGTGCGCCCGGGATGGCGACCAGGAGCTGGGCACGCAGGGTGCCGCGCCGGCCGAGGAGGTGGCGCCCGCGGGAGTTGAGCGCAAGGCGGAAGGTATGCGAGCTACCGGCCTGCAGCTCGAAGGCCCGGCTGCCGACCCCGAGGCCGGCATTGCGCAGGACCATGTGACCCGGACAGCCTTCGGCCGCTGTCTGGCCGCAGCGGACCCATGCCTTCACCGAAGCGCCGACGGGGCGTGCGTGCCTGACGACGAGTCGCGGCGGAGCGACGCTGCCGACGGTCGCGGCGTCGACGTAGTCGTTGTCGATGTTGATCGTGACCAGGCCGTAGGTCTCGTTATGGCCGCCGCGGTACTGGTGGATGCGCTGGTGCGAGGGCCACATCTCGGCGCTGAGGTAGGAGTCGAGCGCGTTGCGCCGGTTGTTCCAGTTCGCGAACCAGATCTGGTCGGGCTCGACGTAGCCGGTGCCGTACTCGCGCGCCAGGTCGGCGATGCCCGAGCCGCTCGAGCTGTAGACGCCGGAGCGGTAGCCGAGCGCGTGCAGCCGGTTCGTCCAGGCGGCGAGGAAGGTGAGGGTCGCCCGGGTCGCATTGGTGGTTCGCGTGTAGGCCTCCATGTCGAAGTAGATCGGGCTGCCCCGCCCCATGCCGATCGCCTGCGCGTCGGCGGCCGCGTCGTTCGCGGCTTCGGCGCCCTGTTTGGTCGCCTTGCTCGCACTCAGCTTGGCGCAGCTGCCGCAGGCGCTGGTGGGCGCCTGCAGGCCGACGTAGGTGGGGATCAGATGCCAGCCGGCGGCGACCTGTTCGGCCACCCAGGCCGCGGTCAGGTTGGGCTGCGAGCAGGCGCGATTGCCGCCGCCGATGTACACCCCGACCGCGCGGTAGGGAGAGGAGCGCCAGGACTTCATCGCCCGCTTCGAGGGCGCCGCGCAGGCGTCGAAGCCGAGGCCGGTGAAGATCTCAGAGCCGACCGAGGACGACGGAACCGGCGGCCCGATCTCGCTCGCTCCCGCGAGGGGGCGGGCTCGGGACCGCGGTTCGACCAGGATCGCCCTCTGGCGCCCGATCGCCTGCGAGGGACAGCGCTGAGCGGCGCCCGGCCGCCCCAGATAGACGGCGCGGCGGTCGAGCCGCACGCACATGGCCGGGTGCTTCGCCAGGCGGTAGACGGGCCAGCCGCGCGGCACCTGGACCCGCTGGCCGTCGAAGCGCACGGTCTGCGCCGCCGCCGGCGCGGCGAGGACCGCAAGCGCGACGGCAGCCGCTATCGCTGCTCTGAGCAGGCGCATACCTGCGTCAACCGTTCGCGGCTCGGTTCGATTCGCCTTCAGGCGGGGACCAGATCCAGCTCGCGCCAGGGGCCCTCGCCGGCCATCGGCTGGGTGCGGCCCTCGAGCCAGTCGGCCTGCAGGTCGTCGTAGTGCGGGCTCGCCGGGTGGCCGGACTGCCCGGTGAACATCTGCCAGCGCGAGCGCTCGGGCTGGGCCGGGTCGGCGACCATGCGCCAACTCGGCGCCCAGACGGCCCTGTATGGGTCGTTGGGGTCGTAGGCGATCTGGCTCACGGTCTCCTGCGCGCCGCCCGCCTTGAGGCTGCGGTTGAGCAGACGCCGCAGCAGCGGATTGGCGGCGCCGAGCGGATGCGGGAACTCCATCTCGTGCACGTCTCCCCAGCGCCAGGCCTCGGGGTCGGGGCCGAAGCGGTCCGTGAGGTCGTCGAGAGCGCCGCTCAGCGCCTCCAGCACGAGCTCGTCCCAGGGCCGGCCGATCAGCTCCTCGTCGGCTTCCTCCCAGAGGTCCATCAGGTGCGAGTGCCAGCGCCAGGGCGAGGTGACGTGCGGCGTGAAGCCGTTGTCGGCGCGGTCGAGCCAGCGCTCGCAGAGGTCGCGGTCGCCGATCGCGGCGCGCGCGACCTCCCGTGCCAGGCGCAGCAGGAAGGCCTGATAGATCGTTCCGGCGATCGAGTCCGGATCGAGGCGCCCGTCCCAGCTGCGCAGGCGCTCCAGCGCGCTGCGCTCGCGCTGGCCCGTCGGAGAAAGGCGGCCGAGGCGCCGCGCCGCCTCGACCCCGGGGATCGAGAAATTGTCGGTCTGCATCGCCTCGAAGCTCTCGATGTCGTGCGCGTCGTTGGCGCGCAGCAGCTGCTCGATTCGCTTCGCGCGGAAGCCGTCCAGCCACTCGCTCGTTATGTGGTGGGGGTAGTCGTCGCCGACGATTCGGTTGTTGGCCGTGACGAGGAAGCCGCTCTCGGGATCGACCGCCGCGGGCAGCTCGTCGTAGGGGATCGTCCCCTCCCACTCGAACTCGCCGCTCCAGCCGGGCTTCGGCAGGTCGGGGCAGCCGCCCCGCCGCAACGGCAGCCGGCCGATCAGCTTGTAGCCGATCGAGCCATGGCGGTCTGCCCAGATCAGGTTGGAGGCGGGTGAGGTGTGCCCCTCGAGCATCGCGACCAGCTCCAGGCCGGAGGAGATGCCGTGCAGCTCGAACATGCCCCGGAAGGAGGTTGGCTGGTCGAGCGTCTGCCAGCGCAGGGCGAGCGGCTCCGCCTCGTCGGCGCCGAGCGCTGGGTTGACGATCGGCCCGTGGTGGGTGATCCGCACGTCGAGCACCTCGGGCGCGTCGCGCCCCTTGACCGGGATCTCCTCGCGCACGATTTCGAGCGGGCGCCACTCGTCCTCGAAGAGGTAGCGGTCGCCCTCGACCCGCTCGACGAAGAGATCCTGCACGTCGGCCATCACGTTGGTGAAGGTCCAGCAGACGTCGTTGTTCTGGCCCATGTAGACGCCGGGCATCCCGGGCAGCGAGGCGCCGCGGACGAAGCGGTCGCCGAGCGTGAGGCCGACCTGGTACCAGATGCCCGGCATGCTCTGCGGCAGGTGCGGATCGCCGGCGATCAGCGGCGACCCGGTCGCGCTGTGCGCGCCGGAGACGGCCCAGTTGTTGGAGCCGCTGGCCTCCGCGGCGAGGCCGATCGAGCGGCGCACGGCGTCGAGCTGCTCGACGATCGCGAGGCCTTCGCCCGACCAGGCTTCCTGGGTGACGACCGGGTTGTCGGCCGGATAGGTGGTGTCGAGGCGGGCCGCCAGCTCGGGGCCGAGCGCCCGCACCATGTCGGCGCGCAACAGCTCCCGCTCCCAGTTCGTCGAGAGGCCAAAGGCGAGCAGCTTGCCGAGGCTGAGGATGTCGACCGGGCGCCAGGGCTTCCAGCCGAGGCGCAGGAGCTGCATCTCGAAGGGCATCGCCCTGGCATCGGCCGCGGCCGCGTTGATCCCCTCGCAGAAGCGCTCCAGCAATGCGAGCAGCTCGGGGTCGAGGGTCGCCGCCTCGCGCTCGGCCGTGCGCCGCATGCCCAGCGTGCGCATCAGGCGGTCGATCGGCAGCGCCTCCTCGCCGGCCATCTCGGCGACCCGGCCGGAGACGACGCGACGGTAGAAGTCGAGCTGCCAGAGCCGGTCCTGCCCGTGGCAGAAGCCCTCGGCGAACCAGAGGTCGGCGCTGCTCTGCGCCTCGACGTGGGGCACGCCCCAGCGGTCGCGCCGCACGCGGACGGGACCTTCGAGACCGTCGAGCGCGATCGTGCCCTTCTGCTTGGGCAGCGGGCGACGCGCGAGCCAGTGCCAGGCGGCGGCCGTCGTCGCGGCGGCCAGTCCTGTCCCGGCGGCACCGGCCAGCAGTCCCGTCTTCACGGCCCGACCCATGCCGCAAGGGTACTGGCCGCCCAGCCAACGAGCTTCCGGTGCGCTTTATCCCCCTATAAAGGGGTAAAGGCGCACCGGAACTGATGCGGGGCGCTGGCTACTCGGTGAGGTCGGCCTCGAAGCGGCCTTCGCCCGCGAGCTTCTCGAGATGGGCCTCCATCACCATCGCCGCGGCGGGGCGCACCTCCCCCGGGACGTCGTCCCAGACCTCGTTCAGCAGCGCCTCGCGCGAGCGCTCGCCGCGGTCTAGGGCGGCGAGCAGGCGGCGCTCGCGCATCTCGCGGTGCTCGACGTACTCGGTCAGCTTCGCGGCCGGGTCCTCGACCCACGGTCCGTGCCCGGGACAGATCAGCTCCAGGGGCTCGGCCTGCAGCCGGCGCAACGAGTCCATATAGGCGGCGAGCGAGCCGCCTTCGGGCGGGACGAAGGTCGAGCCGGCGCCGAGCACGAGATCGCCGCTGAAGCAGACGCCGTCGGCGCTGAGCAGACAGACGTGGTCGGCCGCATGCCCGGGGGTGGCGAGCGCGCGCAGACCCCCGTGCTCCTCGCCATCGCCGGGCAGGATGACCTCGGCCCCCAGGTGGCGCGCGCCCTCGGCATGGTCGCCGTGGGTGTGAGTGAGCAGGACGAGGCCGATCCCGCCCCGCTCGTCGGCCGCGGCCCGCACCGCGTCGAGGTGACGGGGGAGGTCCGGCCCCGGATCGATCACAGCACAGGGATCGTTCCCGTAGAGGTAGGTGTTCGTCCCCTCCAGCGTCATCGGCCCCGGGTTGGGCGCGACGAGCCGGAGGATCTCGGGATGCCCCGGCGCCTCGGTCAGCCCGCGACCTCTTTGGCGATCGCCTCGCGCGCGTCCTCTGGCTCGAGCACGACGAGGTCGCCGGCGCCGCGCAGGATCTCCCGCACCAGCCACGAGGTTCCGGCGTAGGGCAGCTCGACGACGACGGCGCCGTCGGCCAGCTCCTCGACCACGGTGCGCTCCTCGCGCAGCCAGCGCGCCCGCTCGGGCGAGACCCAGACCCGCGCTACGTGGGCAGCCGGCACCTCGCCATGCGTCATCCAGTCCTCGACACCGACGATTATCTCCTCGACCTCGGGTCGTGGCTCGAAGCCCTTCGGCGACAGCTTCGCCTCCTTGATCCGGTCGAGCTTGAAGTGGCGGATGCCCTCTTTGCCGAGGTCATAGCAGGCGACGTACCAACCCTCGCTCCCGTTCTCCAGCCGGTATGGCTCGACCGAGCGTTTGGTGAACTGGTCCTCGTTCTCCTTGTAGTACTGCAGCTCGAGCACGCGGCTGGCGCCGATCGCCTTGTTGACGACGCGCGCGACCTCGACGTCGCCACCGCTGCCGGCGGCGATCTCCAACCCCTCCTCGGAGGGGTCGTGGCCAAGCGCCTTGACGATCTTGGCGCGGGCGCTCTGCAGGCCGCCCTGCGGCAGGTGGTCGCCGAAGAGGTCGATCGCCGCCACCAGCGCCTTCGCCTCGAGCGGCAGCAGCCGCGCGGGGCGGGCGAAGTTGTCGCCGTAGGGCTCGGAGTCGACCTCGATCTCGTCGCCCTGGATTTCGGCGTAGAGGACGTAGGTGCCGCCACCGAAGTTGACGACGTTGAGCAGGTCGATGTCCTCCTGCAGCTCCTCCGCGGTCAGCTCGAGGCGCTGGCGCAGATCGGCCACCTCCAGCCGCTCGCCGCGTTTCGCCGATGAGATCAGCAGGCCGGCGAGGGTGACAAGGCGGGCGAAGCGCTCGGGCCGGATCGCGGCCTCGCCGCGACCGTTGGAGCGCACCCGGCGCGGCGCCTCGCGCAGCGGCCGGTCGACGATCTCGGCAGGCTTGAAGCCGTTGTCATGGCGCTCGTGGAGCAGGCCGAGGCGGCTTTCGGCCTCCTCGCGCAACTCGTCTGGCGCGAGCACCTGTGCGTTCTGGCGCCAGCGCAACACCCAGGCGATCAGCTCGCGCGGCGACGCGTAGTCGGTCTCGAAGACGGAGCCCTTGCCGGGCGCGCCGTCGGACTTCTTCGCCGGCCGCAGCGCGCCGTAGGCGCCGAAGTCGCGCTCGACCAGCCAGGCGATGCGGTCGCGGACGAAGATCCTCGCCGTGCCCCGGATCTCGCCCAGCTGCCAGTCGGCGCGCTGGCCGTAGTCGCGGCGGTCGAAGTCCTCCGGCGGCGAGAAGTCGTGCTCGGCCTTGGAGGCGTAGCCGACCTTGCCCTGGATGCGCGAGAGGCGGAAGACGCGCACCGCCTCGCGCTCGTGCGAGAGGCCGATCAGGTAGAACTGCCCGCCGCGGAAGACGAGGTGGTAGGGGTCGACCTTGCGCTTCGCGGTCTCGTCGCGCTCCATCGTGTAGTAGGTGAACTCGATCGTCTTGCGGCGTGAGATCGCGGTCTCGATCTTGGAGAGCCGCTGCGAGAGCTCGCGGCCCCCGGCCGAAGCGGTCATCGCCACTTCCACCGGCGCGCGCTCGCCCTCCTTGAGCGGGTTGGGGTGTCCCCAGGCGACCTGCTGCAGGGCGAGGCGCAGCGGCTCGGCATAGGCGAATTCGCCTTCGGAGAGCAGCAGCAGCGCGGTGCTCAGGGAGGCGAGCTCGTCCTCGTCGAACTCGATCGCGTCGAGGTAGAAGTTCTCCGGCGGCAGCGAGTAGAGCTCGGCCTCGAAGAAGCCCTCGCCGGGCTTCTCGACCCCGAGCTGGATGCCCAGGCTCTCCAGCTCCGCGCGGTCCGCGTAGAAGCGGCGCGCGAACGCGTCTTCGTTCATGTCGCTGTAGCCCTCCACCTCGCGCTTGATCTCGAGCGCCGAAACCGGCCTCCCCTGAGCCATCAGGAACGAGATCAGCGAGAGCTGGCGGATCAGCTTCTCGGTGTCCTTCGCCACGGAGCGGAGATTAGTGCGAGGCCCAGGTCCGCGCAGCCCTCATCCCCGCATTTTCCCGCTCCTCGCTAGGTTTCGCGCTGGATGGCAAGTGACGCGAGCCCCTCTGAAGCGATCGAAGGGCTGAACCCACGCCGAGCTTCGCTCGTCGTCCTCGCTGCCGCGATGGCGGTTTCCGCCGTGACGCTGCTGTATTTCGGCCGCGGCCAGTACTTCTCGACCGACGAGTGGCTCTACGTCGGCGACTACCCCGGCTGGAGCCTTAGCTCGCTCTTCCACCCCGACAACGGGCACCTCTTCGTCCTCGCCAACGTCGTCCTCAACGCCTCGCTCGAGCTCTTCGGCAGCGACTACCTGCCGCTGCGCGTGTTCAGCGTCGTCATGGTCCAGGTCAACGGGGGCCTCGTCTACCTGGTCGTGCGCAGGCGGGTCGGGCCGGTGCTGGCGCTCGCCCCGGCGATCCTGCTGCTCTTCCTCGGCTCCTCCTACGAGATCGTCCTGCAGGCGTTCTCGATCAACTCGCTGATGGCGATCGCCTTCGGCCTCTGCGCGATGCTGGCGCTCGACCGCGAAGACCGGCGGGGGGACGCCGTCGCCGGCGCGATGCTGGTCCTCTCCGTGCTCTCGTTCGAGTGGGGGCTGTTCTTCGCCGCCGGCGCCGCGGTCGAGATGTGGCTGCGGCCCAACCGCCCGCCGCTGGGCCGCTTCGCGATCGCCGCGCTCCCCTTCGCGATCTGGCTCGTCTGGCGGGCCTGGGCGCCCTCCGAACCCGGCGACGACGTCACCCTGCTGAACATCGGGACGCTGTTCACCTCGATCGGGCTGGTCTCTGCCTCGATGCTGGCCTCGGTGACCGGGCTGTTCAGGGTCCCGAACCTCTTCTCGCCGACGATCGAACCGGACTGGGGCATCCCGCTCGCCGTCGCCGCCGCGATCGGGCTGGTCGCCTGGTTGCGGGCCGGGCTGAGGCCGAGCGCGCGCTTCTACTCGCTCGCCACGTCCCTGTTCCTGTTCTGGCTCTCGCTCGCGCTGACGGTGAGCATGTACCGCGGGCCGACGACGAACCGCTACGTCTACGGCGGCGCCCTGATCTTCTTCCTGCTCCTCGCCGAGCTGCTGCGCGGCGTCCGCATTCCCCGCGCCGCCTACGCCGCCGTGGCGGCGGTGCTCGCCTTCTCCCTCGTCGCCAACTTCGTCCAGCTGCGCGACGGCGGCTCATACGTGCGCGGCCTCGACGAAGTGAACGACGCCAAGCTGGGAGCGCTGGAAATCGTCCGCGGGCAGGTCGACCCGGGCTTCCGCGCCGACCCCTGGTCGCCGGGCGAACCCCTGACCGTCGGGCTGACCGTGACCCCATCCGACTACTTCGCCGCCGCCGACGAGCACGGCGCATTCGGGACGAGCCCCGCGGACCTGCTGAGCGGAGGGGGCGCGCCGGCCTCAGCTGCCGACCAGACGATCGCCCGGGCGCTGGAGATCGGCGCCGAACCGGTCCGGGCGGTGGGGCCCCCCGGGGACGGGGCGGTCAGCCTTGCCGAGCCCGTCGCGGACGGAAGCGCGAGGGCCGCGGGGCGCTGCCTCAGGATCGCTCCAAGCCTCGGGCGCACCGCCACGGCCAAGCTCACGCTGCCGCCGGGCGGATTCTCGGTCGACGCGCCCCGCTACTCCGAGCTGCCGATCGCGCTGGGTCGCTTCTCCACCGAGTTCCCGGTCGACCTCGGCAAGGTGCTCGGGTCGGCGGTGGTCGAGATCCCCACCGACCGCTCCGAGCAGCCCTGGCTGGCAAGGCTCGCCTCCGCCCGTCCGTTCACCGTCTGTCCGCTGCGCTTTAAGCCGCTTTGAGCCCGAAATAGGCGGAGCCCGAAAGGGCACGGTCGAAGCCCGACCAGGACTCGCCCGGGGCGAGCTGGCGCTCCAGCCGATCGAAGCTGCCGAGCCGCCCGCCGAGGTTGTCGATCATGTGGACGAGGACGGCCTCGCGGGTCGCGGGCAGCACCGGCGAACCGTGCTCGAGCGAGCCGTGGTGGGCGAGGATGATGTGGAGGACCGCCTTTGCGAGGTCGGGGTCGAAGCCGGCGATCTCCTCTATCTCGCGGCGCACGAGGTAGTAGCCGAGCGGGATCTCGCCCTGCAGGCGGCCGGCGTCGGTGAGGTCGATCGCCAGCGGGTCGTCGTTGTAGGCCTCGGTCTTGCCGATGTCGTGCAGCAGCGCGCCGGTCACCGCGACGTCGCGGTCGATGCCTCCGAAGAAGGCGGCGGCGGCGCTGACGGCCTGGGCGACGGAGAGCGTGTGCTCGAGCAGCCCGTGCCGGTAGGCCTGGTGGTAGGTCTTGGCGGCCGGCGCGTCGCGGAAGCGGGGCCAGCGCTCGGCGCCCGGGTCGAAGAAGCGGTCGAGGAGGGTGCGCAGCTGCGGGTGCTGGACCGTTTCGAGGAGCGCGCGTAGATCGGCTTCGAGGCGATCGAGCGAGACCTCGGACTCGCCGGCGAGGTCCGCAGCGTCGTACTCGCCGTCCGCGGCGGCGCGTAGGGCGCTCAGCTTGATCTTCGAGCCCCAGCGCTCGCTGACCTCGAAGAGACCTTGGACGTGGACGGGCGTGCCGGGGGTCGCCGCGGCATAGAGCGCCTCGGCGTCCTCCCAGGCGACCGCCTCGCAGGCTCCGCTGGCGTCGCCGAGCACCAGTCGCAACCAGGGCTCGCCGTTGCGCTTGCGGCGCAGCTCGCGCTCGCGGACGGCGTAGACGCCCGCCATGCGCCGCCCGTCGTCGAGCTCGGCCAGGGCGACACGGACGTGCTCCGCACCGTCCCCGTTCGATGAAACCGCGTCCCCTGCCAGACCAGCGAGTGCTTCCTGCGTCATCTGCGATCCAAGGTAATTCGGGGCGCGGACGCCACCTCGAACCGTCCTCCCGCCCGCAGGTGTTCACAGACCGTCGCGGTCGTACTTCTGCCCGCTATGCGGGAACAACTACGACCGCAACTGCTGGGTGGCTGGACTACAACACCGAGCCGAGCCAGTGGCCGAGGGCGATCGCGGCAAAGCCGGCGACGAGCGAGAGGACGACGTTGAGCCAGACGAGGTTGGTGTGACCGGCCTCGGCAAGCCGATGCGAGTCGAGGACCCAGGTCGAGAATGTGGTGAAGGAGCCGATCGCCCCGCCGGCGACGATGACGAGAGCCTGGCCGCTGAGCGCGGCGCCGGCGACGAGGCCGAGCGCCAGGGTGCCGGCGAGGTTGATCGCGAGGACGCCGAGCGGGAAGGGGTGGTCGCTCCGGCTGGCGAAGGCCGAGTCGATCAGGAAGCGCGCGGCGGCGGCGGCGCCCCCAACCAAGCCGACGGCGACCCACGCAGCTGGGCTCAACCCGCCGTCTCCCGCGGGCGGCGCTCGAGCGCGATCCCGGCCCGAACGCAGAGATATCCGGCGCCGAGAGTGGCCGCCAGGTAGCTCGCCGCCAGGGCGAGGTGGCCGGCGTCGACCATTTCGAACAGCTCGAGCTGAAGGGTGGCGAAGGTGGTCAGCGTTCCGGCGATGCCGGTGGTTAGGAACGGATGGGCGACGCTGTCCTCTGGGTGGTCGTGCAGACGAGCGACGAAGTAGCCGAGCATCAGCGCGCCGACCATGTTGACCGCGAACGTGCCCCAGGGCCAGCCGCCCGGTCCGTGCGGAGTCGCCTGCGCGAGGCCGACGCGGACGAGGGCGCCGATCACGCCGCCGACGTAGATCACGGCGAGGCGGCGCAGCGAGAATGACGAAATCTTCACGACCTGATCATGCTGATTCGCGATATTCATCGCTCTGTGAAGGAGCGACCTGACCTGGCGCGCCGCGCCGCCGCCGAGGCGTTCGGCGTCTTCGCCCTCGTCTTCGCCGGCTGCGGCGCGATCGTCACCGACACGGTCCACGCTGGGGTGCTGGGCGCCGTCGGCGTCTCGCTCGTCTTCGGTCTGGTGATCATGGCGATGGTCTACGCGACGGGGCACCTCTCGGGCGCCCACCTCAACCCGGCGGTGACGCTCGCCTTCGCGCTCACCCGCCACTTTCCGCGTCGCGAGACCCTCGCCTACCTCACTGCCCAGTTGCTCGGAGCGATCGCGGCGGCGGCACTGCTGCTCGCCGTCTGGCCGAGCCAGCCAGCGGACCTGGGCACGACCGTCCCCAGCGTCGGCGACGGCAGCGCCCTCGTCTACGAGGCCGTCCTCACCGCCTTCTTGATGTTCGTGATCATGGCCGTGGCGACCGACACCCGGGCGGTCGGCGCCGGGGCGGCGATCGCAATCGGCGGCACGGTCGGCCTCGACGCCCTCTTCGGTGGGCCGATCACGGGCGCCTCGATGAACCCGGCGCGCTCGGTCGGCCCCGCACTGGTCTCAGGCGAGCTGCACGACCTCTGGATCTACCTCGTCGCCCCGGTCGCCGGCGCCGCGATCGGCGCCCTCGCCTACCAGCTCGTCCGCGGCACCCCAACTTCCCGCCGACGGGCCGATACGTCAAGTCAGACTCGACATATCGGCCCGTCGGCGGAGGAGGAAGTGACCTGATGGCGCGCGTCCTCTTCGTCTGCCTGCACAACGCCGGCCGCTCTCAGATGAGCGAGGCGCTGTTCGCGCGCGAAGCGGCCGGGCGCCACGAGGCCCGCTCGGCTGGGACGACGCCCGGCGAGCGCGTCCACCCGGAGGTGGTCGAGGCGATGGCCGAGCTCGGCATCGACCTCTCGTCCCGCATCCCCCACAAGCTCACCGACGAGGACGCCGAGTGGGCCGACCTGGTGGTGACGATGGGCTGCGGCGACGAGTGCCCCTATGTGCCGGGCACCCGCTACCTCGACTGGGAGCTGGACGACCCTAAGGGCCGCCCGCTCGAGGAGGTCCGCGCCACCCGGGACGAGATCGAGCGCCGCGTGGCGGAGCTGGTCGGCGAGCTCGACGATTAGCGCGGGCCCGCGCCGCCCGGTATCTCGAATCGTGGGCCCTGCGGGTGAGAAGAAGGACGCTAACGACGATGCATGTCAGGACCGCCATCGAGATCAGCATCAGCGTCAGTCCCCAGTGACGGTGCTCCCCGGGAACCCACGTGTTGGCCCCGAAAAACCCGACGATGAGCGTGGGCACGAGAAAACCGGTGGCGATGTACTCGATTCGTCGTTGCATCGCCTCGTGGTGTTCCCGAGCATCTTCCGACGTCTTGATGTGGAGCAGGTTGAAGGAGCTACGGAGTGTGTCCCCAAGGTCGGCAAGGTCGGCCAGGGCTTTGTCGACCCGCCTATCGACGGCTTTCACTTCGTCGTGTCGAGCGACGGGAAGCCAGGCCCGGTCGATATCGAGGTTCAAGCCGGCGACGTTCAGCGGACCGAGCCAGTCACGCAGCCTCGCTCGCGCTCCCCACAGCTCGGTGAGCGCCTGCGCTGGGCTGCGATCGTCTAACTCCGGCCTGACGCCGTAGAGCCGCAGCTCCCAATCCTCCAGCGCCGCGCTGAAATGCCAGTGAGCCGGCGCATAGGTGAGCGCCAGCTCGTGCATGAACAGCACCCCGAGGTCACCGGCGGTGTCCCCACCCGCATCGACCCAACGCTTTGCGACCGCCGTTTCCACGGCCTCCTTGCCGACCGAGTCTCCGGGCTCGCCCTTCTCGTCCCGACCGCAGAAGAGACAGGACGGGTGCCATCGCGAAACCAGCCAACCATCGCCAGCCAGCAGCTCGACGGGTTGGTATCGGACCGTGGCGGAAGGAGTCACTTTGCGCGTCCAGTCGTCGGCGGTCTCCTCCCCATCCGGATATACCGCGAACGTCGAGGCCAGACGTATGGCACCGTCATCCCACCGCCGGCTGATCGGATCTTTGTCCGGGTCGACCAGATCGTCGAGCATCTCGAAAGTCACTCCCGGGCAGGTTCGCTCCAGCATCAGCAGCAAGTCGGCCGCATCGAGGTCAACCACGACATCAATCCACAAAATCCCCTCGCCCCGTGACCCGTTCGAGAGATCGCACTCCCGCGGCTCCTTCCCCGGAGCCCAGAGCGTTGCGCTGACGAGCTGTTGGTCGATCTCTTCGGCGGTTTCGGGCGCGCGCCCCGTCCCGCCGCCGATAAACACCATTGCGCTGATGCTAACTGTGTGGAGCGCCCCTTTGCAAAAACAGTGTGGTTTGTTCCCTGCGAAAAGCCCCGCGTCAGCGAGTGACCGCGCCCAGGCAGAGCGCCGGCATCGAGTAGGAGCCGTCGTCGCCGAGGAAGGGGGCGATGCTCTCTTCGATCGCCGCGCGTGAGGCCTGGCGCTCATCCTCGTCGAGATCCCGGAGCGCCCGCGCGATCGGGCCGGCGAGGCTGATCAGCGTGTCCCAGAAGTCGTCGAAGTCCTCGTAGCGGAAGTCGAAGGCGATCTCCTCCACCTCGGGCTCGGCAAAGCCGGCCCCGGTGACCAGCGTCTTGATCTGGGCGGGATCGGCCAGGGCGAAGATCCCGGGCATGCCGGGCTCCGGCGGTGGCATGTGACCGCGCTGGACCATCGTCATCGCCGGCAGCGCCGCCCACGGGTTGCGATCCGGTGCCGCCCAGACCGCGAAGGCGAGCGGGCCGCCCTCGCGCAGCACGCGACGGGTCTCGCGCAGCGCCGCCGCGGGATCGGCCATCAGCATGTAGCCCCAGCGGCAGACGGCGGCGTCGACGCTGTCGTCGTGGAGGTTCATCCGCTCGGCGTCGAGCACGCGGAACTCAACGTTCTCTAGCCCCTTCTCGGCGGCGATGCGCCGCGCCGCCTCGACCATCTCGAACGCGAAGTCGGTTGAGAGCACCCTGCCCTCCGAGCCGACCAGCTCGGCGACCCGGAAGCCGAGGTCGCCGGGACCGGCCGCTATGTCGAGCACCGTCTGGCCGGGCTGGGGAGCGGCCCGCTCGACGATCCACTCGTTGACCCGGCCGGTGAAGCCGATCATCCACTCGTTGCGCTCCTCCCAGCCGGACGCCATCTCGTCCCAGGTCCGCTGGCTCTGCTCACGATATGCATCGAGGTCGGGGCTCATCGCATCCTCCAATCGGTCGGCAACTCCCAGATCGCTCAGTCTTGCAGGCTCAGCCATCGCTGACTTCGTGGTTTGGTATGCAAATGCATCCGAAAAGACGAAGTCAGCGGATCTGGGAGAGTTCGGCGCCGTGAGGCTCTGTCGCTTCGAGACCGCAGGTGGCGCCCCCGGTGGCGCCCCTGCGCTGGGAGTCGTCGAGGGCGAGGAGGTCGTCGACCTCTCCGGATCGGGACTGCCGGCCGAACCGGCGGCGGCGCTCGCCGAGGTCGGCCGCGGCGGAATCGAGAAGACGGCGGCCGGCGCGCCGCGGCTGCCGCTCGCCGACGTCCAACTTCTCGCCCCCGCGGTGCCGCGCAAGTACCTGGCGATCGCCCTCAACTACGCCGACCACATCGCCGAGATGGGGATGGAGGCGCCCGAGGTCCCCGTCTTCTTCAACAAGCAGGTGACCTGTGTCGTCGGCCCCGGCGCCGAGGTCCACATGCCGAAGGTCTCGACCTTTCTCGACTACGAGGCCGAGCTGGCGGTCGTGATCGGCCGCCGCTGCCGCCACGTCCCGGTCGACCGCGCCCACGAGGCGATCGCCGGCTACACCTGCGCCAACGACCTCAGCGTGCGCGATTGGCAGGGGCGGGCGCGGACGATGACGCTCGGCAAGTCCTTCGACACCCACGGCCCACTCGGCCCCTGGCTGGTGACGCCGGAGGAGATCGGCGACCCCCAGGACCTGCGCATCCGCTGCCACGTCGACGACGAGCTGCGCCAGGACGCGAGCACGGCCGAGATGGTCTTCGACTGCTTCCAGCAGGTCTCCCACCTCTCAGAAGCCTTCACCCTCGAGCCGGGCGACGTAATCGCCACCGGCACCCCGGCCGGGGTCGGACTCGGCCGCAAACCGGTGAAGGAGAGCATCCTCCACGTCGGCCAAACCGTGCGGGTTGAGATCGAGCGGATCGGCGCGCTGGTCAACACGGTGATCGAGGAGCCCAACGACTATCTGGCGCCAGAGGCGACATGACCGAGATCGTCGTCGCCTCGCAGCTCAGCGCGCCACCGGACGAGGTCTGGGACCGCGTCACCACCCCGGCCGGCATCAACGACGAGATGCGGCCCTGGCTGCGGATGACGATCCCGGATGGGGTCGAGGGACTCGACCCCGAGACCGTCGTCCTCGGCGAGCGGATCGGCCGCAGCTGGATCCTGCTCTTCGGCCTCGTCCCCTTCGACTACGACGACCTGACGCTGGTGCGGCTGGAGCCGGGCCGCGGCTTCCTGGAGCGCTCGACGATGCTGAGCCAGCGCCTCTGGGAACACGAGCGCACGATCGCACCGGACGGCAGGGGCGGTTGCCGGATCGCCGACCGCGTGTGCTGGCAACCGCGTCTCGGGTTCCCCGCCCGACCCCTGCGTCCCGCTATCGCCTGGTTCTTCCGCCACCGCCACAAGCGACTGCGGCGCCGTTTCGGCGGCGTGCAAACGCTTCGCTGAAGCCCGACTCCTGTGACCAAAGCACCGTTTGTTTAAAACGGTTAAAGTGCACGAGATCGTCAGAGCGCAGTACGGAGGTGGTGTCGTTGGAGGCCAAGACGAAGGTGGCCGCTCCAACGCAGGACGCTCATCGTGATTTGTCCGCGGTTGAGGAAGCGAGGGCTCGCTCCCACATCGCCGACGCCGCGGAGCGCCAGCGCACCGCCCGGGGCACGATCGAGTACGTCTCGGCGCCGTGGCTCAGGCGGCGAGGCCGGCAGCTTCACCTGATCTGGATCTGGATCGCGCAGGTCGCGGGCGCGATCTGGCGGCGAACCGCCGACTCCCACAGGTGGCCGGGCCGTTGGTTCAGCCGGGTCACGCTCCTGCGGCCCACGGAGACGATCTCGCTCTGGGTCGTCATCTGGTTTGCCCTGGCGGTGTCGTCGGCGATGGTGGCCTTCCAAGACCCGAGCAGCAACGCGGTGAGATGGGCCGCGAACTGGGTCCTGGGTGGGTCCGTCGCCGCGCTGTTCACCGTCCTCTGGCACGACGTGTTCAAGAGCCCGCGCACGGTTCGCCGGGTGCGCCGCCGGATCGCCGCCGAACCGGAAGCGCTTTTGCGCACCACGCTCGCCAAGCCGGCGGCGAAAATCGTCGAGCTCGACCCGCCGGTCAACACCGTGCCCCGCGACGACCTCTACGACGAGCTGCTGCCGGGGGCGCTCGCCCGCAAGAAGGACGTCCAGATCGTCGTCGGCGACCCGGGCGCCGGCAAGACCACGGCGCTGCTCGACCTCGCCTCCGTCCTGGCCAAGATCGGGCTGGTGCCCGTCCTGCTGGAGCTGCGCGGCGAGCAGGCGAGCCAGGACCTCTTCGAACGCGCCCGCGAGCGGTTCGAAAAACAGGTGCGGCCCTTCGTCAAGACCAATTCCGACGCGGACGTCATCTGGCGCTGGGCGTGCCGGCGCCGGCGCGTCGCGATCCTGGTCGACGACATCGACCAGATCGGCTCCGACGGGGAGCCCGGCTTCGTGATGAGACGCCTGCTGGAGGAGGTCGCGACCGAGGGCCAGGCGGTGATCGTCACCGCCCGGCCCGCCGGGGTGCCGATGGGGATAGCCGCTTCGGCGATCACGATCGAGCAGCTCGACTTCGACACCGCCGTCGACCTCGCCGCGAGACCCTCGCTCGACGTCCCAGGCGCTCGCACGTCCGCCCCGCCGCCGCGCGACGAGGTCAGGCGCTGGGTGCGCGAAGGGAAGCTCGCCGATGCGCCCCTTTACCTGGAGGCGCTGGCGGAGCTGACCGCGGTCGGCGCCTGCCCCGACCTCCCCGAGGACCCCAGGCGGTGGGGCGGGGACGAGAGGCCGGGCCGCTGGATCGAGCGCTCGGAAACCAAGCGCAGGTGGAGCCCGCTCTGGGTGCGCTACATGCTGCTCCAGCGCTTCTACGACGGCATCGTCGAGGGCAAAGTCCGTCGCAGCCTCGCGATCGACCCCACCGATCGTCAGCGCAGCGTCGAGGCGCTTCAGTACGCGGCCCTGGGAACGCTCGGAGCAGCGGGTCGCGAGGCAGCCACCGCCTACGGTGCGACCTCGAAGGAGTCGCGACGCAGGCGGCCCAGGCGCACCGAGCTGGCTGAGTTCATCAGCACCGACGACCGCCGCGGGCTGATCGAAGACGGCGATGGCGCGCAGAGGGAGCGCAGGGACAGGGTCTCCCAGCACGAGGCGATCGACACCTGCGAACGACTGCGAATACTGGAGGCGGACTGGCGAGGGAAGCCCCAATTCCGGCACCGCATCCTGCAGGCCTTCCTCGCCGGGCGCTGCCTCGCCGAGCTTGGCCGAGAGGAATCTGAAAATAGGAAGAAGCCGCAAGAAAAGGTGGAGCGAGAGGGCAAGGCCGGCCCCCCGAAGCTTGACTCCTTCGAGGGCTGGCTGTGGGCGCTGATGGACAACCACCATCCCGAAAAGCTGACGGCCCACCTGACCCTCGCCTTCGCCGCGATCCATGCCGACGAGCGCTCGCTCAAAAAGCCGGCGAAACACTGGGGCGGCCTGGCCGACAGGATCGTGGGGCGGCTAGTCGACGCGGTGGACCCCGACGTCGACGGCGGGAAGAACGGCTCCGTGCCTGTCGACGAGCTCGAATCGCGGCTCGAGTTGCTCGACTCGACCAAGGCGCCCGACCCGCATAAACGCACCGACCCCGACGACGACCTGATCAAGCTGACCACGGCGGCGGACCTCGCCTCGCTGCTTCGCCATCCGCGGCAAGACGGAGCACGGGACGGCGCGGCCGAAGTGAATGCGAAGAGGTTCGAGGCTGCGCTGTCCGGAAGGTGGGAGCCCCCCCGGACGGACCCGTTTCGTCGCCACGAGCGCATCAACGAGCTGGTTCGCCGGACCGGGGGCGCGATGCGCTGGACAAAGCTGCGGGCGGTGCCGGCGATCGCGAACCTGGGCGGCAAAGAGTCCTGGCTCACGATCTGGGAACGCTTCGCGCGCGACGGCGACTACGACGTGCGACGCGCCGCCAGCAGGCAGCTGGAAAAGAACGCTCGCAGGGCCTACCCGGACCTGTTCGACGCGATCGAGCGTCACATCCTGGAGGCCGGCGCCCGCTCTGCGGAGGGGGAACCCCTCAAACCGACGGATAAACAGCGGGAGCGAGCGGGGGGGTCGTTCGTCGCGCGGAAATCGTTCGTCGCGCTCGGCTGGGTGCTGCCGGCGATCGTCAGCGGTCTGAGCGAGGAGCTGCGAGGGAGCGCTCCGGCGGAGGCGGGCGCGGACCGGCCCTCGACGGATGCGGAGGAGCCCTCGACGGATGGCGCGGACGGCAAGCAGGGGGCGGGCGCCCCGTTCCCCAGGCCCCGCACCCGCGAGGAGTGCCTCAACCGCGCCCGGGTTCAGCTGATCAAATTCGCGACCCTCGCCTTCGAGGGCCTGCGGCCGGAGCTGGAGGACTCCCTGGCGCAGGGCTTCAAGGCCGACGCGATGAGGCACGCTTCCGCCCGGTCGGCGTTCAAAGGGCCCGGCTGGGTCGCGAGCAACCGCCGGCTCGTCGCCGACATCGGCCTGCCCCACGCGACGTCCTGGTACGCGCGGATGCTGCTCTACCAGGCGCTGGCGCTGTACGGGATTGCGGGCACCAACCGCGAGGACACTCTTGACATGCTCTCCTTCCGCCTCCACTCCACCCGCGAGCGCCACCCGCTGACGCGGCGGGCGGCGAAGCTGGCGCGCCGGGCGCTGCGCCACGCCGAACTCAAAGGCTCGCGCTGGGAAGCCTTCGTCTGGAGCGACGACGTCGAAGACGCGGGGCGACTGCCGACCGTCCTTAGCCGCGGGGTCGGGCAGCTCGTCGGCGACGTCGCCGTCCTCGTCGACCTCAAGGGCGGCAGCCCGCCGGAGCGCCAGGAGAGCTTCGGCCACATGGAGGAGCTTCCCTACTGTCTGAGCAAGAGCCGCGACCGCCACGAGATCCTCGGCTCGGGCTGCCCGCCGGAGTGCGGCTGGGGATTCTGCCCCTACAAAGCCGCCTCGCCCGACGAGCCGAACGAACACCGTGGCCTCAGCCGCGGCTTCTGCCGTGGCGAGCGGCGGCTGGTCAAGCCCGGAACCCGACCTCCCGCCTGGCAGCGAAGCATCGGCAAGCGGCGGCTGCGGGAATTCTGGGAGCAGATGGAGTACAAGGCGCGGCGATAGCGATGGCAGGCCCGCTCCGCATACTGAGCGTCGACGGCGGCGGCATCCGCGGCCTGATCCCGGCGCTGGTCCTCGACCGGCTGGAGAAACAGCTCGCCGGCCGGGTCGGCGACGGCACCCGCCTCGCCGACTACTTCCACCTCTTCGCCGGCACCTCCACCGGCGGCCTGATCGCCCTTGCCCTGACCTCGCCCCGCGGGGTGGCGGCGACCGAGCTCGCCGACCTCTACGTCGAAGACGGACCCAAGATCTTCGACCGCGGCGTGCTCGACGCGATCGGGGACGTGGGCGGCCTGGCGGGCCCGCTGTACGAGGGCAAACCGCTGGAAGACGTGCTCAAGCATCGCCTCGGCGACAGCCGCCTCTCGGAGGCGAAGCGCGACCTGCTCGTCACCGCGTACGACATGACCGAACGCCAGCCGTTCTTCTTCAAGCGCTGGCGCGCCCTGGAATCCGCGGACCACGACTACTCGATCGTCGACGTCGGCCTCGCGACCTCGGGGGCGCCGACCTACTTCCCGTCCCACGGCGTCAAGGTCCCCGGCGACGACATGCCCCATGCGCTCGTCGACGGCGGCGTCTTCGCCGACGACCCGACGGTTGCTGCGATCGCCGAAGCGCTCGGGCGCAGCAGCGACCCGCCGGCGGGCCTGACCCCGCACGACCTCTTCGTCGTCTCGCTCGGCACCAGCCGCTACGTCCCGCGCTACCAGCAGAAGGACGTCAGCGGTTGGGGCAAGATCCGCTGGGTCGTGCTGGGCGGCGACGAACCGCCGCTGATCAGCGCCTTCCTCAACGGCTCCGCCGACGGCACCGACTACTGGGCCCACATGCTGCTCAACCACAAAACGGGCGATCTGCCGCCCACCGCGACGGCCATCGGCCACGGCCCCCGCTACTTCCGCCTCCAGGTCGAGATCCCGGTGGAAGTGGCGATGGACGACGCCAGCGACCGGGTGATCGAGGAGACGCTGCCGAACGCCGCCGTGCGCCTGATCGACGAACACGGTGACGACCTGGCCGCGATCGTCGACAGGCTCGCGAGCCTCGGGCCGATCGCGCCCTGACCTAATCCAGCCCGTGCGGGTGGAGGTGGTCTTCGGCCAGCTTCTTGAGGCCGACGCGGTCGATCTTGCCGGTCGGGTTGAGCGGCATCTCATCGAGGACGACGATCTCCTCGGGCGCCTTGTAGCCGACCCGCTCGCGGCAGTGGACGATCAGGTCGGCGCTGGTCGGTCGCTCGGTCTCGGGCCGCAGGGTGACGTAGGCGCGCACGGTCTCGCCGTGGACGGTGTCGTGGACGCCGACGACGCCGGCGAGGTCGATTGCCGGGTGGTCGACCAGCGCTCCCTCGACCTCGTAGGGACTGATGTTGGAGCCGTCGTGGACGATCACCTGCTTCTTGCGGCCGAAGAACCAGAGGTAGCCGTCCTCGTCGGCGCGGGCGAGGTCGCCGGAGTCGAGCCACTCGCCGCTGAGGATCTCGGCGGTCGCCTCGGGCGCCTCCCAGTAGCCGACCATGCGGCTGCGGGTCCTGATCCAGATCCGCCCGACGGTGCCGGCCTCCTCCACCTGGGCGCCGCCCTCGTCGCGCAACGAGACGCTGTAGCCGCCGATCGGCGGCCCGATCGAGCCCTGCTTGATCGGCCCGCGGGGCGGGTTGAGCGTAGTCAGGCCGACCTCGGTCATCCCGTAGCCCTCGTCGATCGGGAAGCCGGCGAGAGCGGCGAACTCGGTCAGCAGCTCGGTCGAGACCTTGTCGGCGCCGGCCCGGCAGACGCGCAGCGAGGCGAAGTCGTCGTGGGTCAGGTCGTGCTCGTGGATCAGCGCCGAGAGCGCGGCGGGGATCATCGCCAGCACCGTCGGCTGGTGCTCGTGCAGCAGCGGCAGCAGCTCGTGGGCGTCGAAGCTGCGGGCGACGACGACGCGGGCGCCGACCGAGAGGGCGCTGAGCGCCCAGAGGAAGGAACCGATGTGCGACATCGAGGAGCCGGGCAGGAAGACGTCCTCGTCGGTCAATTCGAAGGCGGAGATCGCGCTGGCCATCATCCAGCGCAGGGTCTCGTGCGAGTGGGTGACGCCCTTGGCCGGGCCGGTGCTGCCCGAGGTGAAGAAGATCGCCGCCGGGTCGGCTGGCTGCGGGACCGGCAGCGCGGCGTCGCCGGCCTCGGCCTCGACCAAATCCTCGAAGCGGTGGGCGGCGTCAAAGCCGGCCTCGCCGTAGGAGATCGTCCCCAGCGGCAGCTTGGCGACCAGGGCGCTCGCCGCCAGGTCCTCGCCGCGCTCGCCGTGGGCGAGCAGGACACGGGCGCCGCTCACCTCGAGCGCGTGGTCTATCTCGCGGTGCGTGTAGCGGTAGTTGAGGGGAGTGACGACCAGCCCCGCCTTGAAGCAGGCGAGGTAGTGAACGACGAGCCAGATTCGGTTCGGCATCAGCGAGGCGACCCGGTCGTCCGGCTCGAGGCCGAGCCCCAGGTAGGCGCGGGCGAGGCCTGCGGCGTGCGCCTCCAGCTCCCGCCACGACATCTGCCGCTCGGCCGAGACCATCGCCGTCTCGTCGGGCCGGGCCTCCAACCCCACCCGCAGCAGGTCGTCGAGCGGCGCGGCCAGACCGTCGAGCTCTCTCCCCTCGATCAGCATCGGCGGGATCGTACGGGCAGCGACCGGCACCGTCACCCCAAGGAATACTTAGATTCTTTAGAGTAATGACCTCTCTCTCCCTTGAACGGAGGTATTCCTCATGAAGACTGAGATCAGTCGGCTAGTCGCCGTGATCGAACGGATCAATCCTTCCGCCCTGGACGCGATCTTTCCTCACGGGCACCGCGTCTCGCGCGCGAAGGCGCGGCTTGGCGAGCCCAACCCGCAGCCCAGCTCAGCGGACCACGAGCTGCAGGTCGCCTCTGCGGACGTGGCGCACGAAGTCGCGCAGGCGGCGATCGCGGCGGAGGCCGCGGGCATGGGAAGCGGCGTCGAGATGGTGCGCAAGGCGATCGCCGCCTGGTGCGGGACTCCACCCCCACCCCCGCCGTTTCCGTGGCCCTGGCCCGAACCCTGGCCTCGTCCATGGCGCCCCGGCGAGCAGGAGCCGGCGGTCGACGTCGGCGCCTCGCAGGCGGTGGGTGCGATGACGCTGGCGTCAATTGCGTCGCGCATGCCTGAGGGCGAACTGCGCGATGCGTTCGCCGAAGGGTCGGCGCAGTTGCTCGAGGCCAGCCTCCCGACCTGATTGACGTACTGCCAGGCGGCCGATGCCGACGTCGCCAAGCTCCTCGCGCCGGAGCGGCGCTATGCGCGCGGGCGGCGATGCACGTCGGTTGCGGTCGCCTGGTCGCGCGGGCGAACGACGATCTCGTCGACGTTGACGTGCGGCGGTTGCGCCAGCGCCCAGCGGATGCACTCGGCGACGTCCCCGGCGGCGAGCGGCTGCATCCCGTCGTAGACGCGCCGGGCGGCATCCTCGTCGCCGTCGAAGCGGACCAGCGAGAACTCGGTCTCGACCATGCCCGGCGCGACCTCGGTCACCCGCACCGGCTGGCCGAGCAACTCGCGGCGCAGCACCCGCAGGGTGGCCCGCTGGGCGTGCTTGGCGGCGTTGTAGCCGGCGCCGCCGGGATAGGGCTCGATCGCGGCGATGCTGGTGACCGTGACGACGTGACCGTCGCCCGAGGCGATCAGCTTCGGCAGCAGGGCGCGCGTCATCCGCATCGTGCCGAGGACGTTCGCCTCGTACATCTGCAGCCACTGCGCTTCGTCGGCCTCGGCCACCGGGTCGATGCCGAGCGCACCGCCCGCGTTGTTGACGAGCACCTCGCAGGCCTCGACCCGCTCGGCAAGGGCGGCAACCGAGTCGGGGTCGGTGACGTCAAGCGCGATCGCCTCGCCGCCGATCTCCGCCGCCAGCGCCTCGAGGCGGTCGAGCCGCCTCGCCGCGAGAACGGTGCGGTAGCCCTCGCCCGCGAGCGCCCGCGCCGTGGCGGCACCGATCCCGCTCGAGGCCCCCGTGATCACCGCCGTTCGCATCGCGGCGACCTTAGCGGTCGGGCGACGACGCCTCAGCGCTCAAGCCGGTCTCGTCGCATTCCGATGAAATTGCGATGTCCCGCCGAGATGCCTCGCGACCCGCACCCCGAGCCCCCGGCCAGTACGCACAGGAACAGGGACGCAGGCTGCGCCTGAAGTCGCTGCTACTCCGATCGGACGAGGCCAACCGCTGGCTCCGGGGCGCCGAGGGCGAGAGAGCGGTTGGAGCGGTCTGCGCGGAAATGGAGGCAGACGGCTGGTACGCGATCCACGACGTTTCGCTCGGCAGAGGGAACATCGATCACATCCTCATCGGCCCGGGCGGCATCTTCACGATCGAGACCAAGAGCCACCCTGGCCGCATCCCCGTCGAGGGCATCTATCCGAAAATGCTCGTCCAGGCCTACGCCGAGAAGAAACTCCTCGAACGAATCACCGCTCGCGAGGTCCAGGCGCTGTTGGTGTTCAGCCGCGCCTACCTGGTCGGCTCGGTCCCGGCCCAGCGCGACGGCGTCACCGTCCTGCCGGCACGCATGCTGCGGCGTTACTTCAAGCGTCGCAGACCGGTGCTGGAGATAACCGAAGCGCAGGCGCTCCACGCCCGGCTCGTGGCGGCCTTGCCTGCCGGCTAACAGGGTCGGCGCTTGCGGACGGACGGCAGGGCGTCAACACTCAAGCCGGTCTCGTGGCATCCCGATGAAATCGAGATGTCCCGCCAGGACGCCCCACGAGCCGCACTGCTCCGCGCAGAGGAGGCCGACGGCCTGCTCCAGAGCGCGGAAGGCAAGAGAGAGGTTGGAGAGATCTGCGCGGCGCTGGGCACGGACGGCTGGCATGCGCTCCACGGCGTCTCGCTCGGCAGAGGGAACATCGATCACATCCTGGTCGGCCCAGGTGGCATCTTCACGATCAGGCTCAACAGCCATCGTGGCCGGATCCCGATCGACCGCATCGATCCGAAGATGTTCGTCCAGGCCTACGCCGAGAAGAGGCTCCTCGAAGAGCTCACCGGTCGCGACGTCCAGGCGCTGCTGGTCTTCAGCCGCGCCCACCTGGTCGGCCTGCTGCCAGCCAAGCGCAGGGGCGTCACGATCCTGCCGGCCCGCATGCTGCGGCATTACTTCAAGCGCCGGAGACCAGTCCTAGACGCACCCGAAGCGACGAGGCTCCACGCCCGGCTCGCAGCCACCTTGCCCGCGGGCTAGGGACCCTCAACCTTCGCGCATGCTCGTGCCAGTTCGCGCCAAGGTCCGGCATCCCAATATCTCCGTGCCGCACCTGAAGTCGACGGCAGTACCCAGACCGCAGCGCCGCCGATGCGCTCCGGCTGAAGCCCGTAATCGACTCTGTGGTCGAGCGCACCTCGAGCGGCGTTCTTGCCGTTGAAGGCGAGGTTGGCGGGTTCCACCGCGGCGATCCGGGCCTCAAGGCCGGCCACGTCGAACTCGCCCGTCCCGACCTCCTGGTCGGAGCCATGAAGCACCTTGCAGATATCGGTGAGACCGATCCCAAAGGTGGGCAGCTGTGCGAACTCCACTGGCGAGAGTCGCACCGGCGTCAGTCCTGTAGAGCGAAGCACCGCCCAGAAGGTATTGCCGGGACCCGCGTAGTAGGCACCGACTCGGGCGGACGCCGTCCCGGCTGCCGTACCGCAGAAGACGACTCGCAACCCTGGTCTCAGGATGTCCGGCAGAACGCCCCCCATCGGCGACACGCTACCCCGAGCTACCCCACAGCCGGCCAAGGCCCTCAACCGCGCGGAAGCGGCGCAGATCAAGGCCCTATTGTCGAGAAGATCTGACGGCTCCGCTCGCGAGGTCAAGGGCCGCGACAGACGCAGTCCAAGACACCAGGAGGACCGCCACGGTGCCGAACTCGTCGGCGGCATGACGTTCAAGCTTCAAACTCCGCAAAGAATCGTTGAACGACGTCAACGGCATCGGCCCGAAGCTCCATCTCACCAACGTCCGGCTGCACTTCCAAAGCCTGTTTGGCATAGCCGACCGGCCCGCCGTCCGCGATCCCGACGTAGCGCTCCCGCACCTCCAGGAAGGTCGTGCTCAGCGAGTTGAGATCGGCAGCGAACTCACCGTCGAGCAGGCGATGGGCGGCCTGCTCCGGGCCTCCGGCGCGGTTGTGCTGCAGGACGTAGACGAGGTCGTAGTAGTCCTTCGTGGCGGCACGGGTGCGCGCCGCCACGCACTTGGAGAGAAGGTAGCCCTCGAGGCCGGCGAAGCGGGCGCGCACGGTAACCGCGCTGCCATCGGCGAGTTTCCCGGCCAGCTCCTCCCATGCGAAGTCGCGGGAGACGTAGCCGGTGCCCCGGAGGTTCTGAGCGCTGAGCACTCGGCATCCGGCCGGCCGGACAACCTCGCCCTCGCGATAGTCGGGTAGGTCGCAGAGGAACTCCAGCTTCACCGGCACCCGTTCGATCGGGCCGCGCCAGCGCCAGCCGTCCTCGCTCGGGTCCGGCTTGAAGTCGAGCTGTTCCAGCGCCCGCTCCACGCTGCCGAGATCGGCATCGGGGTCAACGTGGGTGATGAGGAGGACATCCACATCGGTGGTGCCGAGGTGCTCCGGCACGAGCGCCTCGTCGTCGGCGAGGATCTCGGGCACCAGGCCGCCGAGGACGACCAGAAAGACATCCTCATCCCCGAGCGCATGCAGGAGCCGAACCAACGCGGTCTCGGCGCGGGCGCGGGTCTCGCGGGAGCGCTGCTCATCCATCGGCGGCATCCTTCTCGATTGACTGGCCGGAATGCAGTGGATCGATCAGCTCCGCCTTGACGTGGTCGGCTGCATCGCCCCCGCGGCCCCCGAACGAGGACAGGTCGGCGAACAGGCGCGGGGCGCTCACGACGGGGACGTCTTCGACTCGCCGGGAGAAGGCGAAGATGCGGGCATCGGCTGCCCAGAAGGTGACTCGGCCGCCCTCGTCTACCTCGCGCAGACCGGCCTCCTCGATCGCGTCGCTGAGCGGCGCGGCAAAGTCGGCGTCCGCGATGTAGATATGCAGGCTGGGCGTGGTGGTCGCGAAGGGGGCGGCGAGCTCGAGGCCGGCCCAGCCGCTGACCGCCCAGCCCGACGTTCGCTCCAACGCGGGGACGAGGTCGTCACGCAGGAGCGCCATGACGTCTTTGGTCGCGCGATGGGCGATGCGGGTTGCGCGAGGCGAATCGGCAACCGCGGCCGACCAGGCGGCGAGCAGTCCGTCCACATCGGCCAGCCTCCGCTGCGCACCCGGTCCACGCGAAGCTCCTTGCTTGACGGTCCAGCCCTGGCCGTCGAATGCCTTGAGGACTTTGGCCGCCTGCGCCTGAGACCAGTCGCCCTTCTCCGCGAGCTCGGCGACGCGCAGCGGGCGATCCTCGCAGGCGAGGATCGCCTCCGCGATCGTGATCGCCGACTTCGACCAAGAAAAGGAACGCGGCACGCTCAACTTGTCGGGCGGCTGAGCGAGTTCGCGGATCACGACCAGCCCACCCGGCCCGACGATGCGGGCCTGGCCGGCTTCGTCGGCCCAGTTGGCGCCACGCTCCCGCAGCCACTCGATCGCACCGGGAGAAAGGCTTCGCGCGAGGAGGACGGCGTTCTCCGGCCACCGCTCGCCGGCCGTGGCGGCCACGCGCCGGACATCCTGCGGCCAGCCCTCGCCGGCCCACTTCACCTCGATCTCGATCCCCCGGCCATCACGGGTCCGGATCACGAGATCGGTGCCCCTACCCCCGGGCGCAGCTTCGACGGTCGCGCTCTCCAGCACGGCTGCAAGGATCTTCTGCCAGCGCTTTTCTACCTCAAGCATATTGTCTACTTTACCAGTGGAATAATGACTTAAGTAGAAAATTGCAACAACTCCCCTACCAAGTTGTACGTGCTACCTCGACTCCCTTTCGAGAATCGTGGTCGCCTCAGTTCGACCTTCAGGCACGAATCGGGCTCCCTGATCTCGCCGATCACGGCTTCGCATTGGGCGACGGCCAGGCGCGTCGTCGCCCAAACGAACCCAATCAGCGTTTCTTTGTCGTCAGCCGCGATGGGCCGAAAACCCGCCCGCGTGCAGGGCAGAAAGCGAATGGCGAGGGCCGGAATCGAACCGGCGACACCACGATTTTCAGTCGTGTGCTCTACCAACTGAGCTACCTCGCCTGGTAGATGGCGCGGCGGACCGCGCATCGGGAAGGCTAGCGACCGGGGGGCGGCGGGGCTGATTCGATTGGGGCATGGCTTGGGGTCGTGCAGCGCTGGTCCTGGTGGTGGCGGGCGCCGTGGCGGCGGCGCTCGTCTCGGGGGGGCCGCGGGACGAGTCGTTCCGACTGCGCGGCGATCCGCACTGGCTTGAGCGGGCGACGCCGCTCGGGTCCAAAGCGCCAGGCTGGGCGCGGCGGATGTACCGCCGCTCGCTGCTCGTCCTGCGGGCGATGACCGACCGGCGGACCGGAGCGGTCGTGGCCGGCCGCCGCGACGGGTGGGAATACGTCTGGCCGCGGGACGCCGGCGCGGCAGCGATGGCTTTCGCGTCGGCGGGGTATCGGGGTGAGGCGCGGCGGGTCGCGCGCTTCCTGCTCGGGCTCGACCTTGGAGCGGCAGCGCGCTTCCGAGAAGACGGAGCGCCGGTCGAAGGACGAGAGGTGCAGGGGGACGCGGCGGGTTGGGTCGAGGCTGCGGTACGGGCCGCTGGACTCGAAGCGCGAGCTGGCACGTTGCCCTGGCGCGATCGGACGGACTATCAGGAGGGAGAACCTGGGAACTACCTGGGGAACGCGATTGCGGCGGCCGGCGAACCGAAGGACGTACCTGCAGGTGGTCCTTCGGTTCGCCGGCCTGCGGAAAAGAAGATTCGGAGAAATTTCGAGGCGGGTGGGGTGCTCGTGCGAGAGGCGGGTGAGCCAGGGTCGGGGGTCGACTCGGCGGCAGCATGGGCAGTGCGGCCGTTTCCCCAGCCCGCGCTGTATCCACTGGTCCGCCGCACTCTGCTGCGCATCGCCGCCACAAGCGGGCGCTTCGGCATCGTCCCGTCCCAGAACTGGAACGGCGGAGTCGATCCGTGGACCGCCCCAACCGCCTGGGCGGCCTGGAGCCTCGCTGCGCTCGGCGAGCGGCCCGCCGCGTTGAAACTGATGGCCGAGCTGCGCCGCGCCGCAACCCCATCCGGCCTGCTGCCCGAGCGCGTCGATTCCCGCACCGGCGTCCCGACCTCCACCACCCCCCTGGCCTGGTCCCACGCCTTCGCGATCCTCGCCCTCCGAACGCTCTGGCCCTGACGTGCCGGTCCTCGGATGCCTAAAAAGGCACCCGAGGACCGGCACGTCCCACAGCGGGGAATCAGAGGGACTCGAGGGCGAGGTCGACGGCGTCGCGGGGGGACTCGGCCGGGAGGACGCCGGGGGCGTCCTCCATCTGGCCGCGGCCGCGCAGGGTCCAACTGCGCAGGGCGACGACGGGACGGCCAAGGGCGCGGGCGAGGCCGATCTCCGAGAGCGTCCCCCACTCGCCACCGACCGCGATCACGACCTCGCCGGAGGAGACGACGGCGAGGTTGCGCGCGTGGCCGATGCCGGTGGCAACCACGTGAGTGCAGTACGGGTTCGCGTCACTCACCTCGCCCCCGGGCACAATCCCGATCGCCACCCCGCCTGCCTCGCTCGCCCCGCGACACGCCGCTTCCATCACCCCGGTCAGCCCCCCGCAAACCACGGTCACGCCCGCCTCGGCCAGCAACCGCCCAACCTCCTCAGCGAGCTTCGCTACCTCCGAATCAAGCTCGACGCCGCCGGAGCCGATGACGGCAACCTGACGCGCCCGCAATGAAGGAGGGGAGTGGGCCTCGGCGGAACCTCCATGCTGTTCGTGACGACGAGGCCCACTCCCCTCCTTCATCACACCGCCGCCCCCTGCATCGCCCGCATCAGCTCCAGCGCGCCCTCCTTGTGCAACGGCTCGTTGAGGTTGCCGCACTTGGGACTCTGCACACACGAGGGGCAGCCCGACTCGCAGGGGCACTCGGCGATCAGCCGCTCGGCGTCGCCGAGCAGGCGCTCGAACTGCTCGTAGCCGCGCAATGTGATCCCCACCCCGCCGGGATGCCCGTCGTAGACGAAGATCGTCGCCCGGCCGGTCTGGAAGTGGACGTTGGTCGAGAGCCCGCCGATGTCCCAGCGGTCGCACATCGCGATCAGCGGCAGCACCGCGATCTGCCCGTGCTCGGTCGCGTGCAGGGCCCCGAGCAGGACGTCGGGCGGCAGCGCCCCGCTGAGCCGCTCCGGCAGCACGTACCAGAGCGCCTGGGTGACGAACTGCTGCTCGGGCAGCTCGAGGGCGACGACGTCGAAGGGCTCCTGCTCGGCGATCGAGACCCGCTGGTAGGCGATCACCTGCTCGGTCACCGAGACCTCGCCGAAGTGCAGCTCCACCCCCGCGGTCGTGCGCTGCTCGCGCACCCGCTCGATGTAGATCTCGGTCTCCTTCTTCGGCCGCGTGTACCAGTCGCCGTCGAAGCGAGAGACGACGGCGCGCCGCCCCTCCACGTCGAGCTGCTCGACCTCGTAGGAGCGGCCGAGGTGGAGGTAGATCGCGCCCGGGTGGATCGTCGTGAAGGCGCGCTCGGCCTCGACCAGGCCGAGCATCTCGCCCGAGTCGCGCTCGATCACCGCCACCGAGTCGGCCGAGGCCGAGCGCAGGGCGACCTTCGAGGCGACGAACTCGCTGCTGCGCGGCATCACCCGTCCCGCCGCCTCGCGCAGCTGCCCGGCGGCGACGAGCCGCTCCGCCCGCTCGCGCCACTGCGGGCCGAAGACCGCGGCGTCCTCGTCGCCGAGCGGCATCTCGTAGGCGGCGGCGACCATGTGCCGGGAGGCGATCTGCTCGCTGCCGTGGTCGAGAATCGCCGCCTCGACCGGCCGCCCGATGAACTCGTCCGGGTGGCGGCAGAAGAACTGGTCGAGCGCGTCCTGTCCGGCGACGTAGACGGCGAGACCGCGCCGCCGCCGCCCCGCCCGTCCCCACATCTGGCGCAGGCTGGCGACCGTGCCCGGGAAGGTGACGCAGATCGCCGCGTCGAGCTCGCCGACGTCGATGCCCAGCTCGAGCGCGTCGGTGGCGACGACGGCAAGCAGCTCGCCGGAGGAGAGCCGCTCCTCGATGTCGCGCCGCTGCTGGGGCGTGTAGCCGCCGCGGTAGGGCGCGATCCGCGCCGCCAACTCGGGCTTGCCGCGCGCCTCGAGCGATTCGCGGGCGAAGCGCTGGATCAGCTCGATCCCGCGCCGGCTCTTGAGGAAGCAGATCGTGCGCACGCCGTGGCTGACCAGCTCGGCCAGCAGGTCGGCCGCCTCGCCCAGCGGCGAGCGCCGCGTCCCCGTCGCCTTGTCGATCAGCGGCGGGTTCCACATCGCGATCTCGCGCCCGGCGCGCGGCGCTCCGTCGTCGTCGATTAGCTCGAACGGCGTCCCGACCAGCTCCTCGGCCAGCCCGACCGGGTTGGCGATCGTGGCCGAGGCGAGCAGGAAGCGTGGCTCGGCGCCGTAGGCGCGCGCGATCCGGCGCAGCCGCCGCAGCACGTTGGCGACGTGCGAGCCGAAGACGCCGCGGTAGGTGTGCGCCTCGTCGACGACTACCCAGCCGAGGTTGGCGAGGAAGTCGCCCCAGCTCTTGTGGTTGGGCAGAATGCCGACGTGCAGCATGTCCGGGTTGGTGAGGACGAGGTTGCTGCGCCGCCGGATCGCCGGGCGCTCCTCGCGCGGCGTGTCGCCGTCGTAGATCGCCTCGCGCAGGTTGGGCGGGCGCAGAGCGGCCAGCTTTCGCGCCTGGTCCTGGGCGAGCGCCTTGGTCGGGTAGAGGTAGAGCGCGCGGCGCTTTTCGTCGCGGGCGATCCCGTCGAGCACCGGCAGGTTGAAGGCGAGGCTCTTGCCCGAAGCGGTGCCGCTGGTGATCGCGAGGTTCGAGCTCGCCGCCGCTTTCAGCGCCGCCAGCTGGTGCGAGTAGAGGCGCTCGACGCCAGCCCGCTTCAGCGCTTCGACCAGGCCCGAGTCGAGCGAGCGCGGCAGCGCCACCAGCTTCGCCTTGCGCTCCTCCTCGCTCGACTCGGCGACGATGCGCCCATCGCGCCGGGCTGGGTCGAGGGCGATCGACCAGGGCTCGGCGAGCAGGCTCTTTGCCATCAGGCAATCCCCTCGCGGAGCGCCCCCGCAACGCGCACCGCCTGCAGCGAGCTGCGGTCGTGGATGCGCAGCACGTCGGCGCCGCCGCGCACAGCAAGGGTGACGGCAGCGACGGTGCCCCACTCGCGCTCGCCGGCCGGCCAGCGCCCCTCCCACGAGCCGGCGAGGACCGCGCCGACGAAGTCCTTGCGCGAGAGCGAGACGTAGAGCGGCAGGCCGAGCGCGCGCAGCTCGGGCAGCCGGCGCAGGATCTCCAGGTCCTGCTCGGTCGTGAGGTCGAAGTCGAGTCCGGGGTCGATCGCGATCTGCTCCTCGCTCACTCCAAGTCCCAGAGCCTGCTCGACTCTCCCCCCCAGCCAGGACTTCAGGTGCTCGACCACGTCGTCGTATTCGGGCGCCGGCCGGTCGACCCGCGGCGGTCCCTCGATGTGCATTAGGACGTAGCCGCATCCGCTTGCGGCGACCAGCTCGAACATCTCCGGCGAGCCGCCCGAGATGTCGTTGATCGCGACCGCGCCCGCGTCGAGCGCCGCCCGCGCCACCTCGACCGAGAAGGTGTCGGCCGAGACTGGGACACCGGCATCGGCGAGCCCTTCGATGGCCGGCACCAGCGCCGCCGCCTCGTCCTCGGCCGCGACCGGCGGCCCGCTGCGCGCCGCCACCGCCCCGACGTCGAGCATCTCGAAGCCGGCCTCGACCAGCGCCCTGCCGTCCTCGACCGCCTGCTCCGGCGTGCCGCTGCGCGCCCCCTCATACATCGAGTCCGTGGTGACGTTGACGATCCCGGCGGCTATCGGCTGCTCAAGCTCCAACGTCCGGTCGGTGAGACGCCAGCTCATCGAGCAATCCTGGACGTGCCGGTCTGTAGGTGCCTCAAATGGCACCCAGGGACCGGCACGTCCGGCGTCCGAGCACATGGGGGAAAGCCGCCGCGACAGGACCCGCGCGCCGACAGCATGGTCTTTGACCAGATCATCCGGCTACCGTAACGCCCGCACGATGGCACTGCGATGCGTCTACACCGACCTCGACGGGACCCTGCTCGGCAAGGGCTCCTCGCTCTTCCGCGACGCCGAGGGGGGCTTCTCGCTGGCCCAGGCTCGCGGGCTGGAGGCCTGTCAGCGGGCCGGGGTCGAGGTCGTGATCATGTCCGGCCGCCGCGAGCCGCAGGTGCACGAGGCCGCGCGGCTGATGGGCCAGACGTCATACATCTACGAGGCCGGCTGCGCCTTCGCGATCGACGGCGAGACGACGCTGCTGACCGGCGACCTCGTCCCCGACGAGGAGGGCACCGTCTACGAGAAGATCGAGCAGCGCGGCATCCCCAAGATGCTCTTCGAGCGCTTCGAGGGCCGCCTCGAGTACCACGCCCCCTGGCACACGGGCCGCGTCCTCTCCCACCTCTTCCGCGGCAAGGTCGACGTCGAGGAGGCCAACCGGGTGCTTGAGGCCGAGGGGCACGACGACCTGCGCCTGCTCGACAACGGCGCGATCGGCCGCGAGATGCCGGCCGTCGACGGCCCGACCCACGCCTACCACCTGGTGCCGAGGCTGGTCAGCAAGGCGGGTGCCGTCGCCGCCCACGCCCGCGCCCGCGGCTACGACCCCGCAGATTGCATCGCCGTCGGCGACTCGATCGAGGACCTCGAGGTCGCCGCGGCGGTCGGCCGCTTCTTCGTCGTCGCCAACGGCCCCGAGCGCGACCCCGGCCTGCGCGCGGCGCTGCCCGCCTGGGACAACGTCACCGTCACCGAGGCCGCGATGGGCGACGGCTTCTACGAGGCGGTCGTCGCCACCCTGATGGCGCGATAACCGACCGCCGACGGGCCGATACGTCAAGGCAGACTTGACGTATCGGCCCGTCGGCCCCAGGTGCACGCGCAAGTAGTATCGAGGCGATGGAGCAGGCCACCGTCGCCGAGCAGGAGTACCTGGAGATCATGTTCTGGCTGGAGGAGGCCGGGCTGCCGATGACCGGCGCCAACATCGCCCGCGCGATGCAGCTCTCGCCGCCGACCGTGCACGAGATGATCGGCCGCCTGGTCGACGACGGCTACGTCGAGCGCAAGCCCGACAAGTCGCTCGACTTCACCGCCTCAGGGCGCGAGCACGCCAGCCACATCGTCCGCCGCCACCGGATGATCGAGCGCTTCCTCACCGACGTGCTCGGCATCCCCTGGGACGAGGTGCACGAGGAGGCCGAGCGGATCGAGCACGCGATGTCGCCGGTGCTGGAGGAGCGGATGCGCGCCGCGATCGGCGACGCGACCACCTGCCCCCACGGCCACCCGATCGTCGAGGGCGCCCGCGAGCAGGGGGCCCTGCTCTCCGACGTCGAGCCCGGCGCCAAGGTCACCGTGCTGCGCTTCGAGAACGAGGCCGAGGAGCTGCTCCACTACCTCAAGGACGCGGGGCTCTACCCCGGCCTCGACGGCTCAGTCGAGAGCAGCGGCGAGGAGGGCGTGACGATCGCCTCCGCCGAGGGTTCGCACCACGTCTCGCGCAGCGTCGCCGAGACCGTCTCGGTGCGCGCCGACCCGGCGCCGCCGCCGCGGGCGACGATCCCCGAGCAGCTCGTGCTGAGCAGCGACCGCTACGGCCGCTAGGCCGGCGATCCGGCCCGAACCCGGTCCAGCGCGCGGGCGATCCGGGCCACGCCCTCGGGGATGCGCTCCGGCGGGACGCTGGCGAAGGACAGCCGCAGGCTGTTGTCGCCGCCCTCGATCATGAAGTCCGGCCCGGCGACGAAGGCGACGCCCTCGCCCTTGGCCTCGGCGAGCAGCGTCGTCGTGTCGGTGCCCTCGGCGAGATCGAGCCAGAGGAAGTAGCCGCCGCCGGGGACGACGAACTCCGCCTCGGGGAGCTGTTCGCGCAGCGCCTCGACCAGCGCATCGCGGCGGTCGCGCAGCGCGCCCTTGACGAAGGCGATGTTGCGGTCGAGCCCGCCGGATTTGCAGAGCTCGAGCACGATCGACTCGGCCAGCATGTTCGGCGAGATGTAGGTCTCGTTCGCGCGCTTGGCGAGCTTCGCGATCTCCTCGGCGGGACCCGCCAGGTAGCCGACGCGAACGCCGGGGCTCACCGTCTTGGAGAAGGACGAGGCGTGGATGACCCGGCCGGCCCTGTCGAGCGAGAGCATCGTCTGCAGCGCCTCGTCCTCGAAGGGCAGCTCGCGGTAGGGGTCGTCCTCGAAGATCCAGAAGCCGTGCTCGGCGGCGAGCTCGACGAGTCGCACCCGCTTCTCCGCCGAGAGCGTGCAACCGGCCGGGTTGTGGAAGTTGGGGATTACGTGGGCGAGCTTCAGCGGCCCCTCGGCGAGCGCCGCTTCGAAGGCGCCCAGGTCGAGGCCGTCGGCCTCCAGCTCGACCGGCACCAATTCGACGCCGAGCCGCTGCAGCATCAGCAGCGTGCGGTCGTAGGTCGGCTGCTCGACGACGACCCGGTCGCCCGGTTTGAGCAGGTGCTCGAAGAGCATCGCGCCTGCCTCCAGCGAGCCGTTGGCGACCATCACCTGTCCCGCGTCGAGGTCACCGTGCCGCTCGGCAATCCACTGGCAGAGGCCGGGGTGCCCGATCCCCGTCCCATAGGAGAGCGCCTTTTCCCAATCCTCAGCGAGCGCGATCGCCGCCGCATCCCGCACCGCTTCGCGGGGCAGGATGTCGGCGCTCGGCGCGCCTCGGGCGAAGGAAATCGTGTCCGCGGCCATCGCCAGCGAGCCTAGCAACGGCTGCGTATCGCCGATGGGCGAGTGCCCGCCCCTTCCGGTGCGCTTTATGTGCCTATAGATGGCAAAAGGCGCACCGGAACGAAGGGCGCGACCTATACTCGCGCGCGATGGTGGAAGCTCGGGGAGGGAGACGCGGACAAGCGCTGGTTGCGGTCCTAATTCTGGGCCTGGTTGGGCTGGGCGCCATGCAGGCAGCGGCGGCGCGACACAGACAGGTCCGCGAGCCCGATCTGCTCCTGCGCCTGCACGATCTCCCTCCCGGCTATTTCAATGTGGAATTGCAAGAGGAGCAGGGTGAAAGGACCTTTTGCTCGCGGCTGGGATACCCGCCCGGCAGTCCTCGGCGGCTGGCCAAGTTCATAGTCCGCTTTCATCCGAAGGGCTGTGTCGGTGCCTACGGTCGCCTTTTCGTCGTGCCCGGCCAACAGGCGGGACCGGTGGTGGCTGGGACCGGCGTTCTCAGGCTGAGCAGCAACAAGGCGGCCAACGCAGCCTGGCACGTCGTGCCTAAGCTCCTCGGGCGCTTGTTGAAAGACCACCCGCCCCGGGAGGTCGCCACGTCGAACAAGGTCGGTCGGGCAACCAGGCTGTTTCACGTAAACGACCAGCCTCGCTTCTATCCGTTTTTCCGCAGGGCCGGGCGCAGTGCATCGTTCCTCGTCTGGCGATCGGGCAACACGTTGGCGGTCGTCATGACCGTTGGCGAATCGTTCGATGAAATCGACCGGGCCGCTGTCGAGCTTGCGCACCGCCAGCAGGTCCACATCCGCAGGCCCACCCGCTACACGCGGGCCGAAAAATTCGACGGCGAAGTTTCACTCGACGATCCGTCCCTTGAAACGCCCGCCTACTGGCTGGGACGCAACTTCAGACCCGGCAACGGACTGCCGGACAACCGCCTCTTCAGCTCCTTCGCCCTGGACGGCAGCGAAGAAGAAGAGCCCGGGGCCCTGCTGGGGATCTGGTATGGCCAGATCCAGCTCTACACCTGGACCCAGGCGACCTGGCCCCGGTACGCGGTTACGTCGGAGGCCCGAGCCATCGCCTCCTGGCGCTGCACAAAGAAGAGGGCGATCGAACTCCCGATCGGCTACGCGACCATCTATGGCGGCTACAGGAAGAACTACCGGCGGTGCCCCGACGACCCCCCAAACGCCTTTATCGCCCGCGTCTCCATCGGCGACCTAATCGTCGCGGTCAACCCGATCACTGTGGAACCTCCAAGCCCTCCGGGGTTCCCTCCTTCGGGGCCTTTCATCGAAACCGTCAACCCGTACGGCTCCTTCAAGGGCATGGAAGCGATCGTCCGCGGACTGCGGCTGAGACCCAAGCCCGTCTACTGAGCCGCTCAGCCGCGCAGGACTTCGACGGCGATCTTCGCCGTCTCGGTAGGGCTTTCGCCGACGCGGACGCCCTTCGCTTCGAGAGCGTCCTTCTTCGCCTGCGCGGTGCCCGAGGAGCCGGAGATGATCGCGCCGGCGTGGCCCATCTGCTTGCCCGGCGGCGCGGTGAAGCCGGCGATGTAGGCGACCACGGGCTTGGAGATCTCGGCGGCGATGAACTCGGCCGCCCGCTCCTCGGCGTCGCCGCCGATCTCGCCGACCATCACGATCAGCTCGGTCTCGGGGTCGGCCTCGTAGAGGCCGAGGATGTCGATGAAGTCCGAGCCGATGATCGGGTCGCCGCCGATGCCGACGATCGAGGAGTTGCCCTCGCCCGCCTGCTTCAGCTCGTTGCCGATCTGGTAGGTCAGCGTGCCCGACTTGGAGACGACGCCGATCGGCCCCGGATCGAAGAACTGCGCCGGGATGATGCCGACGTTGGCCTTGCCCGGCGAGAGCACGCCGGGGCAGTTCGGCCCGATCAGCCGCACCCCCGCCTCCTTCGCCTTCCAGTAGGTCTTCAGCATGTCGAGCACCGGGATCCCCTCGGTGATCGCGATCACCGTCTGCACGCCCGACTCGATCGCCTCGTCGATCGCCGGCGCCGCGAAGCGGGCCGGGACGAAGATCATCGACGTGTTGGCGCCCTCCTTCTCGACCGCTTCGGCGATCGAGTCGAAGACCGGCACGCCCTCGACGTCCTGGCCGCCCTTGCCCGGCGTCACCCCCGCCGCCAGGTAGGTCCCGTAGGCGCGGTTGCGCAGCCCGTGGAAGGAGCCCTCGCGCCCGGTCAGGCCGGAGACGACCAACTTCGTCTCGTTGTCGACGACGATCGACATCAGCCGCTCGCCCCCGCCAGCTCGACCACGCGCCGCGCCGCGTCGAGCATCGTCGTCTCCTGGTGCAGGTTGGGCAGGCTCGCCTCGGCGAGGATCCGCAGCCCCTCCTCCGAGTTGGTGCCATCGAGCCGCACGACCAGCGGCACCTTGAGGTCGATCTGCCCCGAAGCGGTGACGATCCCGTTGGCGATCTCGTCGCAGCGGGTGATGCCGCCGAAGATGTTGAAGAGGATCGCCGTCACCTTCTCGTCGGAGGTGATCACGGTCAGCGCGTCGACGATCGCCTCGGCCTTCGAGCCGCCGCCGGCATCGAGGAAGTTGGCCGGTGCGCCGCCCGCCTGGGCGACGACGTCGAGCGTCGACATGCAGAGGCCGGCGCCGTTGGCGAGGATGCCGACGTTGCCGTCGAGCTTGACGTAGATCAGGCCCTTCTCCTTCGCCATCGCCTCCTGCGGGTCGTCGCTGGTCTCGGCGGCCTCGGCCAGCTCCTGGTGGCGGAAGGTCGCGTTGCCGTCGATCGTCACCTTGGCGTCGAGCGCGACGACCTCGCGGCCGGCGGTGACGATCAGCGGGTTGACCTCGATCAGCGTCGCGTCCTCCCCGGCGGCCACCTCGGCCAGCTTCGCCAGCACCTCGGCGACCTCGTCGCGCACGTCCTCGTCGAGCCCCGCGGCGTCGACGATCGGCCGCGCCTCGGCCGCCGTGAACGGCCGTGAAGGGTCGATGTGCCGCCTGACCAGCGCCTCGGGGTCCTCCTCGGCGACGGCCTCGATGTCCATCCCGCCCTTGGCGGAGACCATCGCCAGCAGCTTCTTCTCGCCGCGGTCGAGGATCACCGAGGCGTAGTACTCCGAGGCGATGTCGGAGCCGCCCTCGACCCAGACCTGCTCGACCCGGAAGGGGCCCTCGCCGCGCGGCCCGTAGATGTCCATGCCAATGATCGCCTCGGCGTGGGCGCGCGCCTCCTCGGCGTCGGCGGCGATCTTGATCCCGCCGGCCTTGCCGCGGCCGCCGATCAGCACCTGCGCCTTGATCGCGCACGGGTAGCCGATCCGCTCCGCCGCGGCAACGGCGTCGTCCACGGTCGCGGCGACCTCGCCACTCGGCACGGCGATGCCGTGCTCGGCGAAAAGCTGCTTGCCCTGATACTCGAGGAGGTCCATATCTCTGATAGGCACCGCGCCGGCGCGGGCGGCAGCCTACTGGACGGGGGTGCTTGGTGAAACCCGGGCAGCAAGCGGGACGCCGCCCGGGCGGCTCCTCGCATAACATGCCGCGGCTGCCATGGCCCTTCCCGCACTCAAAACCATTCAGTGGGTGACCACCGACTGCTACGGGACCCTGATCGACTGGGAGAAGGGCATCATCGACGCCTGCAAGAAAGAGGCTGAGAAAGACGGCTTCAGCTTCGACGAGACGCCATTCCTCGCCCGCTTCCTGGAAGTGCAGACCGAGATCATGGCCGGCTCCTACGAGCTCTACGCGGAGGTGCTGCGCCGCTCGATCGTCAAGGTCGCCGGCGAACTGGGCTGGGAGATCGAGCCCTCGCGCGCCCAGTTCCTGCCCGACAGCGTCGCCTACTGGATGCCCTTCCGCGAGGCCAACGCGGCGATGGACCGGCTCGGCAAACGCTACGAGATCGGCATCGTCTCCAACGTCGACGACAAACTGCTCGGCATCTCCCGCCGCCACCTGCGCACCGAACTCGACCTCGTCGTCACCGCGCAGCAGGTGCGCAGCTACAAGCCCGACCCGGTCCACTTCAAAGAGGCCGCGCGCCGCATCGGCGGCAAGAAAGGCTGGGTCCACATCGGCTGCAGCTACGACAAGGACGTCGCGCCGCTGCTGAAAATGAAGGTGCCCGTCATCTGGGTCAACCGCCACGGCGAGAAACTCGAGGGACGCAAAGCCCCGAGCGCGACGGTCAAGACGTTCCGCGACGCGGTCAAAAAGCTCGGCGCGTCCTGAGCCTTCCCTAGCGTTCGAAACTTCGCCGCGGTCAGTGGTTTACGAGCTGGTAGGCCGGCTACCCAGTTACCCATGCATCGAGCCGATGAAAGCAGGACATCGCGCCGTCTCTCCCTCGCCGCAGTGGCCGGCGTGCTGGCCCTGCTCTGCGCCCTCGGCCTGGCGCTGAGCGGCCCTGGCGCCGTTGCCGCGGGCGGCGCGAAGCGGCCGAGCTTCGTCGTCATCCAGACCGACGACCAGACCCTCGAGGGCCTCTACGCGACCTTCCGCCACGAACCAAAGCTGCGGGCGATGCCCAACACCCTCGATCTGATCGCCAGGCGCGGCATGACCTTCAACCGCTACTACGTCTCCTACCCGCTCTGCTGCCCGTCGCGGGTCAGCCTGCTGACCGGGCGCTACGCGCACAGCAACGGCGTCAAGGGCAACATCCAGCCCAACGGCGGCTGGTTCGGCTTCTCCTTCCGCGCCGCGGCGCGGCACAACCTCGCGGTCTGGCTGCAGCAGGCCGGCTACCGCACGATCCACGTCGGCAAGTTCCTCAACGGCTACGGCGACGCGCCGTACTCGGACGGGACCGAGGTGCCACCCGGCTGGAGCGCCTGGCACTCGGTGCTCAAGGCCGACACCGACCACTACTACTACGGCTACACGCTCAACGACAACGGCCAGATCGACGGGCCGCTGGGCGACTCGGGCAGCTGGGAGACGCGCGAATACGGCGTCCGCGACGACATCGGCTGCCCCTTCGCGCCCGCCAACGGGCTGCCCTGCCACTACCAGACCGACACGCTGACGAGCATCGCCGACGCCGAGATGCGCGGGACCCCGGCGAGCAGGCCCTTCTACCTGCAGATCGACTACACGGCGCCGCACGGCGACTTCCGCCGCCCGGCCGGCCCGGAGCCGGCGCCGCGCGAGTACGACTGGTTCAACGGCGCGCCGCCGCCGCACAACAGCAGCCAGGGCTTCAACGAGGGCAACGTCAACGACAAGCCCCGCTTCATCCGCGAAGCGCCCTACCTGACGCCGAGCGAGCGACACACCTACCGCGTCTACTGGGACAAGCAGCTCGAGGCGCTGCGGGGGATCGACGACGGCGTCAAGCAGCTCATCGACACGCTCGGCTCGCTGCGCCGGCTGCGCAACACCTACGTCATCTTCACCTCCGACAACGGCTTCTTCTTCGGCGAGCACCGGCTCCTCGGCGGCAAGTTCCTGGCCTACGAGCCCGCCACCCACCTCCCGTTCCTGATCCGCGGCCCGCGCATCCGCCCGGGCAGCAAGTCCAACGAGGTCGTCGGCAACGTCGACATCGCGCCGACCGTGCTGCAGCTCGCCCATGCCGAAGCGGACAAGAGCGTCGACGGGCGCTCGATGGTCCCCTTCCTGCGCGATCCAGGGCGGACCACCCTGCGGCCCTACCTCTTCGAGTCCTTCGTCGAATCCTCCGACGTCGAGGACAACGGCGCGATCGCCGAACCGAGCGACCAGAGCCACGGCGCCTCGGCGAGTCAGCGCCAGGCGATCGCCTCGATCCTGGCGCCGCCCAAGGACTACGAGGGGATCCTCCTCGGCCCCTACAAGTACATCGCCTGGCCCGACGGGGAGAAGGAGCTCTACGACCTCGAAAAGGACCCCTACGAGCTCAACAACATCGTGCGTACGCCCAACTTCTTCCCGATCCGCAACTACCTGCACAGGGAACTGCGCGACCTGGAGAATTGCGTCGGCCGAACCTGTCGAGAAGAGGCCTCCGGGATCCCGCTGACGCGCCGCCAGCTGCGCGCCGAGATACGCCGCAAGAAGCGCGAACAACGCGAAAAGCGCCGCGAGCAGCGGCAGCAGAAACGGTAGGCGCGGCTTTACTCGATGACCGCGAGCACGTCGCCCGAGGAGACGGTCGCGCCCTCGGCGACGTTCAGGGCGGTCACCTTGCCGGAGCGATGGGCGGCGATCTCGTTCTCCATCTTCATCGCCTCGATCACGCAGATCAGGTCGCCCTCTGAGACCTCGGCGCCCTGCTCGACCGCAACCTTGAGCACGGTGCCCTGCAGCGGCGAGGGGAGCGACTCGCCGGAGGCGCTCGCCGCGCCGCCGGCCTTGCGCTCGCGCTTCGGCGGCTTGCGGCCACCGGCGGCGGGGGCGGCCCCGCCGCCGAACGCCTCACCGATCACCTTGACGTCGAAGAGCTTGCCCGAGACCTCGACCTTGTAATCGCGGGCGAGCAGCTCGGGTTTCTCGTCCTCGGCCGGCGCGGCGGCGGCCGCCTCCGGCGCGGTCGACTTGAGCCAGTCGCGGTCCTCCATCAGGTCGCGGCAGGTCTCGCCGTCGCGCCACTGGTCGGTGGCGAGCAGCGCCTTGTGGAAGGGGATCAGGGTGGTCAGGCCACCGATCTCGTACTCGCCGAGGGCGCGCAGCATGCGGCGCGTGGCGTGCTCGCGGTCGACGTCCCAGACGATCAGCTTGGCGACCATCGGGTCGTACATCGGCGTCACTTCGCCGCCGGCCTCGACCCCCGAGTCGACGCGGACGCCCGGGCCGGCCGGCTCGCGGTAGGTCGTGATCGCACCCGGCGCGGGGGCGAACTTCTTGTGCGCGGCCTCAGCGTTGATCCGGCACTCGATCGACCAGCCGCGCAGCTCGACGTCCTCCTGGGCGATCGAGAGCGGCTCGCCGGCGGCGACGAGGATCTGCTCGCGGACGATGTCGATGCCGGTGACCATCTCGGTCACGCAGTGCTCGACCTGCACCCGCGTGTTCATCTCGAGGAAGAAGTACTCCTCGCCGACCTGCATGCCCTCGACGGTGCCAGCTCCGCGGTAGCCGACCGCGGCCGCCGCGTCGGTGGCGATCTTGCCGATCCGCTCGCGCATCTCGGCGTCGACGTGGGGGCCGGGCGCCTCCTCGATCACCTTCTGGTGGCGGCGCTGGACCGAGCAGTCGCGCTCGCCGAGGTGGATCACGTTGCCGTGCCCGTCGGCGAGAACCTGGACCTCGACGTGGCGCGGGTCCTCGAGGTAGCGCTCGACGTAGACGCGCGAATCGGAGAAGAACTTCTCGCCTTCGCGGGCGGCGCCTTCGAAGGCGTCCTGCAGCTCGTCGGCGCTCATCGCGACGCGGAATCCCTTGCCGCCGCCGCCGCCCGCCGCCTTGCAGGCGACCGGGTAGCCGGCCTCGTCGGCCTGCGCCTTGGCGGCGTCGAGGTCGACCGCGGGCTCGGTCGCGCCGGGGACGATCGGCACGCCCGCCTCGGCCATGATCTCCCGCGCCCGGGTCTTCGAGCCCATCGCTTCGATCGCCTCCGGCGGCGGGCCGATGAAGGTGATTCCCGCCTCCGTGCAGGCGCGGGCGAAGTCGGCGTTCTCGGCGAGGAAGCCGTAGCCGGGGTGGATCGCTTCGGCGCCGGCCTCCTTGGCCGTGTCGATGATCTTGAGGATGTCCAGGTAGCTCTCGGCGGGCACCGCGGAGCCGATCAGGAACGCCTCGTCGGCCTCGCGCACGTGCGGCGCGTCGCGGTCGATCTCCGAGTAGACGGCGACCGAGGCGATGCCCATCTCCTTCAGGGTGCGGGCGACGCGGATCGCGATCTCGCCGCGGTTGGCTATCAGCACCTTCTGGAACACGGCGGCGCAGTCTATTGACGAGGGGGACGGGGAGGGGAGGCGATGGGGGCGGGCCCGCCCCGACAAGTCGCAGGGCTAATTAGCCCTGCGACTTTGAGTATCCGCCGGTTCGGGCCTGCCCCCATCGCCTCCCCCGCAGCCGGCTTTCAGGCTGCGCCGCCGCCATGGCCATTCGTTCGGGCTCCTGCCGCCCAGAACGCGCCGCGCGATGCATTGTGCACACTGGAGTGTGCACAATGCATCGCGCGGCGCCAGGGAATAGCGTCCCCGCTCGTGCTTATTGAGCTTCAGAGCCACTCGACGGTCTCCGACGGGCAGCTGGCGCCTGCGGGGGTCGTAGAGGAAGCCGCGAAGGCGGGGGTGACGATGCTGGCGCTGAGCGACCACGATGCGATCGCGGGGGTCGCCGAGGCGATGGAGGCGGGTGAGAAGCTGGGGGTCGAGGTGGTGCCGGCGACAGAGATGTCATGCGTGCACGAGTACGCCGAAGACCTGCACATCTGCGGCTACTGGATTGACCTGGGGAAGATCGCCGCCGCTTGCGAGCGAGCCCAGCACGAGCGGGTGACCCGGGCCGGCGAGATCGTCGAGAAGCTGCGCGGCGAGGGCTTCGACATCCACCTCGAGGACGCCGTGCGCGAGGCCGGCGACGCGCTCTCGATCGGCCGCCCTCACATCGCCCGCGCCGCCGGCGCCACCGGTGATCTCGGGCCCTTCTTCGAGGAGTACCTCGTGCCAGGCGCGAAGGCCTTCGTCCCGCGCCGCTGGCCGACGGCCGAACAGGCGATAGAGCTGATCCACGAGGCCGGCGGCGTCGCCGTCATCGCCCACCCCTACTGGGACATCGACGCCCGCCACGAGGTCGACGACCTGATCCGCTCGCTCGACGCCGACGGAGTCGAGACCTTCTACCCGACGCACTCCAAGGAGCAGACCGAACACCTGCTCGAGCTATGCGGCGAGCTAGACCTCGTCCCCACCGGTTCCTCCGACTACCACGGCCCGACCCACAAGACGTTTGCCGAGTTCGGCGCCTACGACACCTACGGGCTGGGCGAGCCGCGGGTCCCACCCCAGCCCTAGCTTCCGGTGCGCTTTAGCCCCGGATAACCGGGGAAAGGCGCAGCGGAAGGGGGAGGCAACTCGGCCGAAGCGGTTGTTACGGTGCGCCCCGATGCGGCAGGGACGAGTTGGTTTGTTCGCAGCGGCTGCAGCGCTGATGCTTGCGCTGGTTGTACCGGCGACCGCATTCGGTGCCAACGGCCAGATCCGGGGGACCGTGCAGGGCGGAAGCGCGTTCCCCGGCGCGTTCCGCGTCGCCATGTACCAGACGGTCCCCGGGGAACGTGCGCCGCAGCTCCTCGGGACGACGATGACGCGGCGTGGGGGCAGCTTCACGCTGCGGTATCGAGGGTCCAGCACGCCCCGAATTCGCTATCTGCTCGCCTGGCGGCCGGGAGGCGGGGCTGAAGCAGGGTTCCCGGTGCCGGTCAGCTCGCTGCGGCTGGCGACGGCGCTGGGCGCCGGCGGTGTTCCGCGGCGGGTGACGATCAACGAGCGGACGACGGTCGCAGCGGCCTTCGCGATGGCCCAGTTCTTCAAGGGCAACCAGGTGGCGGGCAAGAATCCCGGCCTGCGCAACGCGGCGGCGATGACGAAGAACCTGGTCGGGCGCCGCAGCGGCGGCCTCTCGCCGATCCTGCGCAAGTTCCCCAACGGCCGCTCGACCTCGACTTGGAGGACCTTCGACTCGCTGGCCAACCTGGTCGCCTCCTGTCGCCGGCCGGGCAAACGCTGCGCGCGGCTGCTCGAACTGGCCTCGCCACCCCGCGGCGAGGACTCGCCCAACACGTTGATGGCGATGGTCGCGATCGCGCGCTATCCGTGGCACCACGTGCCCGGCCTCTTCAAGCTCTCGCGCCTCGCCCGCAAGCTCTACCGGCCGGCTCTTGGACGCAAGGGTGAGCCGGACGGCTGGACGCTCGCCCTGCGCTTCGAAGGCAGGCCGGGGACGATGAATGGCCCCGGCGCCTTCGCGATCGACGCGCACGGCAGCCTCTGGGTCGCCAACAACTACGAATACAGCCGCGAGCGGCTCGCCAATGTCTGCGCCGCCGAAAACCTGCTCCGCTTCACGCCAATCGGGCGCAACTACCCGGGGGCGCCCTACACGGGCGGCGGCCTGACCGGGGCCGGCTTCGGGATCGGCATCGCCCCCAACGAACACGTCTGGGTCGGCAACTTCGGCTTCGCCGCCCCCGAATGCAAAACGCAGCCGCCCCATAACAGCGTCTCCGAGTTCACCCCCGCGGGCGAAGCGCTCTCGCCGCCCCTGACCGGCAAGGGCACGCCGGCCGAAAAAGGCGGCTACGAAAACGGCGACATCTACTGGCCGCAGAGCACGATCTCCGACCGCGAAGGCAACATCTGGATCGCCAACTGCGGCAACGACAGCGTCACCAAGTACCCGGGGGGCACCCCGAAAGGGGCGAAGAACTACAAAGGCCTCGGCCTGAGCAAGCCGTTCGGCGCGGTCGTCAACACGAAGGGCCAGGTCTTCGTCACCGGCAACGACAGCTCGACCGTCGCGATCCTCGAACCGAACGGCAAGCCGGCGCCGGGCTCGCCAATCTCCGGCCACGGCATCAACCGGCCGATGGGCGACGCGATCGACAGCCGCGGCTACGTCTGGGTCGCCAACTCGGGCAAGGTGCCGGCGCCCTGCCCGTTCGACCTCGACTTCATCCCGCGTGGCGGCACGACCACGCTGCTCAAGCCCGACGGCGAACCCTTCCGCACGCACCCGTTCAAAGGCGCCGGCCTGCGCACCCCCTGGGGCGTCGCGATCGACGGCGACGACACCGTCTGGTTCGCCAACTTCACCGGCAAACGCCTCTCGCAGATGTGCGGCGCCCAGCCCAAGCTCTGCCCGCCGACCAAGCAGCACCTCGGCGCCTCGATCTCGCCCCGCGGCTCCGGCTATGGCTTCGACGGCCTGGTCCGCAACACCGGCGTCGCGATCGACCCCTCCGGCAACGTCTGGCTGACCAACAACTGGAAGACCGTCTCGCTCCCGTCCAACCCCGGCGGCTACCAGATCGTCGCCTTCCTCGGCCTCGCCGCCCCGGTCAAGACCCCCCTGATCGGCCCCCCCGAACAGCCCTGACCCCTTCCGGTGCGCTTTATCCCCCCATAACGGGGCAAAAGCGCACCGGAACGGGCAAGCTGCCGCGCGACAACCGCCGCCCGCCCTGCCTACAGCGCATACGTCTACGCCGCGACCGCGTGCGCCGGGATCAGGTCGCGCGACTCGAGATACTCGAGCAGCTTCTGCGCCGACTCCTCCGCCGTTTCGCCTTCGGTGTCGCAGACGACCTCGGGGTTGTCGGGGACCTCGTAGGGGTCCGACACGCCCGTGAATTCCTTGATCTCGCCCGCCAGCGCCTTCGCGTAGAGGCCCTTGACGTCGCGCTCGGTGCAGGTCTCGACCGAAGCCTTGACGTAGACCTCGATGAAGCGCTCGCCCATCGTCTCACGCGCCTCGGCGCGGATCGCCGCGTAGGGCGAGATCGCGGCGGTGATCACCGGCACGCCGTTGCGGCTGAGCAGGTCGGCGACGAAGGCGATGCGACGAATGTTCGTGTCGCGGTCCTCCTTCGAGAAGCCGAGCCCCTTGGAGAGGTTTTCGCGCACGACGTCGCCGTCGAGGATCTCCAGCTTCGAGCCGCGCTCGCGCAGGTGCCCCTCCAGCAGCCGTGAGATGGTCGTCTTGCCGGCCCCAGAGAGCCCGGTGAACCAGAGGGTGAAGCCTTGCTCGCCTGCCATCGGTACGTCAGTCCTCCTTGTAAGCGTCGATCAGGATGTCGGCCACCTCGTCGCGCGAGAACTCGTGCGGCGGCCTTTCGCCGTTGCCGAGCATTTCGCGGACCTTGGTTCCGGAGAGGAAGAGGCGCGCCTCTTGGTCGTGCGGGCAGGTCTTGTTCGAGGCAAGCCCCTCGCACTCGTTGCACCAGAAAGTGTGCTCGAACATCAGCGGCTCGATCCCGAGCTCGTCGACGTCGATCGTGTCGAAGATCTTCTGCGCGTCGTAGGTGCCGTAGTAGTCGCCGGCGCCGGCGTGGTCGCGGCCGACGATGAAGTGCGTCGCGCCGTAGTTGCGGCGGACGATCGCGTGCAGGACCGCCTCGCGCGGGCCGGCGTAGTGCATCTTCGCCGGCTTCACGCCGAGCATCACCCGGTCCTCCGGGTAGTACTTCTCCATCAGCACCTCGTAGCAGCGCATCCGCACGTCGGCCGGGATGTCGCCGGCCTTGGTCTTGCCGATCAGCGGGTGGATGAAGAGCCCGTCGCAGGTCTCCAATGCCGCCTTGGTCAGATACTCGTGGGCGCGGTGGATCGGGTTGCGGGTCTGGAAGGCGACGATCCGCTTCCAGCCGCGCTTCTCGAACTCTTCCTTGGTCTGCGCCGGCGTCAGGTAACGGCGCATGAACGCCTCCTCGTGGTCGGGCAATGCGTCGACCTCGAGCGGGCCGGCGATGCAGCGGTTGCCCTCCTCGTAGATCGCCGCCACGCCCGGGTGCTCCTCGTCGGTCGTGCCGTAGACCTTCTCGGCCTCCTCGCGCGCGTCGCGCTCGAAGATCTCCTCGACCGTGATCCGCCCCAGCGGCTTGCCTTCGTCGCTGGAGAGGGCGACGACGTCGCCGACCTCGCACTGCAGGTCGGTCGCAAGGGTGATCGGGATCGGCCAGTAGTCGCCGGCGGCGGTGCGCATCTCGTCGCAGACGCGCTGCCAGTCGGCGGAGCCCTGGAAGCCGGTCAGCGGCGCGAAGCCGCCGTTGCCGATCATCTCGAAGTCGGCCGTGTGGCGCTCGGAAAGGGTCAGGGAAAGCTCGGTCATCGTCTCGCTCATGCGTTGAATCTCACCAATCGGTTGGGGGTGTCTCAGGCGCGGAACGCGCTAGTTGATCCCGCACTCGGACTTTTCGAGACCCACCCAGCGGCCGTCGCGGGGCGAACCCCCGGGACCGACGGGCTGCGTGCAATGCGTGCAGCCGATCGACGGATAGCCGTGATCGTGGAGCGGGTTGTACGGGAGGTCGTGCTCATGGATGTAGTTCCAGACGTCGCGCTCGGTCCAGTCCGCGAGCGGGTTCAGCTTCCACAGCTCGAAGCGCTTGTCCCAGCCGAACTTCGGGGTCTTGGCGCGGCTGCTGGAATCCTCGCGACGGACGCCGGCGAGCCAGCAGTCTACGGAAGAGAGCGCGCGGCGCATCGGCTCGACCTTGCGCAGGCCGCAGCAGGCGTCGGGGTCGCGCTTCCAGAGCTCGTCGCCGTGCTTGGCCGCCTGCTCCGCCAGGGTCAGGTTGTGAAAGCGGTCGAACTCGACCCCGAGGCTCGCGGCGAGCCGGTCGCGCGTCTCGTAGGTCTCAGGGAAGAGGACGTCGGTATCGAGGTAGAAGAAGCGTGCGTCGGGGTTGATCCGCGACGCCATGTGCGCGGTCACCGAGCTGGTTTTCTGGAACGAGCAGGCGATGTAGTGGCTGGCGCCGAAGGTCTCGAACATCCATTCGATCGCCTGCTCGGCGCTGCGTCCCTCGAGCTGGTCCGCGATCGCCTCCGGGTCGGAGACCTGGCTGTCGGTCGCCGCGGCGCTCATATCGCGCACTCGCCCTCGCCCCTCTCGACCTTGTAGGGGCTGGACCGGTTCCAGTCGATGAACTGCTGCATCGTCTCGAGGCTGAACTCGGCCGGCAGCGTCAGGTCCTTGACCTCCTCTTCGAAGCGCCCGGCGCCGACTCGCTCGGCGAAGGCGTTGAACTCCTCGCCGCCGTCGGTGCGCTCGGCCTCGTACAGGCGCACCCAGCGCTCGACCGCCTCGGGCACCCGCTTGGCCGGCAGGCGCGACTTGAGCCGCGCGCCGAAGACGACCTCGCCGCCCTCGTAGTTGCCGCCGATGTGCGGGATGTAGGCGGGCATCTGGCGCCCGCCGACCTTCAGCGAGGCCCCGTAGAAGCCGATGTTGGCGATGTGATGCTGGCTGCAGCCGTTCGGGCAGCCGCTCATCTTCACGTGGATGCGGCGCGTCGCCGGGTCGGAGACCTCCATCGCCTGCAGGCGCTCCTTGACCGCGCGGTTGAGGCCCATCGAGCTGGTGATCCCGAGCTTGCAGCTGTCGGTGCCCGGGCAGCTGACCACGTCGGTGATCTCGCGCGGCCCCGGCTCGGCCAGGCCGAGCGCCTCGAGCCGCTGCCAGACGTCGTAGAGCGCCTCGTCGCGCACCCAGCGCAGGACGAGGTTCTGCTGCACGGTGCTGCGGGCGTAGCCGCCGGTGGACTGGCGCATGATCGCGGCCAGGCCGCGGAACTGCTCCGGCGTCAGGTCGCCGCGCTCGATCTTCACCTCGACCGCCGAGAAGCCCTGCTGGCGCTGCGGCTGCACGTTGGCCTCGACGAAGCGGTCGAACTCGGTGCGGTCGCCGTTGGGCGAGGCGACGACGGGCGGCCGCTCGGGCGCGTTGGCCTCCTCGTCGTCGTCGAAGCGCAGACGCTCGACGTCGAAGTCGCGTTCCTCCACCCAATCCCCTTCGAGCTCCTCGTCGACCTGCTCGCGGAAGGCGTCGATGCCGATCTTGTCGACCAGCACCTTGATCCGGGCGCGAGCGCGGTTGACGCGCAGCCACTCCTGGCGGTCGAAGATCCGCAGCGCCGCCTCGGAGACCTTGAGGTAGTCGCCGTTGTCGGCCTCGACGAACTCGTAGAGCGTGGGCGCGACGCGGGCCATGATCGAGGTGCCGCCGCCGACCCGGACCTCGAAGCCCTTGACCCCGTCGCGTTCGCGCGAGAGGAAGGCGACGTCGTGGATGCCGGTGATCGCGCGGTCCTCGTCGGAGCCGGTGAAGGCGGTCTTGATCTTGCGCGGCATCAGCTGCGTCGTCGGGTGGCGGACGAAGTAGCGGACGTAGGCGCCGGCGTAGGGCGTCGGGTCGAAGACCTCGTCGGGCGCGACGCCGGCCCAGGGGTCGCCGGTGACGTTGCGCACGGTGTTGCCGCAGCCCTCGCGCGAGGAGAGACCGGCCTCGGCGATCTCGCGCAGCAGCTGCTCCATGTCGCGCAGCGGCACGTGATGGATCTGGATGTTCTGCCGCGTCGTGATGTGCCCCTTGTTGAGCGGCGCGTACTTCTCGACGACGTCGGCGAAGGCCTCCATCTGCTCGGGAGTGACGCCGCCGAACGGCAGCTTCACCCGCACCATCTGCACGTCGGCCTGGCGCTGGCCGTAGACGCCCTGCTTGAGGCGGAAGCCGATGAACTGGTCCTCCTGCAGGCGGCCGGTGAGGAACTCCTCAGCTTCCGAGTCGAAGTCGTCGAACTCGCGCTCTAGGATCGGGATTATGTGGCCCGGGACGTTGGCGTAGGTCTCCGGGTTCTCCAGCGTGCCGGTGCGGCCTTTGCCCCGCTGCTCCTTCTCTTGGTCTACGACGACCTCCACGACCCTGAAAATAGCAAAACCTGACAGGGATTAGGGTATTTAGGGCCTATCCCGGTAGGGGGCGTGCCTCTGGGACGGTTCAGGACCAAGCGGGGCGGTCGCGGCGCGGATTCCGCATGGCAGCGCCATGTGGGATTCGCGACGCGGCCGAATCCGCGCCGGTCCTGGGCCGTATCCAGGGGTGCGATTTCCCCTACCGAGATAGGCCCTTATTGGCCGATGATGATCCCGGCGAAGCCGACAACCAGCGTCACCAGCGCTCCGCTGCCCAGTATCCAGATCGAGCGATGGAGGTGGTCGATGCGGTCATTGATCCTGTCGAAGCCGACTTCGACCCGATCCCCGAGCCGGTCGAGGCGCCCGTTGACTTCGCCAAGACGTCGATCGACATCTTCGAAGCGCTGGCGCGTCTCCGCGGCGAAACCGTCCAGCCGATCGTCGCCCCAGCTCTGCCTCATCGCCTCCATGATTGCACCCTAAACGTTGCGGGCGCACGCATGGCGCACGAGACTGAAACTTTTCAGTAAAAAATGACGCGCTAGGAGTAGGTCGGGCGCCAGGACCCGCCCTTGCGCGCGTCGAGGATCGCCGCCGCTTCGCCCGACTCGGCGACCGTGCCGTCCTCCGGCTCGAGCGGCAATCCCTCCTCGGTCCAGCCGACGATCCCCTCGCTGAGCTTCATCGCCTCGTAGCCAGCGTCGGCAAGCGCCTCGGTCGCCATCGTCGACCGGTTCCCACCGCGGCAGTACAGGATGACCGGCCGTCCCTTCTCGATCTCCCCCGCCCGCTCCCCCAACTCCGCCAGGGGAAGATGGATGGCGCCGGCAATCCGCCCCACCTCCCACTCATGCTCCGCCCGCACATCGACCAGCTGCGCCCCGTCAGCAACGAGCTTCTGAGCTTCCGCGCGAGAGATTTCGGGTGGCGAACTCATGTCCGGAGAATCTAGCTAAACGGAAGAGACGTCTGCCGACACCGCATCGGAGGGGGTCGATGGCTGTCCTCTCAACTGACGGATACTCAAAACGGCGGCCTCATTAGGCCGCCGTTTGTCAGGGGAGAGGGCAGCCATCGGCCCCGACCAACCAAGGAGTCGGGTCAGTCGATGTCCGTCCCCTCAATGAGGAACGCCACCCGAACGTGAGCGCGGTACTCGTCCAGATTCTCACCCCGGATCCCCGTCGACACGATGTCGACCGCCCGGATGTTGCGCAACGTGCCCTGCGCCTGGGCGAGCGCCTGCCGCGCCGCGTCGTCGGTCGAGGTCTTCGAGCTTCCTACTAGCTCGATGATCTTCACGACAGCCATCTCTCTCCTCCTTCCAGATCCGCCAGACCGCCCTTGGCGCCAACCCCCTCGAGCAGCGCCGCGCGCTGCCACGGCGAGACCGCCTCGCCCTCCGCGGCCGCCGGCGCCGCCGTCTCGGCGAGAAAGCGCTCGAGGGCCGCGGCGATCGCCGCGGCCTCGTCCTCGTTGGGGAGCGCCACCATGCAATGAAGCCTAGATCAAGATCAAGCCGGCACGGCCACGGCGACGTGGCGCGCCGCCTTCACTCCCAGGTACGGCGTCAGCGCGAACTCGACGATCTCCTCCAGGAGATCCTCGAGCTCCGCGATGCGACCGGTGACGATGCGCTGGTAGACGACCCAGAAGATGCCGCCGACGATCGTCTCCTCGAGCGTGGGCGGAAGCGCGGCGCCGTGACCGATGTCTCGACGCCCGAGCCGGAAGAAGGGAACGACCGCGCGCACCGTGCGCTCGTAGCGCTCGGCGGCCGCCGGACCCGCGGAGAGGGACTCGACGACGAAGACCCGCGCCAGCGCCGACTCGCTGGCGGCGAAGTTGAGGAAGGCGCCGAGCCCGGCGCGGATTCGCTCGGGCCAGCTCGGAGGTGCGGACCTGACGACCTCGCTGATTCGTCGCATCGCTTCCTCACCGGCCAGATCGGAGGCGGCGAGGAAGCACTCCTCCTTGTTGGCGAAGCTGTCGTAGAAGGTGTTTCGGGCGACACCGGCTCGCTTCACGATGCCGGCGACGGTCACATCCCGATAGCCCCTGTCGACCACCTCTTCGGCAAGCGCCTGAACGATTCGCGTTCGCTGGTGATGCAGAACGAACTCGCGCGAGATGCGCTGGCGCCCCGGCGGCATTCCGAAGGTGGACCGTCCACGAGGTGCGATCAGATCGGCATTGGACGAAACCTCGTCCCTTACAACCGCGCCTTGCCGGACGTCAGTCACGCATGTATACAAACACGTTCTTACGCATAAATCAACCCCTGCGTCAACATCTGGGAACGCCGCACGCCTGCGAGGGCCGAAATCCGCACCTGAATGGCGAATTTGTCCTTCAAAGGCTTGCCTGATCAGAGAATCGAACGTACTATTTTGGCCGAGGCCGACTTTGACTGGAGGGCGCTGAAATGCACGGCACGCGCGCGGCGGTGAAAACGCCGTGGGGCGACGCTGGGACCCTCCGGGAGCGCAAGCTGACGCCGGGCCGGCGATTGCCACCCGAGGAGGTCGCCCGCAACCAGCGCGAACGCCTCTTCGCCGCCCTAGTCGCCGTGGTCGCCGAGAAAGGCTACGAGGCGACTCGGGTCGCGGACCTCCTCGAGCTCTCCGGGGTCTCACGGAGCGCCTTCTACGAGCACTTCGGCGACAAGGAAGACTGCCTGCTCGCCGCACTGGGAGAATTCGTCGCGCCGGCGACCAACGTGGCGGTGGGCGATGGGGCTCGCGCGCCGCTGACGGAAGACCGCGTGCGGGCGGCGTTCGAGAGCCTGGTCCGGATGATCGTCGACCAAGCTCCCGCCGCGCGCCTCTGCTTCGTCGAGATCTACGCGGCCGGCCCGCGCGCAGTCGAGCAGATCGACCAGACGATGGACGCCTTTACGGCCTTCGCAGCGGAGACGATCGAGCGCATTCCGGGTCGCAAACCGCTGCCGCCGGAGCTCCTCTGGGCGCTTGGGGGCGGACTGCGCAAGATCATCCACACTCGCCTCTACCGGGGCGAGGAGGAGGAGTTGATCGACCTGGTCCCGCAGCTCTGGGACTGGGCGAAGGCGTACTCGCAACCACCCACGCAGCTACGCCGTCCGCGAAGTCGGCCGCCGGAGGCAATCGACCGCGGCGCCTACGACCCGGCGGAGCGGATCCTGCGTGCCCTGGCAGCGGTCGTCGCGGAGAAGGGCTACCAGGCGATGACGGTCAACGACGTCGCCTCACGCGCCTCGATCTCGCTCTCCACCTTCTACTCCCACTTCGCCGACAAGGAGGAGGCGATGCTCGCGGCCGTCGACAGCGGCTCGGCGCAGATGCTCGCCACGACCCTGCCTGCATTCCGGCGGGCGAGCGACTGGACCCACGCGGTGCGAGGGAGTCTGGGGGCGATGTTCGCCTTCTGCGCCGCCGAGCCCGACTTCACCAAGCTCGGCGCGATCGACGTCTACGCTGCCGGCCCGCGAGTGCTGGAGCGGCGCGACCAGGTGATCGAGGGCATGGAGGCCCTGCTCGCTCCCGGCTACGAGGCGAACCCCGACGCCAGCCCGATCGCGAGCGAGGCGATCGGCGGTGCGATCTACGCGATGATCTACGAGCAAGTGCGGCGCGGCGACGTGCAGAGCCTGCAGGAACTGGCGCCACTGGCCACCTACGTGGCACTGGCCCCGTTCATCGGCGTCGACGAGGCATGCGCCGTCGCCAACGGCGACGGCCGCGGGCGCTGACGGCCCGTCGTTAGTTCCTCGTCGCGTTGCCGAGGCCGTCCACGGGATGGCCGTGCCTGACGATGGCGCAGAGCGCCGGGCCGGGGTCGAAGGGGTCGGTGAGGGCGCGGCCGGCGGCCCGGCCGGCGATCCGCCTGCTCGGCCCCGGCGATCGTCCTCGACCGCACTGGATCGAGAGGTCGCGAACCCCGTCGCGGGCGTCGATCACGTCGTCGCCCCCGCCGCCGTAGAAGCGGTCCGCGCCGGGCTGGCCGAGCATGTTGTTGGCGCCCCCGTCGCCGACCAGCACGTCCGAGCCAAAGGAGCCCTCCATGTCCTCGTTGGAGGGAGAGAGGCGCACCCGGTGGCAGCCGGGGACCGCGTCGATCCAGGCCGCGCGGGCGGGGAAGGAGACGTGGAGGATGCCGGGGTGCGCCGGGGTCTCCGCGAAGGAGGCGTCGTCGCGGCCGGGGCCGCCGACCAGGGCGCCGCCGGCGCAGCCCGAGCCGGCGGCCAGCAGGTCCCCGTCGGGACCGCCGTAGAGGAAGGTCGGTCCGGGCCTGCTGCCGATCAGGCCGTCCGAGCCGGCGCCGCCGTAGATCGTGTCGGCGCCGTAGCCGCCCTCGATCAGGTCGTCCTCCGGCCCGCCGCGGATCGTGTCGTCGCCAAGGCCGCCGGCGATCCGCACGTTCTGGGCGCCGGCGAGCGAGCCTTCGACCGTGAGACTGTCGCGGCCGGGGCCGAGGTCGGCCATCAGCCAGCGGGCCGGGCCGTTCGTCGGACAGCTGGCCTGGACCGAGCTGATCCGCTCGCAGCCGGGGCCGAGGGCGATCCCCTTCCCTGCCCTCACTCCGAAGGTCGAGCTCGCCTCGTCGAAGGAGACGACGAAATCGTCCTGGCCGCGGCCGCCGACGATCTGCAGCCCGCCACCACCGGCGACCACGGAGTCGAGCTCCACGTAGGCCGAGGCACGCGGCGTCGCCTCCCGGCCGCCCGAAAGCACGTCCGCCCCGCCCCCGCCGCGAATCGAGTCCTGACCCGCCCCGCCGTCGATCGCATTGGCCTGGCGGTTGCCGACCAGGACGTCGGCGAAGGCCGAGCCTTCGAGGTCCTCGAAGCGGAAGAGCCGGTCGTGGCCGTCGCCGCGCGCCCTGTGGCGGGCGAGGTTGACCCTGACGCCGCCGCCGTTGCGCCCGGTGCCGACGTCGGTGGCGAAGGAGGCGACGTCGTGCGCGCCGGGTCCGCCGTCCATGCGGTCGTAGCCGTAGTCGCCGTGGACGAAGTCGTGGTCGCCGGGGCCGCCGCTGACCGTGTCGATGCCGAGACTGCCGGCCACCTCGTCGTAGTCGCCAGGGCCGCCGAGCAGCTTGTCGTCGCCGAGGTCGCCGATCACGCGGTCGCCGGCGCCGGCGCCGCCGTCGGCGAGGTCGTTGCCGCGCCCGCCGTGGATCAGATCAGCCCCCGGCCCGCCACAGAGCACGTCGTTGCCGAGGCTGCCGGAGATCTCGTCGTCGCCTCCCCCGCCCCAGATCACGTCGCGTTCGGGAGTGCCGCGCAGCACGTCGTCGCCTTCAGTGCCGACGATCGTCGCCAGCGCCCCGTGGCAGCGCGGCGCTTCTTCTTCCGATTCGCCAGGCGCAGGTGCCGCGCCGAGGAAAACAACGGCGGCTAGAGCCACCCCAAAAAAGGCCTTCATCGCCGGGCGATCGTATCCGCCACGGGATGGCTATTCGAGATTCACCATCACGTGCTTAATCTCGGTGTAGTCCTCCAGCGCGTAGACGGAAAGATCCTTGCCGTAGCCCGACTGCTTGAAGCCCCCATGCGGCATCTCGGAGACGAGCGGGATGTGGTCGTTGATCCAGACGCAGCCGAACTCGAGCGCGTTGGCGACCCGCATCGCGCGGCCGACGTCGCGCGTCCAAACCGACGAGGCCAGCCCGTAGCGGGTCCCGTTGGCCCACTCGATCGCCTTCTCCTCGTCGCTGAACGGCTGCACTGTGATCACCGGGCCGAAGATCTCGTTCTGGATCATCTCGTCGGTCTGCTCGAGCCCGGCGACGACCGCCGGCTCGAGGAAGAAGCCGGGCAGGTCGGGCTGAGCGCCGCCGGTGACGATCTCGGCGCTGCCCGGCCTGCGCTCGAGGAAGCCCTCGACGCGCTCACGCTGGCGCGCCGAGTTGAGCGGACCCAGCGTCGTGTCGGCTGACATCGTGTCGCCCAGCACCAGGCCGCGGGCTTCCTCGGCGAGGCCCCCGACGACGTCGTCGTAGACGCCCTTCGAGGCGAGAACTCGGGTGGCGGCGGTGCAGTCCTGCCCGGCGTTGTAGTAGCCGGTGCCGGCGATCGTCTCCATCGCCGCCTCCATGTCGGCGTCGTCGAAGATCACGACCGGCGCCTTGCCGCCCAGCTCGAGGTGGACGCGCTTGAGCGTGTCGGCCGCGGCCTTTGCGATCCACTTGCCGGTGTCCGGCGAGCCGGTCAGGCAGACCATCCCCACGTCGGGGTGGGTGACGAGCTCGGCGCCGGTCGGCTCGCCGTGGCCGCCGATCGCGTTGAAGACGCCCGCCGGCAGGATGTCGGAGCACCACTCAGCGAAGAGCAGCGTCGTCAGCGGCGTCGTCTCGGCCGGCTTCAGCACGATCGTGTTGCCGGCAGCGAGCGCCGGGCCGATCTTCCAGATCGCCATCATCAGCGGGTAGTTCCAGGGCGTGATCTGACCGACGACGCCGATCGGCTCGCGGCGAATGAACGAGGTGCGCGCCTCCATGTACTCGCCCGCGGCGCGGCCCTCCATCGTGCGCGCCGCGCCGGCGAAGAAGCGCAGCTGGTCGGCCATCACCGGCACTTCGTCCTCGATCACCGCGCTGCGCGGCTTTCCGGCATCGGCCGCCTCGAGGTCGGCGATCTCCTCGCCGCGCTCCTCGATCAGGTCAGCCATCCGCAGCAGGGCGCGGGCCCGTTCGCCGGGCGGCGTCGCCGCCCAGGCCGGGAAGGCCTCCTTGGCCGCGGCCACAGCCGCGTCGACGTCGGGCTTGGTCGAGAGCGGCGCCTCGGCGATCGCCTCGCCAGTCGCCGGATTGACGACCTCCTCGGTCTGCCCCTCAGCCGGATCGACGGCCTTGCCGCCGATGAAGTTCTTCAGCTTGGTCTTGGCCGCTGTTGCCATTTCAGTCCTTCACCTCCGCACGTTGCCGCCGACGGGCCGATACGTCAAGGTCACCTTGACGTATCGGCCCGTCGGCGGTGATTTTCAGGGCTTGCTCGACCGGGACGCAGGGCATGCCGACTCCCTCGGCGACCGCCGGGTGGGTCACCGCGCCGCCGGCGACGTTGACGCCCGGCCGCAGGCCGGGATCGCGTCGGATCGCGCCCGCGACGCCCTCGTCGGCGAGCGCGATCGCGTAGGGCAGCGTCGCGTTGGTCAGAGCGTGGGTCGAGGTGATCGGCACCGCGCCCGGCATGTTCGCGACGCAGTAGTGGGCGATGCCGTCGACCTCGAAGGTCGGGTCGCGGTGCGTCGTCGGCCGCGAGGTCTCGAAGCAGCCGCCCTGGTCGATCGCGACGTCGACCAGCACCGCGCCGGGCTTCATCAGCGCCAGCTGCTCGCGGCGGACGACGAACGGCGCCCGGGCGCCGTGGACGAGGACCGCGCCGATCACCAGGTCGGCGCGCGGCAGCATCTCCTCGATTGCCAGCGTCGTCGAGTAGACGGTCGAACAGCTGCCGGCGAAGTCGACGTCGAGCTCGCGCAGGCGGTCGATCGACTTGTCGAAGACGAAGACGTCGGCCCCCATACCGATCGCGATGAAGGCGGCGTTCATGCCGACGACGCCGCCGCCGATCACCATCACGTTTGCCGCGGCGACGCCGGGCACGCCGCCGAGCAGGATGCCGCGGCCGCCCATCGGCTTCTCCAGCATGAAGGCGCCGGCCTGGGTCGCGATCTTGCCGGCGATCTCGCTCATCGGCGCCAGCAGCGGCAGGCGGCCGCGTGTGTCCTCGACCGTCTCGTAGGCGATGCAGGTCGCTCCAGAGCCGCAGAGGCCCCGGGTCAGCTCCGGGTCGGGCGCCAGGTGCAGGTAGGCGAAGAGGAGCTGGCCGGGGCGGAGCATCTCGACCTCGGCCGGCTGCGGCTCCTTCACCTTGACCACCATCTCGGCCTCGGCGAAGACGGTCTCGGCCTCGGCCGCGATGCGCGCGCCCTGCGCCTCGAATTCGGCATCGGCGATCGCGCTTCCCGTCCCCGCTCCAGCCTCGATCAGCACCTCGTGGCCGTGCTCGACCATCTCGCGAACGCCGGCCGGCGTGATCGCGACCCGATACTCGTCGTCCTTGATCTCGCGAGGGACGCCGACGATCACGAGACCAGCTCCCTCGCCCGCAAGGCCAGCCAGAACTCGATCCGGTCGTGGGCGCGCGAGAGGTCGCGACCGGTCAGCTCTTCGACTTTGCGCATCCGGTAGCGCAGCGTGTGCCGGTGGCAGTAGACCTCGCGCGCGGCTTTCTCCCACTGCCCGTTCTGCTCGATGAAGGCCTCCAGCGAGCGCAGCAGCTCGCCGCCGTACTCCTCGTCGCCCTCCTCGATCGGCCCGAGGACGCTGTCGCAGTAGAGCTTCAGCGCGTCGTCGTCCTGGATCGAGAGCAGCAGAGTGAAGGCGCCGAGGTCGCGCCAGGAGGCCACCTCGGGAGCGGTGCCATTGCCGAGCGCCGTCGCCTCGAGCGCGCAGCGGGCCTCGTGGAAGGAGTGGCGCAGGTTTTCCGGCGGCGCCGGCCGGCTGGCTGCGGCGCGCACGACGCCGCGGTCTTTGACCAGCGCCTTGCGGGCCTCGGCGGCTAGGTCGACCGGGTCGCGGTCGGCGGCGTCGACGACCGCGCAGAGCAGCTCACGCCGGCCGCTGGCATGGGGCGCGACGACCGCCGGGCACGCGTCTGCGGCTAGAGCGCGCTCGAGCGCGGGCTCGGCCCCTGCCGGGTCGTCGAGGGCGAAGACGAGCACCGCAGCCTCATCGCCGATCCCGAACGGCTCAAGCCGGCGGCGCAGCTCGGTTGGCTCCAGGCGCCCGCCGAGCGCGCCCGCGAGCACATCGCCGGCAAGGCGCCGCTCGGTCTCGCGGGCGACCCGTCGCCGCATCAGCTCCAGCGCGACAACGGCGACGGCCTGCTGCAGGATCAGCCGCTCGAAATCGCCGAGGCCGCCCGAGTCGCGCACGATCACCACCCAGGCCTGGGGCGGACCGCCGCCCGGAGAGATCACCGGGTGGGCCAGCGCCCGGCCGGCCACCGCCGGATGAGACGGGACGAAGGGGTGACCGTCGGCCGTGTGGGCGAGGGCCTCCTCCCGGATCGCCTTCACCGCCTCGGCCGAGAGCTGGCGACGGAAGGCGCGCCCGGCAAGGCGCTCGCCGCGAGCGCCGAGGATCGCCACGGTGCCGCCGACGGCCGAGGAGATCGTCGCCACGATCTCCTCCAAGCCGCGCTCTTCGAGCACCAAGCGCTCGAGTCGCCGCTGCACAGCGATTCCTCGCTGCAGAACCTCGTACTGCTCGTTGACGAGACGGGCGAAGGCCTTCTCGGTGATCGCGATGAACGGCGTCGAGTAGGGCACCTCGAAGAGCGGGAAGTCGCGTTTGCGGGCCTCCTCGATCAGCGCTTTCGGCATCTTGCCGTGGCTGAAGCCGGTGCCGAAGCCGAGACCGGCGAGGTTGTGATCGGCAAGCAGGCGCACGAAGGCGCGCTGCTTGGCGGCCGTGTCGAGCGGAATGCCGGTGGTCAGCATCAGCTCGCCCCCCGAGAGCCACGGCGTCGGGTCCTCGAGCTCGGAGATATGAACCCAGCGCACCGGAGCTTCGGCGGCATGATCGCCGGCTGCGAGCTCCAGGCCGAGGTCGTCGAGCAGGCTTTGGACGGTGAGCATGCGCGCGCCTATCGTCGGACCCGCTCCCAGGCTCGGCCGAGCACGTCGTGCAGGACGTCGTGGATCTCTTCGAACTGCTCCGTGTCGGCGATCAGCGGCGGCGCCAGCTGGACGACCGGGTCGCCGCGATCGTCGGCCCGGCAGATCAACCCCTTGGCGTAGAGCTCGGCGGAGAGGAAGCCGCGGAGCAGGTCCTCGGACTCCTCGTCGCTGAACCCCTCCTTCGTCTCGCGGTCCTTGACCAGCTCGATCGCGTGGAAGTAGCCGGCGCCGCGCACGTCGCCGACGAGCGGGATGTCGTGCAGCGTTTCCAGCATCTGGCGGAACTCGCCCTCCTTGGCGCGCACGTGGCCGCAGAGGTCCTCGCGCTCGTAGACGTCGAGGTTGGCCATCGCCACCGCGCAGGCGAGCGGGTGGCCGGCGAAGGTGAAGCCGTGGGCGAAGGAGGCGTCGCCCTCCATGAACGGGGCGGCGACCTCGTCGGAGGCGATCACCGCGCCCATCGGCGCGTAGGCCGAGGTCAGCGCCTTCGCCACGGTCATCAGGTCGGGGACGAAGTCGAAGCGTTCGCAGCCGAAGTAGTGGCCCAGCCTGCCCCAGGCGCAGATCACCTCGTCGGAGATCATCAGCACGTCGTAGCGGTCGCAGATCTCGCGCACGCGCTGGAAGTAGCCGTCGGGCGGGACGAAGCAGCCGCCCGCGTTCTGCACCGGCTCGAGGATCACCGCGGCGACCGTCTCCGGGCCCTCGAACTGGATCCGCTCCTCGATCGCGTTGGCCGCCCAGAACGGGTGGCGGTCCTCCGGCCAGCGGTAGACGTTCGTGTTGGGCACGTGGCAGCCGCCAGGCGTCAGCGGCTCGAACTGCGAGCGCAGGTCGGTGATGCCCGTCGCCGAGAGCGCCCCGAGCGTGGTTCCGTGGTAGGCGATCTCGCGCGCGATCACCTTGTGCTTCTGCCCTTTGCCGAGCAGCCGGTGGTAGTTGCGCGCCATCTTCAGCGCCGACTCGACCGCCTCCGAGCCGCCCGAGGTGAAGAAGACGCGGTTGAGGTCGCCGGGCGCCAGCGCGGCGATCCGCGTCGCCAGCTCGATCGCGGGCGGGTGCGCGTAGCTCCACAGCGTGTAGAAGTCGAGCTCCTCCATCTGCCGCGCCGCCGCCTCCGCCAGCTCGGTCCGGCCGTGGCCGGCGTTGACGCAGAACAGCCCGGAGAGACCATCGAGGTAGCGCTTGCCGTGTTCGTCGTAGACGTAGCAGCCGTCTGCTTTGACGACGATCGGAATCTCGTGATCGGGGCCGTATGAGCCCATCCGGGAGAAGTGCATCCAGAGGTGGCGCCGAGCCAGATCCTGGAGGTCCGAGCCCACCCGGGCGCTCGCCGTGGGTCCCGAAGCTACTGCCATGTCCGCTCTCCTCTCATTGCGACGGTATGGACAACGGTAGAGCTGTAGTCCTCTATTTGCAATGTTCTCATCGGTGCTCTACAGTCGTTCTCTTATACAGATTGGACATGTGCGAACGATGATTTTGGGACATCCGCCTCTTGTGAATCGAGGCTGTAGCACCTACCTTCGGCACTACAAGTCGTAGTACGGATACCCGTAAGCGGGTAGAGCTATCGCAAGGAGCCCCCATCGAGCCGGTTTCGAAGGAGGATGAGATGGACGTCGGCGAATCCAGCGTCGAGCTGCGCAGCGTGACCAAGCGCTTCGACGACCTCGTTGCCGTCGACGATCTCAGCCTCGACCTCGCCGCCGGTGAGTTCTTCACCCTTCTCGGCCCCAGCGGCTGCGGCAAGACGACGACGCTGCGGATGGTCGCCGGCTTCGAGCGCCCCAGCGAGGGCGAGATCCGGATCGAGGGCGCCGACGTCGCCCAACTCCCTCCCCACCGCCGCCCGACCAACACCGTCTTCCAGAGCTACGCGCTCTTCCCCCACCTCAGCGTCGAGGACAACGTCGCCTTCGGCCTCAAGCGCAAGCGAGTGTCGAAGGGCGAGATCCGTGAGCGGGTTCGCGCCGAGCTCGAGCGGGTCGGGCTCGCCGCGGAGGCGAAGCGGCGGCCGGCGCAGCTCTCCGGCGGCATGCAGCAGCGGGTGGCGTTGGCGAGAGCGCTGGTCAACCTGCCCAAGGTCCTGCTCCTCGACGAGCCGCTCGGCGCCCTCGACCTGAAGCTGCGCAAGGGCCTGCAGGTCGAGCTGAAGCGGATCCAGCGCGATGTCGGGATCACCTTCGTCTACGTCACCCACGACCAGGAGGAGGCATTGACGATGAGCGACCGGATCGCGGTGATGAACCGCGGTCGGGTCGAGCAGGTCGACGCGCCCGAGGCGATCTACGACCGCCCGGCGACGACCTTCGTCGCCGGCTTCATCGGCGTCTCGAATCTGATGCCGGCGACGGTGGGGGCCAACGGCGACGTTCGCCTCGACCAGGGGCCGACGGTGCGCGCCGACACCGCCGGGTTGGCGCCCGGCGAGCGCTGCCACGCCGTCGTGCGGCCGGAGAAGCTGCGCATCGAGCTCGCCTCGACCGAGGGGGCGCCGACGTCCAACGGCCTGCCCCAGGTCGAGGGCGTCGTCGAAAGCTCCCTCTACCTGGGCACCTCGACCCAGATCGCCGTCGACATCGGCGAAGGGGTGCGGATGACCGTGCTCGTCCCCAATGCCAGCGAGGCCGAGCGCCAGCGGTTGCCGGGGGGAGGCGCGAGGGTGGCGTTGAGCTGGGAGCCCGAGCACATGCACGTCGTGCGCGAGTCGCCCGCCGTGGACCCGAGTTCGGGTCTGCGGGAAAACGGGAAGTCAGAGGATGTTGCGTTGGAGACCCTGAGAAAAGGTGAGTGAGATGAAGAACCGAGCAAGGCATGAAAACCGGTGGGCTCTGGCGCTCGCCGCCGCTGTCGCCGCCGCTGTGGTGGCGATTGGGCTGGCGGCCTGCGGCGGTGGCACGGTCGGCGGCGGCAACAGCGGCGAAGTGAGCACCGCGGAAGGCGGTCCGGCGACCGGCAAGCTGACGATCTCCAACTGGCCCGGCTACATCGACCCCGGCAAGAACGGCACCGTCGCCGAGTTCGAAAAAAAGACCGGCGTCAAGGTCGACTACATCGAGGACATCAACTCCAACGACGGCTTCTTCGGCAAGGTCCAGCCGCTGCTCGAACAGGGCGAATCGGGCGGGCGCAGCATCTTCGTCGTCGCCGACTACATGGCGAAGCAGATGTATGACCTCGGCTACCTGGAGGAAATCGACCACGCCGATCTGCCGACCGTCTTCGAAAACCTCGAGCCCAGCCTGCGCAGTCCCGCGTTCGACCCGGAACGCAAGTTCTCGGTGCCGTGGCAGGGCGGGATGACCGGGATCTGGGTCGACACATCGAAGGCGCCCGGAATCCACTCGGTCAACGACCTCTTCGACCCGAAGTACAAGGGCAAGGTGACGATGCTCGACGAATTGCGCGAAACGGTCCCCCTGGTCATGCTCGGCGAAGGGGTCGACCCGGCGAAAGCGAGCGCCGACCAGTGGCTCCACGCGATCGAAAAAATCGGCAACGCGGCCGAATCCGGGCAGATCCGCCGCTTCACCGGCAACGAGTACACCGAGGACCTGACCGCCGGCAACCTCGTCGCCGCGATCGGCTGGTCGGGGGACGCCTCGCTGATCGAAAACCCGAACGCCGAATGGCGGATGCCGACCCAGGGCTGCACGAGGTGGTCGGAAAACATGGTGATCCCGGTCGGCGCGCCCAACACCGCCGCCGCGCTCGCCTGGATGAACTTCGTCTTCCGGCCCAACGTGGCGGTCGACATCACCGAATGGGTCGAATACATCTCGCCCGTGAAAGGGGTGAAGGAGCTGCTCGAAGAACGGGAATCGGAACTGGCGGAAAGCCCGATCGTCTTCCCGACCGAACAGTTCACCCGCAACTGCACGGGGCAGAACACGCCGCCGGAACTGGAACGGGTCAACGAGGCCTGGCAGGAAGTCCTGACAGGGTGACGACGTGGGCCTGAGGCAGCGCCTGGTCCCCTACTGGCTGTTGGCGCCGGGTCTGATTTGGCTCGTCGTCTTCTTCGTCGTGCCGATGTACTTCATGGGGGAACTGGCGCTGCGCTCGGGCTCGTTGACGAGCGGCTACACATTCGACTGGGCCTGGTCGAACTTCCCCGACTCGCTCTCCGGCCACACCGAACAGATCGGCCGCTCGTTCTTCTACGCGGGCACGGCGACCCTGCTGGCGCTGCTGATCGCCTATCCGCTCGCCTACGCGATCGCGTTCCGTGCCGGCCGCTTCAAAGCGCTGCTGCTGTTCGCCGTGATCGCGCCCTTCTTCACCACCTACCTGATCCGCACGATCGCCTGGAAGACGATCCTCAGCGACTCCAGCCCGGTGGTCAGCGTCCTGCAGACGCTCTCGCTCATCCCTCCCGACGGCCGGGTTCTGGCGACTTCCGGCGCGGTGATCGCCGGCCTCACCTACAACTTCCTTCCCTTCATGATCCTGCCGCTCTACGCCAACCTGGAGCGGCTCGACCTGCGCCTGGTCGAGGCGGCGAAGGACCTCTACTCCTCCTCGCGGCAGGCCTTCCTCAGGGTGACGCTGCCGCTGACCATGCCGGGGATAGTGGCCGGCGTCCTGCTCACCTTCATCCCCGCCTTCGGCGACTACGTCAACGCCCAGATCCTCGGCGGCACCAGTCAGGCGATGGTCGGCAACGTGATCCAGTCGCTCTATCTGAACCAGCGCAACTACCCGGAGGCGGCTGCGCTCTCCTTCCTGATGATGGCGCTGATCCTGGCGATGGTCGTCGTCTACATCCGCTTCGCCGGGACCGAGGCCTTCATGGGCGACGAGGAGGAGGAGCCGGCCTGAGATGGAGATGACCTTCCCGAATCGCGCCTGGGCCTGGCTGCGGCACAACGCGCTGCCGATCTACGCCGGCTTCGCCGTCGCCTACATGCTGATCCCAATCGTCGTCATCGCCGTCTTCTCCTTTGGGGCGACGCCGCGCGGCAAACTGACCTTCGGCCTCAACGACGGCTTCACCACCGAGTACTGGCGCAGCGCCTTCTCCCTGCCCGACCTCAACGAAGCGCTCTTCACCAGCCTGCGCCTGGCCGCCGTGGCGACCGCGCTCTCGACCGCGATCGGGACGTTGATGGCGATCGCCCTCGTCCGCCACCGCTTTCGCGGCAAGCGGCTCACCAACCTGCTGATCGTGATCCCGATGGCGACGCCCGAGGTGGTGATCGGCGCCTCTCTGCTCTCGATGTTCATCTACTACACGTTCGCGCTCGGCTTCGGCACGCTGCTGATCGCCCACGTGATGTTCTCGATCAGCTTCGTCGTCGTCGTCGTGCGCTCGCGGCTGATCGGCTTCGACCGTCACCTCGAGGAGGCGGCGGCCGACCTCTACGCATCGCCGCTGACCGCCTTCCGCACCGTCACCCTGCCCCTGCTGGCGCCCGGGATCATGGCCGCGGCGCTGCTCGCCTTCTCGCTCTCGATCGACGACTTCGTCATCTCCAACTTCAACTCGGGCACGACCGTGACCTTCCCGCTCTACGTGTACGGGGTGAGCCTGCGTGGCGTCCCGGTCCAGGTCAACGTCCTGGCGACGATGCTGTTCGCGTTGATCGCGATCTCCGTATCGCTCGTCCTCTGGCAGCAGCGCCGCGCCGAAAAGATGGCCTCGGTGCGCCCCGAACAGGAGGGCACGTCGATGCCAATGCCGCCCGCCCCACCGGCCAGCGCCGGCGCCCCCGCATGACCGCCGACGCCCCAGCATGACCGCCGACGCCGGAACCGCCGCCAACGTCCCCGCCGACGGGCCGATACGTCAAGGTGACCTTGACGTATCGGCCCGTCGGCGGGAGATCGGGGTGCTTAGGAATTACGTCGGCGGGGAGTGGCGCGACGTCGAGGGCGTCGAGACGCTCGAGGACGTCGACCCCGCCACGGGGGATGTCGTCGCCGAGGTGCCGCTCTCGGGAGCGACTGAGGTTCGCGCCGCGGTCGATGCGGCGCGCGCGGCGCAGCCCGGGTGGCGCGGGGTGCCGCCGCAGCGGCGGGCACGGGCGGTGCTGGCACTGCGCGACGGGCTGCTGGCGCGCCGCGAGGAGCTGGTCGCGCTGGTCACCGCCGACATGGGCAAGACGCTGGCAGACGCCGACGGCGAGGTCGGCCGCGGGATCGAGTCGGTCGAGTCGGCGGCGGCGATCCCCCACCTGCTCAAGGGGGAGACGCTGGAGGGCGTCGCCGAGGGCGTCGACGTCGAGCTGGTGCGCCAGCCCGTCGGCGTCGTCGCCGCGATCACCCCCTTCAACTTCCCGGCGATGATCCCGCTCTGGTTCCTCCCCTACGCGATCGCCTGCGGCAATGCCTTCATTCTCAAGCCCTCCGAGCAGGACCCGCGCCCTGCGCAGTTGATCGTCGAGATCGTCGACGCCATTGAGGAGATCCCGGCCGGCGTCGTCAACCTCGTCCACGGCGGCCGGGCCGCGGTCACCGCGATCCTCGAGGACCCGGGCATCGACGCGGTCTCCTTCGTCGGCCGGGCGGAGACCGCCCGGATCGTCGCCGAAGGAGCGGTGCGAACGGGCAAGCGGGTGCAGGCGCTGGGCGGAGCGAAGAACTCGTTGGTCGTGATGCCCGACGCCGACCTCGAGCAGTCGATGCCGGCGATCATGGGCTCGGCCTTCGGCGCCGCCGGCCAGCGCTGCCTGGCCGGCTCGGTCTGCGTCGTCGTCGGCGACGAGGCGCGCCGGGCCGAGGTCCACCAGGCGCTCGTCGCCGCCGCCTCTGAGCTGACCGTCGGCCCCGGCGGCGATCCCGCCACCGACGTCTGCCCGATGGTCTCGGCGGCGGCGCGCGAGAAGGTCGTCGACGCGATCCAGCGCGCCGGCGACGACGAGGAGGCCGAGCTGCTCCTCGACGGCCACGGCGACGCGGGGCCCGCCGGCACCTTCCTCAGCCCGACGATCGTCCACGCCTCCGACCCGGAGTCCGAGCTGGCGCGCGACGAGCTCTTCGGCCCCCTGCTCACAATCGTCGACGTTCCCGACCTGGACGCCGCCCTCGACTTCCTCAACGGCTCCCGCTACGGCAACGCCGGCGCCCTCTTCACCAGCTCGGGCGACGCCGCCCGCCAGTACCGCTACTCGGCCGAGGCCGGCATGCTCGGCGTCAACGTCGGCGTCCCCGCCCCGGTCGCCTGGTTCCCCTTCAGCGGCTGGAAGGACTCAATAGATGGGGACCTGCACGCGAATGGGACCGACGCCGTCCGCTTCTACACACGCTCCAAGGTCGTCACGTCCCGCTGGTAGCCCCCCAAGCTCCGTCCCGGTCGTAGTTGTTCCCGGATACCGGGAACAACTACGACCGGAAGCCGCCGGACCAGGACGAGGGACTCGTTGGGTCGTATTTCTTCCCGCCACGCGGGAAGAAATACGACCGCTTGGGGTTAGTCCGGCTTAGCGGCCGATGTGGAAGCCGATCAACTCTGGAACCCGCGAGACAAGTGAGCTCATGAGGCTCGGTGTCTGGCCCTGAAGCTCAGCCGACTCCTTGCGCATGATCGCGGCGCGGATCAGTTCGCCGCCCACCCAGCCGAAGGGCTCCGGCGGGACGCGCCGCGGGGAGGGGTCGACGAAGGCGAGTCGGGAGTGCTCGTCGCGTTGGTCGAGGGCGAGGGAGGCGAGCGTGCGGCCGACCATGTGCGAGGGGCCGACGCCGTTGCCGGTGTAGCCGGCCGCGGCGAAGACACGGTTGCCGCGCAGGGGCATGATCAGGGGCAGGTGGGTTGGTGCGGCGTCGATCGGGCCGCCCCAGGCATGGGTGAGGGCGCGCTCCTCGAGGCCGGGGAAGTAATCCCAGAGGTGGGCGGCGGCCTGCGAAACGACGTCTGCGTCGACCTCGGAGTGGCCGTGCAGACGGGCGCCCATCGCAATCCGACCGCCGCCCCAGCCAAAGAGGATGCGGCCGTCGGGGGTGGTGCGGAAGTAGTCGATCAGCGAGCGGCTGTCGGTGATGCACTCGCCGCCCGTCCAGCCGACCTCCTCGAGCAGGTCGGGCACAGGCTCGGTGAGAACGATGTGGGAAGAGGCGACCGTGAGCCGGTTGCGCAGGGGACCGCCATGCGAGGTTGCCGCGGCGCCGACCGCGAGCACCGCTCGCGCCGCCCGGACCGTTCCCGCCGCGGTGTGCGCCACGACTTCGGCGGGAGAGCCGACCAGCCGCGTCACCGGCGAGCGCTCGCGGACGGCAACGCCCCGCGCGCGCAACCGCTCGCGCAGCCCGAGCGCCAGCCGCGCCGGCTGCACGGTCGCCGCGTCCGGGTAGAAGGCGCCGCCGCGGAAGGCCGGCGAGGCGCAGCGCTCGGCCACCTGCTCAGCCGAGAGCGGCTGGATCGCGTCGGCCACCCCCAGCTCGCGGCAGGCCGCCAATGCCTCCGCCCAGACGCCATCGTGTGCCGCGGCGGTAGATACCTGCAGATAGCCGCCGGGCCGATACCAGGCATCGACATCCTCACTGGCGCAGAAATCGCCCACCCCGGTCGCGGCCTCCTCCGCCGCCCGCGCCACCGCCAGCGCCGCCTCGTCCCCCCAGCGCTCCCGCATGTTTGGCAGCGAGAACCACATCACGTTGCAGAAGCCGCCGTTGCGCCCACTCGGCCCGCGCCCGCACCGCCCCGCCTCCAGAAGCACGACCTCCGCCTCGGGCTCCAACCGCTTCAGGTGCCACGCCGCCCACATCCCGGTGTAGCCACCGCCGACAACGACCACATCGGCGCTGCGCTCCCCCTCCAACGCCGGCAGCTCCTCGGCCGCCGGCGCCTCCTCGAGCCAATACCCCCGAGCGTCGTGCTTCACGACTCCGAGTCTGTCAGGGCGCGCCTTGGGTCAAGGCGCGGGTTCCGATTCGGGTTCGCCTTCCCGCAGCACCACGCAGGACCTGAACCCGAGGAAGACCGGATGCATGACACCGCTCCGCCTGCGGATCACCCACTCGATCAGTCCCCGGCAGCGGATCAGTTCCTTGGTTTTGACCGATTCCAGGGTCAGGTACATCGAGCAGCGCACGCGGTGTGGAGAGATCCGCTTGCAGCCAGCGGACTTCGAGGCCACGCAGCGCGTTTCTTCGTCGTTGCTGTCTTTGCAGACCAGTCGGGTGAATGTCTTGTTGGCTTTCGCCGCACGCGACACTTTCAGCGTGTGGGCGCTAGCCACGCCGGTGACGACGGTGAGCGAGAGCGCTGCGAGCAGCGTGAAGAGGACGGCGGCGAGCCTGGCTGACGATCTCATGCGAGTCCTTCCCGGCGAGCTGGGCCCGCCTTGGACGAGGTTTCCAAGGATTTCTATAAGAAAGTCGGAAAGTTTTCAGCACCGCTCAAGCCCTGCCGCCGAACCGCCTCCACTAGATTCCCCCCGTGGCCACCTTCGACGCCCTCGCCGAGCTGCCGCTGGAGATCGAGGGCTACGAGTTGCAGCCGTTGGAGATCCCGACTCCGTTCGAACGGCTGAGCACCGTGATCCACATCTGGGGCGGGGGCGAGGACGGGCTGGGCGAGGACGTCACCTACGACCCCGTCGACCACATCGCATTGCAGGACGCCGGCCCGACGCTCGACCTGACCGGCTACGCGACGCTCGGCGAGTTCTGCGAGCTGATGGGCGAGGAGGACACCTTCCCGGCCGAGCCGCAGCGCGACGTCTCGCGCCTCTACCGGCGCTGGGCCTTCGAGTCGGCGGCGCTCGACCTGGCGCTGCGCCAGGCGGGCAAGGGGCTCGCCGAGGCGCTTGGCCGCGAGGCCCAGCCCGTCAGCTTCGTCTGCTCGATGCGACTCGGCGGCGCCGACGGCGAGCCCTCCTCGATCGGCCCGCTGCGCGCCAAGCTCGACAGCTACCCCGACCTGCGCTTCAAGCTCGACCCGACCAACGACTGGACCGACGAGCTGATCGCCGAGCTGGTCGAGACCGGCGCCGTCGACTCGCTCGACCTGAAGGGCTTCTACAAGGGCACGTCGGTCGACGTCGAGACCGACCCCGAGCTCTACGCCAAGCTGCTCGCCGCCTTCCCCGAGGCCTGGATCGAGGACCCCGACGTCAACGACGAGACGCGGCCGATCCTCGAGCCGGCGCGCGACCGCCTCACCTGGGACGCCCCGATCCACTCGATCGCCGACATCGAGGCGCTGCCCTGGAAGCCGAAGATGGTCAACGTCAAGCCCTCGCGCGTCGGCGGCGTGCGCGCCCTCTGCGAGACCTACGACTACTGCGCCGCCAACGAGATCGGCGCCTACGGCGGCGGCCAGTGGGAGCTGGGCGTCGGCCGCGGCCAGATCCAGGCCCTCGCCGCCCTCTTCCACCCCGACACCCCCAACGACACCGCCCCACGCGGCTACAACGAAGCCGAGCCGCCGCCCGGACTGCCCGCCAGCCCGCTCGCGCCTAAGCTGAGCGGGACCGGGTTCCGCTGGGACGACTGAGAAAGGAAAAGATGGCCGACAAAAGCTTCGCCGACGCGCTCAACGAGCAGATCGCAAACGAGTTCGCCGCCTCGCAGCAGTATGTGGGCGCCGCCGTCTACTACGACACCGAGACGCTCCCCCGCCTCGCCGCCTTCTTCTACAGGCAGGCGATGGAGGAGCGCGAGCACGCGATGATGATGGTCCAGTACCTGCTCGACGTCGGCGAGGCGGTCCACATCCCCGACATCAAGTCGCAGCAGACGAGCTTCGCCGACGGGGTCGCCCCGGTCAAAGCCGCGCTCGAGCAGGAGAAGCGGGTCGGCGAGGAGATCTACGCGCTGTTCGAGCTCGCCCGCGAGGTCAAGGACTACCGCGCCGAGCAGTTCATGCAGTGGTTCGTCAAGGAGCAGGTCGAGGAGGTGGCCCTGATGGGCGACCTGCTCAACGTCGTCGAACGCTCCAAGGACAACCTGCTGCTGGCCGAGGACTACATCGCCCGCGAGAACCCGGGCGCCGAGGGCGAAGACCCCACCGCGCCGCCGGCCGCCGGGATGGGCGGCTAGGACGAAGCCCGGGCCGCGCCCTTCAGCGCGGCCCGTCGGTGTGGACGAACAGCGCCGGGTCGCCGATGCGGCCAGCGTCGCGCAGCGCCAGCAGGCCGGCCATCGCCTTCGCGGTGTAGACGGGGTCGAGCGCCAGGCCGGCCGCGGCGGCGAGGTCGGCGGCGCGCGCGGCGGCCTCGGTGCGGTGGCCGTAGCCGGCGCCGATCTGGTCGCGGGTCAGATCGAGCATGCCGGGCTCGAGCCGGAGGCGGGGCAGGCGAGCGCCGCGGCGCTCAAGCAGCTTGGCGGTGCGCCGCGCGAGGCGGACCAGCACCGGCGGGTCGAGGCGAAGCTGGTCGTTGACCACGATGCCGGCGACGCGGCTGCGCAGACCGGCGAGCTGGAAGCCGAGCGCCAGCCCGGCCGCGGTGCCGCCGGTTCCAACCGCGACGACCACGTGCGCGGGCTCGGGCAACGAGCCGTCCTCGACCTGGGCGGCGATCTCCAGCCCCGCCTCGACGTAGCCGAGCACGCCGACCGCCGAGGAGCCGCCCGCCGGCAACAGGTAGGGCGGCCGGCCGCCACGAGCGTTGCGGACGATCAGCCATGGCAGCATCGCCACCGTGCGTGCCTTCGTGTGGCTGCGATGAATACGCGCCCCGGAGGCTTCGAGCCGTCCGAGCTGTGCCCGCACGTGCTCGTCGATCGGCTGGTCGACCAGCGCCAGCGCGGTCTCGAGCCCGTGTTCGCGCCCGTAGAGCGCGGTCGCCAACCCCCAGTTCGTGCCCAGCCCGCCGAAGGTGAGGATCGAGCGACGGCCGCGCCGACGTGCGTCGGGGATCAGCCACTCGAGCTTGCGCACCTTGTTGCCGCCCCACCCGCCCGAGCCGAAGGCGCCGTCTTCCTTAACCCAAACGCCGAGGCCACCCAGCTCCCGAACCGGCGTCGGCCGCTCGGACAGCGCCAGGTGAGGCAGGGTCTCAGCCAGGGCCGGGAAGCGCTGGTGGAGATGAGGGGTCAAGAGCGAGCGATCGCAGCGTCGGACGTCCGGGCATCGTGGAAGGCGATGACGACGACGCGATCCTCAGCCTCGACGTACATGTAGACGACGATCAGCCAACCCCAGGGACCGATCAGCGCACGACAATCCCGCCACACGCCCGAGAGCTGCTTTCCTGCTCGCGGAAAATCCTCCAACGTGAGCAGCGAGCGCGAAACTCGCTCCCGTGTGTCAGTTGGAAGCCGTCGGGTCTCGATCAGCTCTCGAAGCTCATCACGCGCTTGGCGCGTGACTTCTATCGCGGGCATCGATTACAGCTCGGAGAGCGGCATGGTTTCGCCGCGCCGCGCCTGCTCGATCGACTCCTGCGCCCGCTCCCAGGCCCCGGGAATCCCGTCGAGGATTTCAGTGATCCGCGAGGCATCCGGATCGGCCTCGTCGAGCGCGCTGGCGAGCAGGGAGCGAGCCAGCGTTCCCTCCTGAACGTGCGTACGCTCCGCCAGGCTCGCCAGCTTGCGAGCGTAATCCGGCTCGAGGGTGACGTTGATGCGGCGGTTCCGCTCGGCCATGCCTCAAGGGTACACGCAAGGGCACATGGTGTACACGAGCAGTTGCGACGGGCGCGAGCCCGCTACCTGAGGAAAGCCCTCTTCGCGAGGCCGCCCAGCCTGCGGCTCGCGGCGCCCAGGCCGAGTGGCCCCCGCCCCTCGGTCTCCGGCAGCGCCAGGCGGCAGATCTTGCGGACGACGCTGCCGAACTGACGGTGAAGGGGGCCGACGTTGTAGGGGAGGCCGTAGCGTTCGCAGGCCTCCTGCACCTCGACCGAGATCTCGGCATAGCGGCGGGCGGGGAGGTCGGGGAAGAGGTGGTGCTCGATCTGGAAGCCGAGGTTGCCGGCGAGGATGTGAAAGAGCGGGCCGCCGCTCAGGTTCGCCGAGCCGAGCAGCTGGCGGTAGTACCACTCGCCGCGGGTCTCCTCCTCGGTCTCCTCCTCGCTGAACTCGTGCGTCCCCTCCGGGAAGTGGCCGCAGAAGATGATCGTGAAGGCCCAGACGTTGCGGACGATGTTGGCCGCCGCGTTGCCGGCGAGCGGGAAGACGAAAAACGGCCCCGAGAGCGCCGGGAAGAAGACGTAGTCCTTGAGCGCCTGGCGCCCGACCTTGCGCCGGATCCCCTCGCGCAGCTCGCGCTGTTCGGAGCGGTCGATCTCGCCTGTGGCCAGCCGCTCGACTTCGAGGTCGTGAAGAGCCACCCCGTACTCGAAGAAGAGCGCCAGCAGCGTCGCCCAGAGGGGATTGCCGAGGTAGTACGGGCTCCAGGGCTGGTCCTTCGACATGCGCAGGATGCCGTAGCCGATGTCGCGGTCCTTGCCGACGATGTTGGTGTGGGTGTGGTGCACGTAGTTGTGCGAGTGGCGCCACTGGTCCGCCGGGCAGGCGGTGTCCCACTCGAAGCGCTTGCCCGAGAGCTTCGGGTCGTTCGTCCACTCGTACTGGCCGTGCATCACGTTGTGGCCGATCTCCATGTTGTCGAGGATCTTCGAGAGCGAGAGGGCCGCGGTGCCGGCCAGCCAGGCCGGCGGGAAGACCCCGGCCCAGAGCAGGCCGCGGCCGGCGGCCTCGAGCCCGCGCTGGGCGCGGATCACGGCGCGGATGTAGTCGACGTCGCTCTGCCCGCGCTCGGCCAGGACGCGCTGGCGGATCGCGTCCATCTCCTCGCCGAAGCGCTGCAGCTGCTCGGCGGTGAGGGGGATGTGGGAGGCGGAGACGCGCGGGGGCTCCGGCGCGGTCGGGTGGGCTGTGGCGGTGGTCATCGAAGTTCCTTTCGTGGTCAGATCTCGACCTCGAGGTCCCCGAGGGCGGTCGAGACGCAGAGCTGGATCTCCTCGCCGGGCGCGGAGGAGACCTCGCCGGTGATCAGGTTCTTGTGGGTGCCGGAGAGCTTGCGGCAGGTGCAGGTGTGGCAGATGCCCATCCGGCAGCCGTAGGCCGGGCGCAGGCCGGCGGCCTCCGCCTGCTCGAGCAGCGAGGCGCCGCTGTTCTCGACCTCGATGCCGGACTCGGCGAAGCGGACCGCGCCCTCCCCGTCCTCGCCGACCGACGCGAAGCTCGGCGGCAGGAAGCTCTCCACATGCAGGCGACGCTCGAGGCCGTTGGCCCAGGCGCCGCGGACCGCGTCGAGGAGCGAGGGCGGACCGCAGGCGAAGGTCTCGGCCTTGGCGAAGCACGGATCGGCCTCGGGCAGGTGGGCCGGGCTGAAGTGGCCGTCGAGCTCGCCGGCCCCGGGCACCCTGGTGTAGGAGCGAAGGAGCGTGAAGCCCGGACGCTCGGCGGCGAGGCGGGCGAGCTCCTCGCGGTAGATCGCGCGCTCGGGATCGGGCGCGTAGTGGAGCAGGGCGATGCGGCCGTCGTAGCCCTCGGCGAGGAGCGTGCGGAGGATCGCCACCAGCGGAGTCAGACCGCTGCCGCCGCCGATCAGCAGGACCGACTCGGGCCGCGGCCGCGGCAGGAGAAAGTCGCCTTCGGCCTGAGAGAGGCCGAAGACCATCCCCGCTCGCGCCCGCTCGAAGAGGAATCCGGAGACGAGGCCCTCGGAGTGGCGCTTGACGGTGATCTCGATCTCACGCCGCCCCTCCCTGGAGGCGGGCGAGTAGCAGCGCTCGTGCCTGACCCCGTCGATCTCGACGGCCACCCGAACGAACTGACCGGCACGACAGCCCTGCCAGACGCCGTTCGGCCGCAGCGTCAGGGTGACGCTCTCGGTCGTCGGTCGCTCGACGTCGAGCACCTCGGCCCGGCACTCGCCCCGCACCAGCAGAGGGTCGATCTGCTCCAGATAGCCGTCGATCCCGTGCGGTCCCGCAAAGGTGTCCAGCGCGTGGAGCCGCGGGCGTAGGGCAAGCTTCAGAGCCATGACGCCGAACAAGGTAACATCAAATGCCGTCACGTCAAATGGAGGACCGTCACATACTGGTAGCTTTGCCGCCGTGGCCGAGGCCGAGAACAGCCTGACCATCGAACAGCTCGCCGCCGAAATGGGGATGACGGTCCGCAACATCCGCTCCCACCGGGCGCGAGGGCTGTTGCCCGCGCCCGAGGTCCGCGATCGGGTCGGCTACTACGGGCCGCGGCACCTGGCGCGCCTGCGGATGATCCAGGAGCTGCAGGCCGACGGCTTCAACCTGAAAGGGATCGAGCGCCTGCTGAGCGAGAACGTCGGGACGGCCGAGCAGTTCCTCTCCTTTCGACGCGCGCTGGACGAGTTCGACGACGAGCAGCCCAGCACGTTCACGCGGGAGGAGCTCGACGCCCGCTTCGGGACCGACAACGACGACGCCCTGAAGCGCGCGGTCGCCGCGGGGGCCCTGGTGCCGGTCGAGGAGGGCCGCTTCGAGGCGCCGTTCCCCTCCCTGCTCGACGCGGCCGAGGGCGTCGTCGCCGCCGGGGTTCCGCTCGACCACGCCCTGGTCGTGATCGGCAAGGTGCGCAGTCGCTGCCGCTCGATCTCCCGCGAGTTCGTCGAGCTCTTCCTCGAGGACATCTGGAAGCCGTTCGAAGAGGACGGATACCCGGAGGATCGCTGGCCCGCGGTTCGCGCCGCCCTCGATCAGCTCCGCCCCCTCTCCCTGCAGGCGCTGGCGACGATCTACCGGATGACGCTCTCCGAGCAAATCGAGAAGGCGCTCGGCAAGCAGCTCGAGCGACTGGCGAGCCGCAAGAGCTAGCTTCTACCCCAGCCAGCCCGCGCGGCGGCGCATCGACTTCAGCCGCCTGAACTCGGCGATGTCCTCGCGCAGGGCGGCGGGGGCAGGGGCCGGGAGGAAGCGGGCGGGGAGAGGGGACTCGACGACGCCTTCGGCGGTCTTGGTCACCTTGTAGGCCCGGGCGCCGCGGCGCGCGGTGACGGCCGACGGAGGGCCCGTGCCCTCCCAGATCAGCCCGGCGTAGTCGTCGAGGCCGTAGCCGCCCGGCATACCGTCGGCGACGGCATCGAGGTAGGCGGCGCGGCGCTCCGGTTCGTTGTTGTAGTGGACGCAGAGGCTGCCGCCGAGCAGGCCCAGTCCCGCCTCGGCCTCGGGCCTGCCAGAGGATTTGGTGATCCCCGCCTCGAACCAGCACATCGCCCCGGCGCTCTGGCCGGCGAGGACGATCCCCTCGCGCCAGGCGAGGCTGAGGATCGCGCTCAGCTCATGCGCCTCCCAGACGGCGAGCAGGTTGACCAGGCTGCCGCCGCCGACGTAGATCAGGTCCTGGGCGAGCAGGTGGTCGCGCAGCGCGATCGGCCGTCTCCCCAGCCGGAAGAGCGAGAGGTCGGATGGGTCGCACGGACGCTCGCCGAAAGCCGCGTAGAAGCGGCCGATCTGCTCCGCGGTGTCGCCGCTCGCGGTCGGCAGGATGCAGATCCGCGGCCGGCGACCGGCGCGCTCGGTCGCCAGCCGCAGCATCAGCTCGCTGACCGCGCGATCGGGAGGGCGGGAGGTGAAGTCGTGGCCGCCCAGGGCGAGGATGCGGGAGATCATCGAAGCTCAGGCCGCGACCGCCGCGGCCTCGGACGACTCGGCCTGCCCCTCGCCGAGGTACCTGGTCGCCAGCTCCACTTCGGCGATCCCGCTCGGCCCTGGATCGAGCCAGAACGCCCTGGCCTCGGGGCGCGAGGCGACGACCCGGCGCAGCTCGCTGCCGACGAAATGCAGCGCGGCGCCGTCCTGGGCCGCGTACCCGGCGCGCATCCCGGCCCGCAGCTGGGCGTGGTAGGCGATGCCATGGTCGGCGTCGCGGTCGTAGTGCACGCAGTTGCTGAAGGGCAGGAAGCCGAGCCCGGCGACGCAACGCGACGCCCCGTGGAAGCCGCTGTGGGCCTCGGCGAACCAGCAGAGCGAGCCGGCCGAGAGCCCGCAGAGCACCACGCCGCGCTCCCACGCCTCGCGCAGGATCTCGTCGACCCCGTGTGCCTGCCAGACGCCGAGCAGGCTGACGACGCTGCCGCCGCCGACGTAGATCAGGTCCTGGGCGAGCAGATGCGCCCGCAGGTCGGCGGGTCCCTGCTCGCGACGGAAGAGCGAGATGTGGCTCGCCTCGCAGCGCTCGGCGGGGAAGGCGCGGTAGAAGCGGACCACGTAGTGGTCGGCGTCGCCGCTCGCCGAGGGCAGGAAGCAGACCCGCGGGCGCTCGCCGCGCGCCAGCCCGAGCACGTACTCGTCGAGCAGCGGGTTGCCGGACTCCATCGAGAAGCCGCCGCCTCCGAAGGCCACGATCTGGCGTTTCGCAGTCTCCATTGCCAAATGTTCCCGATGCCCCCGCCCGCGGTCGTTGTACAGCGGTCCGAAGTTCCAAGCCGGGCGCTCGCCCGCTGTACAGGCCGCCGCCGGCGCGCCGCGCAATCGGGCCTTCGGATTTGCTTTCCGGCGCGGTCTCTGGCACGCTGGTGAGTACATAGCCCAGCGGCAATCACCAGGGGGGAGGGCGCCGGAAAGCACCGCAAACGCCCAGGTACACATGCCGCCATGCTGAACGTAATACGCAGTCTGCAGCTCTGGCCCCTGCTGCCCACCCCGGGAGCGCGCCGGGAATCGATCCTCGAAGCGATGGTCCGCGTCGTCGGCCGCGTCGGCTACCGGGCGGCGACGGTCGAGCAGGTCGCCGCCGAGGCGAACGTCTCGGTCGGCGGATTCGAACGCCACTTCGAGGACAAGGCCAGCTGTTTCCTGGCCGCCTACGACATGCTGATCGAGCGCCTGCTCGCCGAGGCGAGCGCCGGCTGCAGCGCCGATCTGGACTGGCAGGAGCGGGTCGAGCGCGGCCTGACCGCGATCGTCGAGCGCTTCGCCGCCGACGCCGACGTCGGCCGCACCGCGATCGTCGAGGTCGCGGCGGTCGGCGCCGAGGCGAGGCGCCGGCAGTGGGACGCCCTCGGCCGCTTTGCGGCCTACCTCGAGGAGGGGCGTGAGCTGGTGGGCGGGCGCGAGCTGCCCGGCAACCTCGCCCTGATGTCAGCGGGGGCCGTCTCCGGCGTCATCTTCGAAGAGCTCCTCGCCGGACGCGGCGGCCAGCTGCCGGACCTGCTGCCGGACCTGCTCTTCGCCCTGCTCGTCCCCTACGTCGGCCCGCGCGCGGCAGCGGGGGAGATGCGACGCGTTGCCGAGGCCGCGGCCTACTGAGCGGCGAGCGCTTCGCGACTCTCAAGGATCGCTTTGCGCAGCTTTTCGCGCAGCCGGTGCAGGCGCACCTTCACGGTGCCGTCGGGGAGGCCGAGCCGGCGGGCGATCGTCCGCTGGGTGAGGTCTTCGCCGTAGCGCATGTGGAGCAGCTGCCGCTCGCTGTCGCTCAGCCTCTCGATCACCGCGCGCAGATCGGCGCGCTCGACGGTGAGGAGGATCTGCTCGTCCTCGGCGCCCTCTGTCCGCTCGAGTTCGGGAACCGGTTCCGGCCGCCGGCGCGCGCGAGCGTGCTGACGGAACGCCTCGTTGCGCACGATCGTCCCTAGCCACTCGTTGCGCCTGCGGTCGTCGCGCAGGCTCGAGCGCTTGCGCCAGGCTCGCAGGAGAGCGTCCTGGGCGATGTCTTCGGCATCCCCGGGATTGCTGGAATAACGGTAGGCAAGGCGAATGCAGAGCCGGTGGGCTTCCTCCCAATGCCAGCCTTCGTCTAGACGAGCTCCATGAAGTGACGACAGGTCGATTGCTCAATATTACTACTTGTAATAGCAAAAAGATAGGGCTTATCGCTGAAACTTTCCCGAGACGACCTGGGTCCCCCTTTTCATGGAGCGAGCGACAGCGCCACCGGCAGGCGAAGGGTGGGCGGAGCGCACCTACGAGGCGATGGCGCCCGTATACGACGACTTCACCGCCCACCACGAATACGACGTCTGGACCGCGGACCTGCTCGAGATCCTCGGCCGCAACGGCCTGCAGGGGAACCGCCTGCTCGACGTCGGCTGCGGAACCGGCAAGAGCTTCCTCGAGATGCTCCCCCGCGGCTGGCAGGTGACCGCCTGCGACATCTCGCCGGCGATGGTGGAGATCGCCCGCGCGAAGGCCGGCGACGCTGTGCGCCTCGCGGTGGCCGACATGCGGGAGCTTCCGGTCTTCGGCGAGTTCGACCTCGTCTGGGCGCTGGATGACGCGGTCAACTACCTGCTCGACGGCGACGAGCTGCGCCGGGCGCTCGCCGGCATGCGCGCCAACCTCGCCCCGAGCGGCCTGCTCCTCTTCGACCTCAACTCGCTGCTCGCCTACCGCACCTTCTTCGCCGAGACCGAGGTCGTCGAGCGCAACGGGCGGCGCCTCGTCTGGACCGGACTCGCCGACGCCGACGCCGCCCCCGGCTCGATCTGCGAATCGCGCCTGGAGGCGTTCCCCCTGGGCGACGCCGAGGGGACCGCGCAGGCCCCACCGCTCTTCCACCGCCAGCGCCACTTCCCCGAAGCCGAGGTGCTGGCCGCCTTCGAGGAAGCCGGCCTCGAGGCAGTCGAGGTCTACGGCCTCGACATCGACGGCGCGCCCCGGCAACCGCTCGACGAAGCGGTCCACAAGAAGGTCCTCTACCTCGCCCGCGCCGCTTAGAGCCCGGCCCGTGCCGAGTGGAGCAGCGCCGCGGCGCGCCTCCACTCGCGCTGCAGCCGCGGTTCCACCGCCCGCGTGTCGCAGGAGGCTTCGGTCAGGCACCGGCCCCAGGCGTTGGCGGCGGCTATGTAGCGGTTGAGCGCGCGCTCGCCGGGCGTGCCGGCGCTGAGCAGGCATTCGAGCCCGACGCGTTCGGCCGGGATCGCGCGGTAGGCGGCCCTCACCGCATTCACCCGGCGCAGGTACTCCCCGTAGGAGACGCCTACCGCTAGCTTTCGGCGCAGGCCGTCCATCGAACCGACGAAGGAGCCGAGGATCTCCCGACACCTCCCCATCGCAGCGCCCCGCGAAGCGCCGCCCGCGCCCGGCGCCGCCGTGGCCCGCCCTTCCTCGCCGGCCGCGCCGCCGCAACCGGCGGCGAGCAGCGCCAGGCTGGCGATCGCGACGGCGATCGCCGCGCTCGCCCTCGCCGCGCTCGCCGTCCTCGCGCCTGCGGCGCTGGCCGCCGGCGACGGTGGCGTGCTGGTTGTCGGCGACAGCCTCGAGGTGCTCACCTCGCCCTATCTGGAGCGGTATCTGCCGGGTGTGGCGCTGACCGTCAACGCGCAGGGCGGCTACAACAGCTACCAGATTCGGGAGCTGTTCGAAGAGAGCTACGACCCTTCGCAGTCGGTGATCGTCTTCGACGCGGGCACCAACGACAACCCGGCCTATCCGCAGATCCTCGCCGAGAACCTGGCCGCGGTCGCGGCCCAGGTCGGCGAGCGCTGCATGGTCGTGCCGACGATCCACGGACTGACCGTGAACGGCGTCGACAGCGCCGGCAAGAACGAGGTCGTCAGGTCGTTCGCGGCGTCGCGGCCCGGCACCCGGGTGCCCGACTGGGCGGGGACGGTCGCGACCCACCCCGAGCTGATGCAGGCCGACGACCTGCACCCGGTCCCCGCCGGCGCCGACTACCGCGCGCGCCTGATCGCCCGCGGCGTCCGGGCCTGCCTCGCCAATCCCACCGGCGTCGTCGCCGAGCCCGCCCTGCGCTCGGCGCCGACCCTGCGCCCGGTCGGCAAGCTCGCCGCGCGCCAGCGCTCGCTGCTGCGCTCGGCCGCGCTCGCCGCCCTGCTTACGATAGTCCGCTCCTATGCCTGAGCCCGTCAAGCGCGGCGAGCGCTACATGCCGGGGCTGGACGGCCTGCGAGCGATCGCGGTCCTCGGCGTGATCCTCTTCCACCTCGGCTTCGGCTGGGCCGAAGGCGGCCTGCTCGGCGTCGGCGTCTTCTTCACCCTCAGCGGCTACCTGATCACCGACATCCTGCTCACCCAGGTCAACCGCGGCGGGATCAGGCTGCGCTCGTTCTGGGCCGCCCGCGCCCGCCGCCTGCTCCCCGGCCTCTTCCTGATGCTGATCGTGGTCACGGCCTGGGTGACGACGATCGGCCCCCACCAGCCGCCGGACTTCCGCGACGCGGTCGGCTCCGCGGTCGGCTACTTCAACAACTGGTGGCTCATCTTCCACCACGTCTCCTACTTCGACCGCTTCGCGCCGCCCTCGCCGCTCAACCACCTCTGGTCGCTCTCGGTCGAGGAGCAGTTCTACATCTTCTGGCCCTTCCTGCTGATGCTCGGCATCCGCTTCGTGCCGGAGGTGAAGAACACCACCGGCGTGCGCCCGCGGCTCGCCGGCGCGGCGCTGGTCGCGGCCCTCGCTTCGGGCGTCCTGATGGCCGTCCTCTACCACCCCACGCTCGACCCCTCGCGCGTCTACTACGGCACCGACACGCGGGCGCTCGAGCTGCTCGCCGGGGCGGCCCTGGCGATGGTCTGGCCGAGCCACCGATTGCGGGCGCAAATCGCTCCGGGCGCCCGCTGGACGATCGACGCGCTCGGCGTCCTCGGCCTGCTCACAATCGGCCTGATGTTCTGGACGGTCGGCGAGCTGACACCGTTCCTCTACCACGGCGGCTTCGCCCTGCTCGCCTTCGCCTCTGCCCTGGCCGTCGCCGCCCTCGCCCACCCCGCTTCCCGGCTCGGGCCGATCGTCGGCTGCCGGCCGATGCGCTGGATCGGCCAGCGCTCCTACGGGATCTACCTCTGGACGTTGCCGATCGTCGTCCTCACCAGCCCGCAGGGCGCGCACGGCCCCAACGTCCTGCGGGCGGCATTGCAGGTCGCCGCGATCATGGGCGTCGCCGAGCTCTCCTGGCGCTACGTCGAGGACCCGATCCGCCACGGAGCCCTGGGGCGGCTCTGGCAGAAGGCCAGATCGGGAAGCTGGCGGCGGGCGCCGCTGCCCCGTCATGGCTGGGCGCTGGTCGGCGCCGGCGCGCTCGTCCTCGCCGTCGCGATCGCCGGCCTCGCCGGCGTCGGCGTCTCCAACGAGCCGAAAGCGATCGCCACCGTCGCCAAGACGATCGAAGCGAAACGGGTGCGCCGAGCGCCGCTGGCGACCACCTGCAGGGCGGTCATCCACATTGGCGACTCGACCTCGGAGGGGCTCGTCTCCTCCGAATACCTGCCTGACCCCAAGCAGCTGATCAGCGCCCAGTACGCGCGCGTCGGCGCCACCACCCAGCACTTCGAGATCGCCGGCGCCCGCTCGATCTACGAGAACTTCGAAGGCGAAGCCAACGCTCAGGAAGTCGCCGAAGTGTGGAAGAACGAAGGCTTCAAGGGCTGCTGGGTAATCGCGATGGGCACCAACGAGGCGGCCAACGTCGCCGCCGGGTCCGCCTTCGGCTACGACGACCGGATCGCCTCGATGATGGCGACGATCGGCAGCGAACCGGTGCTCTGGGTCAACGTCAAATCGCTCCTCGCGCACGGTCCCTACGCCGAGGCGAACATGAAGAGCTGGGACGAGGCGCTGCTCGAGGCCTGCGACCGCTACCCGACCATGCGGATCTACGACTGGGCGTCCGACGTCAAGGACGACTGGTACATCCCCGACGGCATCCACTTCACCTCCGAAGGCTATGCGGAGCGCGGCAGACTGATCGCCGACGCCCTGCTGGAAGCGTTCCCCAACACCGAAGCGACGCCGAAGTGGACCGACCGGCGCGACTGCGTCGTCAGCGGCTGAACCGCTTCCGGTGCGCTTTATCCCCGTATAGAGGGGATAAAGCGCACCGGAACGGGTTTAGAAGACCTGAGCGTCGAGGAAGCCGGCGACGAGGACGAGCCAGCCGCCGACCTCGGCGGCGATCAGGCTCGCCATGAAGGCCTCCATCCCGCGCACCGGGCGGCGAAACTGGTTGTCGGTGTCGCGCTTCCAGCCGTGCACCATGTAGCCGGCGACCGCGGCGAAGAAGTAGAAGGCCAGCGCCCCGGCCGCGACCAGGTTGACCGCGGTGCTCCAGCCGCTGAGCTCGACGAATGTGGCGACGAGCAGCAGGGCGAAGCTGTAGAGCAGGGCGGCCCGGTGCGCGATGTCGACGTAGGGGTGGGCGAGGCCGTCCTCGGCCGCGTCCATCTGGCGAAACTTCCAGGTTCCCAGCAGCAGCGCCCAGAGGAACATCGCGGCGGCGAGCAGCAGCACCGCCTTGGTGTCGGCTCCAAGCTCCATCGGCTCCGTGGATTATCGGCGCTTTAGGGCGATGGCGCGCGCCTCGCGCGTCCCCAGGTACGGGGTGAGTGCGAACTGGATCGCGTCCGGCGCCAATTCCGGCAGCTCGCCGGCGTGTCCCTGGTCGACCCGCTGAGCGACGAGCAGCGTGATCCCGCCGGCCAGCGAGTGCTCGAGCGTGCCCGGCAGCAGCGTCCCGTCCGGCACCTGCTCCCGCCCGGGTTGGAGCAATCCGGCGCCGAAGTCGACCAGGCGGCGGTAGCGGCTGAGTCCGTCGCTGCCGCGGGCGAGGGCCTCGTTGGTCAGGACGTCGGCGACGACCGGGTCGGTCGCCGCGAACTCGAAGGCGGCGCGGATCGCCGCCGCGACCTGGTCAGGCCACGCCTCCTCGGCCACGTAGGCCTCCTCGACCACCACCTGTAGCCGGGCGAAGGCGGCCTCGAAGGCGCGGGGAAACTCGTCCCGGCGGGCGCTGCCGGCACCTGACCTCCCAGAACGACCGCTCGTGGGCCCCTGCGCGGGCACGGCCGAGAACTATAAACATCAATGTCCACTTCAAACATGCCGAGGTGAGCGCGGTCGCAACGCTTTTTCCATGGATTTCATGGAAAAAGCGTTGCGACCGGGATTGTTACGACCGGGATAGGAGGGTGCTCTATGCGTCGCCCGCCTGCGAGCGCTCAGGCCGCCTGGGCGGCGCGGCGCATCTCGTCGGCCGCGGCGGCCGGCCCGAGGTAGGGGACGAGCATCGCGAAGAGCAGGTCGGGCATCAGCGCGGGAAGCTGCTCGGCGCGCCCGGCGACGAGCTCGTCGAAGATCAGCCCCGAGACCGCGCCGACGGCCATCACCGAGATCTGCTCCGGCAGCTCCTTGTCGGGCTCGGCCTCTCGGCCCGCCTCGAGGTAGCCCTTGAAGCGGTTGACCGCGTCCCAGTGCAGCTGGCGCGCGTCGGCGCCGGCGACGGCGACCTCGACCACCGCGGTCCGCGCCAGCTCGGGTTCGAGCGCGAAGATCTCGATCAGCGTCTCCAGGCCCTTGCGAACGCGCGAGACCCAGGGGCGCTCGCCGTCGCATTCGGCGACGATCGTGGCGAAGACCTGTTCGACCATCGCCTCATAGGCGGCGAGGAAGCAGTCGTGCTTGTCGTCGAAGTTCTTGTAGAAGGTCGTCCTGGAGGTGCCCGCCTCGACGATCACGTCGGCGACCGACGTCGCGTCGTAGCCCTTGCGGCCCACGACTCGGACCATCGCCTTGAGCAGCGCTTCCCTGCGGCTTTCGATCTCAGTTGCCATGCTCCGGGAGAGTTGGAAACTTGACTGTCTTTTCATGATAGCGAACCGTGTACGTCTTCGTTTATCGTCGGGTTATCCTCGGCCGGCCTCCTCGGCCGCGGCCTCGGGTCCGAGGTAGGGCGAGAGGGTCGCGACGAGGATCGCGGGCAGGATCTTGGCCAGGCTCGTGGCCCGTCCCGCCTCGATCTCTTCGGCGATCAGGCCGACGACGGCGCCGATCGCCATCCGCGATGTGTTGGCCGGCAGCCGGCGGCCCTCCGGGGCGAAGTCGCGGCCCTCGTCGAAGAGCGGCGTCATCCGCTGCAGCGCGGCCCGGTAGCGGCGCTGGGCGGCGGGCCCGGCGGCGCCGAAGTCGACCAGGGCGAGGCGGGCGACGGCCGGTTCGGCGGCGAGCGAGCCGAGCAGTTCTTCAAGCCCGGCCCGCACCCTGGCCGGCCATTCGCCCTCGGCGGCTTCGAAGGCGCTCGCAACCCGCCGCGCGAGCACGTCGGCGGCGACGTCGTAGGCGGCGAGGAAGCAGGCCTCCTTGTCGGGGAACATCTCGTAGAAGGTGGTCCGCGAGATCCCCGCCTCCCTGGTCAGGTCGGCGATCGTCGTCCTCGCGTAGCCCTTCTCGGCGACGACGTCGATCGCCGCGTCCAGCAGCCGTTCGCGCTGCGAACGGGCGATCACCTCCGCCGGAATTCGGTGCCGGCCGCGCGGTGGCCGCCAGCGCTCGGGCCTCGGGCGCCTCGCCTCGGTCGCCAACTCAGCGGTCCGCCGCCGGGTGCTCCCGCTCGGCCTCGCGCGCCTGTCGCAGCGCCTCCTCCTGGCCGAGGTAGGGAAGGGTGGTGATGTAGACGATGTCGGGCAGCAGCTCCGGCAGACGGGCGGTGTTGCCGGTCAGGATCTGGCCGACGATCAGCGACTCCGCCGCCGCCAGCGCGGCGCGGGCGGCGCTGGTCGGGATCGCCTCTTCCTCGACCGGGTCCTCGCGGCCGCGTTCGAGCAGCGACTGCAGGACGCGCTTGCCGGAGGCGTAGAGCTGGAAGGCGCGCTCGCCCGAGGCGGGCGCCTCGACCATCGCCATGCGGGCGAAGGTCGGGCGACTCGCCAGCAGCTCGAGGAAGGCGGCGGCGGCGTCGCGGACCATCGTCGCCCACGGCTTGTCGGGCGAGTAGACGGCGACGATCGAGCCCATCGCGTCGGCGAGCGAGAGCTCCATCGCCGCGTGGAAGCAGTCCTCCTTGTCCTTGAACAGCTCGTAGAAGGTGGCGCGGGAGACGCCGGCGGCGGTGCAGACGTCGCCGATCGTCGTCGCCCCGTAGCCCTTCTCAGCGGTCGTCTCCGCGACCGCGACCAGCAGCCGTTCGCGCTGCGAGTGGGCGACAGGGGGTTCGGCGAGGTCGTCGCGGCCGGACGGCAGCTGCTCCTGCTCGATCAGCTGATCGATGTCCTGGGGGCGGCTGGGTGAGGCTTTGCCATTGACGGAGCGGGATCGCGCGGGGGGCATAGGCAACTCCTGGATCGGACAGCGGTGTTTCCGGTAAACACGATTGTACACCCCCCATCGTGCTCGTTGGACAATCCTGTACGGGCCGCACAACGCCCCGGCCCGATTTTCGACAGCCGTCCAACGCCGCCGTGGCTGGTCTCCCTCCGCCGACGGGCCGATACGTCAAGGTCACCTTGACGTATCGGCCCGTCGGCGTCTGGCCGGTCAGCCGGTGAGCATCTGCTCCACCGCGGCGATGAACTCCGCCGCCGAATCGACGAGCGAGCGAGTTGAGTGGCGATATCGACGAACTGCGACTGGCGCGGGCGCTCCGGCTCGAGGCTGACCGCCGTGCCCCGATGAGCGAGCGCCTGGCCCGCGTCCACGCGCTCTGCAGGCAGCTGAGCGCCATCCGGGGCGCCGCTTCGGTGCGTTGAGGGAATTCGACCTTCGCTCGCTCCGGCTGGACTTGGGAAACCTGCCCGAGAAATGACAACACCGGGCCGGATCGCCCCGCCCGCGCGTGCCCTCGTAAGGAAATCTCACTCCGCAGCGTCGACAGCTGGATCGGTTAGAGCGGCGACGTCGGCAAGGTCGGTGGGCCGGCCCCGGGCAAGCTTCATTCGGATCAGGTCGTCAAGATCGACGACCGGGACGTCGATCTCACCGAGCTGGACGTGGAGGGCGCGTTTGCTCAGCTCGGCATAGGGACGACCGCCGGGGACTTCGTGCATCACGTCGACTCCGCCGTCACGTGTCGCGAACTGCCAGATCGTCGCCCGTGGCAACATCTTTGCGTCGATCGGAGTGTCCTCCTCACCGACATTGAGTATCTCGGCGTCAAGCGAGCGCAGGGCCGCGGCAAGGCGCTCCAGGTTGGCCGGATCCGGTGCTGGGATCAGATCGGCATCGATAGTCGTGCGGACGTGCCCGTGGGTCTGCACGGCGAGGCCCCCGATCAGCACGTAGTCCACCCCATGCTCGGCCAACACGCGAAGGATGCGCTCGGCGTCGAGGGGGACGTCAGACTTCGCCACGAGCTTGTCTCCCGGCCAGCGCCAAGCGCGAGGCCATGCGATTCCAGGAGATGCCGAGCTCGAGTCGCTCACCTGGAGAGCGGGCGGCGGCGGCCAGCCGATGGGCGGGGTCGTAGTTTCTCTCCGGCGGCGCGGCAGCGAGCTCGAGGCTCTCCCCCATCGCTCGCATCAGCAGCTCCAACGTCTCGACGCTGGGCGAGAGCTCATCCGCCTCGAGCCGGCTGATTGCCGATTGCTGAGTTCCAACCCGCCGAGCCAAGCGCTCCTGGCTGAGCCCATGACGCTGGCGGGCCTCGCGGATCAGGCTTCCTGGAGTCACCCTAGGACTATAACAAATATGTGATAAATCTATTCCAAGCGCTTCCGCGAATGGCCTATCAAGGCCACACAGCCCGCAAGGGCTCTGACGCCGGTGTGCCCCAGGGAGCCGCGATCGCCACTCGCCACTGGCCCTCGATCAGGCGCATCACCAGGCTCGGGCAGGGGGCCTGAGAGAGGCGGGAGTCGGGGACTCCGGTGTAGGAGATCGCCCAGCGCTCGTGGGCGAGGGCGAGGTCTTCTGCGACCAGGACTCCATATAGCTCGATCTGCACTTCCGCTCCTGCCTCGATCAATTGGGCGAGGGAGGCCCTTAGCGCCGCGGTGCCCTGGGCGGCGGTGCCCTGCGGTCCGACCAGGGCCGCGCCGGGCGCAAAGCACTCGAGGGCGGCGTCGAGGTCGGCGCGGTTGATCGCCCCGCAAAGCGCCTCGCAGGCAAGGCGCGGGGTGGCGGCCGCTCGCTCGCGCAGGGGGGCTGCGTTGCCCACCGAGGGAACGGGGGCGGGCGCCAGGGAGAGCTCCGCGGGCGGCCTCACCTGTGGCGCTTCTTCTTTCGCACCAGCTTCAGGGCGATCCTCGTCCCCGCCGCCCTGACGGCTCCCGCGCCTGGCTTTGAGGAGCGCACGACGAGCTTGCCCTTGCCCTTGGGCTTTCTCAGCTTGCCGAGCGAGCAGTTGTGGGCAAAGAGGGCCGAGCGGGCGCGCTTCAGGGTCTTGCCCCGCAGCTTTGGCACATGGCACTTGGGGGCGGGCGGGGCGGGGTTCTTGGAG
>Ga0075342_1000010_pt1 | contig 96503 bp, 89 predicted proteins | sample RushOxbow_ThreeS_3_FD_120085 | JGI IMG/M metagenome (GOLD analysis project Ga0075342, IMG submission 120085) | Natural and restored wetland microbial communities from the San Francisco Bay, California, USA, that impact long-term carbon... | ecosystem: Environmental > Terrestrial > Soil >...
ACCCCGACGACGACGCGCTCGAAGACCTGCGAGCTGCGGGTGATGATGTCGATGTGGCCGTTGGTGACCGGGTCGTAGCTGCCCGGGCAGACCACGGTGCCGTTGCGCTCCGGCATCAGCCCTCCTCCCCGTAGATCGAGACGTCGGCGGCACCGTAGCGCCGCTGGCGCAGGCGCGGCAGGGATTCGATCGCCAGCCGCCGGCGCGCGCCGCTCTCGACGACCGCCCGGCCGCCAGGCGCGAGCAAAGCCGAAAGATGGGTGTCGATATCCCGTCCCACGCGGTCGGCGAGTCTATACGGGGCATCGACGAAGACCAGGTCGAAACCGGAACCGGAGTCGTCCTCGTTGCGCTCCGCCAACCAGCGAGGGGCGTCGGCGCGAACCAGCTCCGCCCGCTCGCTGAGGCCGAGCCGCTCGACGTTGCCGAGCGCGGCGCGCGTGTCGCGGTCGACGAGGGTCGCGTGCGCCGCGCCGCGGGACAGCGCCTCGATCGCCAGCGCGCCCGTCCCGCAGTAGAGGTCGAGGACCCGCGCCCCCACCACCCGCTCGCCGAGCACGGAGAAGATCGCCTCCCGCGCCCGCTCCGAGGTCGGCCGCACCTTCCAGCCGCGCGGCGCGACCAGCCGCCGTCCCCCCAGCTCTCCGCCGACTACGCGCACATCCCCTCCCCGGACGTGCCGGTCCTACGGTGACTTTTTAGGCACCTGGGGACCGGCACGTCACAGTGGTATCGGGTCGGAGGCGCCGGCGCCGAAGCGGCGACGGGCGGCCTCGAGCAGGGGACCGAGCTCGGGCGCGTCGAGCGAGCCGTGGCGGCGCAGCAGGCCGAGGACCTCGTCGCGGGCCGCCTCGAGCGTCGCGCCGTCCTCGGGCAGCTCGGCGACGGCGAAGCGGGGCAGGCCGCTCTGCCGGGTTCCGAGCACCTCGCCCTCGCCGCGCAGGTTGAGGTCGATCTCGGCCAGCCTGAAGCCGTCGCTCTCGCGGGTGACGGCCTGCAGACGGCGACGGGCCATCTCGCCGGCGTCTTCGGCGAAGAGCAGGCAGATCGACTCGTGCTCGCCGCGGCCGACGCGGCCGCGCAGCTGGTGCAGCTGGGAGACGCCGAAGCGCTCGGCCCCCTCGATCACGATCACGGTCGCGTTGGCGACGTCGATCCCGACCTCGATCACGGTCGTCGCCACGAGCACGTCGGTGTCGCCGACGGCGAAGGCCTCCATCGCCGCGGCCTTGTCCGTCGAGTGCATCTGGCCGTGGATGACGCCGACGGCGAAGTCGCGCAGCTCGCCGGCGGCCAAGCGCTCCGCCTCGACCTCGGCGGCGCGTCCCTGCAGCTTCTCGGACTCCTCGACCAGCGGGCAGACGACGTAGGCCTGGCGCCCCTCGCGCAGCTGGCCGCGGATGAACTCGTAGGCGCCGGCCCGCTCGTCCTCGCCGACGATCCTCGTCGCCACCGGCTTGCGCCCCGCGGGAAGCTCGTGCAGAGCGGTCGTGTCGAGATCGCCGTAGACCGTCAGCGAGAGCGTGCGCGGGATCGGCGTCGCCGTCATGTGCAGGACGTGCGGCGCCATGCCCTCGACCCCCTTCGAGTCGAGCGCCTTGCGCTGGCGCACCCCGAAACGGTGCTGCTCGTCGACCACGCAGACCCCGAGCCGCGCGAATCGCACGTCCGGCTCGATCAGCGCATGGGTGCCGACGATCAGGCCCAGCTCCCCGCTCGCGAGCCGGTCGAGGTATTCCCGCCGCCGCGCCGCTTTCGTCGCCCCCGTCAGCAGCGCGAACGGCGTCGCCTCCTCCGCCAGCAGCCTCCCCAGCGTCGCCGCGTGCTGCTCGGCCAGTGTCTCCGTCGGCGCCATCAACACTCCCTGGAACCCGGCTTCGAGCGCCCGCAACATCGCGTACACGGCGACGACGGTCTTGCCGCTCCCGACCTCCCCCATCAGCAGCCGCTGCATCGGCTCGCCCGAGTCGAGGTCGGCGTCGATCTCGTCGAACGCCTTGAGCTGATCCTTCGTCGGCTCGAACGGCAGCGACTCCAGCCATCGCCCCACCTGCTCCCCTGGCTTCCCCAGCCGCGGCGCCGGCCGCGCCACCCGATGCGACCGCTTTCGCGTCGCCAGGATCGCCTGGTAGAGGAAGAGCTCTTCGAAGCGCAGCCGCTCCCGCGCGACCTCGACTTCCTCGGCCGTCTCGGGGAAGTGCATCGCCTTGACCGCGTCGGCGACGCCGGCGAGCCCGTAGCGCAACCGCATCTCGGCCGGAAGAGCCTCGGGCAAGTTGCCCACCCATCGAATCGCCTGCTCCATCCAGTCGCGAATGCGCGCCGCCTTCAGCTGCTCGGTTGCCGGATGAACCGGGACGAGACCGCTCGACCGCGGATCCTGTCGCGGGGGAGGGGGGGCACTGCGGGCGGGCCACGGTCCGTCCTCGACCCCCCCATCCCCCGCGCCACCCGCGGAAGGAAGGAACTCGTATTCGGCGACCGTGAACCCCCGTTTGCCCACCGAGCCTGTCAGGAGCAGCGGAACGCCCGGCGTGAGCTTTTGGGCAACCCACGGTTGGTTGAACCACGTCGCGCGAATAGTCCCGCTTTCGTCCCCGACCTTCGCTCCCACGAAGGTCAACCCGCGGCGTCGGAAAGGGCGAGACGCGCTACCCAGAACTTCAACGGAGATCGTCGCTTTCTGCCCTTGTTGCAAGCTCGCCACGGAAACCACGGTGAGGTCGCGGTGCCGGTGCGGGAAGCGAAGGAGCAGGCCGCCGACGGTCGCGATGCCCGCGGCCTCGGCCGCTTCGGCGGTCCTGGGGCCGACCCCCTCGAGGGCCTGCAGCGACATATCCAGCGCGCTCGGTCGCGGCCAGCGGACGGGCGCGTCGCGAAGCTCTCTGGGGCTCAACTCATCGGTGCTCGCGAACGAACGCACTACTGTGCCGCGAGCAGCCACCAGTAGCTTGGCTGGCCGCCCTCGTGGGTCTCGATCTCGACGCCGTCGGGCACGTGGGGGTCGAGGTCGTCCAGGGCTATCGGCGCCTCGGCGCCGGCGATCACGGTGACGATCTCGGCGTCCGCGGCGAGCGTCTCGATCGTCGCGGCGAGGGTCGATCCAGCCCCGCCCCAGGCGACGATCTCGCCTTCGGCAAAGCCGACCGCGTCGCCCTTGCGAAAACGGCCCCGCGCGTCGTCGCGCGCCGCCGGCGCAATGCCGCCGTCGGCGACCGTGCCGAGCACCTCGGCCAGCCGCTCGGCGTTCTCTGCGGAGTCGGCCTCGGGGTCGAGCTCGACCAGGGCGAGCAGGCTCTTCTGCAGCGAGGTCGCAGGCACCACTCGCGCCGGCTTCTCGGAGAGCTTGCAGGCCTCCTCGGCGGCCATCACGACGTTCGAGGAGCTGGGGAAGACCAGCACCTCCTCGGCGGGCACCTCGTGGATGCCGGCGAGCAGCTCATAGGTCGAGGGGTTGAGCGTCTCGCCGCCGTGGACGACGTGGGCGCCAAGCTCCGTGAACAGACGCTCGAGGCCCTCGCCCGCGGCCACCGCGAGCGCCCCGGTGCGCCCGGCTTCGAGCCGCGCCTCCCGCTCGGCGATCTGCTCGCGCATGTCGGCGACGTCGAGGTTGGTGACCTCGCCGGCGTCCTCGAACAGCGCGACCGCGGCCTCGGGCTCGTCGGTGTGGACGTGGACCTTGAGCGTCGCCTCGTCGCCGACGACGAGGACCGAGTCGCCGAGACCCTCGAGCCGGGGCAGGAACTCCCTGCTGTTGAGAGCGTCGCCCGAGACGATGAAGTTGGTGCAGTAGCGATAGCGGCTGTCCTCGTGATGGGGGCGGCTGAGCCGCGGCGCCTCGTGGTGGGCGACCTCCGGCGCGGACGCGTCCCCGTCGCCGCGCAGGCCGGCGACGACGCCGGCGAGGATCAGCACGAGGCCGTAGCCGCCGGCGTCGACGACTCCCGACTCGCGCAGCACGTCGAGCTGCTCGGGGGTGCGCTCGACGGCGCGCTGCCCGTCGGCGATCGCCCTCTCCAGCACCTCGGCGAGCACCGCGTCCTGCTCGGCGTCGGAGACGCCCCGGTCGAGGCGCTGTTTCTCGGCATCGAGGTGGGCGAGCTGGCGGGCGATCGAGTGGGCCATCTCGCGGAAGACGGTCAGCATCGTCCCCTCGGCCGGCTCGCGCACCGAGTCGTAGGCGGCGTCGGCGGCGCTGGCGAAAGCGGATGCGACCAGCACCGGGTCGATCAGCTCGCCCGGGCGGCTGGCCAGCTCCTCGGCGGCGCCGCGCACGATCTGACTGAGGATGACACCCGAGTTGCCGCGCGCACCCATCAGCGCCGCCCGCGCCAGTGCCTGCACGAGCTGGGTGCGGCCGACCTCGTCGACCTCGAGATCGTCGAGGTGGTCGAGCTCCTCCATCACGGCCCGCATCGTCATCGCCATGTTGTCGCCGGTGTCGCCATCGGCGACCGGGAAGACGTTGAGGTCGTTGACCTCCTGGCGGCGGGCCTCCAGATGCGCGTAGGCCGAGCTGATGACGCGCCGGAAGCGCACGATCGAAGGGTCGGGCATCGCCCCGAAATCTATCCCCAGGGCCGGGCCGACCGGTTCGCTACGGTGGCCCGTCCATGCGACGCCTCGGCAGCTGGACCACGACCCACCGCAAGACCGTGATCCTCGGCTGGGTCGCGGCCCTGGTCCTCGTCGGCTTCCTCGCCGCATCGGCCGGAACGTCGTTCTCGGAAAACTTCAAGCTGCCGTCCTCCGACTCCCAGCGGGCTGTCGAGCTGCTGGAAAAGCGCTTCCCGGCCCAGTCGGGCGAAACGGCGTCGATCGTCTTCCGCGCCCCCGCCGGGGTCGAGGCGCCGCGGGTCAGGCGGGCGATGTCGCGCGCCTTCGCCGCGACCGAACGCGTCCCGCATGTGACCGGCGTCGCCAGCCCCTACGCGGGCGGCGGCGATGCCGCGATCGCACCCGACGACAAGATCGCCTACGCGACGATCCAGTTCGACCAGCAGGGCGACGAGCTGCAGAAGGAGACGGTGGAAGAGGCGATGGCGCCGGCCCAGGCCGCAGCCGGGCCGGGGCTGCAGGTCGAGTTCGGCGGCCAGCCGATCGAGACGGTGCGCCAGGGAGAAGAAGAAGGCGACACCTCGTTCAAGATCGGGCTCGGGGCGGCGATCGTGATCCTGCTCTTCACCTTCGGCTCGGTGGTCGCGATGGGGCTGCCGGTCGTCACAGCGCTCTTCGCACTCGGCGTCGGCCTCAGCCTCGTCACGCTCGGCACCCACGTCCTCGACACGGCCGACTTCGCCCCGCAGCTTGCGGCGATGATCGGTCTCGGCGTCGGCATCGACTACGCGCTCTTCATCCTCACTCGCTTCCGCAACGGGCTCGACGAAGGGCTCGACCCCCAGCCGGCGGCGGTGCGGGCGATCGACACCGCCGGGCGCGCGGTCCTCTTCGCCGGCCTGACCGTGATCATCTCGCTGCTGGGGATGCTGCTGCTCGGCGTCACCTTCCTCTACGGCGTCGCGGTCGCCGCGGCGCTGGCGGTCGCGATGACGATGATCGCGGCGCTAACGCTGCTGCCGGCGCTGCTGACGATCGCGGGCCGGCGAGTCGACCGCCTGCGGCTGCCGGGGCTCGGAAAACGGCGCGCCATCGACGAGCTGGAGAAGAGCCGCTGGTACGGCTGGAGCAGCTGGATCCAGCGCCACCCGGTCGTCGCCCTCGTGCTCTCCGGGGGCTTCCTGATCGCGCTCTGCATCCCGGCGCTCTCGCTGCGGCTCGGCTCCAGCGACGCCGGCCTCGACCCGGCCGGGACGACCACGCGCGAGGCCTACGACCTGCTCGCCGAGGGATTCGGGCCGGGCTTCAACGGAGCCTTCCAGGTGGTCGCCAAGCTGCCGGCCAAGGGCGAGGACGCGGTGCTGGTGGCGCTGCGCCGCGAGGCCGAAGAAGACCCGGGGGTGGCCGCGGCCTCGCCGCCGATCCTCAACCCGAGCGGCGAAGTGGGGACGATCCAGGTCTACCCGACCACCTCGCCGCAGAGCGAGGCGACGACGCAGCTGCTCGACCGGCTGCGCGACAAGGTGATCCCGCCGGCCGAGCAGCGCACCGGGGCGACCGTCTACGTCGGCGGCATCACCGCGATCTTCGAGGATTTCGGCAACGTGCTGACCGAGAAGCTGCCGCTCTTCATCGGCGTCGTCGTCCTGCTCTCGGCATTGCTGCTGATGACCGTCTTCCGCTCGATCCTGGTGCCGCTGAAGGCGATGCTGATGAACCTGCTCTCGATCGGCGCGGCGTTCGGACTCGTCGTCGCCGTCTTCCAGTGGGGCTGGCTAGGGAGCGCGATCGGACTCGACGGGACCGGCCCGATCGAGTCCTTCCTCCCCGTCTTCCTCTTCGCGATCGTCTTCGGGCTCTCGATGGACTACGAGGTCTTCCTGATGTCTCGCATCCACGAGGAATGGGAGGCGACCCACGACGAGCAGCGCGCAGTCACCCGCGGCCTTGCCCTCACCGGCCGCGTGATCACGGCGGCGGCGGCGATCATGGTCACCGTCTTCGCCTCCTTCATGATCGGCGAAGACCGCATCATCAAGCTCTTCGGCCTCGGCCTCTCGGCCGCCGTCCTGATCGACGCCGTCGTCATCCGCACCGTGCTCGTGCCGGCGATCATGCAGCTCTTCGGCCCGCGCGCCTGGTGGCTACCGGCCTGGCTCGACCGCCTCCTTCCCCGCATCCACGTCGAGCCGCAAGAGGCGCCGCCCGCCCAGGCGGGCGGGGGCGTGCATCCGATCGCCGAGCCGGCTCTGGGCGAGTCGGAGATCTGACTCGGGCTTGGGGAGGGGTGGGCTGTCCGGTGTCCCTCCCCCGGAGGCCGTCGCGCAGCTGAGTCGTCCCTAAAGGTCCAGGCGTTGCTTCATGCTCTTATCGCTCGCGAGCTTGTCCTGACAGCGGCCGTTCTAGGGGTTGCCGGTGGTTGACCTGCAGGCGAATGTCGCGAAGCGGCCGACGCAGTCTGTCTCCAGGCGCGGCGCAGCCGCGCACTCAAATTGTCGCTACGCGAGCGCAGCTCGCGTGCGACATCAATTTGCCGGCAGGCCAACCACCGGCAACCCTCGACACAGCCGCGAAGCTCAGGCGGCCTTGGTGACCTTGTTGGCCTTGAGGCAGCGCGTGCAGACGTAGGTGCGCAGCTTGCGCCCGTTCTCCTGAATCCGCACCTTTTGCAGGTTCGGATCGAAGCGCCGCTTGGTCGCGACCATCGAGTGGCTGCGCGACTGGCCGAACGCCGGCTTCTTGCCGCAGCTGTGGCATACCTTGGCCATCGGGTCGGGGATGGTAGCGTGACCGCTGGTTAGCTAAGTAGACTAACTAGAGGACGCGCAACGACTTCCACCCCGAGGGGGGAGAGAGATGGCCGCTGAGGACTTGGACAGCGTGAACATGCACGAAGCGAAGACGCAGCTTTCGCGGCTGGTCGCCCGGGTCGAGGGCGGCGAGCAGATCATGATCACGCGCGCCGGCAAGCCGGCGGCAAAGCTGGTGCCGGTGCCTCGAGAAGAGAAGAAGGGCGAGCGCAAGCTCGGGGGCTGGAAAGGAAAGGCGCGAGTGCCGTCGGACGAGGAGTGGCGCAAGATGGACGAAGAGATCGAGCAGATGTTCGAGGAAAGCGAGATCTTCCCCGGCGAAAACGAGAGGCGCAACCCGAGTTGAGGCTGCTCCTCGATACCAACGTATTGATATGGATCCTCACGACCCCAGAGCGACTTTCGGAGGCAGCAACGGTCGCGATTCGAGACCGCGGGAATGACATATTCGTCAGCATGGCCAGCCCCTGGGAGATCTCGATCAAGAAAGCGCTAGGGAACCTGAGTCTGCCGGACGACCTGGAGAGCCAACTGGCCGATGAAAACTTTGAGCTCCTTCAGATCTCGATGCTCCACACGCGCGCAGTCGAGACCCTTCCGCATCACCATCGCGACCCTTTTGACCGCATGCTGATCGCCCAAGCGCAGGTCGAGCAACTGACTCTGGTCACATCCGACAGGATGATGCGGCGTTACCCCGTCGCAACGATGCCGGTCTAGCCGTCGCGGCTGCGCCAGCTGTACGGGTTGACCTCTTGTTTGAGCAGCGCCATGCGGGCGACGGTGAGGGCGGCGTTGCGGCCCTGGTCGCGCTTGCCGCCACCGGCACGGGCGAGGGCCTGCTCCATCGTGTCGCAGGTGATCACACCGAAGGAGCAGGGGACGCCGGTTTCCAGCTGCACGTCCTGGATGCCGCGGGCGGCCTCGGCGCAGACGAAGTCGTAGTGGTCTGTCTCGCCGCGGATCACGACGCCGAGGCAGGCGACGCCGTCGATCGCGCCGGTGGTCGCGTGCAGCTTGGCCGCGAAGGGCAGCTCGTACGCGCCCGGGACCGAGACCTCGCTGACCGAGTCCGCTGGCACGCCGGCCAGCTCGAAGCCTTCGCGAGCTCCCGCCAGCAGCCGTTCCGCCAGGTCCTCGTAGAAGCGACCGACGCAGACGGCGAAGCGCCGTCCCGCCAGCTCCGCCCTCTCCTCGTCGCTGAAGGCCTCGAGGAAGGCGCCCGACTCAGCCACCCGCGGCCTCGCCCTCGCCGGCGGCGTCGCGCTCGTCCTCGTCGCGGATCATCTCCTCGTCGAAGGCCAGGCCCTGGTGATGCAGCGAGTGGCCCATCTTGTCGCGCTTGGCCCGCAGGTAGGCCTCATTGTGGGCGTTGGGCGCCGACTCGATCGGCACCTGCTCGCTGACCGAGAGGCCGTAGCCCTCGAGGCCGACGATCTTCTTCGGGTTGTTGGTGAGGATGCGGATGCTGGTCAGGCCGAGGTCGCCAAGGATCTGGGCGCCGATCCCGTAGTCGCGCAGGTCGGCGGGCAGACCGAGCTTGAGGTTGGCCTCGACCGTGTCGACCCCCTCCTCCTGCAGCTTGTAGGCGCGCAGCTTGTTGAGCAAGCCGATGCCGCGCCCCTCTTGCGAGAGGTAGAGGAGCACGCCGCGGCCCTCGCGCTCGATCTGGGTCAGCGCCGCGACCAGCTGCTCGCCGCAGTCGCAGCGCATGCTGTGGAAGACGTCGCCGGTCAGGCACTCGCTGTGGACGCGGACGAGCACGTTCTCGGCGCCGTCGACGTCGCCCTTGACCATCGCCACGTGGTGCTTGTCGTCGACCAGCGAGCGGTAGCCGACCGCGGTGAAGTCGCCGAACTCGGTCGGCAGCGCGGTCGAGACGACGCGTTCGACCAGCTTCTCGGTGCGGCGCCGGTAGGCGATCAGCTCGGCGACCGTGACCATCTTCAGGCCGTGGCGCTCGCAGTAGGGGATCAGGTCGGGAACGCGGGCCATCGTGCCGTCGTCGTTCATCACCTCACAGATCACACCGGCGGGCGTGAGGCCGGCGAGGCGGGCGAGGTCGACGCTTGCCTCGGTGTGGCCGGTGCGCTCGAGCACGCCCCCGTCCTTGGCGCGCAGCGGGAACATGTGACCGGGGACGACGATGTCGCGCGGGCCGGAGTTGGCGTCGATCGCGACCTGGATCGTGTGGGCACGGTCGTGGGCCGAGATGCCGGTGCTGACGCCGCCCGCGGCCTCGATCGTGACCGTGAAGGCGGTCTGCAGCGGCGCCTCGTTCTTGGCCGCCATCAGGTTGAGGCCAAGCTGCTCGCAGCGCTCTGCGGTGAGCGCCAGGCAGATCAGCCCGCGCGCCTCCTTGGCCATGAAGTTGACCGCCTCGGGCGTGGCGAACTGGGCGGCCATCACCAGGTCGCCCTCGTTCTCGCGGTCCTCGCCGTCGCAGACGACGACCATGCGGCCGCGGCGGATCTCCTCGATCGCCTCCTCGATCGTCGCGAACGGGCTCTCGCCCGCCCCGCGCTCGATCTGCTCTGTCTCCTGCGGCTCCGTCATCTGGCTCACGGCTGCTCCTTTCCACCGAATGGTGCCATCAATCGCTCCACGTACTTGGCCACCACGTCACACTCGACGTTGATCTTGTCCCCCGGCGCGGCCTCGCCGAGGTTGGTCCGCTCCAGGGTCTCGGGGATCAGGGAAACAACAACCCAAGAATCGCCCAAATCCGCAACCGTGAGGCTGACCCCGTTGAGCGCGATCGAGCCCTTGGCGACCACGTAGCGCAGCAGCTCCGGACCGAGCTGCACGCGCAGGCGCCGCGCGAATCCGTCCTCCTCGACCGCCAGTACCTCCCCCACCCCGTCGGCGTGCCCCTGGACGATGTGTCCGCCGAGACGGTCGGAGGCCTTCATCGCGAGCTCGAGGTTGACGCGAACTCCCGTATCCAAGCGTCCGAGCGCGGTCACGGTCAGCGTCTGGTTCATCGCCTCGGTCTCGAAGCCATCGGAGCTGACGGCCGTGGCGGTCAGGCAAACGCCGTTGACGGCGACCGAATCGCCCTCGGCGATTTCCGGCGCCAGCTTCGTCGCGATCCGTAGCGTCGCGCCGTCGGCGCTCTTCTCAACCGATTCGACCGTCCCTATGTCCTCGACGAGGCCCGTGAACATCCTCACCACTCCTTGAACCGGGCCGTAATCAAGACGTCATCCCCGACCGTCTCAACACTGTGAGACAGGGCGTTCAAACGGGTGAGCTCTGTCTCCTGAGACGGAGGAGCACTGCGAGCGGGATCGTCCTCAACGCTCAGGGCCACACTCCCTGGTTGAAGGCTGGGCGCAACAAAGGTCCTCGCCTCGTCGATCTCATCGGCTGCGGCAAACGCCCCGGCAAGCCCCAGCCCCCCCTCGAGGAAAAGGCTGGTCACCCCGCGACGACCGAGGCTCGAGAGCACGTCGGGAAGCTCCGCACAGACGAGAACGTCGGCACCTGCCTGGCGCAGGGCCTCTGCGTGGAGCGCATGGGGGGAAACGACCACGAGCACCGGCGACTGGTCGAGCGTCTTGATCAACTGCGAATCGAGCGGCAGCCGCGCCGAACGATCAAACACAACCCTGACCGGCTGCCGAACCTCGCTTCCGGTGCGCTTTTCCCCCTCATATCGGGGCAAAGGCGCACCGGAAGGGGTGGGGCGGGCGGTGAGCAGCGGGTCGTCGGCGAGGACGGTGCCGATACCGACGGCCATCGCGTCCGATTCGGCGCGCCAGCGGTGGACAAGCTCGCGGCTGCGCTGGCCGGAGATCCAGGGCGAGTCGCCCGGCGCCGTGGTCGTGCGGCCGTCAAGCGACATCGCCAGCTTCAGGGTGACCAGGGGAAGGCCGGTGCGGGCGTGCTTGCGGAAGGGTTGGTTCAGAAGTCGCGCGGCTGTGGCCTCCGCCCCGCTTGCGAACTCGACCTCGATGCCGCCGTCGCGCAGGATGCCCGGCCCGCGCCCGGACGCCTTCTCGCTCGGATCGTCGGACGCGATCACTACGCGTGCGATCCCCACCGCGAGGATCGCCTCGACGCATGGCGGCTGCCTGCCCGTGTGGGCGCAGGGCTCCAGAGTCACGTACATCGTCGCCCCCGCCGGGTCCTCCCCACGCCTCTCGCAATCCTCCAACGCCGCCCGCTCCGCATGAAGGTCGCCCAACTCCGCGTGCCACCCCTCGCCGATCACATCTCCGTCACGCACCACGACGGCGCCAACGAGGGGGTTGGGGCTGACGCGCCCCCGACCCCTCTCCGCGAGCTTGAGAGCTTGCGAGAGGTGACTCCGATCCGCGGCTGTGAGCAGGGAGTTCATCGACTGACTGACTAGTCAATCAATAGCTTACCGACCCGGGCCAGGCTATCTGTGACGTTCCTCGCGCGGGTGGCGCGGCGGCAGGGGGGCCCACAGCGCAGGACGTGCCGGTCCCTCGGTGCCATAAAGGGCACCTCTGACCCGGCACGTCCGAGCACATGGGGGAAAGTGCCGCGACAGGACCCGCGGGCCGACCACGCTCGCGGATACCCTGACCCCTCTCCCATGAAGCTGATCGTCCAGATCCCCTGCCTGAACGAGGAAGCGACCCTTCCCGCGACGATCGCCGACATCCCACGCCAGATCCCGGGCATCGACGAGGTCGAGCTGCTGGTGATAGACGACGGCTCGACCGACCGCACGGTCGAGGTCGCGCGTGAGCATGGCGTCGAGCACATCGTCCGCCTGACCAACAACAAGGGGCTCGCAGCGGGCTTTCAGGCGGGCCTCGACGCCTGTCTCAAGCTCGGCGCCGACGTGATCGTCAACACCGACGCCGACAACCAGTACAAGGGCGCCGACGTCGCCAAGCTGGTGGCGCCGATCCTCGCCGGCGAGGCCGACATCGTCGTCGGCGACCGCCAGGTGAGCGAGATCGAGCACTTCTCGGGGACGAAGAAGCGGCTGCAGCATCTCGGCAGCTGGGTCGTGCGCCGGCTCTCGGGCACCGAGATCGCCGACACGACCTCGGGCTTTCGCGCCTACAACCGCGAGGCCGCCATCGGCCTGCTCGTCGTCGACAACTTCACCTACACGCTGGAGAGCCTGATCCAGGCGGGCAAGCAACTGCTCGCCGTCGACCAGGTCGAGGTCGGCACCAACCCGCAGACGCGCGAGTCGCGCCTCTTCGGATCGACCGGCGCCTACGTGCGCCGCAACGCGCTCTCGATCCTGCGCATCTACGCCCGCTACGAGCCGCTGCGCGTCTTCACCGGCGCCGGCCTCGTCGTCGGCCTGCTGGCACTCGCCGCCTGGCTGCCCTTCCTGCTCGACTGGATCCTCAACGGGGACAGCACCGGCCATGTCCAGTCGCTGATCCTCGGCGCCGTCCTCTTCATCGCCGCGATCCAGCTCGTCGCCCTCGGCGTGATCGGCGACCTGCTCGCCGGCCAGCGGGTGATGACGCAGCGCGTCTTCGAGCGCGTCCGCCGGGTCGAGCTGACGCTCGGCGTCGAGCCCTCGCACTACGAGCGCGGTTGATGCGGCGCTCAACGACGGCGACCGCCGATTACGGCCGGACCGCCAGCTTCCTCGCGATCGGCGTCGGCCTCACCGGCGTCATCACCTACGTCTACTTCTTTATCGCGTCGCACGTGCTCTCCAAGCCCGACTACGGGCAGATCACGGTGCTCTGGTCGGCCGTCTTCATCACGATCTCGACCCTCTACCGGCCGGTCGAACAGCTGCTCTCGCGGCACATCTCCGAACACCTGGTCAAGGGAGAGGCGATCCGCGGCACGACCCGCAACGCGGCGACGATCCAGCTCGGCCTGGCGATGCTCTTCGCGGTCCTCGCCCTCGCCCTGCGGGGCCCGATCCAGGACGACCTGCTCGAGGGCAACGAAACCCTCTACTGGGTCTACTTCTCCGCCGTCCTCTTCTACGCGGCGAGCTACTTCGCCCGCGGCTTCCTCGCCGGCGTCAAGCGCTTCGGCCTCTTCACGGCGCTGATCCTCTCCGAGTCCTGCTTCCGCACCCTCTTCGCGGCGCTCGTCGCGGTCAGCCTGCTCGAAGGCCAGTCGGCGGTGGCGATCGGAATCGTCGCCGCGCCCTCGCTCAGCCTGATGGTGGTGCCGCTCGCCTTCGCCCGCCGTGCCCGCACCGCGCCGGCGGCGGCGCCCGCCGCCAAGGGCGCCTCGGTCTCGGTCGCGCACGGGACCGGCTTCGCCGCAGGGGTACTGGTGATCATGTTCAGCGAACAGGCCTTCCTCAACGCCGGGCCGCTCGTCGTGCGGGCGCTCGACGGCGCCGCGGCGGCCGGCTTCATCTTCAACGTGCTGATGCTGGCGCGGGCGCCGCTGCAGCTCTTCCAGGCGGTCTCGACAAGCATCCTCCCCCACCTCACCGGCCTGCATACCAGCGAGGAGCCCGGCAGCGAGGACGAATTCCACCGCTCGGTGCGGGTGGTGCTGCTCGGCATCCTCGCCTTCACCGCGCTGATGGCGCTGATCGTCCTCGTCGCCGGGCCGCAACTGATGCAACTCGCCTTCAGCAAGAAGTTCAGCTACGACCGCGCCGAACTGCTCGTCGTCGCCGCCGGCACCGGCCTCTACCTCTCCTCGGTCACCGTCAACCAGGCCTGCGTCGCCCAGGGGCAGGTGCGGCGCGCGGCGGCGCGCTGGATCGCCTGCGCGGCGCTCTTCGTCGGCTGGAACTTCGTGCCGCTGGTCGGCGACGAGTTCCACCGGGTCGAGATCGGCTTCACCCTCGCCGCCGCGGTCCTCTTCGGCCTGCTCTACCTGATCTACCGTCGCCCGCGCGAACGCGCCGAGGACGTGCCAGCCCCAGGCTCCCCCGAGGAGCTGGAAATGCAGCTGGCGGCGGTCGACGAGAACACTTAGGGGACGATGGCCGGGCACGACGCCGAGCTGATCCTGATCGGCGGCGCCCTGCTCGCGTTGGCGATCGCCTCGGCGCTGCTCGCCGACCGGGTGCGGGTGCCCGGCCTGCTCCTCTTCCTCGGCCTCGGCATGCTGGCCGGCTCGGAAGGGATCGGCGGTGTCGAGTTCGACGACGCCGAGCTGACCAGGACGCTGGGCACGATCGGCCTCGTCCTGATCCTCTTCGAGGGTGGCCTGACGGCAGGCTGGCCCGAGATCCGCCCGGTGATCGGGCCGGCGGTCGGCCTCGCGACGCTCGGCACCTTCGTCACCGCGATGGCGACCGGCGTCGCCGCGATCTGGATCTTCGACCTGAGCACGCTGCAGGGTTTGATCCTCGGCTCGGCGGTGGCCGCCACCGACTCGGCGGCTATCTTCGCCGTGCTGCGCGGCTCGCGCCTCGAGCGGCGCCTGGCGCGGACGCTCGAGGGCGAGTCGGGGATGAACGACCCGGTGGCGCTGCTGCTCGTCATCGGCTTCGGCGAATGGATCGCCGATCCGGCCTACGGCGCGCTCGACATGGCCGGGCTGTTCGTCGCCAAACTCGGCCTCGGAGCCGCCTTCGGGCTCCTGCTCGGCTGGGCGGCGCGACGCGCGATCACCCGCATCGAGCTGCCCACGCAGGGGCTCTACCCGGTCGCCACGGTGGCGACGGCGGCGCTCTCCTACGGCATCGCCGAGAGCCTCGGCGGCTCCGGATTCCTCGCCGTCTATGTCGCGGCTCTGATCCTGGGCACCGGCTCGCTGCCGGCGCGCAGCACCGTCGTCGCCTTCCACCAGGGCCTCGGCTGGCTCGCCCAGATCGGTCTCTTCTTCGTCCTCGGCCTGCTCGTCTTCCCCGGTGAGCTGCTCGACGTCGCCGGAAAGGCGCTGCTGCTCTCGGCGGTGCTGATCCTCGTCGGCCGGCCGCTCGGCGTCGTCCTCTCCACCCTGCCGGCGCGCTTCGGCGCCCGCGAGCTGACGATGCTGAGCTGGGCCGGGCTGCGCGGCGCGATCCCGATCTGGCTGGCGACCTTCCCGGTCGTCGCCGGCGTCGCCCAGTCGACCCTGATCTTCGACGTGGTCTTCTTCGTCGTCGTCACCTCGACCCTGGTCCAGGGGGCGACGATCGAGCCCGTCGCCCGGCGCCTCGGCGTGACCAGCACCGAGCCGGCCCTGCCCGAGCCCGTCGCCGACGTCGCGATGGTGCGGGAGCTGGGCGGCGAGCTGATCTCCTGGCGGGTGCGCGAGGGCGACGCCGCCGCCGGCCTCCTCGTCCGCGAGCTGGGCCTGCCGCGCGAGGCGCTCGTCCACCTGATCGTCCGCGACGGCCGCGCCGTCGCTCCGCGCGGCTCGACCCGGGTCGAGCCTGGCGACGAGCTGCACCTGCTCGTCCAGGAGAGCCAACGCGCCGAGGTCGAGCGGCTGACCCAGCGCTGGCGCGAGGGCCCGCTCGGCGAGCCGGCGCCGCCGCGGCTGCCGCGCAGGACCGCGCCCCAGGTCTTCTCGGTGCGGCCCGGCCACGCCTTGGGAGACGACCCGGCGGCGCCCGAGCGGGTCGACGGCGTCGAGGTGCGGGTGCGGCTGCGCACCCGGCGCGACGCGCCCGGCGCCCTCGTCGCCCTCGCCGACGGCCGCGTCGCCGTCACCGGCGAGGGTCACCTCGCGGTCGGCGACCGCCGCACGGTCGCCGACTGGTGCATTCGAAGGGCAGCCCGGCCGGGCATCTCGCAGGCCGAGCGCTCCTGGTGGCAGGAGACGATCGGCGTCCTGATGGCTCGCTGAGTCTCAGCCGACCGCGGCGGCGAGCAGGTTCTCCAGCTGTTCCAGCGCCCGCGTTTCGCCGATCGCGACGAGGACGTCGCCGTCGCCGAGGACGGTGTTGCCGGGCGGCTCCGGTTCGACGCCGCCCTCGCCGCGCCGCAGGGCGACGACCAGGGCCTCGCCGCGGACTTCGTCGATCCGCTTGCCGGAGGCCTCGCAGCCGGACGTCACCTCGATCTCCTCCATGCGGTACTCGGGGGCGACGTCGACGACGCCGGTCACCTGCGGGTGCAGGGCGAAGCGGACCATCTGCGAGCCGCTCGTCTTATAGGGGGAGACGATGCGATCGGCGCCGGCGCGGCGCAGCTTGCTTTCGGAGTCCTCGACACTGGCGCGAGCGACGATCGTGATGTCGGAGCGCAGCTCGCGCGCGGTCAGCGTGATGAAGATATTTTCGGCGTCGGAGTCGACGCAGGCCATGATCCCGGCGGCGCGCATGATCCCGGCGCTGCGCAGCACCTCGTCGTCGGAGGGCGAGCCCTCGACGAAGGGCGCGCCCATCGCCTCAGCGTGCTCACGGGTCTCTTCGGGGTTGTTGTCGAGGACGACGAACTCGCGGCCGGCGGCGCGCAGGTCACGGGCGGCCTGACGGCCGACGCGGCCGAAGCCGCAGATCACTATGTGGTCCCGCATCGACTCGATCTTCCTCAACACCCTTCTCTCCTCGAGCAGGCCCGAGAGGTGGCCCGCGACGAAGAACTCGGTGACGGTGACGAGAGCGTAGAAGAGGGTACCCACGCCGAAGACGATCAGGAGGATCTTGACCACCTGGCCGCCGGTGTCCTTGGGCTCGGGGATCGAGCCGACGGTGGCGACGGTGTCGAGCGCCCAGACGAAGCCGTAGCCGAGTGAGGTGCCCTCGGCGACCGTGAAGCCGACGGTGCCGAGCGCCAGCAGGCCGAGGATGACGAGGCCCAGCATCGCCAGGCGCTCGACCAGCTCCAGCACCTGACGGCGCAGAGCCGCCTGGGGGCCGCCGAGGCCGGGATGCTCGGCGATCCGGCGCAGGCCGGCGCGGCTAGCGGTGAAGTTGGGGAGCGGATCGGTGCGGCGGGCCATGCGCGCCCCTCAGGCGGCGCCGGCGGCCTTGGCGATCTCGGTGTAGGCGGCGGCCGGGTCCTCAGCGCCGAAGACGGCCGAGCCGGCGACGAAGAGCGAGGCGCCGGCGGCGGCGATCGGGCCCGCCGTGGTCGCATCGATGCCGCCGTCGACCTCGATCCGGGCGGGGCCGATCAGCGGCGCCAGGCGCGAGACCTTGTCGGGCGAGCCGGGGATAAACGCCTGTCCACCCCACCCCGGGTTGACGGTCATGCAGAGGACGAGGTCGGCGAGGCCGCGCAGCTCGGAGACGGCCTCAACCGGGGTGCCTGGGTTAATCGCGACCCCCGCCAGGCAGCCGAGGTCGCGAATCGCGGTCAGGGTCCGGTTGGCGTGCGCCGTCGCCTCGGCGTGGATCGTGATCGAGTCGGCGCCGGCCTCGGCGAACGCCTCGATTTGGCGCTCGGGCTGCTCGATCATCAGGTGGACGTCGACGGCCCCCCCGGCGGCGTGGACCCGGTCGGCGATCGAGGAAGCGACCAGTGGCCCGATCGTGATCGGCGGGACGAAGTGGCCATCCATCACGTCAAAGTGGATCACCCGCGCGCCGGCGCCCATCACCTCATCGAGCTGCTCCCCGAGGCGGGCGAAGTCGGCCGAGAGGATCGACGGCGCGACCCGCGGCGCGGCGATCAGCTCCGCCATCCGCTCGCTCATACGGGCCTCAGCATCGAGTCGCCGCACATCTGACAGGTCATGTCCTCGGTGGAGCTCATCCGGGCGATGGTCTGGTGCTCGCCGCAGTTCGGGCACTGCGAGACGAGCTCGAAGCGGCGCAGACAGTACACGCAGCGGAAGCGGCCCGGCAGCTGCGTCGGCCGCAGCCAGGGCTCGCCGCAGCCGGGGCAGCGCGCCCGGCTCATCAGCGTGCCGGTCTCTTTGCCCGCCTCATTCATCGCCCTCATCATCGCGTCTCTGTCGGAAGACGAAGAATCCGGTGGTGCGATCCCGGTCGGGGCGGAGCTGCAGGCGCTCCCCCTCGCCGACGATCTCCTCGTTCTCGCGGCGACTGATCGTGCAGGTCGAGTAGACCAGCGTGCCCCCCGGCCGCAGCGCTTCGCGGGCGCGTTGCAGCAGCGTCGCCTGGACCTCGACGAGGCGGTCGATCGTCGCCGGCGACTTGCGCCAGCGCGCGTCGGGCCGCGAGGCGAGCGCGCCCAGGTCCGAGCAGGGCGGGTCGACCAGCACGCGGTCGAAGCCCGGCGCCATCCCCGGATTGGTCGCGTCGGCCTCGAGCACGGTGACGCTGCGCAGACCGAGGCGCCGCGCCTGCTCGGCGACTTCCTCGGCCCGCGCGGGGTCGCTCTCGACCGAGATCACCTCGCCCCGATCGCCCATCCGCTCGGCGATCTGGCCGGTCTTGATCCCGGGGCCGGCGCAGAGGTCGAGGATGTGCTCGCCCGGCTGCGGGTCGAGCATCTCGACCACCGCGGCCGAGCCGCGGCTCTGCGGGGTCAGCTCCCCAGCCGCGACCAGCTCCGGTACGAGGTCGCCGGTCGGCCCCTCGACGACGATCATCTCCCCGACGGCCCTTCCGGTGCGCTTTATGCCCGCTATAGGGGGATAAGGCGCACCGGAAGCGGTGGAGCGGGCTTGGATGCCCGCCTCGCGAAGCCGCTCGACCATGGAATCTGGTTGAGCCACCAGGGCGTTGACTCGGAAGGCGACCTCCGCGGGCTCGTTGCAGGCGGCGAGGAGGGAGCGGGCGTCATCGGCGCCCAGCTCGCGCCACCACATCTGGGCGAGCCAGAGCGGCGCCGAGTGGGCGACCGCGGCGGCCTCGGGAGTGGAGTCATCCCCGAGAAGCGAGTCGCGCAGCGCGTCGCGCTCGCGCCCAATCCGGCGCAATACCGCGTTGACGAAGCCGGTGGCGTGGGCGGCGCCGGCGCGCCGGGTCAGCTCGACCGCTTCGTCGACCGCGGCGTGATCGGGAGTCCCGTCGGCGAAGAGCAGCTCGTAGGCGCCGAGGCGCAGGGCAGCGAGCACGGGCGGATCGAGCTGTCGCAATGGGCGGTCGGCTAGCCGCTCGATCGCAACGTCGATCGTGCCGCGCCGCTGGACGGTGCCGAAGGCGAGGCGCTGGGCCAGACTCCGCTCGCGGCCGGCGAGCCCACGGGCGTCCGCCGCCTCGCGAAAGGCGCGCTCGGTGTGCGCCTCGTTCTCGAAGGTCGCCCGGATCGTGTCGAAGGCGAGCTGCCGCGCTGGAGATGTCGCCGCGCTCACAGCTTCGGCACTGGGTGCCCGCGCAGATACGCGTCGGCGGCCATCGGCCTGCCGCCGGGCGGCTGGACGACGTCGAGGCGCAGGGCGCCCTGGCCGCAGCCGAGCAGCATCGCGCCCCACTCGGCACGGACCTCGCCCTTGCGCACGCCGACGTCGACCGGGCGGGCGCGGCGGACGCCGAGGCGCTCGCCGCCGCTTGTCTCCAGGTAGGCGCCGATGTGAGGCGTCAGGGCGCGCACGGCACGCGCCAGCTCGGTCGCGGGACGGGCCGGGTCGAGCCGGCGCTCGGTGGCCTCGATCTTCTCGGCGTAGGTCGCCTCGCCGTCGTCCTGCTCGGCGAACTCGAGCTCGCCGCTCGCAAGCCGGTCGAGAGCTTGAACCAGCAGCTCGCCGCCGAGGGCGGCAAGCCTCTCCGAAAGCGCGGAGAAGTCGTCCTCGGCGCCGATCGTCACCTCCTCGCGCAGCGCCACCGGGCCAGAGTCGAGCCCAGCCGTCACCTGCATGACGGTCACGCCGGTGCAATCGTCGCCGGCCATGATCGAGCGCTCGATCGGCGCCGCGCCGCGCCAGCGTGGCAGCAGCGAGGGATGGACGTTGAGCATCGGCCACTCCGAGAGCAGCGGCTCGCGGATGATCTGGCCAAAGGCGCAAACGGCGACGGCCTGCGGCGCCACGCCTCGAATCCGCTCCAGGACGTCGGCGGCGTTGACGTCCTCGGCCTGAAGCAGCTCGATGCCAAGCTCGCTCGCCGCGTCGGCGGCGGGAGGAGGCTGGGTTCTCCGTCCACGGCCACGCGGGCGGTCGGGAGGGGCGACCACGAGCGAGGGACGGTGCGGCGAGTCGGCGAGGCGGCGCAGGACATCCGCGGCGAACTCCGAGGTGCCGAGGTAGACGGTCCTCACGCGTCGGTCTTTGGCTCGCGGTGCTCGCCCGGCTCGGTCGGCTCCCCTTCTCCCGCCATCGTCGGGCTGTAGGCGTCGCCTTCGCGAAGCGCCCGCAGGGCCCCCTTGCGCTGCGCGCGCGGCGCGCGGTCGAGGATCAGCACCCCGTTGAGATGGTCGATCTCGTGCTGCAGAACGCGGGCCTCCAGGCCCGATGCCTCGATTCTCATCGTCTCGCCCTCGGCATCGAGCCCGCCGATTCGGGCGTGCAGCGAGCGCTCCACGTCCATCGAGACTTGCGGCAGGCTGAGGCAACCCTCCTCGGCCACCACGACCTCGTCGGAGAGCCACTCGATCTCGGGGTTGACCAGGGCCGTCGGCTCGCCGTCGTGACTTGCGCGGAAGACGATCAGGCGGCGCAGGATGCCAAGCTGCGTCGCCGCCAGCCCGACGCCCATGCCGTCGTCCATGATCGCGAACATTCGCTCGACCTCAGCCCGCAGCTCGCGGCCGAAGGCGGTGACCGGCGAAGCCTTGCTCTTCAGGACCGGGTCGCCGAACTTGACCACCTCGGCGAGAGCGGCTTCGCGGCGCTCGAGCAGCTCGGCTTCGAGCTCGGAGCGCTCCTCGACGTCGGTTGTCTCGGCCTCGTTGGACATGGATCGATTGTATGAAGCGCGATTACTGCGGGTCGACATCCACCGCGATGGCGACCTCGCGGAGGAGACGATCGCGGGAGAGGCGCTCGACCGCGTCGCGGACCGCTGCGACCGTCGCCTGGCGATCCTCGGCCTTGAGCAGCAGGCGTCTGCGGTGACGACCGCGCACGCGGAACATCGGCGCCGGGCCGAGCAGGTCGGTCTCCTCCGGCAGCGTCGGCACGAGCGCGTCGGCGAGGGTCACGGCCGCCCGTTCCAGGCGCGACTCCGACTCGGCCCGCAGGACGATCCTGGTCAGGTGCGAGAAGGGCGGATAGCGCAGGGCGCGCCGTCGCTCGACCTCCTCGGCGAGGAAGGCGGCCGCGTCATGCGCGGCGGCGTGGACGATGCTCGACGCCACCGGCGCCAGCGTCTGGACGACGACCTCGCCGCCGGCCTCACCCCGGCCGCTGCGCCCAGCGAGCTGCGCCACCATCGCGAAGGTGCGCTCGGCGGCGCGGAAGTCGGGGAAGCGCAGGGTGGCGTCGGCGTCGAGGATCGCACTCAGCGTCACCTCGGGGAAGTCGTGGCCCTTGGCGACCATCTGGGTGCCGACCAGGACGCCGCTCTCGGCCTCGCCGAAGGCGGCGAGGATGCGGGCATGGGCACCGCGGGCGGCGGTCGTGTCGGCGTCGAGTCGGAAGACCGGCATCGGCGCCAGTCGCTCGGCGAGCAGCGCCTCGACCTGCTCGGTGCCGAGACCGGCGCGCGAGAGGGTCGTCGATTCGCACTCGCCGCAGGCTCGCGGCAGCCGCTCGGAGTGGGCGCAGTGGTGGCAGACGAGCCGGTTCGCGTCGCGGTGGACGATTAGCGAGACGTCGCAGTTGGGACATCCCCAATGATGGCCGCAGGAGCGGCAGGTGAGCCAGGGGGCGAAGCCGCGCCGGTTGATCATCACGATCGCCTTGGCGCCGGCGGCGCGAACTCCCTCCAGCGCGGCCCAGGTCTCGGCGTGAAGCGGTCCCGAGCGAGGATCGCCGTCCCGCATGTCGAGGACGCGCACGGGAGGGAGCGGCCGGCCGTCGACGCGAGCGGGCAGGCTGAGGCGCGGCAGCTCGAGCCAGGACTCGGGTCGCGGCGTGGCCGTGCCGGCGACGAGCACGGCGCCGCTCTCGGCGGCGCGGCGCCGGGCAACCGTGCGGGCGTCGTAGCAGGGGTCGCCCTCCTGCTTGTAGGAGGCGTCGTGCTCCTCGTCGATCACGACGAGGCCGACGTCCGCGAGCGGGGCGAAGACCGCCGAACGGGGGCCGACGCAAACTCGCGCCTCGCCGCTGCGCAGGCGGCGCCACTCGTCGTAGCGCTCCCCGTCGGGCAGAGCCGAGTGCAGGACAGCGCAGCGGTCGCCGAGGCGCTCGCGGAAGCGCGCGACCGCCTGCGGGGTGAGGCCGATCTCGGGGACGAGGACGATCGCGCTGCGCCCGTGCGCGAGCGCCGCCTCGACGGCCGCGAGATAGACCTCCGTCTTGCCCGAGCCGGTGACGCCGTGGAGCAGCAGCTCGCGCGGGGCGCCAGCCTCGCCGTCGAGCGCCGCGACGATGCTCTGCACGGCGGCCTCCTGCTCGGCAAGCAGCCGCGGGCGACCGGCGGGAGCGCCGACCGCCGGATGGTGCGATGCGCGACGGACTCGCGAGCTGCGCGTCGCGATCAGGCCGCGCTGCTCGAGGCGGCGCAGCACGGCGCGGTCCGAGCCAACGGCGGCGGCCAGCTCAGGAGCGGACATCTCCCCCGCTCGCAACGCCTCCAAGACGGCGCGCTGCCGCACCCCGAGACGCTCTCCGCCGCTCAGCGCCGCCTCGCCCGCGGTGGCGATCTCGGCTCGCAGCTCCTGGCGCGAGCGCACGCGCTGGCCCGCCGCGCCGGTCCCCGGCGGCAGCACCAGCTGCAGGCCCCGCGAGGGAGTCGAGCAGTACTCGGCGGCGATCCAGAGGCCGAGCCGGACCATCTCCGGCGGCGCCCCCGCCTCGAGCGCTTCGATCGGCTCGGCGAGCCGCTCAGGGGCCAGCTCCGAGCTATCGGCGAGGTCGACGACGACGCCCAAGACGCGCCGATGGCCGAAGGGCACGCGGACGATGCTGCCGACGCCGAGATCGGCCATCTCCGCCGGCAGGCGGTAGTCGAATGGGCCGCGCAGGGCACGGGCGGTGGTCAGCGGCTCGACCTTGGCGATCGACACGGGTCCAACGTATGGAGGGAGGCGGACGGCGCGGGTATGCTCAGCGCCGATGGCGCTCAACCTCAGCCCCGACGAGCGGGTGATCTTCCAGGGCCACCCATCGTGGCGCGCGATCCTCGGCTTCTACCTGAAGGGGATCCTGATCGCGGCGCTCGCCGGCGTGATCTTCTCGCTCTTTGGATCGGGCACCGGAACCGTGTTCCTCGTCATCCTCGCGATCGTCGCCGCCACCGTCCTCGTCGGCTTCCTCAAGCGCGTCTCGACGACCTACACGATCACAGACCGCCGCCTCAACATCCGCCGCGGCATCGTCTCGCGCGAGGTCCAGGAGACTCGCCTCGAGCGCGTCCAGAACGTCAACTACCAGCAGTCCATCTACCAGCGCCTGGTGCAGATCGGCGACGTCGACTTCGACACCGCCGCCGGCGACGACTACAACTTCATCTTCGCCGGCGTCGCCAACCCCGACGAGGTCGTGCACCGGGTCGACCAGGCGACCGGGACCAGTGCAGCCGGATCGCTCGACTAACGACCCACCCGGACCGCCTCCCCATCCATGCGGTCGTAGTTGTTCCCGCTATGCGGGAACAACTACGACAACTGACCGGTCCCTGCTATGCGGTCGTAGTTCTTCCCGCGATGCGGGAAGAACTACGACATGATCGACGGTGGGATGCTGCGCACCCGCCGACCTATCTCGGTGTCCCTCGGGTAGCCGGCGGCGTCCCAGAAAGAGCCGGCCGCATCGTCGTGATACGCGACAAGAGCCGTTATGCGTTTTCCTCCGCAGCTCCGGAGGTAGTCCTCGGCGGCCCGAGTGAGCTGCAAGCCGATCCCCCGGCGTCGAAAGCCATCGCGAACCGCCAGTCGGTAGATGTTTCCGCGCCACCCATCCCAAGCAGCGATTACCACTCCGACAACCTGACCGCCGGCCTCCGCTACGAGTAGCGCAGCCGGAGAATCGGCCATGAGGAATTCGACGTCCTCACGGCGATCGACCTGTGTCGCGTGGCGGCTCCGGGCAGCCGCCCACAACTCCAGCGCGGCATCGACGTCGGCGGAACGGCAGCGACGCACTGTGGTCTGGCCCCCGGTCAAGAATGGAGCATAGTCCGCGCTCGCGCGAGCCCGTCAGACACCAGGCCCCAGAGAGAGGCGGTCCGGTGGGCCGTCAGGCGAATGTCGCGCAGCGGCCGACGCAGTCTGCTTCTGGGCGCGGCGCAGCCGCGCACTCAAATTGTCGCCAAGCGAGCGAAGCTCGCGTGCGACATCGATTCGACTGACGGCCCACCGGACCGCCTCTCTCAACACTCAGGCGGGCGCCGCTTCGAGGCCAGCCGCGGCCTTGAGCGCCTCAGCCCGGTCGGTGCGCTCCCAGGTGAAGGCGTCGCCTTCGCGGCCGAAGTGGCCGTAGGCGGCCGTCTGGCGGAAGATCGGGCGGTGCAGGTCGAGGTAGCCGCGGAAGGCGCCGGGGCGGAGGTCGAACTCCGCTTCGACCAGGCTGGAGATCTTGGCGTCGGGGAGCTTGCCCGTGCCGAAGGTCTCGACCATGAGGGAGATCGGGCGGGCGACGCCGATCGCGTAGGCGACCTGGACCTCGCAGCGCTCGGCGAGGCCGGCGGCGACGACGTTCTTGGCCACATGGCGGGCCGCGTAGGCGGCCGAGCGGTCGACCTTGGAGGGGTCCTTGCCCGAGAAGGCGCCGCCGCCGTGGCGGGCCATGCCGCCGTAGGTGTCGACGATGATCTTGCGGCCGGTGAGGCCGGCGTCGCCGACCGGGCCGCCGATCACGAACTTGCCGGTCGGGTTGACGAGGAAGTGCTCGCGCAGCTCGGCCTCGTCGAAGAGCCCGGGCGCCTCGGCGCCGAGCACCGGCAGCACCACGCCCTCCCAGAGGTCGGGCTTGATCTTCGTCTCGGAGTCGACGTGCTCAGCGTGCTGGGTCGAGATCAGGAGCTTTTCGACCCGGACCGGGCGGCCGTCGGCGTAGCGAACGGTGACCTGGGTCTTGCCATCGGGGCCGAGGTAGTCGAGGCTGTCGTCCTTGCGCACGGCGGCGAGCCGCTCGGCGAGCCGGTGCGCGAGGTGGATCGGCATCGGCATCAATGCCTCGGTCTCGGCGGTCGCGTAGCCGAACATCATCCCCTGGTCGCCGGCGCCGGCGACGAGCAGCTCGTCCTCGACCGACTCGGTCCGCGTCTCGTAGGCCTTGTCGACGCCCTGGGCGATGTCGGGCGACTGCTTGTCGAGTGAGACGAGGACCGAGATGTGGTCGCAGTGGTAGCCGTAGTCGCCGTGGTCGTAGCCGATGTCGCGGATCGTCTCCCGCACCAGCTCCGGGACGTCGAGGTGGACGTCGGTCGAGATCTCGCCCGAGACGACCGCCATGCCGGTGTTGACCAGCGTCTCGCAGGCGACGCGGCCCTCGGGGTCGCCGCTCATCACGGCGTCGAGCACGGCGTCGGAGATCTGGTCGCAGACCTTGTCGGGGTGCCCCTCGGTCACGGACTCAGACGTGAAGAGGTACTCCCCCTCGGCAAGTGGCTGGGTCTCTCCCATGCAGGAAGCCTAAATGGTTATTTGGAGCGGTGGCGGCTCACCGCTCGCGGCGCGTCCCGGAGCGTGGCACGAAGTCGATTACGACGGGCACGCCCTCGAGGCCGTATTCCTCGCGCAGGCGGTTCTCCAGGTGATAGGCCCAGTCGCGAGCAATCAGCTTGCGGTCGTTGACCTGGATCGCGATCCGTATCGGCCGCTCGCCGACCTGCGCGGCATAGAGGAGCTTGAGGCGCCTGCCCCGTTTGGCCGGAGGCGGGTTCTTGGCGACGACGGACCCGACGAAGCGATTGAGCTCCGAGGTGGGGATCCGCTCGCCGGCGCGGTCGGCCAGCTCGAGCGCCTTGGGCAGGAGATTGGCGACGTTGCGGCCGCGCGTCGCCGAGCAGGTGATGACCTGCGGCCGCAGGCGCAGCTTGCGCGCGACGCGAGCGCGGGCGTCGTCGATGTCGGTCTGCGTAACGTCCCACTTGTTGAGCACGAGCAGGGTCGCGCAGCCGGCCCGCATCGCCAGCTCCGCCACGCGCAGATCCTCGGCGGTGACGCCGTCGGCGGCGTCGCAGACAACCAGCGCGACGTCGGCCCGCTCGACCGCCCGTTCGGAGCGCAGCTGGGCGTAGTAGTCGACGCTGCCGGCGACCTTCGAGCGCCGCCGCAGCCCCGCCGTGTCGACGAGGACGACGCGACGGCCGTCGACCTCGAGCTCGGTGTCGATCGCGTCGCGGGTCGTGCCGGCCCGGTTGGAGACGATCACCCGCTCGGAGCCGAGGAAGGCGTTGACCAGCGAGGACTTGCCCGCGTTGGGGCGGCCGATCACGGCGACTCGGACCAACTCGTCAGGCTCGGCGGATGGAGGAGCGGCCTCGCCGAGAGCGGCGACGACCCGGTCGAGCAGATCGCCGGTTCCGAGGCCATGGGTGCCCGAGACCGGCAGCGGCTCCCCCAGCCCCAGCTTGTTGAGCTCGGCGGTCAGGTGTTCGTCCTCGGGCCGGTCGACCTTGTTGGCGACGAGCAGGACCGGGATCTCCGCGCCGCGCAACGTCTTCGCCAGGTCGGCGTCGCCGGTCCGCACTCCCGCGCGCGCGTCGACGACGAAGAGCACGACCTCGGCCTCGGCGATCCCCATCCGCGCCTGTCGCTGGATGTCCTGCGCCAGCTCGGAGGAGTCGCCGAGGTCGATCCCACCCGTGTCGAGCAGCTCGAAGGCGACGCCGTTCCACTCGCACGGGACCCGCTTGCGGTCGCGGGTGACGCCGGGCTCGGCGTGCGTCACCGCCTCGCGCCCTCCGGCCAAGCGGTTGACCAGCGTGCTCTTGCCGACGTTGGGGAAGCCGACCACGGCGACGGTCGGAGGGCGATTCACGCGAGGCCCCGGTCGCGAGCGAGGGACTCGACCCGGGAGACGACCTCGTCGAGGGCGAGGCCGGTGGTGTCGATCTCGACCGCGTCCCCGGCTGCCCGCAGGGCGCTGTGCTCGCGACCCTCGTCGCGCGCGTCGCGCTCGCGCTGGGCGGCGAGCACGACGTCGGCGTCCTCGCCGGTCTGCGCGGCGCGGCGACGGGCGCGCTCCTCCGGCGAGGCGGTGAGGAAGACCTTGAGCGGCGCGTCGGGGCTGACCACGGTGCCGATGTCGCGGCCCTCGGCGACGTAGCGGCCGGCGGCGATCAGGCGGCGCTGCTCGGCGACCATCGCCTCGCGCACGGCGGGATGGACGGAGACTCGCGAAGAGGCCTCGGTGACCCGCGGCTCGCGAATCGCCTCGCCGACATCGCGGCCGTGGAGTCGCACGCTCTCGCCGTCGAGCTCGATCGCCAGCGAGGCGGCCAGCATGCCCAGCGCCGCGCCGTCGTCGAGGTCGGCGCCGCGCTCGAGCGCCGCCAGCGCCACGCAGCGGTACATCGCGCCCGAGTCGAGGTAGGTGAACCCCAGCCGCTCGGCGAGCGCCCGCGCGACGCTCGACTTGCCGGCCCCGGCGGGGCCGTCGATCGCGATCACCATGACCGCAATCTATTTGCGTCAGCTGCCGGAGGGCGAGGCGAGGTCGGCCTCGAAGCGGGGATAGCTGACGCGGGCGGCGTCCATTCCCTCGACTTCGACGCCTTCGGCGGACGCGCGCCCCGCGATGGCAGCCAGCATCGCGATCCGGTGATCGCCGTGCGAGTGGACCGTGCCGCCACGCAGGCCGCCGCTCCCCTCGATCGACATCCCGTCCTCCCTTGGCTCGACCGTGCCCCCCAACGCCGTCAGCGCCTCGCAGGTGCTCGCCACCCGGTCCGACTCCTTGCGCCGCAGCTCCTCCGCGTCGCCGATCGTCGTCGTCCCCTCCGCGAAGCAGGCAGCCAGGGCGACGAGCGGCAGCTCGTCGATCGCCAGCGGAATCTCGGCGCCGCCGACCTCGGTCCCGCGCAGCTCGCAGGCGCGGGCGCGAATCGTCGCCACCGGCTCGCCACCCCGCTCTCCGACCGGCTCGACCTCGATCTCGGCCCCCATCCGCTCGAGCACGCGCAGCAGCCCGGTGCGGGTCGGGTTGACTCCAACCTCCTCGAGGGACACCTCGCTGCCCGGGACCAGCAGCGCACCGACGAGGAAGAAGGCGGCCGACGAGAAATCGGCGGGCACCGCCATGCTCTCCAACTCGAGGTGCCTGGCGGGCAGCACTTCGACCCCGCCGCGCAGCCAGGCGACGCTCGCGCCCGCGGCGGCGAGCATCCGCTCGGTGTGATCCCGACTGCGAAGCGCCTCGCCCACCCAGGTCGCCCCGTCGCCGAGCAGGCCGGCGAAGAGCAGGCACGACTTGACCTGGGCGCTGGCAATGGGCAGCTCGTACTCGATCCCTCGCAGCGGCGCCGCCTCGATCTCGAGCGGCGGCAGGCGACCCTCGCGACAGCTCAAATTGGCCCCCATCAGGGTCAGCGGCTCGGCGATGCGATCGACAGGGCGACGGCGAATCGAGTCGTCGCCGTCGAGCGTCCAGCGCCCGCGCGGCTGCCCGGCGAGCCAGCCCGGCAGCAGGCGCAGCAGCGTGCCCGCGTTGCCGACGTCGATCGTCGCCGGGTCGGCGCCGCGCAGGCCGACGCCCCTGACCCGCACCCGTCCCTCGACGTCGTCGGCCCCGGGGCCTTCGACCCTGGCGCCGCAGGCCGCGACCGCGGCCAGCGTCGAGCGCGTGTCGGCCGAGTCGAGGTAATTCTCGATCGTCGTCTCTCCCTCGGCCATCGCGCCGATCAGCGCCGCCCGGTGGGAGATCGACTTGTCGGCAGGGGGCCGCATGCTCCCGCGCAGCGGCCCGACCGGGTCGAAGCGCGTCGCCATCTCAGGCCCCGTCTGCGACGGCGCTGACGGTATGCCCGAGCTCGCGCACGAGCTGCTCGGCCCGCGCCGCCTGCTCGTCGCCCGGCACCCAGACCGAGACCGCGCCCGAGGTCATGTCGGGCGCCGGATAGAGCGCCATGTCCTCGATGTTCACCCCGGCCTCGCCGAGCGCCAGCGCCAGCTCGGCGACGGTGCCCGGCCGGTTGGCCACGACGACGCGCAGCTCGCGCAACGGTCCGCCCGACAGCTCGTTCTCGAGCAGCCGGCGCCGGTCGGCGGCCGCGCCCGAGTGCCACTCGGCGACGGCCTCGCGCTCACCGGCTCTGATCAGCTCGGCCGCCTCCCCGAGGCGGCGCGCCACCGCCTCGACCGCATCGGCCACCGCATCGCGATTGCTGTCGAAGATGTCGGCCCAGACCGCCGGGTTGGCGCCGGCGACGCGGGCGGTGTCGCGGAAGCTCGGCCCGACCTCGGGCATGCGCTCGGAGTCGCGCGTCAGCTCATCCGCCGCCTGACCGACGAGCACGTTGGCGACCACGTGCGGGAGGTGGCTGACCGTGGCCATCAGCCGGTCGTGGGTCTCGGCGTCGATCGCCTGCACCTTCGCGCCCAGACCGGCGATCGTCCGCTGCAGCCGGTCGTAGAGCATCCCGCTGGAACGCTCGGCCTCCGGCGTCAGGTACCAGCGCGCTCCCTCGAAGAGATCCTCGCGCGCGTTCTCGACTCCCGAAGTCTCCGCGCCCGCGAGGGGGTGCCCGCCGATGAAGCGCTGGTCGGCGCCGAGCGCGACGACGATGTCGCGCTTGGTCGAGCCGACGTCGGTGACGACCGTGTCCGGACCGCAAGCGTCGAGCGCCGCGGCGGCCAGCTCGGGCAGGCGACCGACCGGCGCCGCGCAGAAGACGACGTCGGCGCCCTCGCAGGCCTCCGCCGGCGAGGGCGCCGACGCGTCGAGAACGCCCAGCTCCAGCGCCCGTTCCGCTGTCCCCGGGTCGGGGTCGAACCCGACCACCTCGCTCTGCAGCCGCCGCCTCGCGGCCAGTCCGATCGAGCCCCCGATCAGGCCGACGCCGAGGACGGCGATCCTCATACGTCGCCGCGCCTCGCCTCGACCGCGGCCGCGAACTGTTCGAGCAGCTTGGCCGTGGTCTCCCAGTCCATGCAGGGATCGGTGATCGACTGGCCGTAGACGAGGCCGGTGCCGTCGCCGAGGTCCTGACGGCCCTCGACCAGGAAGGACTCCAGCATCACGCCGACGATGGCCTTGTTCCCGTCGGCGATCTGGTCGGCGATGTGCCCCGCGGCGAGGTTCTGGGCTGTCGGGTCCTTGCCGCTGTTGTCGTGCGAGGCGTCGACGATGACGCGCTCCGGAAGGCCCGCGTCGCGCAGCAGCATCAGCGCCGCCGCAACGCCTTCGAGGTCGTAGTTGGGGGCGCCGCGACCGCCGCGCAGGATGACGTGCCCGTCGGGGTTTCCGGTCGTGTAGAGGACCGCCGGTTTGCCGGCGTCGTCGATCCCGGCGAAGGCGTGCGGCGCCGCCGCCGCGCGTACGGCATCGACGGCGACCTGGATGTCACCGTCGGTGCGGTTCTTGAAGCCGATCGGCATCGAGAGGCCGGAGCCGAGCTGGCGGTGGGTCTGGCTCTCCGCCGTGCGGGCGCCGATCGCCCCCCAGGAGACCGCGTCGGCGATGTACTGGGGCGTGATCGGGTCGAGGAACTCGGTGCCCACCGGCAAGCCGAGATCGAGCACTTTCAACAGCACTTCACGCGCCATTCTCAGGCCGGTGTTGACGTCGCCGGAGCCGTCGAGGTGCGGATCGTTGATCAGGCCCTTCCAGCCGGTCGTCGTCCGCGGCTTCTCGAAGTAGACCCGCATCGCAATCAACACGTTCGGGCTCAGGTCCCGCGACAGTTCGGCGAGGTGGCCCGCGTAGTCGACCGCCGCCTCGGGGTCATGGACGCTGCAGGGCCCGACGACGAGCAGAACCCGGTCGTCGGTGCCGTCGAGCACGTTGCCGACTTCGCCGCGTCCGCGGACCACAGCCTGCTCCCGCTCCGCGCCCAGCGGCAGCTCCCCGAGCAGCTTCGCCGGCGAGACCAGCTCCTCAATCCGCTCGATCCGCTGGTCGCGCACACGGTCGCGCCTCTCCTCCTGCATGCCGATCATCATCTCGCTTTTTCCCTCCTCCACGTTGGAAACTCTACTTTCCGCAATTGCCTCGCCGCGTCAACTCAGCGCGCGAGGCGGAATCCGTTTACGACGCCCGACCAACTGGTTTTTGGGTGCGGCTGACGCCGCGGGGTCGAGCGTCTAGCTAAATCGCCAGAAATAGGAGAAGCGAGCAGGAAGAGATGCGGCGGCGCTGCCGGTTTCGGTTGCGCGCATCATGTCGGCGATTCGCTTCACCAAGTGACTTTGTATCAGGTGAGGCGTATGGCGTCTACCGCCGCTGCAAGAAAGCGGCCATTCTCCTCGGGAGTGCCGTAGGAGACGCGGATGTGGCCGGGGTCGCCCAGCGGGGTTCCGGGGCGGACCACGATCGAGCGCTCGGCGAAGGCGGCGACGACCTCGGCCTCGTCGGCGTCGCCGAGGTCGATCCAGGAGAAGTTGGTGTGTGTGTCGGAGGTGCGCAGCCCCAGCTCGCGCAGGCCCTCCTCGACTCGCAGGCGCTCGGCAACGGTGCTCTCGACGCGGCGGGCCACGTCGTCGGAGTGGAGGATCGCCTCGGCGCCCGCCGCCTGGGCGAGAGCGTTGACGCTGAACGGCTGGCGCACCGCGTCCACCGCGGCGCGGAAGCCCGGCGAGCCGAGCGCGTAGCCGACCCGCAGACCGGCGAGCCCGTAGCACTTGCTGAATGTGCGCAGGACGACCAGGTTGGGCAGGTTGGCGAGCAGGTCGACGGTCGCGTCGGGGTCGTCGTGGGTCTGGAACTCGACGTAGGCCTCGTCGAGGATCACGGTCACGTGTGCGGGCAGCGACTCGCAGAAGGCCGCGAGCTCGGCCGCCGGGCGGTGCGTCGCGGTCGGGTTGTTCGGGTTGCAGACGAGCACGAGCTGGGTCGCCGCGGTGACCTCAGCGGCCATCGCCTCGAGGTCGTGCGTCTCTGTTTCGTCGAGCGGGACGCGGATCTCACGGGCGCCGGTCAGCGCCGCCAGGTAGGGGTACATCGAGAATGCGGGCCAGGAGTAGAGGATCTCGGCACCCGGCTCGCAGAGCGCCTCGGCGGCGGCGAGCAGGATCTCGCAGGAGCCATTGCCGACCGCGACCCGGGCCGGGTCGGTGTCGAAGCGCTCGGCTATCCGGCGCCGCAGCAGCGTCGCATCGGGATCGGGGTAGCGGTTCATCGCCCCGGCGGCGGCGGCGATCGCCTCGACCACCTTCGGGTGCGGCGGAAACGGCGACTCGTTGGAGGCGAGCTGCGCGATCACCCCGGCGGCGATCGCCTCGGGCGCCTGCCCGGTCGGCACGCCGGCCTGGTAGCCCGGCATGCGGGCAAGCTTCTCGGCGAAGGTGACGCTCATCGCCACATTGTGGCTGACCGTCCAGCTACTGCGCGGCGTGCAGGTCCGCTCGGAGCTCTTGCGTGGCTCCTAAATACACGTGCGCGGGCTCGTGGCCGACCGGCGCGTAGTAGTGGACCATTGCCCGGATCACGCGCGGCATCGCGCCCGGCACGTCGATCTCGCGGGCGCAGATCAGCGGCACCGTGTCGAGCCCGAGACGCCGTGCCGCAGCCGCCGGGAACTCGGCGTCGAGGTCCTCGGTCGTGGTGAAGAGGCAGCTAACCATCGCCTCGGCGCTGAGCGCGTTGCGGTCGACGAGGTCGCGCAGCAGAGTCTCGGTCGCGGCGAGGATCGCCTCGGCGTCGTTCGCCTCGGCCTGCACGGCGCCGCGGACCGCGAAGAGTCGCTCCTCGCTCATCACCGCTCATCTTCCCAGACGGGACCGGACGTGCCGGTCCTGAGGTGCCTAAAAAGGCACCTCAGGACCGGCACGTCCCGCGGAGGCGGGTGAGCTCGTCGGGGGTGAGCGGGCGGGACGCCCCCTCCGGGAGGTCGCCGAGCGCGATCGGGCCGAAGCGGACGCGGCGCAATGCGACGACGCGGTTGCCGACCGCCTCGGCCATGCGGCGCACCTGCCGGTTGCGGCCTTCGCGCAGGACGATCTCGACCTCGCGCTCGCCGAATCGCTGAACCTCCGCCGGCGCCGTCAACCCGTCCTCCAACTCGACCCCGCCCGCCAATTGCCGCAGATCGGCGTCCGACGGCGGCCGCTTCAGCTCCACCCGATACGCCTTCGAAACTTCATACCTGGGATGCGTCAGCCGGTTGGCAAGCTCTCCGTCGTTGGTCAACAGCAGCAGCCCGCTGGAATCCACATCGAGCCGTCCCACCGGGTACAGCCTCGCCTCCGAGTCGACGAGAGAGACGACCGCCGGTCGCTTCCCGGGCTCCCTGGCCGTGGAGACCACCCCGACCGGCTTGTTCACTACCCAGACCTCCCGCGCCTCCTCCCCCACCGGACTCCCATCGATCCGCACGTCATCCCCAGCCCCCACATCCCTCGCCGGGTCGGTCACCACCTCCCCACCCACCGTCACCCTCCCGGCAGCCACGAGCTTCTCCGCTCCCCGCCTCGAAGCGACCCCCCCATGCGCGAGGAACTTGACGAGCCTCAAGACCGAGGAGGGGCCGGGGGAGGTCCCGACAGAGCCTCCCCGCTGTTGCTCTGGAGGGACCTCCCCCGGCCCCTCCAAAGGATCACGGCTCCGCCCTCTGATCCCCCGCCTTGAGCAGTCGCTCCCGCAGCTCCCGCTCATCCTCAGGCGTCGGATCGAACTGCGACGGATCGGGCAGCTGGTCGAGCCCGGCGAGCCCGAACAGGCGCTCGAACAGCTCCGTCGTCTTGAAGATCACCGCGCCGAACTGCGAGCGCCCCGTCTCCTCGATCAGCCCCCGCTCGGCCAACGTCTGCACCGCCGACTCGGAGGTGACGCCGCGGATGCGGGCGATCTCGGGGCGGGTGACCGGCTGCAGGTAGGCGACGATCGCCAGCGTCTCGGCCTGCGCCTGGGTGAGCGGCGGCGTGCGCGGCTTCGCCAGCAGGCGGCGGGCGGCGAGCTCGCTGGCCGGGTCGCTCGCCAGGGAGAAGCCGTCGGCGACCTCGCGCAGGACGACCCCGCGCTTGCCCTCGGCGAGGTCCTCGCGCAGGAGGCCGATCGCCTCCTCGACCTGACCCTCGGTCGCCTCGCAGGCCTCGGCCAGGTCAGCGGCGCCGACCGGCTGGGGCGAGAGGAAGAGCAGCGCCTCGATCGTGCGGGTCAAGTCGCTCATGCCGTCTCAGTCTCCCGCTTGACGATCGTGATCGGGCCGAAGGCCTGGCGCTGCTCCCAGGTCGCCTCGCCTTTGCGGTACATGTCGAGCAGGGCGAAGAGGGTGACTGCCTGCGTTAGCCGGTCCTCGCCGCCGAACTCCTCGTCGAAGTCGATGCTGCCGCGGTTGCGCAATGCCTCACGCAGTGCGCGCAGCCGTTTCTCCAGCGAGACGGTCGGCCGGATGTGGTCGATGTTGAGCGCCGGGGGCTCGGTCAGCAGGTCGCCGAGCGCGGCGCCGAGACGCTCGGGGTCGTAGGCGGCGACGGCCGCGTCGAGCGCGACGCGGCGCAGCTCCGGCGGCAGCGGCGCCGAGCGGTAGAGAAATCCGCGCGCCTCCTCGAAGCGCCGCTCCAGCATCGCCGCCGCGTCGCGGTAGCGGCGGTACTCGAGCATCCGCGCCAAGAGCTCCTCGATCGCCTCCTCGGGGCTGACGTCCTCCAGGCCGTCCTCCTCGCCCGGCAGCATCAGCCGCGACTTCAGCTCCAGCAGCGCCGCGATCAGGACGAGGAACTCGGTGGCGACGTCGAGCTCCAGCTCTTCGGCGCGCTCGAGGTGCTCGACGTAGGCGACAACGACGTCGGCGAGCGGCACCTCGAGCAGGCTCACCTCCTCGCGGAGGACGACCGCCATCAGCAGGTCGAACGGCCCGGCGAAGACGTCGAGGTCGAGATCGAGGTCGACGGGGGGAGCGCTGCTCACGGGCACAGGGTAGGCAGTGTCAGGGACGCGCTCACGGGCCTTCGGGAGAGTAGCCTGGTTGGACGCGGATGAAGCCGACGGCGTCCCTCGTGGCCGCGATGCTCGCGGCGCTCCTCGTGCCCTCGGTCGGCGCGGCGCTGCCGAACCGCCATCCCGACCCCTCCGAGTTCGTCGCCCGCGTCGACAATCCCTGGTTCCCGCTGCGCCCGCGCACGACCTACGTCTACCGCGGAGTCAAGGACGGCCAGCCCTCGCGCGACGTCTTCAAGGTGACGGCGCGGACACGAAAGATCGAAGGCGTGCGCTGCGCGGTCGTCCGCGACCGCCTCTACCTGAACGGACGCCTCGAGGAGCGCACGGTCGACTGGTACGCGCAGGACGGCGACGGCAACGTCTGGTACTTCGGCGAGAGGACCGCCGAGCTGCGCCGCGACGGCAGCGTCCGGACCACCGAGGGCAGCTGGCAGGCGGGGGTCGACGGCGCAATCGCCGGCGTCTTCATGCCGGGCCACCCGCACGTCGGCCAGTCGGGCCGGCAGGAGCTCTACGAAGGGCATGCCGAGGATCACTTCCGCGTGCTCAGCCTGCACGCGCAGGTGCGGACGCCGGCCGCGTCCTCGAAGCGGGCGCTGCTGACGCGGGAGTGGACGCCGCTCGAGCCGGGCGTCGTCGACCACAAGCTCTTCGTGAGGGGCGTCGGCAACGTGCGCGAGCACACCGTCCAGGGCGGCGACGAGCTCAACGTGCTGGTCCGCGTGCTGCGCGGCTGAGCCAGCGGCCGGGGATACAGGGTCAGGCCGGGCCGATGCCCATCCGCTCGCGGACCTCGGCGAGCGTCGGCGCGGCGATCGCGCGCGCCTTCTCGGCGCCGGCGGCGAGGACGACCTCCAGGGCGGCCTCGTCGGGACGCAGGTCGGCGTAGCGCTCGCGCACGGGGGCGAGGAGCTCGACCACGGCCTCGGCGACGGCCTTCTTGAAGTCACCGTAGCCCTGGCCCTCGAACTCGCGCTCGACCTCCACGGGGTCCACGCCCCGGGCCACCGCGTAGATGTCGATCAGATTGGTGATGCCGGCCTTGTCCTCGCCGCGCACGACCTCCCGACCTGAGTCGGTGACGGCGCTGCCGAGCTTCTTGCGAACCGCCTCGGGCTCGTCGAGGACGTAGACCGTGCCGGCCTCGGTTGCGCCGGTCGTCGACATCTTCCGCTCCGGCTCCTGCAGGTCCATGATCCGCGCCCCGACCTCCGGGATGCGGTGCTCGGGCACGACCAGGGTCTCGCCGAAGCGCTCGTTGAAGCGACGGGCGATCTCCCGCATCAGCTCGACGTGCTGGCGCTGGTCGTCGCCGACCGGCACCTCGGTCGCCCTGTAGGCGAGCACATCAGCGGCCATCAGCACCGGGTAGAAGAACAGCGCCGCGGAGACCAATTCCTGCTGCTTGGCCGACTTGTCCTTGAACTGGTGCATGCGGTTGAGGTCGCCGTGGGCGGTGACCGAGGAGAGCAGCCAGGTCAGCTCGCTGTGCTCGCGCACGTCGGACTGGCGGAAGAGGACGCAGCGCTCGGGGTCGAGGCCGGCGGCGAGCAGGATCGCGGTCGTGTCGTAGAGCCGCTCGCGCAGCTCCGCGGGGTCGAAGGCGACCGAGATCGCATGCAAGTCGACGATGCAGAAGATCGCCGGATCGGCGCGGTCCTGGCCCTCGACGTACTGGCGGATCGCGCCGATGAAGTTGCCCAGGTGCTTGCGGCCGGTGGGCTGGATGCCGGAGAAGACGATCGGTTTCGCCATTGGCGGAGCCTATTTCAGGGGCCGGAGATGGGGTCCGCGGTTGGCTCGGGCCGAAAAGCTCGCGCCGCGCGATGGATTGAGCACCCTCCAGTGTGCAAAATGCATCGAACGGCGAGTTCAGGCGGACGGGGCGGGCTCGGGGGCGACTTGGTCCGCGTCCGTGCCGTGGCCGCACTCGCCGGCCGCTGCGGCGCCGCGGGTGGGGACGGCTTCCGTTCGCCGGCGGGGATTCTCGATCCCGAGGGCTGAGACGATGCCGCCGACGATCATCAGGATGCCGGCGATCAGGATGCCGAGGTGGAAGGCCGAAGTTGAGGCGTCATCGACGGTGAACTCGGTGAAAATCGCCTCGCGTTGATTTAGCCCCTGGGTGGAAGGACTCCGAAGTGGCTTGTCCTCAGATCGTTCGAGTGCCTTGGTCACCGTCGGCGACAGTGCATTCGGTTCTCTTTCGAGCATGCCGTTGAGCTGCGATGCGAAATTAGTCGAGATCACGGCGCCGAGGACGGCGATCGCGAGCAGGCCGGCGACGCGGGAGACGCCGTTGTTGATGCCCGAGGCGATGCCGACGTGGCGTTCGTCGACCGAGTCGAGGACGGTCGCGGTCAGGGGGGCGACCGTGGCCGAGAGGCCGAGGCTGAAGACGAGTACGCCGGGCAGGACCTGGGAGACGTAGGGGGCATTTGCTTCGACGCGAAGGAGGAGAAGCAGGCCGAGGCCGGCGACGATCGGCCCCGCGCTCATCGGCAGCCGCGGGCCGGTCCCCGAGGCGAGCCTGCCGAACCGAGGCGAGAGCAGGAAGAGGACGATCGAGATCGGGGTCGTCGCAAGGCCGGCCTCGACCGGCGAGTAGCCGGCCACCTGCTGGAGGAAGATCGTGATGAAGAAGAGGCCGGCGATCAGGCCCGCGTAGGCGGCGAAGGTGGTCACGTTGGCGACCCAGAAGTTGCGGATCCTGAACAGGGCCAGCGAGAGCATCGGGTGCGGCGCGCGCGCCTCGTGCGCGACGAAGAGCACCAACGCCGCGACCCCTACCGCGAGGGGCAACTGGACGATCGGGTCGCCCCACCCGTAGACGGGCTGCTCGATCAGGGCGAAGACCGGGCCGCCGAGGCCGACGGCCGAGAGCACGATGCCGAGCCAGTCGACGCCGCGGAACGCGTCCGGGTCGCGGCTCTCGGCCACGGCGCGCAATGTCAGCATCACGGTGAAGGCGATCAGCGGAATGTTCAGCCAGAAGATCGCCCGCCAGGACAGCGCCTCGACCAGCGCGCCGCCTCCGGCCGGGCCGATCACGACCGCGATCCCGGTCCAGGCGGTCCAGGTCCCCACCGCCTTGCCCCGCGCGGCGCCCTCGAAGGTCGCCGCGACCAGGGCCAGCGAGCCGGGGACGAGCAGCGCTCCGGCGATCCCCTGCAGGGCGCGGGCGCCGATCAGGAACTCGACCGTGGGCGCGACCGCGCAGAGGATCGAGGTGACGGCGAAGGCGATCAGGCCGATCGCGAAGACCCGGCGGCGGCCGAACTGGTCGCCGAGCCCGCCGCCGACGAGCAGCAGCGAGACGAGGGTGAGCATGTAGGCCTCGACAACCCACTGCTGGCCGGCGAGGCCGGCGTCGAGCCCGTCGGCGATCGCGGGCAGCGCCACGTTGACCACGGTCGAGTCGAGGAAGACGACCGTCGAGCCGAGGATCGTCGCGATCAGCGTCAGTCGCTGTTGGCGAGTCACTCGATCGAGTCTAGGAGCTGCTGCGCGGGAGTGAAGAAATGGCGGTACGCGAGGGTGGTGGCGACCAGGGCGGCGATCGAGACGCTGCCGAGCAGCGCGTAGAGGAGGATCAGCTGCAGGCGGACGGCGTCGGTCGGGTTGGCGCCGGCGAGCAGCATGCCGACCATCGTGCCCGGGAAGAAGATCAGCCCCGTCGTCTTCGTCGAGTCGACCAACGTGATCATCCCCGAGCGCAATGCGCGGCGGACCGTCGGCTGCGCGGCTTCCTGTGCCGTCGCGCCGAGGGCGAGCGTCGCCTCGATCCGCCCCCGCGAGTCGGCCATCTCGTCGCCGAGGCGGTTGAGGGCGACCGCCGAGGCGGTCATCGAGTTGCCGATCACCATGCCGCCGACCGGCACCAGGTAGCGGGCGGTCGCTTCGAAGACGCCGAGGGCGACGACGAGGCCCAGGGTCGAGGCGCCGGCGACCGCGAGCGCGACCAGCAGCGGCCAGAAGGCGTCGGGGACCTTCTTCGCGCGGCGGCGCGCGGTGAGCGCGCCGAAGACGACCATCACCGCGAGCAAAGCGAAGACGAGCCAGAGGGTGTCGGCCTCGAAGATCAGCTTGATCGCGTAGCCGATCGCGGTCAGCTGGACGAAGGAGCGCACGGCCGCGATGCCGATGTCGCGCTCGAGGTCGGCCTTGCGCCAGAAGGAGACGGCGGCGGCCAGCGCGACGAGGGCCAGGGCAGCGGCGACCTGGCCGACCGAAACGTGGATCGAGGTGCTCAAGCCATCGCCTCGGCGAGCGGGCCGGCATCGACGACCCGGCCGTCCTCGATGCGCACCACCCAGTCGCCGAGCCGCCGCGCCTGCTCGGGGTCGTGGCTGACGAGGACGATCGAGATCTCCAGCTCGCGCCGCAGCCGCGCCAGCGTCGCCTCGATCGCGTCGCGGGCCGCCTGGTCGAGGGCGGAGGTCGGCTCGTCGAGGAGGAGAACCGCGGGCTCCTGCGCCAGCGCCCGTCCCAACATCGCCCGCTGCTGCTCGCCGACCGAGAGCTTGTCCACCTCGCGCTCGGCGAACCCGGGATCGAGGCCGGCGAGGCGCAGGCAACGCTTGGGGTCCGCCTCCTTGCCGGCGAGCCGGGCCGCGTAGGCGACGTTCGAAGCGACGGTCCCCTCGAGCAGGGCCGGCAGCTGCGGCACGAGCGAGACCTGGCGGCGCAGCTCGAGCGGGTCGTAGGAGACGAGCGGGCGGTCGCGGTAGGAGACGATCCCGGAGTCCGGGTCGGCGAGCCGGTTGAGCAGCCGCAGCAGGGTCGACTTGCCCGCCCCCGAGGGGCCGACGATCGCCGTCGCTCCCTCCGGGATCTCGGCACTGACCGCGTCGAGGACCCGGCGCTCGCCGCGCATCAAGCTGACGTCCCGCAACTCGAAGAGCACGGCGGGATGATCGCAAGATGGCTGCCGATGGCCGGCGGCGGCGGCGGCTGGCGACGAGCGGCTGGAACAATCGGGGAGGTGAGCGTCGATGGCTAGAGCGATCTGGAGCGGCTCGATCAGCTTCGGGCTGCTCAACGTGCCGGTGAAGCTGTACAGCGCGGTGGCGCGCCGCGGCATCTCGCTGCGCGAGATCCGCGAGTCCGACGGCGCGCGCATCCGCCACCGCCGCGTCGCCGAAGGGACCGAGGAAGAGGTCCCCTACGAGAAGATCGTCAAGGCGTACGAGATCGCCAAGGACCGCTACATCCCGCTGACCAAGGCGGAGATGGAATCGCTGGCGCCGGAGCGCAGCCGCGCGATCGAGGTCAAGGACTTCGTCGGCCTCGAGCAGATCGACCCGATCTACTTCGACAGCCCCTACTACCTCGGGCCCGCCGAGGGCGCCGCGCGCGCCTACTCGCTGCTGGCGCGGGCGATGGAGGAGTCGGGCAAGGTCGCGATCGCCCGCTTCGTCTTCCGCAACAAGGAGCACCTGGCGGCGATCCGTCCCACCGACGGGGTGCTGACCCTGACGACGATGCGCTTCGCCGACGAGGTCGTGCCGCCCGGCGAGCTGGAGGACATATTGCCGGCCGACGCTCCCAAGGCCGCCAAGAAAGAGGTCGAGATGGCCGAGCAGTTGATCGAGTCGCTGACCAGCGAGTTCGACCCGAACGCTTACCGCGACGAGTACCGCGAGCAGCTGCTGGCGATGATCGAACGCAAGGCCGCCGGCGAGGAGATCGTCGCCGCTCCGGCCGAAGAGCCGGCGGCGACCAAGGCGCCCGACCTGATGACGGCGCTGGAGGCGAGCATCGCCGCGGTGAAAGAGAAGCGCGGCGCGAAGGCGCGCAAGCCCGCGGCGACGAAGAAGCGCGCCGCCGCCAAGAAACCGGCCGCGAAAAAACGCTCCAAGACCAAGTCGACCAAGTAGCCGGTGGCGAAGAGCCAGCAGGTCGAGGTCGACGGGCGTGAGCTGAAGCTCACCAACCTCGACAAGGTTCTCTACCCGCAAGCCGGCTTCAGCAAGGGCGAGGTCGTCGACTACTACGCCAAGGTCGCGCCCGCGATCGTCCCCCACCTCGCCGGCCGCGCCCTCACCCTGCGCCGCTTCCCCGAGGGGGTCGACGACAGCGAGGCGGCCTTCTTCGAGAAGCGCTGCCCCAAGCACCGGCCCGAATGGGTGAAGACGGCGGCGGTCGTGGCGGGGCCGCGAGCGGGAGTGATCGACTTCTGCGTCTGCGAAGACCGGCCGACCCTGGTCTGGATGGCGCAGCTGGCGGCGATCGAGCTGCACCCCTCGCTCTCGCTCGCCGAGCAGCCCGACCGGCCAACGGTGCTCGCCTTCGACCTCGACCCCGGCGCGCCCGCCGACATCCTCGACTGCTGTCGCGTCGGGCTGCGACTGCGTGAGCTCTTCGACCACTTCGGCATGCGGTGCTTCCCGAAGACCTCGGGCTCGAAGGGCCTGCAGGTCTACGTGCCGCTCAACGACGAGGCGGTCGCCTACGAGGCCGACGACGGTGGCGACCAGGCGACCAAACCCTTCGCCCGCGCGATCGCCCAGCTGCTCGAGAAGCAGACCCCCGACCTCGTCGTCTCGAAGATGAAGAAGGTCGAGCGCGAGGGCAAGGTCTTCGTCGACTGGTCCCAGAACCACCGCCGCAAGACGACGATCGCCGTCTACTCGCTGCGCGCCCGCGAACGTCCGACGGTCTCGACCCCCGTCAGCTGGGAGGAGGTCGAAGCGGCGGTCGAGAGCGACGACGCCGACTCGCTCGTCTTCGAGGCCGGCGACGTGCTGGAGCGGATCGAGGAGCGCGGCGACCTCTTCGCCCCGGTGCTGGAGCTGAAGCAACAGCTGCCCGAGCTGTAGGCGTCTACTCGAGCGTCCAGCGGCGCCCGGCGACGACCCAGCGGGCGAAGACCGGGTCGACGAGGGCGAGTGCACCGTTCTCTTCCTCGACCTCGTGCAGCAGTCCGTCCCCGACGAGTCTCTTAGCGGCGTCCGGCGCAGCCGAACCGGCAGGCAGGCCGTAGATCTCGCGGGCAGCCTTCCCGGTCAGACCGCGTACACCCGCCGCAAGCGCCTCGACCACCCCCGCCTCAATGCGCGAGAACGAGCCCCAGGTCGCCTCGAGGTCTCCCCGCAGGTAGCCCCACGCCTCTGCATAGGCCGCCGTCCAGGCATCCTCACCGGCGGTCTCGCCGGGATCGGTGTGCCGCCAGAGCAGGTAGGCGAAGAGCATCGCCCGCTGGGGATGCCCGTCGACGAGGTCGAGCAGCCAGCCGAGCGCCTCGCCGACGTCGCGACCGGTGTCCAAGAAGCGCTCTTCGATGTAGGTGGCAAGCGCCTCCCTCGGCAACCGGCCGAGCTGGAGCGGGGCCGCCTGGCCGTAGAAGGGGCGGCGGCGGTCGGAGAACAGCGCGGCCATCATTCCCGGGTGGGAGCCGGAGAAGACGTAGGTGACGCCTCGTCCGTGGTGCTGAATCACACTGCGGACCAGTGCATCCAGCTGTGCCTTCAGCACTGCCTGGAACTCGTCGAAGACGACCAACACCGGGTTTCCGGTTCGCTCATGGAGTGCGTGGGGCAGGTCAAGCGCGTCGAGCAGCGCCCGCTCGCCCGCTTCCCCGGCACCGACCGACAGCGACGCACCGCCTTCGGGCGTCCGCAGACCCATGCTGGCACCGCGCCTGCGCAGAGCGGCGTGCGCCTTACGCAGCGGGCCGGCTGGCAGGGCTTCGTACGATCGCTCGATCTGCGCCGCCATCTGACCAGCTGTGCGCACGCCATAGAGATCGACCAACACGGCGCCCGCGCCGACCTCGCGAGCGTCGGCGACCGCCCGATGCAACAAGCTCGTCTTCCCGTAGTTACGTGGGCTCGCCAGTCGCGTGTTAACCGTCGACTCCCGCCGCTCCACGAGCAGCGCAAGCTCCGCCTCCCGGTCGACGAGTTCGTCCGGCTCCAGCGGACGGGCGAAGACGAATGGATTGGGATCAGTTTCAGTACGTTGTTTGCGTCGCATTTCGCACGCTACAACGTAGCAAACAATACGCTACAACGTAGCAGCTACCCAACGAACTCCTGCCGCACCACCGGCTTGCGCGTCGCCTTGACCTCGTCGAGGCGGCGGACGGGGGTCGTGTAGGGGGCGTTCTTGGCCAGCCCGGGGTCGTCCTCGGCCTCGGCGAGGATTTGCTCGATCGCGTCGGCGAAGGCGTCGAGGCTCTCCTTGGTCTCGGTCTCGGTCGGCTCGACCATCAATGCCTCCTCGACGAGGAGGGGGAAGTAGACGGTCGGCGGGTGGAAGCCGAAGTCGAGCAGGCGCTTGGCGAGGTCGAGGGTCACCAGGCCGAGCTCCCTCTTCATCGGCTTGCCGGAGAGGACGAACTCGTGCATGCAGTGGCGGTCGAAGGCGACCGGCAGGCGCTCGCCGGCGCGGCCCTCGGCGAGTCGCGCCTTCAGGTAGTTGGCGTTGAGCACCGCGGTCTCCGAGGCCTCGGCAAGGCCGTCGGCGCCGAGGCTGAGGATGTAGGCGCAGGAGCGGACGAAGACGCCGAAGTTGCCCTGGAAGCCGCGCAACCGGCCGATCGACTTGGGCCGGTCGAGGTCGAGGTCGAAGAACGGACCGCTGCCGTTGCCGCCCTCGCGCCGCACGACCTGAGGCCTGGGCAGGTAGGGCTCGATCCGCTCCGACACCGCGATCGGCCCGGCGCCCGGCCCGCCTCCCCCGTGCGGCTGGCTGAAGGACTTGTGCAGGTTGACGTGGACGATGTCGAAGCCCATGTCGCCGGGCCGCGAGTGGCCCATCACCGCGTTGAGGTTGGCGCCGTCGTAATAGAGCGTCCCGCCGGCGGCGTGGATCAGCGCCGCGATCTCGGCGATGTTCTCGTCGAAGAGGCCGAGCGTGTTCGGGTTGGTCAGCATCAGGCAGGCGACGTCGTCGGGCCCCGCGTCGATCTTCGCCCGCAGGTCGTCCATCTCGACCCCGCCGCGCTCGTTGGTCGCGACCTTGACCACCTCGTAGCCGGCCATCGAGACCGAAGCCGGGTTGGTCCCGTGCGAGGTGTCGGGCGCCAGCACCTTGCGCCGCTCTTCGCCGCGGTCGGCGTGGTAGGCGCGGGTCAGCAGCAGGCCGGCGAGCTCTCCGTGTGAGCCGGCCGAGGGCTGCAGGCTGACGTGGGGCAGGCCGCAGATCTCGGCCAGCGACTCCTGCAGCAGCCACATCAGCTCCAGCGCCCCCTGGGCCCGCCGCGGGTCCTGCGCCGGGTGCAGGCGCGCGTGTCCGGGCAATGCCGCCACCCGCTCGTTGAGGCGTGGGTTGTGCTTCATCGTGCAGGAGCCGAGCGGGTAGAAGCCGGTGTCGAGGTCGAAGTTGCGCCGCGAGAGCCGGTTGTAGTGGCGGACGATCTCGGGCTCGGCCACCTCGGGCAGGCGCGGCGGCTCGGAGCGCAGCAGCTCGGCTGGGATCAGATCCTCGAGAGGCGTCTCGGGGACTTCAGCGCTCGGAAGCGTCGCAGCGCGACGTCCCGCCTTCGAACGCTCGTAGATCGTCAGCACCGCTTCGTCCTGGGCGTTCATGGCGCCCCCTCTGGCGACTTATGCGTCATATCGACGCCAAACTCGCCAGTCTCGGCGGCGACGGCCGCCCCGAGCGCCTCGGCCAGATCGTCGATCTGGGCCTTCGTGCGCCGCTCGGTGATCGCGACCAGCAGCCCGTTCTCGTACTCCGGGTAGTCGCGTCCAAGCGGATAGCCGGCCGCGATCCCGCGCTCAGCGCAGCGCTCGAGCACCCTGTCGACCGGGGCGTCGAGGGCGACAGCGAACTCGCGCGCCACCGGCGCCTCATGTAGAAGCTCGACGCCCGCTACCGCCGCCAGTCGCTCGCGCGCATAGGCAGTGCGCCGCACGAGCAGCTCGCCCAGCTCGCGGTAGCCCTCTTTGCCGAGCCAGGCGAGGTGAACCATCGCCGCCAGTGCGTTCAGCGCCTGCGCGGTGCAGATGTTGTGGGTCGCCTTCTCGCGGCGGATGTGCTGCTCGCGCGTCTGCAGGGCGAGGACGAAGCCGCGGCGGCCGTCGACGTCGTCGGTTTCGCCGGCGATCCGCCCCGGCATGCGGCGGATCTGCTCCTCGGTCGCGCAGAAGAAGCCGAAGGAGGGACCGCCGAAGTCGAGCCGGTTGCCGAGCGGCTGGCCCTCGCCAAGGGCGATGTCGGCCCCCTGCTCGCCCGGCGGCTTCAACACCCCGAGCGTCATCGGATCACAGGCGACGACCAGCAGCGCGCCGTGCTCCTTCGCCGCCGCGCCGAGCGACTCGACCCGCTCGACCGCGCCGAGGAAGTTGGGGCTCTGCAGGAAGACGGCCGCGGTCTCGTCGTCGACCGCCGCTGCCAGCGCCGCGGCATCGGTCTCGCCACCGTCGAGCCCGACCTCGACCACCTCGGCCCCGTAGCCGACCGCGTAGGTCTCGAGCGTCTCGCGGCTGTGCGGGTGCAGGCCGCGCGAGACGAGAAAGCGACGCCGCCCGGTCGCCGCCATCGCCAGGTAGCCGGCCGAGGCGACCGAGGAGGGTCCCTCGTAGAGACCCGCGTTCGAGATCGGCAGGCCGGTCAGCTCCGACATCGCCGTCTGGAACTCGAACATCGCCTGCAGCCCGCCCTGGGAGATCTCCGGCTGGTAGGGCGTGTAGGGGGTGAGGAACTCGGAGCGCTGCGTGATCGCGTCGACGATCGCCGGCACGTAGTGGTCGTACATCCCGGCGCCGACGAAGCAGACCTCGCGCTCGGCGTCGGCGTTGCGCGCGGCGAGCGCCGCGAGCCGCTCGAAGACCTCCGCCTCGCTCATGCCAGGCGGCAACGCCAGTGGCCGGTCGAGTCGCAGCTCATCGGGCACCTGAGCGAAGAGCTCGTCGACCGAGTCGACGCCGATCGCAGCCAGCATCTCGGCGCGGTCGTCGGGCGTCGCTGAGGTGTAGCGCGTCACCCGAGCAAGGCTACGTAATCCGCGGCGCTCAGCAGCTGCTCGGCCTCGCCGGGATCGCCCAACTTCACCTTGACCAGCCAACCCTCGCCGTAGGGGTCCTCGTTGATCTTCTCCGGCGCGTCGGCGAGCGTCTCGTTGACCTCGACGATCTCGCCCGAGAGCGGGGCGATCACGTCGGAGACGGCCTTGACGGACTCGACCTCGGCGTAGGTTGCGTCCTTCTCCACCGCGGCGCCAACCTCGGGCGGGTCGTAGAAGACGACCTCGCCAAGGCTGTCCTGCGCGTACCAAGTGATGCCGAAGGTCGCCGTCTCACCATCGATCCTGGCCCAGTCGTGCTGGTCGTGGTAGCGAAGGTCGTCTGGGTAGCTCGGCTCGGCCACGGTCATCCTTTCGACGGATAGAGGGGCTTGGAACCTACTCGCGCCGGGCGGCGCTTGCCACGCACGTCGATCTCGATCTCGGTCCCAGGCTCCGCGAGATCGGCGCGGACGTAAGCCATCCCGATGCCGACCTCGAGCGAGGGCGAGAAGGTGCCCGAGGTGACGACACCGGCCTCGTCGCCGTCGGCGAGCACCGGGTTGCCCTGGCGAGGAATGCCGGCGCCCTCGATCGTGAACGGGACCAGAATCTCGGCGGCGCCTTCGCGGCGGGCGGCGGCGACGGCCTCCGAGCCGACGAAGCCGGTCTCCTCGGCGCAGCACCAGCCGAGACCGGCTTCGATCGGGTTGCGCTCGGGAGTCAGGTCGTTGCCGTGCAGGTGGAAGCAAACCTCGAGGCGCAGCGTGTCGCGGGCGCCGAGCCCGCAGGGGACGACGCCGGCGTCGAGCAGCTCGGCCCAAATCGCGGGCGCGATCTCGGGGTCGATCAGCAGCTCGACCCCGTCCTCGCCGGTGTAGCCGGTCCCGCAGGCGAGGGCCGGACGGGCGCCGACCCGCACCGGCGCCACGGCCATCCGCGGCGGCAGCTCGACACCGAGCGTGGCGGTGACTATGCCGCGCGCGTGGGGACCCTGCACGGCGAGCATCGCGTAGCGGTCGGCGACGTTGCGCACGGCGACGTCGCCATACTGGCGGCTCCAGCGCCCGAGCCAGGCGAGATCGGCCTCGTGGTTGGCCGAGTTGGTAACGATCAGCCAGCGGTCGCCACCCAGCCGGTAGGCGAAGAGGTCGTCGAGCACCCCGCCCTCCTCGTTGCAGAGGCACGAGTACTGGGCGCCCCCCACCTGGACCTTCGCCACGTCGTTCGAAAGCACCCGCTGCAGGAACCCCAACGCCCCGGGCCCCTCGACCTCGACCTCGCCCATGTGGGAGACGTCAAACATCCCGGCGTGCGTCCGCACCGCCGCGTGCTCCTCCCGTATCCCCTCATAGCTGACGGGCATCTCCCAGCCCGCGAAGTCGACGAGCTTCGCGCCAAGCTGAAGATGCTGCTCATAGAGCGGTGTCCGCAGAGCCGTCACGGACGCGCAAGGCTATTCGCTGGGCTTATTCCTTGAGGAAGCCGGGAACGTCGATGTCGTCGTCGCTGACCCGCAGTTTGCGGATGTCAGTGTCCTCAGCGGAGATCCGCGGCTTGGACTCGTAGCGACGACGCACCCGCTGCGGCGAGCGAGCGAGCAGCTCGAAGCCCTCGAAGCCGGTCGCGATCACGGTGACGCGGACCTCGTCGCTCATCGACTGGTCGACAACCGAGCCGAAGATGATGTTGGCGTTGTCGTCTGCCTCCGACTGGACCAGCTGCGCCGCCTCGTTGACCTCGAAGAGGCCGAGGTCCTCGGGGCCGGTGATGTTGAGCAGCATGCCCGTGGCGCCTTTGATCGACTCCTCGATCAGCGGCGAGGTGATCGCCGCCTTGGCCGCGTCGAGGGCGCGCGCCTCGCCGGTGGCCGAGCCGACGCCCATCAGGGCCGAGCCGGCGTCGCGCATGATCGTGCGCACGTCGGCGAAGTCGAGGTTGATCAAGCCCGGGATGGTGATCAGGTCGGTGATCCCCTGCACGCCCTGGCGCAGGATGTCGTCGGCCTGCTTGAAGGCCTCGAGCACGCTGGTGCGGCGCTCGACAGCCTGCAGAAGCTTCTCGTTGGGGACGATGATCAGGGTGTCGACGTTGTTGCGCAGCTTCTCGATCCCCTCGAGCGCCTGCTGCATGCGCCGCTTCCCCTCGAACTCGAAGGGCTTGGTCACGGCGCCGACCGTCAGGGCGCCGATCTCTTCCTTGGCGATCTCGGCGATCACCGGCGCCGAGCCGGTGCCCGTGCCGCCACCCTCGCCCGCGGTGACGAAGACCATGTCGGCGCCCTTCAGCGCCTCCTTGATCTCGTCGCGGCTCTCCGCCGCGGCGCCGGCGCCCACCTCGGGGTTGCCGCCCGCGCCGAGACCGCGCGTCAGCTCCTGGCCGATCGAGAGCTTGATGTCGGCTTCGCAGGCCTGCAGCGCCTGAGCGTCCGTGTTGACCGCCACGAACTCGACGCCGCGAATTCCGGCGTCGACCATGCGACTGACGGCGTTGGTGCCGCCGCCGCCGGCGCCGACGACCTTGATCACCGCGAGGTATGTGGATTCCATCTCCCGAATTCTCCAGCCACCGACCCAGCGGGTCGGCGTTTGAGTTGAGCCTTTGTCCTGTCCGAAGCTACAGCGATGCTTAAGGGTTGAAGCTTACGCCTCAGCTACGGAAATTGCGCTCAAAGTAGGGCATTCGCGCGTCCCTGTCAAACACGCGGGCGTCTTCGTGCAAATGCAGAGTCTCAAGTGTCACTTGAGGGTTGGCCAGATCTAACCTTGCGGTTGAGGGTTCGCCGGAACGGGTGGGAGCAGGTGCCCAGAGCCATATATCGCGGGATGCCCAGGCACGTGCAGGTCTACATAATCGACCGCGGTCAGCTCGGGGTCGGCGAGCACCGCCGCCGCGGCGCGCCACTTGCGCGTCGCTGCCGAGGCGTCGCCAAAGCGCAATTCGATCCCCGAGCTGAGCTCGACGTCGACCCCGCTTGCGCCGTAGCTGCTGCGCGCCAGGTAAGGCCGTAGGGCGGGAGGAGCCGCCGCCAACACCCGGACCTGCTGCAGCGCGGTCCCCTGCAGGCGTTCTCCGTCCGGGGGTTCGGCGAGCGGCAGCTCGGGCAGGCGACTTTCTTCGGAGGGCGGCAGCCAGCGCAGGAACGACCCGTCGGCGGCGACGGCAAGAGCTTCGGAGCCGCTGCCGAGCCTCGCCACCGGCCGGCTGAGGACGAGGCGGGGGGTCACGGTGGCATCGGCGAAGAAGCGCTGCCAGACGAACCCGACCCCGATCACCGCGACGACCAGCAGCAACCACCTGAGCAGCCCGCGACTCACAGGTCCCAGCTCTCGGGCCAGCGAACGTTCCCCAGCACCTGCACCTCAGGCTCGAGCACGACGCCGCAGCTCTCGAAGACGCGGCGGCGGCCAATCGACATCAGCTCGAGGACGTCGGCCGTTGTCGCATCGCCGGCGTTCTCGACGAAGTTGGCGTGCTTTTCGGAGAACAGCGCCCCGCCGTGCCGGAGGCCTCGGCAGCCGGAGGCCTCGAGCAGCTGGCCGGCGCTGCGACCGCCGGCCGCCGCGTCGTCGGGGTTCTTGAAGGTCGAGCCAAAGGTCTTGACCCCGGATGGCTGGGCCTCACGACGCTTTCCCCGCATCTCCCCCATCCGCGCCTTGATTGCCGCCGAGTCGTCCTTGTGGAGAAGGAACGCGGCTCGAGAGACGACCTCTCCGGGGCTGAGGTTCGAGCTTCGATAGGCGAAGCCGAGCTGCTCGGGCCTGCGCCGCACCCGCCCCGCTTCGCTGCAGACCTCGACCCACTCGAGCACCTCGCCGAGCTGGCCGCCGTAGGCGTTGGCGTTCATCTTCACCGCGCCACCCGCGGTGCCGGGAATGTTGACGCCGAACTCGATCCCGGCCAGCCCCCAACTCGCCGCCTTCGCCGAGACCGACGGGAGGCGGGCGCCGCCGCCGCAGACGACGCGCTCGCCGTCGAGCTCGATCGTCGCCAGATCGCCGTCGAGCTTGAGCGCCAGACCGTGGAAGCCGTCGTCGGCGACGAGCAGGTTGGAGCCGGAGCCGATCACTCCGAGCGCCAGCCCCTCCTCTCCGGCCCAGGCGAGAAGCTCGAGCAACTCGTGCTCCGAGCGCGGGCGAGCGAACCAGTCGGCGGCGCCGCCGGTGCGCACGGTGGTGAGCCGGGCAAGCGGATAGTCGGGAGCGACGCGATCGGGCGCGTCGCTCATGCCGATGCACCCGCCAGCAGCGCCTCGCCGACCCGGAAGACGTCGCCGGCCCCGATCGTCACCAGCACCTGGTCGCGAAGGCCGGCCTCACGATTGTGGTCGAGCAGGCGCGACACAGCATCCGCGGCGCTCTCCTCATCTCCCAGCCAGGATGTCCGTCTCCCCCCCAGGCGCTCGGCGGCGGCGCGGGCGACGTCGAGCCCGCTCACCCCTGCAAGCTCGCCCACGGGCTCCTCCCGCGCCGGATAGACGTCGAGCACCGCGACCTCGTCGGCGAGCGAGAGGGCAGCGCCAAACTCCTCGGCGAAGGCCTTGGTGCGCGAGTAGAGATGCGGCTGGAAGACGGCGACGAGGTGCCCTGGGCTCGCTTCCCGCAGCGCATCAAGCGCCGCCCGCACCTCGGTCGGGTGATGGCCGTAGTCGTCATAGATGCGAACGCCCTTTCTCTCGCCCTTCAGCTCCAGCCTGCGGTGAACGCCAGGGAAGTCGGCGAGGGCGCCGATCGTGGCATCCAGCTCGAAGCCGGCTAGCCGCAGCGCGGCAAGCGCGCCGCGGGCGTTGAGCTGGTTGTGGCCGCCGGGGACGGCAAGCTTCACGTCCACGTCGAGATCCTCGGGCCCGGTGGCTGCGCGAGCCTTGGTGGCGAACTCCTCAAACGCCGCTCGCAACTCAGCAATCGAGCCCCAGTGCCCGTGATGGTCCATCTCGATGTTGGTGATCACGGCGATCTCGGGCTCGAGCTCGAGGAAGCTGCCGTCGCTCTCGTCGGCCTCGGCGACGACCCACTCGCCGTCGCCCCAGCCCGCGTTGGCGGTAGCGCCGTCGGGACCGAGGCCCGGCACCTCGCCGCCGACGAAAAAGGCGGGGTCGGCCCCGAGAGCGCGCAGAGCCCAGACCGCCATCGCGGTCGTCGTCGTCTTTCCGTGCGTGCCGGCGACGGCGATCAACCGCTTCTCGGCGCAGAGTTCGGCGAGCAGCGCGCCGCGGTGGATCGGCTCGACCCCGCGCTCGCGGGCGAGCACCAGCTCGGGGTTCTCGGCGGCGATCGCGCTGGAGACGACGACCTCCGCGCCCTCGGGCGGGTTGGCCGCGTCGTGCCCGACGACCGGGTCGAGCCCGGCCGCTCGCAGGCGCTCCATATAAGAGGAGTCGCTGCGATCGCTGCCGGTCACGGTCGCGCCCAGCTCGGCGCAGACCAGCGCCAGGCCGCTCATCCCGGCGCCGCCGACGCCGATGAAGTGCAGCCGCCGTTTGGCCCAGTCGCTCACGCAGTCCCAGCCCCCCTCACGTTCCGGTGCGCCTTTCCCCCGCTATAGGGGGATAAGGCGCACCGGAAGGGGAGTTGTTGGCGGCGGCGAGCACCTCGTCGGCGATGAGTTTCGCCGCGTCCGGGCGCGCGATGGCGGCCGATGCGGCAGCCATCGCGCCCAGGCGGGCCGGATCGGCGAGCAACTCGACGACCCGGCCCGCAAGCAGCTCCGGGGTCAGATCCGCGTCCTCGACCGCCTCTGCAGCGTCGGCATCGGCCATCCACTTCGCGTTGGCCGTCTGGTGGTCGGCGGTCGCGTGCGGGTAGGGGACGAGGATCGCCGGCCGGCCGGCCGCGGTCACCTCGAAGATCGAGCCGCCGGCGCGGGAGACGACCAGGTCGCAGGCCGCAAGAACATCGGCGAGGCCGGGCTCGTAGGCGATCAACGTGTAGTCCTCGGCATGGGGCGCAGCCGCCAGCCGCGACGCCAGCTTTGCGTGGTCGCGCTCGCCGCAGAGATGGAGGACGTGAAAGCCACGCGACCCGTCTCCGCGCTCGGCGAAGGCCTCGATCGCCGCCTGATTGATCGAGCGCGCACCCTGGCTGCCGCCCATCACCAGCAGGCAGCGAGCATCGGAGGCAATGCCGAAGCGACGTCGCGCCGCCTCGCGGTCGGCCTCGAGGACCGCGGCGGGGACGGGACGCCCGGTGAGGAGATATCGCTCGCCCTCGCGGCCAGCGATCGGGAACGAGAGGCAGACCCGCCGCGCACGCCGCGCCAGCATCCGGTTGGCGAGCCCAAGGTGACTGTCGGCCTCGGTGAGGACCAGCGGCGTGCCGGTGAGAATCGCCGCCAGCCCCGCCGGGCCGGCTACGTATCCCCCGCCACCGAGGACGACGTCGGCTCGATCTCGGCGCAGCCTGCGGCGCACGGCGAACACGGCGAACAGAGCCTCGACCGCCGCGCGGGCGGCGCGCAGCGGGTTGCGGCGGTGAAGGCCTTTGATGCGCAGAAGCTCGATCTCGTAGCCGGCAGCCGGGACCAGCTCGGCCTCGGCCCGGTCCTCGGCGCCCACGAAGGCGACCTCAGCGCCGCTAGCCCGAAGCTCGGCGGCGACGGCCATCGCTGGCACGACGTGGCCGGCGGTTCCCCCCGCCGCGACCACGACTCTGGGTGCTCTTTCCACGGCTCGATCGGCTCCTGCTGCGGGCGCCGCTGCCGCGGCCACCCTCGACGACGCGCAGTTTGGCAGCGCCGGCGGTCCCCCCGCGGGCCACCGCGAGGATCAGGCCGACGGCGAACAACGTCGCCATCAGGCTGCTGTTGCCGTAGGAGACGAAGGGAAGCGGCACGCCGGTGAGCGGCGCCAGGCCCATCACGGCGAAGAGGTTGACGACCGCCTGCACCACGATCAGCGAGGTGAGGCCGGCGACGACCAGCTTCGAGTAGCGGTCGCGCGCTTTCTGTGCGATGCGCAGCCCGGCGTAGCCGAAGAGCGCGAAGAGGCCGGTGACGCCGAGGACTCCGATCATGCCCAGCTCCTCGCCGATCACGGCCGAGATCATGTCGGTGTGGGCCTCCGGCAGGAAACCGGCCTTTGCCGTCCCGTTCCCGATCCCGACGCCGAAGATCCCGCCCGAGCCGAGCGCGATCTTCGCCTGTGCCGCCTGGAAGCCGGTCCCGGTCGGGTCGCTGCCAGGATGCAGGAAGCCGGTGAGGCGGTCCATCCGGTAGGGCTCGACGACGGTCGCGATCAGCGCCAGGGCGGCGAGGAAGAGCGCGATTTTCCCCAGGTCGACGGGGCGAGCACCGGCGGCGAGCAGCAGCGCGCCGACCGAGAAGGCGATCACCAGCGCCGTCCCCATGTCCGGCTCGGCGACGATCAGCAGGCAGGCCGCGCCGACCACGAGCAGGAACGGCTTCAGCCCGGTCAGCGACTGGGCCTGCTTCGGCTTGCGCGCCAGCAGGTCGGCGCCGTAGAGGATCAGCGCCACCTTGACCAGCTCGGAGGGCTGGATCTGCAAAAAGCCCGAGCCGATCCAGCGACTGGCGCCGTTGACGCTGGTGCCGGCGACGAGGACGACCAGCAGCAGGAACATCGAGCCGCCGAGGATGACCGGCGTCAGCTGGCGGACGGCGGTGAGGCCGTGCCGCGTCACGAGGTGCATGATCGCCAGGCCGACGACCCCGAACAGCAGCGTGCGCTTGAGGAAGAAGGCGCTGTTGGAGAGGTTGCCGTCGCTGAGGACCTGGGTCGTTGAGCTGGCGGAGAAGACCATCACCGCGCCGAGCGCGAGCAGGCAGAGCGTCGCCGTGAGCAGCAGGTTGTACTCGAAGGGCAGAGCGACGGCGCGGGTGCGCTTCTTCGACTTCTTCTTCTTCTTCTTCACCGCCCACCTCACGGCAGCGCCTCGACGATCTCGCGGAAGCGCTCGCCGCGGCGTTCGAAGTTCTCGAAGGCGTCGAAGCTTGCGCAGGCCGGTGAGAGCAGGACGGTCTCGCCGGGCTGGGCGGCGGCGGCGGCCTGCTCGACGGCCTGTTCGAGGTCGTCGCAGCGGTGAAGTGCGACGCCAGCGGCGATCGCCGGCGCCAGCGCCTCGGAGAGGCGCTCGGCCGAAGCCCCGGCCAGGTAGCAGGCGACGCAGCGCTCGCGCACGGGGTCGAGCAGGGCGTCGTAGGACTCGCCCTTCTCGCTTCCGCCGAGGATCGCGTGGACGCCGCCCTCGAAGGCGCGCAGGCCGACGATCGCCGAGGCGACGTTGGTCGCCTTCGAGTCGTTGACGAAGCGCACGCCGCCCAACTTGACGGCTACCGGCTCGAGCCGGTGCGGTACGCCGGCGAAGCTGCGCAGGCCCTCGCGCACGGCGTCGCGGTCGATGCCCATCGAGAGCGCCGCCGCGGCAGTCGCCATCGCGTTGGCGACGTTGTGCTCGCCGAGCAGGCCGAGCTCGGCGACCGCGATCAGCGGATCGCCGTCGTAGAAGATCGTCTCGCCGGCGAGCACGACCTCGCAGTCGGGACCGGCGCCGTGGCAGAAGGAGACGCGACGGCCGCAGCCGCCGAGATCGACGTCGGCCAGCACCGGATCGTCGGCGTTGTAGACGGCGACGTCGTCGTTGCCCTGGTTGGCGAAGATCCGCAGCTTGGCTTCCAGGTAGGAACCGAGGTCGTGATGGCGGTCGAGGTGGTCGGGAGCGAGGTTGAGGAAGACAGCGCACTCGGGGGCGAAGTCGAGGATGTCCTCGAGCTGGAAGCTCGACGCCTCGCAGACCACGGTCGCCTCGGCGTCGACCTCGCTGACGAGCGAGGAGAGCGGCGTGCCGACGTTGCCGGCAACCGCGGCCGGCTCGCCCGCGGTGCGGTAGACGTGGCCGAGCCACTCGACCACGGTCGTCTTGCCGTTGGTGCCGGTGACGGCGACAAACCGGTTCGGGATCGCACGCCAGGCGACCTCCAGCTCGCCGACGACGTCGATCCCCCGCTCCATCGCCGCCGCGATCACCGCCGCCTCCGCGGGCACGCCGGGGCTCTTGACCACCGTCCGCACTCCCTCCAGGAGCGCCAATCCGTCTGCATCCAGAACGACTTCGACGCCGACGTCCCGCAGCCCTGCCGCCCCCTCAGGATGACCGGAATCGACCCCGACGACCTTCTCGCCCCGCCCGGCCAGCATCCGCGCCACGGCCTGCCCGGAGCGGGCCAACCCAACGACCAGGAACGGCCCCTCGAACATCTCCGGCCGAGCCTTCTTCGGTGGCGGCGCGCTCATCCGTCATAGATTCGCGCCCCCGTCGGTCAGCCCTGTCGGGCGCCGCTCAGCGATTCAGGCGGCGCCAGCGCAGGCGTCCGGTCAACCGATTGATCGCCCCGTTGACCAACATGAAAATGAGGAGAAGCGCAATGAGCGCCCACGAACTCTCCGAGCTGCTCCAGGAATTGGTGCCGGCGTAGATCAAGAAAGCCACGACCGCGATCAACTCCAAGCAACTTATGACGATCCAGCGAAAATCGAGGTTCATAGAAATGTCGCCTCCGCAAGGTTCGAAGCCAAGTAGCCGACCAAGGCAAGCGTCGTGCCATAGTAGCTTCCCTTCATAGCGAATCGCATTGTTTTGTCTGCATCATACCGACGAGCCAGGGCGATGGTCTCGCCAACCCAGCCACCGATGATGGCTCCTATGGCTATCGAGGTTGGGGCAGAGCGCGCTACCGCCCTATCGACTGTTGGTACAGCGTGAAGCCGATCCCCGAGCAGACGGCGGCGACGATCCAGAAGCGGAGCATGATCTTGGTCTCCGACCAGGCCATCATCTCGAAGTGGTGGTGCAGGGGCGCCATCAGCAGGACGCGGCGGCGGAAGGCCTTGAAAGAGAAGACCTGGATCGCGACCGAGAGGGCCTCGATCACGAAGATGCCGCCGATGATGATCAGCAGCACCTCGGTCTGGGTCATCACGGCGAGGGCGCCGGTCGCGCCGCCGAGGCCGAGCGAGCCAGTGTCCCCCATGAAGATCGAGGCCGGGAAGGCGTTGAACCAGAGGAAGCCAATGCAGGCGCCGACCAGGCAGGCCGAGAGCAGCGCCAGGTTCTGCTGCTCGTTGGCGACGAAGGCGATCGCCGTGTAGGCGAGGAGGACGATCGCGCAGGAGCCGGCGGCGAGGCCGTCGAGGCCGTCGGTGAGGTTGACGCCGTTCGAGGTCCCGGCGATGACGAGGAAGACGAGGACGAAGTAGAGGACCGGGCCGAGGTCGATGCTTGCGTCGCCGATGCGGAAGTAGAGGATCGGCTCGAGGCCGACCTCGTGGCGGGCGACCCACCAGAGGCCGAGCGCGAGCAGGACCTGGAAGAGCAGCTTCCAGCGCGCCGAGAGCCCCAGCGAGCGGCGCTTGACGATCTTGATGAAGTCGTCGGCGAAGCCGATGCCGGCGCAGCCGAGGGCGACGCCGAAGACGGCGAGGCTCTGCGCGTCGCGGTCGGAGAGCACCAGGTAGGGGACGCAGATCGAGGCGAAGACGATCAGCCCGCCCATCGTCGGCGTGCCGGCCTTGGCGTGGTGCTCCTGCGGCCCCTCCTCGCGGATGTGCTGGCCGAACTCCTTGACCCGCAGGTACTCGATGAACTTCGGGCCGAGGAAGATGCAGATCAGCATCGCCGCCATGCCGGCGATCAGCACTTCACCCATCGACAAGCTCCCGCAGGCTCTCGGCGACCGCCTCCAGGCCGGCTGAGCGCGAGCCCTTGACCAGGATCGTGTCGCCCGGCGCGAGCTGGGCGGCGAGCAGCTCGGCGGCCTCCTCGGGGGTCGCCACCAGCTCGTCCGGGGCGTAGTCGCGAGCCGGGGCGCCGACCCCAATCAACAGGCCGACCTCGGCTTCGCGCGCCCGCGCGCCGATCTCGCGGTGGTAGACGGGAGCGTCCGGGCCGAGCTCGGCCATCTCGCCCAGCACGGCGACGCGCCGGTCCCGCCCGATCGCAGCGAGGTGGTCGAGCGCGGCGCGCATAGAGACCGGGTTGGCGTTGTAGCAGTCGTTGACGAGGACGATGCCGTCTCCCATCTCGAGGCGCTCGCCCCGGAAGCGTGAGAAGCCTATGTTCGCAGCGCGGTCGGCCATCTCGGCGAGCGGCGCGCCGAGGGCGACGCCGGCGGCCACCGCAGCGAGGGCGTTGTCGAGATTGTGCGCCTCGGCAAAGGGGAAGTGGAAGAGCTGGCGCTCGCCGCCGGCGTCGATCAGCGCCTCGGTGACGCCGTCGGTGACGCTGGTCTGCGCCGCCTGCACGTCGCCGCCTGGCCCGAAGCGGAGCAGGCGCGGAGCGTCGGGCAGGTGAGGCTCGAGGGCCCCCGCATTGACCGGGACGATCGCGACGCCGTCCGGCGGCAGCGCCTTCAGGACCTCTGCCTTGGCGGCGGCAATTGCCTCGATCGAGCCGAGCAGCTCGACGTGCACTGGGCCGACGTTGGTGATCACGGCCAGATCTGGCTCAGCGATCGCGGCCAGCTCGGCGATCTGCCCCGAGCCGCGCATCGCCATCTCGAGCACCATCGTCTCCGTCCCATCCGGCGCCTCGAGGATCGTCAGCGGCAGCCCGATCTCGGTGTTGAGGTTCTCGCGGTTGGCATGCATCGGGCCGGGGAGCAGGGCGCGAGCGATGTCCTTGACCGAGGTCTTGCCGACCGAGCCGGTGACGCCGACCACGCGGGCCCCGAGCGCGCGGCGCCAGCTCCGTGCCAGGGATTGCAGCGCGGCGAGCGGATCCTCGGCGACGAATACCCACGCCGCCCCCGTGCGGTCGTATTTGTTCCCGCCCTCCGGGAGCAAATACGACCGCACCGCGGGTGCGACGACTACGCCCCAGGCGCCGGCCTCGACCGCCTCGGGCGCGAACTTACCGCCATCGACGTTCGCGCCGGGCAGGCCGAAGAAGAGATCCCCGGCCCCGGTCTCGGTCGAGTCGACGGTCGCGCGTGTTGGTGAACCCGACTCGCCCTCGGCGAGCACCTCGGCACCCATCGCCGCGGCGATCTCGGCTCCGCTCAGGTTCATGTCGGACTGCCCAGCCTGCGCAGCTCCTCGCGGGCCACCTCGCGGTCGTCGAAGGGGATCTTGCGGCCGTCCTCGAGCTCCTGGCCCTGCTCGTGGCCCTTGCCGGCGATGACGACGACGTCGCCGGGGCGGGCGCGGTCGAAGGCGAGGGCGATCGCGGCACGGCGGTTGGGCTCGACCTCGACCTCCTCGCCACCGGGAACGCCGCCGAGGATCTCCTCGACGATCGCGCCCGGGTCCTCCGAGCGCGGGTTGTCGGAGGTGACGATCGCCAGGTCGGAGAGAGAGGCGCCGGCATGGCCCATCTTCGGCCGCTTGTCGCGGTCGCGGTCGCCGCCGGCCCCGAAGACGGCGAGGACGCGGCCGTCGCCGAGCTCCCGCGCCGCCCGCAGCACGTTCTCCAGCGAGTCGGGCGTATGGGCATAGTCGACGAGGACGGCGAACCCCTGCCCCTCGTCAATCGGCTCGAAGCGACCCGGCACCCGCTCCGCGCTCGCCAGCCCCTCGACTGCGATCTCCGGCTCGACACCCATCTCGACTGCGGCCGCGAACGCTCCGAGCGCGTTGGCGACGTTGAACGCTCCCGGCAGCCCCGTCTTCACGCCGACGGGCCGATACGTCAAGCCAGGCTTGACGTATCGGCCCGTCGGCGGGGGGGCGACCGAGAATCGGGAGCCGGCGGCGTCGAAGGAGGCATCGGAGGCGGCGTAATCGGCGCTGGCGCCCTCGGCCGAGAAGGTCACGCACTCGAACTCGTCGGCGAGGCGGCGGCCGTACTCGTCGTCGACGTTGACGACCGCGGTCCGCGGACCCGTCTCGAAGAGGCGCCGCTTGGAGCGGAAGTAGTCCTCCATCGTGCCGTGGAAGTCGAGGTGGTCCTGGGTCAGATTGGTGAACAGCGCGATCTCGAAGTGGATCGCGTCGCAGCGATGCAGCTCGAGCGCGTGCGAGGAGACCTCCATCGCGCAGGCCCGGTCGCCGCCGTCGAGCATTCGCCGGAAAGTCTCCTGCAGGTCGATCGCCTCCGGCGTCGTCCGCTCCGCGGACTGCTCGACGCCGCCGACCACCTGCCGCACCGTCCCCAACAACCCGCACTGGATGCCAGCCGCCTCGAGCACCTCCCGCACCAGGAAGGCCGTCGTCGTCTTCCCGTTCGTCCCAGTGACCCCGACCACCCGCAGCTCCGCCGTCGGATCGCCGAAGAGCCGCGCCGCCAGCGGCGCCATCGCCGCCCGCGCATCCGCCACCACCACCTGCGCCACATCCACGTCCAGCTCTCGCTGCACCACCAGCGCCACAGCCCCCGCCTCAACCGCAGCCGCCCCGAACTCATGCCCATCGACCTTCTCCCCCGGCACACAGAAGAACAGCGTCCCAGCTTTGACCTTGCGACTGTCATAAGCAAGAGCCTCAACCTCGACGGCTGCCTCGCCCACGACTCGGGCGCTCTCCAGCTCCGCAACCAGCGCGTCCAATCTCACGCCGCAGAGTCTAGGAAGGGGTCCGGGTGCCCCTCCCCAAAACACTCAAGCGAGGCTCCTGCCGAGCGTTTTGGGGAGGGGCACCCGGACCCCTAACCAAAAATCATTCCTGCGGCACGCCCAAATACGGCAGCGCGAACCCCGCGATCTTGCCGAACGCCGGCGCCGCCACCGAGCCGCCGTAGATTTCCCCCTGGGGTTGATCGACGACGACCCCCACCAGCAGCTGCGGATCCTGCGCCGGCGCGAAGCCGATGAACGACGCCACGTACTTGGTCTCGGAGTAGGTCCCGTTTTCTGCCACCTGCGCCGTCCCGGTCTTGCCCGCCAGCGTGTAGCCGGGGACGCTGACGGCGGACGCGGTTCCTCCCGCTTCGAGCACGCCCTCGAGCATTTCGCGCACCTGAGCGGCGACTTCGGCGTCGATCACGCGGTGCCCCTTGGGCTCAGGCACGGTTTCGTCGCCGACCTTCTCGATCAGCTGCGGCCGGCGCAGCATGCCCCCATCGGCGATCGCCGCGTAGCCGGCCATCATCTGCATCGGGGTGACCGCGAGGCCCTGACCCATCGGCAGGTTGCCCATCGTCGAGCCGGAGTATTCGTCGAGGGCCGGGACGATGCCCTGCTCCTCGGCGGGGAACTGCACGTCGGTCGGGCGGCCGAAGCCGAAGCGGTCGATCCAGTGGCTGTAGCGGGTCGCGCCGATTTTGAGCCCGATCTCCACGGCGCCCACGTTGGAGGACTGGGCCAGGATCTGAGCGACCGTGAGATCGATCGCCGGTCGTTCCTCGGCGTCTTCGATCGTGCGGTCGGCGACCTGCAGCTGCGAGGGCAGGTAGAAGGACGTTGCCGGCGTCACCAGCTTTTCCTCCAGCGCCGCCGACACGGTGAAGGCCTTGAAGGTCGATCCCGGCTCGTAGGTGAAGCCGGTCGCCCGGTTCATCAGGTCTTCGGGGCTGGCGGCCGACAGGTCGGCGGGATCGACCGGCGGCCAGTTCGCCATCGCCAGGATCTGCGAGCTGCGCGGATCCATGACAATCGCCGTGGCGCCCTTCGGCGCATAGGTTTCGCCGACTTCGGCGAGCACCTGCTCCGCCTTGCCCTGGATCGCGGGGTCGAGCGTCAGCCTCACGTCGGTCCCGTCCTCGGGCTCCTGGGAGGTTTCGAGGCGGATCGGCTCGCCCTTGGCGTCGATCACGATCTGCCGTTCGCCGTCGGTCCCGCGCAGAACGGCTTCCTCACCCAGCTCTAGGCCGGTCAGCCCTTCCCCTTCGGCGCCAACGGCGCCGATCACCTGCCCGGCGAGCCCACCCTGCGGGTAGGTGCGGCGGCTATCGGGGTCCTCGCCGATCCCGGCCAGGTCGAGGCGTTCGATCCGGGCCGCGGTCGGCAGGTCGACCTGGTGGGCAAGCGCCTCGTAGCTCGTTTCCGCGCTCACCTTGCCGAGCACCCTGGCCGGGGGCAGGCCCAGAATCGGCGCCAGCTTTTCCGCCGCCAGCGCCGGCTTCGTCACTTCCGAAGGGATCGCGAAGATCGTCGCCGCGTCTTCGGACGCGGCAAGCGGGTTGCCGTGGCGATCGAGCAGGTCGCCGCGCAGGCCCGGCAGGGGGATCGACTGGGTCTGCTGGCTGAGCGCTTCCGATGCGAGCTTCGAGCCCTGCACCCCCTGCAGCCAGAAGGCGCGTCCGGCGATGCCGAGGAAGCAGAGGAGGAAGCCGGCGAAGAGGAGGCCGATCCTTCGCTCGGTCGCCCGCACCGAGCCCCCTAGTAGCCCGAGCCCGCGGCGGCAAGTCGTTCGGCGGCGATGCGGACGTCGCGGGGACTCACCCGCAGCGTCCCGGCCTGCTCGGTCGAGGTGGCGACGAGACCGAGCGCGGTCCCTTCGCGGCCGACGCGAGCGGCGCCGGAGCGAGCCGCGTCGCGGGCGCGCAAGAGCGAGTTCTCCTCTTCCAGGGCCCCGATGTTCTTCTCGATCTGACCGCCGGCGGCGGCGAAGCTGAGCGTGGCGACGTTGACCGCGACGATCCCGATCAGGAGCACGCCGAGCACCGCGATCCAGGCCCGGCCTCGCGTGAGGCGCACCATCAGGCTGGAGTCGGGCAGCTGGCGAACCGCGCTCGCGGTTCCGACCGCGATCGGGATCAGGTGGGCGCCCGGACGACGCGAGGGCGCGCGGCGCGTACGCGCCGGCGCGGACTTCGCCTTTGTTCGCGTATATGGCGAATTGACGCGAACTCGGCGGGCCGGGGCGGTTGCGGCAGCGGCCATCAGGCTGCCTCTCCGATCTTGAGCGCGGCGCGCAGATGGGCCGACTTGGAGCGTGGGTTGGCGTCGACCTCGTCCGGGCCCGGGGCGACGGCGCGGCGGGTGAGCAGCTCCGCTTCGGGCTCGCGACCGCAGACGCAGACCGGCAGCTCGGGCGGGCAGACACAGCCGCGGGCGCGGGCGGCGAGGAAGCGCTTGACGCGACGGTCCTCGAGCGAGTGGAAGGAGATCGCGGCGAGACGGCCGCCGAGCGGCAGCATCTCCCATGCCGTCGGCAGCGCGTCCTCGAGCGCGTCGAGCTCGCCGTTGACGGCGATCCGGATCGCCTGGAAGGTGCGCTTGGCCGGGTGGCCGCCGCCGAAGCGGGCGGAGGCCGGCATCCCGGCCTTGACCGCGTCGACCAGCTCGGAGGTGGTCGCCAGCGGCCGGCGGCGAACGATCTCGCGGGCGATCCCGCCCGCGTAGCGCTCCTCGCCGAAGCGACGCAGCACCTGCGCGAGGCGCGACTCGGGCCACTCGTTGACGATGTCGGCGGCGCTCAGCTGCTGACGGGTGTCCATTCGCATGTCGAGCGGCGCGTCATAGGAATAGGAGAAGCCCCGCTCCCAGGCGTCAACCTGCATCGAGGACATCCCAAGGTCCATGTAGGCCATGTCTGGGCGGATGCCTTCGCCACGCAGGGTGCGAAGCCCTGCCGAGAGCTCGACGCCGAGGAAGCGCGTCTCGCAGGGCGCCTCCGCCGCGAAGGCCTCGAAGCGGGCCTCGGCAGCCGGGTCGCGGTCGATGCAGATCAGCGTCCCGGTCGGCCCGATCCGCTCCGCGACGAGACGGGCGTGGCCGCCGCCGCCGAAGGTGCAGTCGATCGCGGTCTGCCCGGGCTCGGGCGCGAGCAGCTCGACCAGCTCCTTGGCGAGAACGGGTTTGTGCTCGGTCGTCATCAGAAGAAGGGTTGCGCGGTCCATGGTCGGACCGGCGCTGTGGGCTGCGTGCGCTCGCACCGCCATCTCACTCAGCGCCTCCGTTCGCGGCCAGGCCCTCGGCGATCTCCGGCGCGGCGGAATCCAGCTCTGCCTCCTGCTTCGCCCAGGCCTCCGCGTTCCAGATCTCCAGGTACTCCCCGGCTCCGATCACGACGCAGGCGCCGTCGAGGCCGGCGTGCTCGATCAGCGGCTTGGGGACGCGGATGCGCCCGGCGGAATCGAGCTTCTCGTCGAAGGAGCCGCCGTGGAAGCGGCGGCGCAGGGCGCGCGCGTCGCGGCCGAAGGGGCTGTGCGGCGAGAGGAAGCGGTCGGAGAGCTGCTCGAACTCCTCGGTCGTGTGGACCCAGACGCAGGGATCGAAGCCCTTGGAGAGAACAACGCCGTCGGACAGCGCCGCCCTGAATCGCGAGGGAACGGTGAGGCGATCCTTGGAGTCGAGACTGTGCTCGTAGAGGCCCCGGAATGCCACCGCTTCGGTCCTTTCTCTCCTGGCCTGGGATGTGAGTTAGGACCGAGGTGATGAGGTGGGAGGAACCTCACCACCCCGGTCCTGGGCTTCAACTCGCGGGCACTGTATCCCACTTTGCCCCACTTTGCAACACGACAACCCAATGCATGCTCGTTTGCACCACGCGATTGGTCCGCGGGTCCTGTCGCGGCGGGCCTCCCCCATGTGCTCGGACGTGCCGTGCCAGAGGTGCCTTTTTAGGCACTGAGGAACCGGCACGTCCTGCGCTATGGGGGACCCCTGCCGCCGCGCCACCCGCGGGAGAGGCGGTTGAGCAAACGGGCTTCCGGGTCGAGGCCGTGTTGGCGCTCGAAAAGCTCTTCTAACGGAAGCTGGAGAAGAAGATGTCGGCGTTGGCGATCAGGGCGGCGGTGATCATCAGGAGGACCGAGGGGACGAGGACGAGGGCGACGACGAGTTGGATCTTGGGGGCGGCGCGGGCGGCGCGCTCCTCGACCGCGCGGCGCTGGTCGCGGCGCAACGCGGTGGCCTGTCGGCGGAGCTGGTCGGCCAGCGGCGAGCCGTAGCGGGAGGAGCGCTCGATCGCGGCGCAGAGGGTCGCGACCTCGCCGCCGGGCACGCGCTCGCGCAGCGAACGCAGCGCGTCGGCCAGCGGAGCGCCGCAGGAGAGGTCGGCGACGGCCATCGCCAGCTCCTCGGCAAGCGGTCCGCTGCCGGCGCGGGCCAGGTCTGCGAAACCCGCGACCACCCCTCTTCCCGCCTCCGCGCCGACGGCGAGCAGGTCGAGCGCGTCGGGCAGCGCCGCGACGATCCGACGACGGCGCAGGCGAAGGCGGCGCTCGCGCAATGCATCGGGGATGAGGGCGCCGGCCACCGGCAGGGCGAAGATCAAGAGCAGCGGCAGGTGGCCGGGGGCAGCGGGCGCGGCGAGCAGCGCGACGACCATTCCGGTCGCAGCTCCACCAAGTCGAAGGCGTGTGTCGACCGCCGTCACTCGGCCACCCGCGAGAGGCGGCGGATCGCGACGAAGCCGGCCGCCTGCAGTCCGGCGGCCGCCGCAAGCAGCGCGACCGCAGCTGGCGAGGCGAGCAGCGCCGTGGCGAAGCCGGGGTCGAGCAGCTCGGCGAGCAGGGCGCCGCCGGTGGGCATCGCGACAACCAGCAGGCCGGTGAAGCGCGCCTGCGCGGTCGCTCCCTTGGCGTCCTCGGCAACGCGGTCGCGCTCGGCGCTCGCCTCGGCGAAGCGCCGCAGCAGGCCGGCCAGGTCGCCGCCGGCGAGTCGCTGGCTGAGCAGCGCCGCGGCGAGAGCATCGACGCGAGCGGAGCGCATCCTCTGCCTCCACGCCGAGATCGCGGCGACGGTCGGTGAGCCGACCGCGAGATCCGCTCCGAGACGGGCAAGCTCCACCGCCGGCGGCCCGTCGAGCGACGCGACCGCGGCCTGAAGCGAGGCGCGCAGCGAGCGCCCGGCGCTGAGCGAGTCGGCGACGGCCAGCGCCACGTCGGGCAGGGCCGCCTCAACGGCTCGGCGGTACCGGCGCCGGCTCCGGTTGACCGCGGACGCGGCGAGCGCCGGGCCGGCGACCGCCAACGGCGCCGCGAGGGAGAAGCCGGCGACGAACCAACCGCCGGCGATCGCCACGGCGCTGCCCAGCAACGCCAGCCGGCGGCGCTCGGGGGCCGAGGGCGCGTACCCCTCGCGCCCAGCGCGGCGCAGCGGCTCGATCGCGCGGCGAACCCACCTGGCGAGCGCCGGTGTCGCCAGGACCGCCTCGCGTACGCCGGCCGCCGCCAACCCGCCGGCCGCGGCGCCGGCCAGGGTCAGGACGAGGTCGGGACCGTCGCTCATACCTCCGCGATCTCGGTGATGCGGCGGGCGCCGTCGCGGCCGCGCTCGAGATGGACGACGAGGTCGATTCCACGCTGCACCTGCTCGGCGATCGCCGCATGCGGAAGCCCGACGCCGGCCATCAACGCCAGCGTCTCCAGCCGCGCCAGGGCGTCGCCGGGCGAGTTTGCGTGCACGGTCGAGAGGGCACCCTCGTGGCCGGTGTTGAGCGCGGTCAGCAGATCGAGCGCCTCGGGGCCCCGCACCTCGCCGATCACGATCCGGTCCGGCCGCATACGCAATGCGTTGCGGACGAGGTCGCGAACGCTCGCCTCACCCCTCCCCTCGACCCCGGCCGGCCGGCTCTCGAGGCGCACGACGTGAGGTTGCTGGAGCCGCAGCTCGGCGGCGTCCTCGATCGTCACGATCCGCTCTCCAGGCGCGATGAAGCTGGAGAGCGCGCCGAGCAGCGTCGTCTTGCCCGAGCCGGTCCCGCCGCTGACGAGAATGCTGCGCCGTCCGGCCACGGCCCCCTCGAGCGATGCGAGCTGTGCCGGCGAGACCGTCCCCAGCGCGACCAGCTCGTCGGGCCCCGGGCAGCGGGCGCCGAACCGGCGGATCGAGACCGTCGGACCGTCGATCGCCAGCGGCGGGATCACGACGTTGACGCGCGACCCGTCGGCCAGGCGCGCGTCGACCATCGGGCTCAGCTCGTCGACTCGCCGCCCAAGCGGGGCGAGGATCCGCTCGATCGCGTCGCGCAATGCCTCCTCGTCGGCGAAGGAGACCTCCGTCGCCTCGATCCGCCCGCCGCGCTCGACGTAGACCGCGTCGGGCCCGTTGACCATCACCTCCTCGACCGTGGGGTCGGCGAGCAGCTCCTCCAGCGGGCCAAGCCCGACCGTGTCGCGCAGGATCTGCGTCTCCACCGCGGTCCGGTCGACCGCGCCGAGCAACGCCGCCTCGCTCGCGACCAGCTCACGCACCTCGACGGCGAGCTCCTGGCTCGGCGCCTCGCCGGCAGCGGCCTGCTCCCGCCGCCGCTCGATCAGCCGACCTTTGAGGGCGGCCGCCAGCTCGTCGATGTGCCGCTCACGCGAGCCCACCTATCTACCTCAGCCCACCGGCAGCAGGGTCAGCTTGCGGGCGAAGCTCTCCGCCTCGATCAGCCGCAATGCCTGGCGCCTGGTCAGGCCCAGCGTCGCGACCGAGGCGCCGCCTGGGACCGGTCCTTCTTCGCCCGGGCCCAGCGCAAGAAGCGGCACCCCGGCCGCGGCTATGTACGTCCGCCCCCGTCCGGCGCCAGCGGGTTCGGTGGTGACGACCACATCGACCTTGGCGCCGCTGACCGGCCGCCCGGTGGCGAGCAGCGCTTCGGCCCCGCTGACCGCGATCTGCACGGGTCGGCGCTTGCCCAGCACCGAAATGGCGGCGCGGTGTGGCTTGGGCGGCCGCAGCTGGCCGGCGAGAAGGTAGCTGCCGGCGGGCAGGGGCATTGCGGGGACGAGCCCCAACGCCGCCGCGGGCGAGGCGAGCGCCCCTGGCGGGACGAAGCGCTCGGGGATGCGCCGCACCGCAAGCGCCTCGGCCAGCTGCTCGGGTCCCAGCGGGCGCGGCGGCCGCAGGGCGCGCGTGAGCACGACGACGGGACGCAACGGGCCATAGCCGCGGATCACGCTCGACCCGTAGCCGTTGGCGATCATCGCCGCGACGAACGCGGCCAGGATCGCGAGGACCGCGAAGGCGACAGCCCGACGGCGGCGGCTCATGCTGCCCAGTCCCCGACGGGCTCGACAAGCGGCAGCTCGATCGCCGCCTTCGCGCCCCGGGCCGAGCGCTCGAAGACGAAGCGCCCGCCATGCTCCGCGACGACGCGACGGACGACGGCGAGCCCGTGGCCGCGACGCTTGCGTCCGGAGAGCCTGGCGAGCACCGCGGCCGGATTGCCGTGCCGTGGCCGTCGGCGGGCGGCGCGACCCGAGTCGACCACGGCGATCCGCAACCGGCCCGCACGGCGGCGCGCCGAGATCACGATCGTCGGGCCGCCGTGCTCGATCGCGTTGGCGATTAGGTTGTCGATCGCCTGCGCCAGCGCCAGCCGGCTCCCGGAGACGACGGCATCCCCAGCGTTCCAGCGGAGGTCGAGGGCCGCGTCGCAGAGGCTCGCGCGGCCCAGCCAGCGGGTCACAGCGGCCCGAACCAGCGCCTCCGCGTCGACCGGCGCCGGCGGGGCCGTCGGACCGCCGCCGTTGATCTCGCGGTCGAGCCGCTGCAGCGCGGCCGCCGCCAGATCGAGCGGGCTCTCCTGATTCGATTCGGCCTCGCCCGGCAATCCCGCCAGGGCGACGACCTGGAGCGGTCGGCGCACCTCGTGCAGGGCCTCGTTGAGCGCAGCCCTGCGGCGGCCGTTGCGCAGACCCTGGACGGCGACGGCAGCGGCCATCGAGACTCCAAAGGGCCAGGCCGCGAGGATCTGGGCCAGGCCGGTCATCCGTCGACCAACCGGTATCCGTAGCCCCAGCAATTGATCACGAAGCGGCAGCTCTCGGGGTCGAGTTTGCGCCGCAGCCGGCTCGCGTGGGAGTCGAGCGTGCGGGTCCGCGCCGGTGTGCGATAGCCCCAGACCGCCTCGAGCAGCTCGCGCTTGGTGAAGACCCGCGACGGATCCCTGGCGAGCACCCGCAGCAGGGCGAACTCCTTGTTCGACAGCGTGACCTCGCGCTCGCCGACCCAGACCTTGCGCCGCGCCGGGTCGATCACGATCTCGCCTGCCCGGCAGGGGCCTTCCCGGTCGCCGCGATGGCGACGCAGCACCGACCCGATCCGCGCCCGCAGCTCGCGGTAGCTGAACGGCTTCACCATGTAATCGTCGGCGCCGCCGTCGAGGCCGCGAACGCGATCGTCGTCGGCGCCACGTCCGGTGAGGACGATCACCGGCAGGTTGGGATCGAAGCGGGAGGTGACGCCGTCGGCGTCGCGGATCTCCCGCAGCACGTCGAGGCCCGATGCGTCCGGCAGGCTCAGGTCGAGAAGAAGGAGATCCGGGTGGTTGTAGCGACAGAGGCGGAGTGCGTCGGAGGCGCTGGGCGCCGGCATGACGCCGAAGCGGTCGGCGGCCAGGTGGTCGCAGAGCAGCTCCAGGGTGGGCGTGTCGTCCTCGCAGACGACGACGCTGGCGATCTCCTCTCGCTGGGGAAGCATGTGCCGGCCTTTAAGGGCGTGGCGGCGAAAACTCTCCCCCCTCCTCGGCGGGAATCTCGAGAACCGCGTCCGCTCCGCGGCAGAAGATCACGCGACGCGGGCCAACTGCGCGCCGAAGGCAAACGATTGTGCCGACTTCGTCAAGGAAGCAGAGGTCGAGCGCGAAGCGCATGCCGAAGGTGTGGACGCTGACGCAACTGGGGATGAGCAGGCCGGGCCCGGCCTCGCCTCGATCCATCCAGGCGAGGCCGAGCAGCCGCGCGCGGAAACCGGACGCCACCGGCACCGAGCGACCGAGGACGACCGCACGTGGCAGGCATTGAAGACGCGGAGCGAGTGGCTGATCCACACATCCCCAAGCCCACCGGCCGAGGTTCTCTCCCCTCCCCTCTAGCCTCTGAGCATGCCCCCGAGCCCGAAGGTCGCCGTCTTCGGCCCCCACCCGATGCTCTCGATCACGATCGAGGCGCTGACCAGCGACGGAGGCGACGAGATCCATCTCCATGCCGCCGGGCAGGGCGTCTGGGTGGCACGGATGGCGGCCGAGCTGGGCGCCTGCCCCGTTCTGTGCGGCTTCATCGGCGGTGAGACCGGCGAGGTGCTCCGCCCGCTGCTGGAGCGGATGGACGTCGAGCTGCGCCTGGTCGAGACGGGCGAGGCGAGCGGCTGCTACCTGCACGACCGCCGCGAGGGAGAGCGCAAGCCGCTCGCGCAGAGCGCCTCGCTGCCCCCCGGCCGTCACGAGATCGACGAGCTCTTCTCGACCACGGTCGCCGCCGCGCTCGACGCGGAGGTCCTCGCCCTCTGCGGGCCGTATCCGGGTGAGGCATTGCCGCTCGAGATCTACGGCAACCTGGTCGCCGACGTGCGGGCGAACGGGACGCCGGTCGTCGTCGACCTCTCGCCGCCGCGACTCGACAGCGCCCTCGAGGGCGGCCCGGAGCTGGTCAAGATCAACGACTGGGAGCTGGCGAAGTACGTCGAGGGCCCGGTCGACAGCGAGGAGCGGATGCTGGTCGCGGCTCGGCGGCTGCTTGCGGCCGGCGCCGAGACCGCGATCGTCACCCGCGCCGAGGCGCCGGCGGTGGTCGTCCGCGGCGACGATGCCTGGGAGCTGATCCCGCCCCGCTTCGAGCGCGGCGCCCGTGAGGGCTGCGGCGACTCGATGATGGGCGGCCTCGTCGCCTGCATGGCGAAAGACGTCGAGTGGGAGGAGACGCTGCGGATCGGCGCCGCGGCCGGCGCCGCCAACTTCCTGCGCAGCGGCCTCGGCAGCGGCTCGCGCTTGGTCGTCGAGGATCTGGCGCGGAGGGTGGAACTCCGCCCGCTGTAGCTGGCCGTCAGATGGCGGGGCCGAAGGGGAGCGTGAGCTCGTCTCCTTCGACTATGGCTCTGGGAGCTGTGTCGCGCATCCACTCCAGATGCGGCGCGACCGACGCGATTCCGGCCAGCGTTTCGAACGGCTCGCGCATGTGGACGGGGCGGCCGCCGTGGGAAGAGTGGGCGTCGCTGCTGAGGACGTGGACAAGGCCCGCCTCGGCGAGGGCGCGCATTCCCTCGGCGAAGCGCTCGCGGAGGAAGAAGTCGGCCGTCGCCTGGACCAGCGCGCCGGCGGCGATCAGGGCCGCGATTCGCTCATACATGTCGGCCGATAGATGGCGCTCGGGATGGGCGATCAAAGGCCGGTAGCCGCGCTCGGCGAGGCGAACGACCCGGCCGAGCAGCACGGTGGTGAGCGGGCCCGGCGCCGGCTCTAGCAGGATCCAGTCTCCGCCGCCGAGCGTCACCAGGTCGAGCTCCTCAGCGCTCAGCCCCTCGACCGCGGTCTCCGCCACCTCACCCCCCTGCAGGACCGTCACCGGCAGCCCCTCGTCGCGCAGCCGCGCGTTGAGGCGCTCGACTCGCTCCGCCACCTCCTCGATCCGCACGTCGTGATCGTGGCGGATGTGGGGCGTGGCGCAGATTGCCTCGATCCCGTCGTTGACAGCCTGGCGCGCCATGCCGACGCTGTCCTCGATGTCGAGCGCCCCGTCATCGACCCCGGGGAGGATGTGGCAGTGCAGATCGATCATCGCCGTTCGATGGATTGTGCACACTGGGGTGTGCACAATCCATCGAACGGCGCGATCTATGGGGGAGTGCAAACGGCGTTTCAGGCACGGGCGGGCGGCGGCATCGGGCTAGGATGATCGGCATGATCCACCCCCTGCTCTCGCTGGGCTTGTGGGAGCGGATTGGGCTTCAACGTGAATAAGAAAACGACCCGCAGAGGGAACTACGAGTCTGGCTCCGATTACGTGCTCGAGTACGGCGAGCTCCGCTTCGCCTTCAACGAGGAGGACTTCGGGCAACGCGTCGAGCAGGCGGCGGTGAAGCTCGGCTTCGTCGACCAGGGGCTCAGCGCCGAGGAGCTCGACGACCTGCTCGACCTCGCGGTCAGCGGAGAGATCGCCGAGCCCAGCTCGCGCCTCGGCGAGCACATCAACGGGAACTGGGACGACCTCGTCGGCCCCGCCAACCGCAGCCTCGTGCACTGGCTGCGCCGGCTCGTCTTCCGCGGTGCCTGGCTCGACCAGCGGGTCAAGGAGGGTGAGCTGGACGTCGTCTTCGACGAGCGCACGCAGACGTTCGGCTACGTCCAGCCCGAGCGCAGCTCAGAGCTGATCGAGCTCTCCAAAGAGCCCAGCTGGCGCCGCATCGCCTACCGCCGCTAGGGCGCGGCGAACCTCAGGTGCCGCGCTCGAGCGCGGCGACGACCGTCAGCGAGCCGCTGGCCGAGACGACGCCGAGACCGCCGTCGAAGATCTCCTGCGCCAGGTCGGCGTCCTCGAGGCGGCTCAGGGAGTCGACCAGGAGGATCACGTCTTCGCCCCCCTCCGCGCGACGCGCCGCCTGGGCCAGGGCGTCGCTGGCGTGGCGGGCCTTGCCGGCGGCGACGATCTCGGCCGCCGGGGCCTCGCGGCGCCAGTCGGCCAGCTCCTCGGGGCTGGGGTCGACGAGCAGGGCGATCGGGTCCGGGCCCTTCGAGGCGCCGGCGAGCTTGGCCGCGACCTCGCGCAGCAGCGCGGTGCAGGCGGCGCGGCTCTCCCCGTAGACGAGGGCCTGTCGCCCTGGCGGCGGAAGCAGTAGGTCATGCGCCGCGAGGCCCTTGCGACGGCGACCGAAGCGGCGGCGCTTGCGGCGCGGACGCTCGGCGGCCGGCGCCGGCGCCGGCGAGGCCGGCTCGGGTGCGGGCTCGGACTTCGGCTCCGCTGCGGGCTTTCACGCGGGCTTCGGCCTTTTGGCGGGCGCCTCGCGCCCGGCGGCCGGCTTTCGCCCACCCTGCTCACGCCGACGGCGCGGCGCCCGCTCGCCCCGCCCGCGCGGCTCGCGCCTTTGCGCAGGCTTGTCGCGGCCGCGGCCGCCACCCCCGCCACCTCCGCCGCTCGCGAGCTTCTCGATCAGCTCCTCGCGGCGCAGCATTCGGTACCCGGAGATGCCCGCCTCGGCGGCAAGCGTGTGCAGCTCGGCGATGTGCTTGGAATCCAGCTCGGCTTTCGTCATCGGTGCGGCAGGTTATTGCAGGGACCGGGTGAGTGAGCCGGCGGGATCGACTCCGGCCCGCGCCGCGGCCTCGGGCCATGCCTCCGCGGCGCGCTTGACCTCGCGCCGAGACCAGCCCAACTCCTCCCCCATCGCCTCGGCGACGCCGCGCGCCGAGTCGGCGTCGCGCAACTGCGGAGCGGCAAGAAGGCCGAGCCGCGTGCGGCGCAGGAGGACGTCGGCGACGCTGCGAGCCTGCTCGTGGCGGGCGGCGATCACGGCCTCGGCAAGCAGGTCGGGGCGGCCGGGCACGATCGGCGCGGCGAGCCGCGGGTCATCTCGGACGAGGGCGAGCACTTTGCGCGCCGCGTGCCCGTAGCGAAAGGCGAGCTGGGCGATCGCCTCCTCCCCCACCCCGTCCGGCGCCGCCAGGTCCTCCTCGCGCGCCTCCATCCCGAGCGGGATCTCGGCCGTGTGGCAGGGCGCCTCGCGACCCTCGCGCTCGACCAGGCGGTCGACCGTCTGCTTCGCCATCCGGCGCCAGGTGGTGAGCTTGCCGCCGGTGATCGTCAGCATCCCCGAGGAGGTCTCGTAAAGCTCCGCCTTGCGCGAGATGTCGACCGACTTCTTCGGGTCGCCGGTCGAGATCAGCGGCCGCACGCCAGCGTAGGCGCCGACCAGGTCGCCCGCGCCGAGGGAGACGCCGAAGAAGGCGTTGACAGCGTCGAGCAGGTAGGCGACTTCCTCCTCGCCGGGCCGCGGGTGGTCGACGTCGCCGTCGAAGTCGTTGTCGGTGGTTCCGATCAGGGTGCGGCCGTACCAGGGAAGGGCGAAGATCGCCCGCCCCTCCCCGGCCGGAACGATGCACGCGGCGTCGCCGGTGGAGAGCCGCTCGCGGTCGACGAGGACGTGGGTCCCGCGACTGGGCGAGATGCGCGGCACGTCCTCCTCCTCGACCACCTCCTCGGGCCGGATGCGGTCGGCGAAGACGCCGGTCGCGTTGACCACGTTCTCGGCCTCGACCTCGATCCGCTCTCCGGACTCCGCCTCGACGAAGGCGACGCCGCGGGCGCGGCCGTCGCCGCCGAGCAGCACCTCGGTCACCTCGGCGCCGTTCAGCATCGTCGCGCCGAAGCGCTCCGCCTCGCCGAGAACGGTCAGGACCATGCGCACGTCGTCGGTCTGGCAGTCGTAGAAGAGGTAGGCGTTCTTCGGGTCGCGCGCGGCCAGCGCCGGCACCAGCTCGAGCACCTCGTCGCGGTCGACCATGCGGTGGCGGTCCGGCGACCAGTAGAAGTCCTCGTCGGGCTCCTTGGAGGAGCGCATCTCGCCGCGGTCGCGACCGATCCGCGTGGTCGCCATCACGTCGTACATGTTGAGCGCGATGCCGAGCCGGCGGTCGCGGCGCTTGTCGGGGAAGTCGGGGACGAGGAAGGGCGTCGGGTAGACCAGGTGCGGCGCGAGCTGGACCAGCAGCTGGCGCTCGAGCAGCGCCTCGCGCACCAGCCCGAGGTCGAGGTTCTGCAGGTAGCGCAGTCCTCCGTGGACCATCTTCGAGGAGCGACTGGATGTCCCTTCGGCGTAGTCGCCGCGCTCGAGCAGGGCCACCGAGTAGCCGCGCGAGGCGGCGTCGAGGGCGACGCCGGCGCCGGTGATCCCGCCGCCGATCACGAGCACCTCGAAGCGCTGTCCCGCAATCTCCTCGAGTGCGGCCGCACGCGAGATCATCGAACCACCCTCATGTTCGCCTGCGCTCCACTCGCGACAACATCAGATATGCACGCTCGCTTCGCTTGGCTCATGGGAGAAAGACGGTGGTCTGGTCGACGGGCGGGCGCTCCGGCGGCTGGCGCTCCTGGCGCGGCCGCCCGAGGTGAAGGAGGCCGACGAAGCGCTCGGGGTCGGGAAGGCCGACGGCGGCGCGACCCTGAGGCGAGCGCAGGACGGCGGGGGTGCGCCAGTAACCGGCCAGTCCGCGGGCGTGGGCGCCGAGCAGCACGATGTAGGAGGCGACGGCGGTCGCGTGCAGATCCTCCTCGGCCTGCACGGGATCCTCGCCGAGCGCGCACGAAGCGACGACCAGGGTCGGGGCGCGGTCGAGCTTCGCCGCTCCCTCCGGCCCGGCGGCGTCCTTGAGGCGGGCGAGGGCGCCCGGCCCGAGCACGCGGAAGCGCCAGGGGGCCGTCAGGTGATGGTTGGGCGCCCAGCGCGCGAGGTCGAGCAGCGCGAGGATCTCGTCCCGGGCGAGCGGCTCGGACCCGAAGGCCTTGTGCGTGCGGCGCGTCCTGATCGCGGTCTCGACGTCCACGCCTCCAAAATAGCCCGCCTCACCAGTCGTAGCGGCGCCCGAGTGCCCAGGGGATGGCGACGGCGAGCGCCGTGCAGGCGAGTGCGATGCCGATCGCGACCCAGGGCGAGCCGCCCGCGGGGGCGGGTTCGGAGTAGGAGGCCGTGGCGCCCTGGGCCTGCGCTTCGCCGCCCGGTGCGACCGGGTTCTCGCCCTCGCCGGGGGTGAGAGGGATGCCTTCCAGCCCGCCGCCGGGGGAGGCTCCGCCGGGGGCGCCAGCCCCGGCCCCCGCGCCAGCTCCGGCTCCGGCCCCCGCGCCCGACGGAGAAGCTCCAAGCGGTATTTCAGGACTGGGAGACGTGGTGCTCCCGCCCGTGTCGGCGGGGGCGGAGGAGGATTTGTCCTTGCTCTTGGTGGTCTTGTCCTCTTTCTTTTCCCGCGGCGAGGGCCAGATCGGCAGCGATTCGCGAGCGGCGCCGACGAGCGCCTCGGCGGTCACCCAGACCGGCGTCTGGTTGCTCGCCTCCGAGTACCGGTAGTGGCCGTTGCTCCCCTGCATCGAGGCGAGGTAGTCGAGCGCGCTGTTGCCCTTCGAGACGATCCGGCCGGGCGCGGCGCCGACCGCGACCATCGCCTGCACCGCCCAGCTGGTCGACTGCGTGTTGACCGTGCCGCCGGAGCTGCCGAGGGCGAAGCCGCCGTCGGAGTGCTGGTGGCGGCGCAGGTATCCGAGCCCCTTTTCGGCCGCGTTCGTTTCCGGGAGCGCCTGCATCACCGCGGAGGTCACGTCGACGTTGCTCGGGGACGTCGCGGTATCCCCCCATCCCCCGTCGCCGTTCTGGACCCTGAGCAGCCACGAGAGCGAGGGGCCAAGGCCGCCCGTCGCGCCGGCGGTGCGCAGGGCGACGACGCTGTAGGCGGTCGTCCCCGGCCAGCCTTGGTAGGAGCCGTTCTTGGCCCGGCGGTCGCGCAGCGCCGCGATCAGGTTCTCGCCGCCGAAGGAGCGCGGATCGGCGCCGGCCGCCTCGAGCGCGACGATCGTGCGGGCGAGGTCGCCGCTGCTCGTCACCTCGTCGAGGTGGGAACGCAGGTAGTCGACCGGCGTGCGGCCTTTGCGGACGACGTCGTATGGGTTGCGGCCGGCCGCCGCTATGCCGATCATCGCCCAGCCCGTGACCGAGGTGCTCGACGGGTCGCCGACGTTGGCGCCGAAGCCGCCGTCGGAATTCTGCTCGGACTGCAGCCAGCTGACGGCGCTCTCGACCCCCTCGGCCTTGGCCGGCGACGGAGCGAGGGCCGCCGGCAGCAGGAGGACGACCAGGATCGAGGTGGCGATGGCCGGCGTGCGCCACTGGAAGCGCTGCCGGAAGCGGACGAGCATCCGCACCAGCGCCGGGCCGGCGACGAGCGCGAAGACGACGTTGCCGAGGACGTGGGCGACGTCGAATGGCACCGCGCGAGCCTCGAGCGCGGCGAAGCGCTCCAGCGAGAGATCTCCTCCGTAGGTGGCCATGAGCGAGAAGTTCAAGAGCAAACCGTAGGCGATGCCGGCAAATCCGCAAAGTGTGGCCAGGGAGAAGCGACCGGCGTTGCGCGTCCTGAGCGCGAGCAGCGCGCCGAGCGCGCCGCACATCCCCCACCCCGCCATCTGCCACGGCGTCCAGGGTCCCTGGCCGAACCAGAAGTTGGAGACGAGGGCGGTGAGGGCGCCGACGGCGAAGCCTGGAGCGGGGCCGAGCGCGTAGCCGGCGAAGACGACGATGTCGGTGGTCGGCTTGACGTTGGGGAAGGCGGCGAAGGCGATGCGGCCGGCGATCGCCATCGCGGCGAGCGCGGCGACCAGGGCGACGACCTGCGAGGGCGGCCGTGAGCGCTCATACCAGGCGAAGCCGCCGAGCAGGACCGCGCCGAGGATCAGGAAGCTGGCGAGCTGCCAGGTCATCGGCCCTCCCCATTCCCCTCGCGTGACTTCGTGGTTTGGGGTGCTATTTGGTCCCAAACCACGAAGTCAGCGGATTGGCGGAGGGCGGCGGCGCCCTGGTCGGGAGTGACGACGCCGGGGATGTCGAGGACGCGGGCGACCTCGGTGGCGAAGTACCAGCCGCCGGAGAGGATCTCGGGCGCCGGCCCGTCGGCGATGACGACGCCCTCGCCGAGCAGGACGACGCGCTCGGCGAAGGTGGCGGCGAACTCGACGTCGTGGGTGGCGACGAGGACCGCCGCGCCGCAATCGGCGAGGGTCGCGACCAAGCTGACGAGCTCGTCCTTGCGGGCGCGGTCCATCCCGCGCGTCGGCTCGTCCAAAGCGACCAGCGCCGGCAGCCCCTCGCCCTCCATGCGACCGGCGAGGGCGATCGCCAGCGCCAGTCGCTGCCTCTCGCCGCCCGAGAGGTCGCGCGGATCGGCGTCGTGCGCGTGCTCGAGGCCGACGGCGCGCAGCGCCGCAGCGCCGGCCTCGCCGGGCAACTCGTCCCTGACCCGCTCGCGGACGAGGTAGTCGCCCGGGTTCTGGGTCAGCAGCGCGACTCCGTCCGCCAGCTCGACCTTGCCGCGAACGGGAGCCACCAACCCCGCGATCGAGCGCAGGAGCGTGCTCTTGCCGGCGCCGTTGCGTCCCATCAGAGCGACCCGTTCTCCTCGGTGGAGGGCGAGGTCGATCCCGCGCAGGATGTCTCGCGGTCCTTCCCCGGCGTCGAGCTCAACCCAAAGGTCGTGCACGAGAAGCGCCTCGTTGGAGGGAGGGCGGGCATCCTCCGAACGGCTTGTACTTTTTCCGAATCCACCTCTGGGCGAACGCGGCCCCCCCTCCTTCGGAAAAAGTTGAGTGAGGGGGGTGCCCGCCTTCCCTCTCCCGGCGAGCGTCTGTCGTGCGTCGCGAACGCCGACGGGGAGCGGCTCGATTCCGCAGAGGGAAAACAGGCGCGCCGCGGGCGTCTCCAAGGCAACATCCGCCTCCTGAGCCCAGCCGAGGAAGTCCCTCGGCGGACCATCGAAGGCGATCGCGCCGCCGTCCATGGCGACGACGCGGTCTGCGGCGGCAAGGCAGCGCTCGAGACGGTGCTCGGCAAGGAGGATGGTCACCCCCCACTCCTCGTTGAGGCGACGCAGGAGCCAGATCAACTCGTCGCCGGCTACGGGATCGAGCTGGGAAGTGGGCTCGTCGAGGAGGACAAGCTGGGGACGGGTGACGAGGACCGCAGCGAGGGCGACCCGCTGCAGCTCACCGCCCGAAAGCGTGTCGGCGGTGCGGCCGAGCAGGTGCGGGATCGCGAGGGCGAGGGCGACCTCCTCGACGGCCCGGGCACGCGCACTCGGGGGCTCGCCGCGCATCTCGAGCGGCAGCTCGATCTCGGCCGCCACCGTGGTCGAGACGACCTGCGTCTCGGGGTCCTGGGCGAGATAGCCGACCGCGGACGCCAGCTCGCCCGGGCCGCTGGCGAGCGCGTCCAGCCCGGCCACCTCGACCCGGCCCTCGATCTCGCCGCCGTGGAAGTGGGGGACGAGGCCGCAGGCCGCGCGCAGCAGGGTCGACTTGCCGCTGGCCGAGCGGCCGGCGAGGACGACGAGCTCGCCGGGCGCCAGCTCGAGCGAGACGTCGCTCAGAGCCGGCGCAGTTGCGTCCGGGTATGCGTAGCTGAGCGCCTCAACCGCGAGCGCAGGCGCGGCCCGGGCCCGACTAGCCAGGTCCGTCCCGAACTGCATCAAATTCCACCCCTGGCAGGTAGGGAATTTGATGCAGTTTGGCTGCGGGGCGTTGGATGGGCGACTCGGGGGACCGGAGAGCGGCGGAAGGGGGCGAAGCCGGCGAGGAGGAGCAGGGCCGACAGCGCCAGCGTCGCTGGCCCCAAACCCACCGCGACCGTCGGGTATTCGCTGAACGCGTCGGCGCCGAGGGCCTTGCCGGCAATCGCCGCCGCGAGGAGGATGGCGCCAACCGCGTAGAACCGCCGGTCGTAACGCGAACGCCTCCTGACGCCCGCCCGACCGCCGCTGCGTCCCCAGCCCCCAACCCGGTCGCAACGCTTTTTCATTGGTTTCCATCGAAAAAACGTTGCGGCCGCAGGGGGATGGGGTCGGCGAGGTGCCAGCGAATATCCACGTAGCTCCAACGTCGCGGCGACGTCGACGGCGCGGTCGAGGGAGCCGGCGAGCAGGCGGCGGGCCAGAGGCGCGCGACCGACCGGCGCGGCGCCGGGGCCGCGCAGGCGGGCCGCGTCGCGCAATCGGGCCGCGTCGGCGGCGGCGACCGGGACGAGGCGCGAGACGAGCGTCGCAGTCAGCGCCGAGCGGCCGGCGAGCGGGCGCAGGGCGCGCAGCACGCGGTCGGGGTCGACGCAGGCCGAGTAGACGGCGAAGGCGACCATCACCACCGCCGCGCGAAGGCCGATCGCGGCGCCGGCGGCAAGCGCCTCCGCGGTCACGTTGATCTGGCCGAGCAGCGGCCACTCGCCGAGCCGCGCCAGCACCGTCTCACCGCGGTCGACGACGAGGGCGTTGACGGCGACGATCAGCAGCGCCAGGGTCAAGCCCATCCGCAGCGCCGCCCGCACGGCGGCGCCTGCGCCGGCGAGCCTGCCGGCGATGACCAGCCCGACGCCGGCCGCGAGCAGGACGACTGGGCTCGAGTAGGCGAAGGCGACGACGGCGAAGGCGCCGAGATAGGCGACGGCGGCGCCGGGCGAGGCCGATTGCAGCGGCCCACGCCTTGGGGTGTAGGCGAACGGCGACCTCATCGGATCGGCAGCGCCTCCTCCCCGCCGGCCTCGACCGCGACGGCGTAGCGGGCGTGCAGGCTGGTCTCGTCGAGCAGCTCCGCCGCCGCGCCGACCCCGGCGGCATCGGTCCCGCTCACCAGCCAGACGGGCGGCGCCTCGCCGCGGCGCACCGCCGCCACCAGGCCCGCGCCAAGACCGAAGGACCGCGCCACCTCGCCGTCCTCACCCAGTCCATCCAGCTCGTAGCCGTGGGTAGTCGGCCGGAATTCGGCGAAGACGCCGCTGCGCCGCGGCCCGCCCTCGACCTGGGCGGCGGCCGGGTCCTCGCGCAATCGGCCCCAGGGCCCGACGAGGACGCGAATCGCGCTGGTGCCCGCATCCGCAGCGACCGTCGCTCCCGCGTCCCGCAGGCGCGCACGCACCGTCGCGCAGGCTGCCCCCCCTCCCCGGCACTCGACCGTGACCGGGCGCCGCCTGCCGTCGTAGCCCCCTGCGAACGGCTGCGGCCAGGAGCCGACCACGGCGGGGACGCTGATCGCCGCGCCCCAGTCGCGGTAGTCCCACCAGACCGACTCGCCGCCGCGCAGCGGGTAGTCGGCGGCGCCGACCGTCGACTCGACCCCGTCGACGTAGAAGAACCAGTCGCGCGAGCTTCCGAAGCGCTCCTGCGCTTCCAGCCCGTCGATCGCTTGCACGAAGCCTCCCCCGTAGCGAGTCGAGACGTCGGCGTTGCGTTCGAGCACCCGCATCACCGTGTCGGACTCGGTCACGTCACCGACGTCATGCGAGAGCAGCGGGACGCTGCCGTAGTCGCGAGTGACCGTCAGCCGAACGTCTTCGAGCCCCTTGCCGGGGCCGAGGCCGCAGCCGGCGGCCGCGACCGTCGCCATACAGGCGAGCAGGATCGCGACCGCCGCGCCGAGGCCCCGCACGGCTCAGCCTCCCGGCAAGCCCGCCGGGCTCGCTATGAGCACGCCGTCACCCCGGTGCCCCGAACGCACACTGAGGCGGGCCGGGACGGAATGTCGGCCCCACGGCGAGCCCGCAGGACCAGCGGCCGCACCGCGTTGACGGTGATCGTGGTCTTGCCGTTCGCGCCGGTCGGCTCGCTCGCGCCCGTGACCGTGGCGCCCTTGATGAGATGGCGTTTGCCGGCGTCGTCATAACCGGTGACGGTGACGGCGAACGGTTTGCCAACCTTCACGGTTCCTGGCGTGCGCAGCATCAGCTCTTCGGGGTACGGGTACGGGACCAGCGCCCAGAGCACTTCGTCGCCGGCTTTGACACGCGCCTGCTCGCCGCCCAGCTGCGGGTCGACGTGATTCACCTTCAGGTACCAGGAGAGCCTGCTGTTCGACCGCGACCTTGCGACGCCGCAGAGGCCGAGACCGAATTCGGGTCGGAAATGATCCGTGGTCACCAGCGGCCGCAGCGCGCGGTCGCGCTTCGAGGCCCTGGCGAGGGCGCCGAGCGCGGTGCCGCCCTTCACCTTCACCGACTTGCCGCTGCCGCCGGTCCCGGCGCCCAGGCAGGTCGCCTTCCGGCTCGTCTTCAACCAGGTCGCCGAAGCGCGAACGCCGCGTTCGCTCAGCACCTTGCCGTGGGCGCCGACCACGCGCAGGCTGACCGCCGGCCCCCCGGCCAGTGCCGTCGCGGCGGAGAACAGGAACAGGCAAGCGACCACGGAGATGAGCGCAAGCCGGAATGGAACGAGTCTTGGCATTAGAGCCACCCTTTCCTCGAGGGTTGTCATGGCTGGCCGGGGACAGGTCTCCTGGCTTCCGGGGTGGCTCACCGCACCTTCCCGGGGATTCGGTGTCCTCCCCAGTGGCTGACGCGAAACGCGCCCGCGGTGTGCTTGACCCGGTCACAGTGGCGGGACCGCGCCGGCTTCTCACCGGACTTCCCTTGACCACCGACCGTATTTACGCGGGCGAGTCTACCCGCTGCGAGGCGCGAAAGCCTTCACACCGTTGACAGTACGCTTTAGAATTCTTAATCGTTCAGAAATAGATAGCCGCCCCGTTCGCCGTCAGCGTAAGGGGCGGCGGCAGGCCGGCCCCGGGAGCGGTTCGCGCTTCCGGGGCCTTTCCATCCCCAAGGAACGTTCGTCCAAGCCACTTGGCTGTCCCCCTGGCCGTGGCTAGGCTCGCTCGCCGAGACCGCACCGACCGAGGGGGAGAGATGAGACAGGGGAAGCGACTGCCGTCGCCGGGATTCGCGATCGCGCTGCTGGCGCTGTTCATGGCGCTGAGCGGCACCGTCTACGCCGCCAACCGAGCCAAGATCAACGGTGCCGCGATCCGGGTCAAGTCGCTGCCGGGCAACCGCCTGAAGCCGCGCTCGGTGGGCGCCAACCGCCTCACCCCCGCGGCGATCGCGCTGCTGCGCGGAACGCAGGCGACGGGACCGATCACCGGCGCCGAAATCGACGAGCTCAGCCTCGCCCAGGTGCCGGAGGCCGCCCACGCCGAAAGCGCCGACACCGCGCAGCACGCCGACGAAGCGGAAACGGCGCAGAGCGCGCTCAAAGCGGTCGAAGCGAGCAAGCTGAACGGCCACGAAGCGGGCTGCCTACCCGGAACTCAGGCGTTCGCCGGCGCCTGCTGGCAGAGCTCGGCGAGCGAAACCGCGCTCAGCGCGCCGGCCGCCGCGGTCTCCTGCGCGGCCCAGGGCGGGACGCTGCCCGAGGCGCTGCAGCTCGCCGCCTTCGCCGTCGAGCCGGGGGTGACGCTCGACAAAGGGGACGAGTGGTCGAGTGACATCACGAACATGAGTGGACCTGACGAATATGCAGTGGTAACTGTTTCCGCGAGTGCAGTGATGGAATCAGCCCTCTCCACGAAAACGCGAAAGTTCCGCTGCGTCATACCCCTACTGCGCTGACGCCGCGACCGCCAGGGGCCGCGCGGCTCAGGTCTCGATCAGGCCGCGATCGAGCGCGTAGCGGACCAGCTCGGCCCGACTCGAGAGGCGCAGCTTCTGCTGGATGTGGGCGCGGTGGCTCTCCACCGTGCGGATGCTGATGTAGAGCTGCTCGGCGACCTCGGCGTTGGTGTGCCCGAGCGCGATCAGCCGCAGCACGTCGCGCTCGCGCTCGCTCAGCTCGTCCGCCTCTCGCCCGCCGGCGCCCGCCGCCAGCCGCGCCCCCAGCGCCGGCTGCAGGTAGGTGTCCCCCGCGGCGGCGCTGCGCACCGCCTGCACCAGCTCCGCGTCGGCCGCCTCCTTCAGCACGTAGCCGCGCACCCCCGCCTGCAGCGCCCGCCGCGCGAAGGCCGGCTCGTTCTGCATCGTGAGGACGACGATCTCGGTCCCCGGCGACGCCTCCTTGATCTCGGGCACCGCGTCGAGGCTGGAGCGACCCGGCATGTTGAGGTCGAGGATCAGCACCGTCGGCTTGTGGCCGCGCACGTAGCGCACCGCCTCCTCGGCGTCGCCGGCCTCGGCCACCACCTCGAACCCCCTCTCGGCGTCGAGCAGCATGCGCAGCGCGTTGCGCATCACCGTGTGGTCGTCGGCGAGGACGATCGAGATCGCCCCGTCGCCCTCCTCCGGGCCGGATTCGCCTTGCACGACCCGAGCTTACCCGTCGCGATCGCACGACTAAAATCTGGGACTATTCGCATGACCCACGGAAGTGACAGTGGAGCGCTCGACGAGCCCCGCCTGCGCGAGCTGATCGAGGTCGGCCGCAGCCTCGTCGCCGAGCTCGACCTCGAGGTCGTCTTCAACCGCCTGCTCGAGGTCGCCTGCGAGCTGACCGGCGCCCGCTACGCGGCGCTCGGCATCCTCGACCAGGACCGCCACGGGCTGGAGCGCTTCATCGCCCGCGGCATCGACGAGGAGACGCGCCAGGCGATCGGCACCCTGCCGCATGGCCGCGGCGTGCTCGGGCTGCTGATCGAGCAGCCGCGAGCGCTGCGCCTCGCCGACGTCGGCAAGCATCCGCGCTCCTACGGCTTCCCGCCCGGGCACCCGCCGATGACGACCTTCCTCGGCGTGCCCGTGTCGATCCGCGGCCGCGCCTGGGGCAACCTCTACCTCACCGAGAAGGACGCCGGCGAGTTCGACGAGGCCGACGAGCAATCGGCGCTGATCCTCGCCGAGTGGGCGGCGATCGCGGTCGAGAACGCGCGCCTCTACCGCAGCCTCGCGAGCCAGCGCGACGAGCTGGAGCGGGTCGTCCACCGGCTGGAAGCGACCACCGAGATCGCCCGCGCGGTCGGCGGCGAGACCGACCTCGGCCGGATCCTGGAGATCGTCGTCAAGCGCGGCAGAGCGCTGGTCGAGGCGCGCTCGCTGCTGATCCTCCTCTGCGAGGGCGAGGAGCTGGTCCCCGCCTCGGTCGCCGGCGAGCGGACGGGGCCTCTCGTGGAGGCGGGAGTGCCGATCGCCGGCTCGATCCCGGGCCAAACGCTGGAAGCGCGCGCGCCGCGCCGCATCAAGGACCTCGATCCGAGCCTGATGGCCCGCCCCGGCAGCCCCGAGCACGGCATCGAGGCGCTACTCGCGCCGCTCGTCTATCGCGGCGAAGCGCTCGGGGTCCTCGTCGCGGTCGACCCGCTGAAGGAGGGCCGCGGGTTCAGCGACGAGGACGAGCGGGTGCTCGTCTCCTTCGCCGCCAGCGCCGCGACCGCCGTCGCGATGGCGCAGTCGGTGGCCGAGGACCGCACCCGCAGCAGCATCGCCGCCGCCGAGCGCGAGCGGGCGCGCTGGGCGCGGGAGCTGCACGACGAGTCGCTGCAGAGCCTCGCCGGCCTGCGGGTCCTGCTCTCGCGGGCGCGGCGCGGCGACCCCGGCGAGCTCGACCGTTTACTGGTGCAGGGGATCGAGCGGGTCGACGAAGCGATCGCCGAGATGCGCCGGCTGATCGCCGACCTGCGGCCGACCGCGCTGGACGAACTCGGGCTCGGCGCCGCGATCGAGGCCCTCAGCGAACGGCTCAGCGCCAGCGGCGCGATCGAAGTCGAGACGAAGCTCGACCTCGACTTCCACTCCGGCCGCACCGAGCACAGGCTGCTGAGCGAGATCGAGGACACCGCCTACCGGATCGTGCAGGAGGCCCTGAACAACGCGGCGCAGCACTCCGGCGCCGGCCGGGTCACGATCGAGGCGACCGAGAACGATCACACGCTGCGCCTGCGCATCGCCGACGAGGGCATCGGCTTCGACCCGGAGGACGCCGGCGACGGCTTCGGCCTGATCGCGATGCGCGAACGGGTCAACCTCGCCGGCGGGACGCTGGAGCTGGAGAGCGCCCCGGGCAGGGGCACCACGATCGTCGCCAGCCTGCGCGCCGAACACCGCACCGACGGCGAAGAGAACGCCGCCGTCGCCTGACTCAAAACAGCGTAGTTAGATTTCGATTCGTGCCTTCGCTGTCTTGATCAATTCTTGACCGGACCATAGATGGTGAAATCATCGCTGACATCAACGTCCGGCCTCTGTTAACTGACCATATCGTTATGAATATACGAAGGTTGGCTCCGTCTTAAGTACCGGGGTTAGTTGGCCCCTCGGACAGCAGCTGGCAAATCTGTCCTGCGGAGGTCTCGAACTCAGCGGGATCAAACTCAGCCTCGAACCAGTATTCGAAGATACTCGCTAGCAATTCCTGCACCTCCGAAAGAGGAATCTCCCTGTGTTCCCGAAGAGCCTTTTGCAAGCGCTTGGCGATGTCTTCCGCCTCGGGTCGGTACTCAAATACGATATCCGGGTTACCTTCCCCGAGACCCATAATATCGTGCTCCGCAAGCACCTCAGCAATGGCCTCCGTGGGTACTGTCTTCAACCGACTCACTTACTCCCCACAGGGACTTGCGCTTATACCCAACTGACCGGCCCCCGTTTACTGGTCCACCCTCAGTGAGAGTTCGTGGTCGGTGTCAGTCTGCACGGTAGCGGGGTCGACCGCCGCCTCGCGGAGTGAGTCCGTAGGACGAGCGCAGCGAGGCGGCGGGGCGCCGTTCTCCCCCCGCCAGCGCTCGGCGAAACGCGCCGGCGGCAGCATCCCCAGCGCCGAGTGCGGGTGTTCGGTGTTGTAGGAGACGATCCAGTCGGCGAGGATGACCTTGGCCTCGGCCAGGGTGTAGAAGAGCTCGAGGTCGAGCACCTCGTCGCGGGTGCGGCCGTTGAAGGACTCGATGAAGGGGTTCTGCCAGGGCGAGCCCGGCTCGATGTAGGCGGTGGCGGTCTTGCCCAAGCGGCACCAGTCGCGCAGGGAGTGGGCGATCAGCTCGGGGCCGTTGTCGCAGCGGATGTGCTCGGGTGCGGCGCCGCGGGCGGCGACGAGGCGTTCGAGCAGGGCGACGGTGTCCTCGGCGGTGATCGAGCGCGCCACCTCGCTCGCCAACGCCTCGCGGGTGAACTCGTCGATCACGTTCAGGACGCGGAGCTGGCGCCCGTCGGCTGTTTCGTCGGTCTGGAAGTCGAGCGCCCAGACGTGGTCGGGATGTTCGGCGCGCAGCTCCTTGCCGTCCGCGTTGCCGCCGAGGCGGGCGCGCTTTCGCTTGCGGCGGGGCACCCGCAGCCCCTCCTCGCGCCAGAGGCGCTGCACGCGCTTGCGGTTCACGTCCCAGCCCTCTTCGAGCAGGCGGGCGTGGGCGCGGCGGTAGCCCCAGCGCTTCTTGTCTTTGGAGATCTCGCGCAGGCGTTTTCGCAGCGCGGCGTCGTCGGGGGCGAGCTGGGGCTCATGCCGCTGTGTCGATCGGTTCTGGCCGCAGATGCGGCACGCCCGACGCTCGGAGAGGCCGAGGCGGTCCTGCAGCATCAGGACCGCCTTGCGCCTCCGGGCCGGGCCTAGAAGTTTCCCTTCGCGATCTCCTTGTAGGCGCGGATGTCGAGCTCCTTGTCGGCGACGATCTGCTTCAGCTCGTGGTTCTCCTTCTCGAGCTCCTTGAGCCGCTTGACGTCGTCGGCCTTCATCCCGCCGTAGGTGTTGCGCCAGCGGTGGAAGGTCTGCTCGGAGACCTCCAGCGCCTTCGCCACCTCTGCTACCTGCTTGCCTTCGCCGAGCATCCGCTCGGCCTCCCTGAGCTTGCGGATGATCTGCTCGGGGGTATGCCTGCGCTTCTTCACTTGCATCGGTCCTCCTTGGCCCAGTTTCGTGGGCCGGTAGGACTCTCACAAGGGTCGGACCGATTTCAGGGGGTCATGCCAGGAGCCACACTCAGGCTCTTCGGCGGTATAGCCATCATCAACGCAGATCCAGACTCGAATGGCACCACCATAATCAGCATCCCATGTGATTTCACGTACCACCTGGTAAAGCGCCCCTGATTTGCCACGCATCGTCTTAAAGTCACGACTCCCCGGCGGGTACTCCCATCGACTTCGAATTCGCTTCAAGAAACGTGGAGGCCGTTGCGGTCGAGGTGCGTGCATACGCAACTCGTCATAGCCAAGCATAGCGGCTGTCTCCAGCTCGGCCTTGATCAAACTCTGTGCCTCTAAGCGTTCCATCCTCATTGAGAGTTGGATGCTGATCTTGATGCTGCCACCTCCGCGCCAATGATCATAGGCTCTTCGCGCCCAGCGAACTAGCTGAGCTGCCGCTGAGCCAGGCCGGGTTTGACGGAGACCTCGAAGCCAGGATTCCTCCTGGCGGAAGTAATCGCCGAGCGGCTACTGACCGCGCGTACCGGGCGGGCGTTCGCCGCCGCCCGGGTCAAGCCTCCCTCCTACGTGGCGAAGGAGCTGGGGGACCCGGCCAAGGCCAAGGCGTGGGACCGAGGAGTGCGGGGCATCGAGGGCTACCGCCAGGAATACGGCGCCACCGACAAGAGCAGCGCCCTCGGCGATCAGGCGAAGGGCGCGTCGCAGCGGGCAGCGCGAGCGAGGGCGAAGCAGCGGATGCGGGAAGCCCAACGCAGGCTCGGGCGAGCGCGTGAGCGTCAGCGACAACTCGGCAGCTCGAGGGGGATCGAGTGGACGCTGGGGCGAGGGATCGGCCTGTGAGCACCCCCGACTCGCGCGATTGCGGCGCCGCTGGGATGGCGGGTAGGTTGGGGGGGCTCAGCTCCTACCGCTGGGAGGAAGGTCACGTTAACTCAAAGCCAATCCTCAGCGCGAAGTGCCTGAAGTCCAATTGCGAAACCCGATAATGGCTCCAGTCAACCAGGCCAGTGCAGCTGCCACTGTGGACTTTACGCCGCTACCGGTCATGATCAGAAACACGAGGTACACCGACACAAACACCATATATACAGAAATCACTACCTTAAATAGCCGCCTTTCACCGACCGGTGTGCCTGACCTGTCGCCCGATGTGTGCGTCAACACAAACCTGCCTTTCCAGCAATGCTCGGGCCTACTCCAGCACCGCTTATTATGAGAGCCACTCCCCAAGGGCCTTTGGCGAGAGTCATGCCGAGAAGTCCAACTCCAATTGATAGATCGTTGCAGTCAAAAGGGTCAGTAGGCAGCAATGATTCCCGAATCCTTGATTCCCTCGCCTTCTTATATAGATTCGCCAATTTTTCCCGTTTCCACTTACCTGCTTCGTCTTCTAGTTTTTTGATGGCGTTCCTTTTAAGGGAGTAAGCAAATTGTTCCGCAGCGCGTTTATTCTTAAATCTTATTATGACAGCGCGGTTCTTGTTAGACCTCTTCATCCAAGCAATGGTCTTCTTCGCCTTGCATCTCTTTATCCAAGCCCGCGAGCCCACGCACTTTTCCCCCGTCAAATCAAAGTTGTTGATGGGATCTCCAGCAGCGTACTCGTAGGCGTTTGCCGAGCCACCCGGAACCGGGTCTCTGGAGAGAAAGCGTCCTAGCGCCGGAACGTAGCTGCGCACGCCCATCTGGATCACCCCGGAGGGCAGTTCGGTGCGTCGCAGCTTGGCGCCGAGCCAGCCGAGCCTAGGAGTCGTTGCCTGCTTGGGATTGCCGTACTCATCGAAGCTCTGCGTGGAGAGCAGTTCGGTCGCTTCAGGGTCATCATCCGCGGTGGCGACGATATCCCCGTGCATATCGGCTAGCCGCAGGGTGATCTCGCCGTTCGAGGTCTGAAGGGCACCGAGGCTGCCGCCCATGGCGACAATATTGCGAGTCCATTTCAATTCTCCCTCTTGGATCCAAACCGGGGAGTCCGAACCACCGGCGTAGTGGAAGACTTCGGCTCCTTCCGGCGAGCCGCCGGTCTGCACTCGCAGGCGCTGGCGCATTTCCGCGTCGAGCTGGAAGGTGTTGGTGACGCCGTCCTGGGACTGGCTGGCGACCATCTCGTTGCTGTAATAGCTGGTCGTGAGCGTGCCGCCGCCAGCGTATTCTCCGGGCAGGGCGGTGATGCGGCCGAAGTCGTCGTAGACGATGGCTTCGTCGGTCAGGCGGTCGGCGGCGTCATAGCTATAGGTCTGTTTGCTGCCTTCGGATTCGGTGTCGCAGGCGCCGCCTTCGCCCGGTTCGCGCGTGGTCATCGAGGTGCGGTTGGAGTCGGCGTCGAAGCCATAGGAGCGGGTGGTGCAGCCGGCGCCCGCGGGTGTTTCCTCAGCCAGGGTCAGTCTGCCCGCCTCGTCGTAGGCATAGGTCTCGCTGGAGAGCGTGCTGCTCTGGTGCAGGATCTGGCCCTGGGCGGAGCGTTCGAGCGCGAACTCAAGCCAGGTGCATTCGCTCGAGCATTCGGTGAGCTTGTCGTATTTCAGCCCGACCGCTTCCCCGGCCTCGTCGTAGGTCGTCCGGGCGGCGAGGCCGTTGGGCAGGAGCTCTTCGGTCATCGCCCCGTCGGCGTTGTAGGTGGCTTTGAAGGTGCCGACGGCCGAGTCGGTCATCTCGGTCACAACGCCCGATTCTTCGTCGTAGGCGATTTCCTGGGTGCCCTTGCCGTCCGAGACTACGGCGGGGCGACCGAGGAGGTCGTAGGCGGTACCCGATTTGTTGCCGTCGGCGTCTTCGTATTCGACCGGGCGGCCCAGTTTGTCGTAGGTGGTGGCGGTTTCCTGGCTGTCGAAAGAGCCCGCCGGCACCCACTCCTGCACGCGGTCGTTGCCGGCGTCGGCGAGCCAGAGGCTGCCCGTTTCGTCGAGGAAAAGGCCGGCTGGGCTGGACAGCGCGAACTGGCCGAAGCCTGAGCCCCCTTCGCCGAATTTGAGCTGGTATTCACCGCCTTCGTCGAATTCTTGGATGCGTTCGTTGCCCTGGTCGCCGACCCAGACGTTGCCTTCTTCGTCGGCCTCGATCGCGTTGGGGGCTATGAACTCGCCATCGCCGGAGCCTTTTTTGCCGACGCTCGTCGTGTATTTGTAGCCGGTGGTGAACTCCTCGATGCGGTCGTTGCCAGTGTCGGCGATCCAGAGGTGGCCTTTGCCGGCCGGCGTGTAGGCGATCGCGGTCGGTTCTTTGAACTGTCCCGCTTCGCTGCCTGTGGAGCCGAAGCTCGCCAGCAGTTCGCCGCTGGGGCCGAACTTCTCGACCCGGTCGTTGGAGCGCTCGACGACGAAGACGTTCTGGCCGCCCGTTGTCGTGATTCCGATCGGTTCGCCGATTTCCCCTTCGCCGCTGCCCCCCAGGCCCGCCTGGCAGGTGTCCCCCGACCAGGTGGTGCAGAGGTTGCGTTCTGCGGGCGTGCCTTCTGCTTCGACCTTGGTTTTGTTGACGTCGGTGCCGAGCGCCTTGACGAAGGCGCCTTCTTCGTCGAAGACCTCGATCCGGTTGTTGGCGCTGTCGGTGACGACGATCCTCCCCACCGAGTCGATCGCCACCGCCGAGGGGGAGCTGAGCTGCCCGGCGCCTTCGCCGCTGGAGCCGGCGGAGCGGATGACTTTGCCCGCCGGATCGAACTCCTGCACGCGGTCGTTTTCTCGGTCGACGACCCAAAAGTTGCCTTCGGCGTCGATCGCAACGTCGGCGGGATGGGAGAGCTCGCCTTCTTTTGTGCCCGAGGTGCCGAAGGCGCTGTTGTAGGCATAGCCGCCTTCGCATTCCGATTCGCAGGTGAAGCGCTGGGCTTCGGGCACGCCCAGGGTTTCGCTGTAGGTGGTTTCGACGTCGGGGATCGCGGCGCCGCCACCTTCGATCTGCTTCGTCAGCTCGCGGCCGGGGCTGTCGTAGGTGATCAGCGTCGTGCGCGTGACTTCTTCTTTGCCGCCCGGGCTCTCGACGATTTCGGTCGGCTCGTCGAGCGAGTTGTAGGAGGCGTATTTGGTGACGGGGAGTTCCGGCTGGCCTTCGGTGCCGGGCTGGGCCGCCGGCTTGACTTCGCATGGAAGACCCGCCCAAGCGTCGTTCGCGTTGCATGGATTGTTTTTGTCTCCAGTCGCCTTGTAGTAGACGGTCTTGGTCGTGTGGGCGTCGCCGCCTTCGGGTTTGGCGGGCAGGCTCGTTTCGATCGGCATCCCCGTTGTCGAGTCATACGCGGTGCGGGTGCGCAGGCTGAGCCCTTCCGGATCGACGATCGTTTCGGTCGGCTTGCGCTGTTCCCAGTCGTATTTCGTTTCAGTGACGCGCGGTTCGAGCTCTTCTTCTTCGCCTGGAACAACCGCGGATGCCGTTTCGGTGGTCGGCAGGTGTGGCGCGCTTTCTCCTTCTTTCAGTTCCGGTGCGCCTTTGTCGTATTCGATCGTCGTATGCGAGCGCGCTTCGACGTTTTTGCCCGATTCGAGCCGCACTTTGTGAAGCGGCCCCCACGATTCGAGCATCTCGGTCCCGTCCTCGGAGAAGACGGCGTGGGTGTCGAGCTCGTGCGAGCGCGCGACTGGGTCTTCGTCTTCGAGCGCGGCGAGCCGGTTCTCGGCGCTCAGCGAGCGCACGACGTTGCCGTGGGTGTCGGTCTCTGAGGTCGCGATCGAGTCGCCTTCGACGCCCGGCGGAGAGGGCGAGGCCATGTTGACCTCATAGCCATCGGGATCGAGGTAGTGGACAGTCGCCTGCGAGTAGCTCGTGGGCGGGTCGCTGGGTTCCTGGGTCGGTGGGAAGATCGCGGTGGCGTTGACCGGGTAGTCGCTCTGCCCCCATTCGGCCACCGCTTCGGGGCTCATCTCGTAGGGCGCCCCTTCGCCCGTGAGCGGCACTTCGTAGGCAATCGTGGTCGTCGCGGTCGGTTCGCCTTCGATCAGACTGGCACGACTGACGCTCGTCAGCTGTTCTTCCCAGTGTTTGCCGTTCAACTCGAGCCTGTAGGCGAACTCCCAGGGTTCTTGACCCGGCGGTGTCAGCGAGGTGAGCAGATAAGGGAAGTCCAGTTCGCTGTAGTAGCCGTATTTCTCTTTCAGGTTCGGTTCGAGCCTCGGGTCCCACTCTTCGACCAGGCGGGCGCGTTCGTCGTAGGCGTATTCCGCCACCACCTGTGAGTTTTCCCCGGTCGCGTTGTAGTAGCGGATCGATTCGAGGCGCAGTTCCCAAGGAAAATATTTGGTCCCTTCGTGGTATTCGAACTTCAGCGTGCGGCAGCCTTTGGTTTCGATCGAGGTCCAATCGCCACAGGTGACGCCTTCGGGTGCCGGGGCGATCTCCCGCATCAGCACCAGGCCTTCGTGTTCTCGTTTTTCGTAGACCATGCGCGCCGATTTGGGATTCGCCTGAAAGGAAATGGTTTCGGGCTTGTAGGTCGCGTAGTTTTCTTCGCCGAAGACGGTGTGTGTTCCCTCAGGATCGCTCAGAACGAGATGCGTCGAGTTTTCGCGCGTCAGCGTCAGTTCTTTGGCGTAATCGGGGGAGATGTAGGTCGCGCTTTCGCCTTTGCCTTGAATTTCGAAGGTGATCGCTCCGCCTTCGTTATCGAGGAGTTCCATCCAGCGCTCTTCGGGTCGGGCTTCTTCGACTTCCCATTCTTCGCAGAATTCGGGAGGGCATTCTTCCCCGCATGCCACCGGTTCGCCTTCTTCGTCCCAGCATTCCTTTTCGAAAACGGCCGGCGTGGCGGCGATGAAGTGTTCCCTCAGCACCTGCCAGGCTTCACCTTCGTATTCGGATTCCACCGGAGTCGAGGGCTGCCACTCGGGACCCAACAGGAAAGACGGCCCGTATTCGCCCGAGTGATAGACGCGGGTGAATTCGAGGTTGGCTTCTGAGCCGGGAACCGGGATCGAGACATCGGTGCGACTGATCGTGAAAGTGCCGGTCAAAAGGTCAAGCGAGGTAGGGCCAACCGATGCCGTGGCATCGACGGCCGCGCCTTTTCCGTTGTAGCTGTCGATGAACTCCGTCGCGGCCGATTCGCTGGCCCCGGCCGCTTCTTTGCCGCCGTCAAAGACGGCGCGGAACTGAATTTCTTTTTCTGGGTATTCGGCTTCTTCGAAGGGAGCGCAGTCTTTTACCTCGAGGAACACCGGTTCGGTATGGCCGGGGTCTTCGGAGACCGCGAGTGGCCAGGACACCTGTTCGCCTTTGCCGTCGATCACGCATTCGGCGGGAACCTCTTCGAAGGCTTCGGCTTTGGGCAACTTCACCTGGAAGCTGACGCCGCTCACACCGCCGCTTTCCGGTGCTTTGCCCCACTCGGCCTCAAGCGTGTAGTAGCTGGCCGTCTTCTTGCCGTCTTCGGGGTAGACGAGCTTGCTGTCCGCGGGAGCTTCGGGGTAGATACTCGTGTTGAAGGTGTATTCGGCCGGGCTCGGGTCTTTGGTTTCTTCGGAGTCCACGGCGCGGACTTCAAACGTGTGCCAACCTTCGAAGGAGCTTCCTTTGCCGAGGCCTTCGGCCAGCGAGAAGGGAGCTTCGCAGGACGCGAATTCGCCAGCGTCGAGGGAGCATTCGAAGCTCGATTCGGCCTTGCTGGATTCGAATTCGACTTCCGGGGTTTCGTGGGCGGTGTAGGTGGGGGTCGGCGAGGTGATCGTCGTCTGCGGCGCGTCGTAGATCACCGAAAGGTAGGGCCTGTGTTCTTCGTTCGTCGCGGCGCTGGAGTCGAACTTGTTCTGGCGCTGGGTGCAACTCGATTCGCCGCATTCGCGCACTTTGTCGTCGATCAGCTTCAGCATCGCCGGCAGGTTTTCTTCGCCTTCGGCGTATTCCTCGACGGTCTGGGTGGGAAGCGCGAAGTCCCACCAGCCAGACTGGGAGCCGCGCTGGGCGGTGAGCACTTCGCCGAGGCTTTCGGAGAAGTCCCCGCCTTCGGTTTCCCAGAGGTTTTCGGCGCCGTCGTAGCGAGACCAGGAAGCTTTCCAGGTCCAGGGCTTGGTGATCTTGCGCAGCTCGATCCCTTCGGTGTTTTTGGCTTCTTCGGTGGCGTAGGCGTGGAAGCTGGCCACGTCGACGGAGGCAGTCGAGGGGATCGCCGAGGTTTCGAGGTAAAGCGGCGCTCGCCACCAGCTGTCTTCGGCGCTTTCGAGCTGGGGCGTGTAGCCGACGAGCAGGTTGTTGCGGCCCCAGGAGGCGCAATCGATCCAGCCGGTCTGGCCCGTTTTGCCGCCGATCACACAGTCCAGGGAGGGCCCGACGCTGATCGTCGGGTCGATCTTCACCGGCCAAACCCGGCTGGGATCGGCGAGCCATTCGTCGTCGGGGCGCACGGTGAGGCGCCAGTGGCCTTCGCGCTCCGCGCCCAGCTCGTAGCGGATCGAGCGCGAGAGGGCGGGATCGGGGGCGCTGTCTGACATCGTCGGCGCCGGCAGGACGAAGGCGACGTGGCCCTCGGCGTCGCCGAAAGCAATCGCCCCGCCGGCTTCCAGTCTCGGGGTGAGGCCATCAGAGGCGCTCAGCTCGAAGCTGAAGCTGGTGGGCTGGGAGGGGTCGGCGATCTCGATGCTCTCCTTGACGCCGTTGCCCAGAGCGGTGTAGTCGAAGGAGACGCCGCCGCTGGCTTCTTCGTAGCTCGCGGTGTCGCCTTGCAGCTCCCCGCCGCGGGTCTGGGAGCCGAGCAGGCGGCTCGAGACCCACTGGCCGGCGACCGAGAGGCGCAGCGCTTCGGTGTCGATCTGGGCGGGCAGGCGCAACTCGAAGGCATTGGTGCCGTTGGCAAAGCCTTCTTCGGTTTCGTGCAGGCGCTCGGCGATCGGCTTCCAGCGGCCATCGGCGTCGCGGTAGTTGACCGCGCCGGTGTAGATGCGGACTTCGGTGCGGCCGTCGGGGAGCTCGAAGGTGCGCGAGCTGGCGGTGCGCTGGGAGGGGATCTCCGTCCCCGTCGGCGATGGGCCGACGGTGAGCGAACCAGCCGCTTCGTCGGTCTGCGCGGAGGCGAGCCCAATGCTCGCTCCGATCGCAACCAGGCCAACCAACGCCGCAACGAAAAGCCGCGTACCCCGCATTGAGATCCCCTTTCCCAGTGCGTCCCTGCCGGATAGCCACGCGCGCTTTGTGCACGGACGAGCGCTATTTCAGAATTGCGATGACTCTAACCGCAGCCGAGCAATCGATGCAAGTGGATTTTGGGAAGCAGCTCTTAATTCTCCCCCAGCATCGCGCGGTAGAAGCTGTATTCGGCGCGGTCCGGACGGAGGTTGGAGGCGAGCGCGAGGTGGTGGCGGGCGCGCTCGGTCTCGCCGGTCTTCGAGAGGGCGCGGCCGAGGCAGAAGTGGGCGTAGTCGTCGACCTGGTGGCGCTCGACGACGGCGGTGAACTCGACCGCGGCGGCGGCGAAGCGGCCGGAGCGGAAGTAGGCGCGGCCGAGCGCCTCGCGGACGGAGGTCTTCTCCGGCGCCCGGCGGGCGGCCTCGGCGAGGGGCGCCGCGGCCTCCTCGAAGTCCTCCTCCTCGAGCAACTCGATGCCGCGCCGGTAGAGGTCGAAGACGGAATCGGCTTTGCGGTCTGCGGACATCGGTCAAGTGTAGGAAGGCGGCGGGGCCGGCTTGACGCGTGTCGGCGGAGCCCTGTAGGCTCGCGCCCCGAGTTGGGGGGACAGGGGTGAAACTGGTCATCGGCATCGTGCGCCCGGAGAAGGCGAACGACGTGCTGGAGGCGCTCTTCCGCGCTGAGGTGCGCGGCATCTCGATGAGCCGCGTGCAGGGCCACGGCGGCGAGCTCGAGCGGGTCGAGACCTACCGCGGCACGACCGTGCAGATGGGCCTCTCCGAGAAGGTGCGCTTCGAGATCGCCGTCTCCGACGAGTTCGCCCAGCCGACCGTCGACGCGCTTCGCGAAGGAGCGCGGACCGGCGAGGTCGGCGACGGCAAGATCTTCGTCGTCCCCCTCGAGCAGGCGGTGCGGATCCGCACCGGCGAGACCGACCACGGCGCGGTGACGCCGGTGGACGGGTGAGCGCGATGGGCCTCGTCGCGGCGGTACCGGGCATCGACACGGGCGACACCGCCTGGATGCTGGTGGCGACGGCGCTGGTGCTGATGATGACCCCGGCGCTGGGCCTCTTCTACGCCGGCCTGGTCCGCTCGAAGAACACGCTCAACACCTTCATGATGTGCATCGCCGCGATCGCGGTCGCGATGGTCACCTGGGCGCTGATCGGCTACTCGCTCGCCTTCGATGGCACCGGCGACCTGATCGGCGGCCTTGGCTACGCCGGTCTGCACGGAGTCGACTTCGCCCCGCGCGAAGGGACGACCATCCCCCACCTTGTCTTCATGGCCTTCCAGGCCACCTTCTGCATCATCACCGTCGCCCTCGTCTCGGGCGCGGTGGTCGAGCGGATGCGCTTCGGCGCCTTCCTCGTCTTCGCCGCGCTCTGGTCGGTCCTCGTCTACGCGGTGCTCGCCCACTGGGGCTTCGGCGGCGGCTGGCTCGCGCAGGGCGGGACCCTCGACTTCGCCGGCGGCCTCCCGGTCGAGATGGCCTCCGGCTTCTCGGCCCTGGCGGCGGCGCTCGTCGTCGGCACGCGCAAGGACTACGGCCGCCAGGCGCTGCTCCCCCACAACGCCGTCTACGTGCTGCTCGGCGCCGGCCTGCTCTGGTTCGGCTGGTTCGGCTTCAACGGCGGCAGCGGCTTCTCGACCGGCGACGCCAGCGTCCTCGCCTTCGTCAACACGCTGCTGACGCCGGCCTGCGCGCTGGTCACCTGGTTCGTCCTCGACCTGATCCGCGGTCGCAAGGTGACGGCGATCGGCGCCGCGACGGCGATCATCGTCGGCTGCGTGCTGATCACGCCGGCGGGGGGCTACATCAGCCCCGGCTGGGCGATGGCGCTCGGCTTCCTCGGCGCCCTGCCCTGCTACGCGATGATCGTCTGGCGCCCACGCACCCGCGTCGACGAGACGCTCGACGTGCTCGCCGCCCACGGCATCGCCGGCTTCACCGGCATCCTCTTCATCGGCTTCGTCGCTCAGATCGGCTGGAACGGAGTCTCCGACGGCCTCTTCTACGGCAACGCCGCGCAGCTCGGCGACCAGGCGCTGGCGGCGCTCGCCGGGCCGGTCTACGCATTCGTCATGACCTTCATCCTGCTGAAGCTGGTCGGGGCCGTGATGCCGCTACGCGCCAGCGAGCACGAGGAGGCGCTCGGCATGGACGTCACCTACCACGGCGAGGAGGCCTACGTCACAGGCGAGGGCGCGATCCTTGTCGTCCCCGAGGACGGCGCTCCCGTCCCGGTCGCGGTCGCCGACCCCGGCTGACGGACCCGAACTGCATCAAATTCCCTTCCTGCGAGGAAGGGAATTTGATGCAGTTCGGCGGCGGTTAGGAGACGCAGCTAAATTTCTGACGGAGTGATGGTGTAGTTCCACTCCGGGTGGAACTCCTCGCCCTCGATGTTGACGGCGTCCATCTGCTCGTCTGTGACCTTGACTTTGGTGGGGTAGGTC